>Ga0209211_10000137_pt1 | contig 155471 bp, 207 predicted proteins | sample RifGroA2_FD_183992 | JGI IMG/M metagenome (GOLD analysis project Ga0209211, IMG submission 183992) | Groundwater microbial communities from Rifle, Colorado, USA - Groundwater A2 (SPAdes) (version 2) | ecosystem: Environmental > Aquatic > Deep subsurface > Groundwater | place: Rifle, Colorado...
CAAAGACAAAGTTTCAAATGAGGAAATTAGAAAATTTACAGAAATTACTTCAGAAGATCAAAAACAACTCCTCAAAAACACCAAACTTCTATCTTTTATTCAGGGCACTTAATTGGCGAAGTCAGGAAATGCTGTTTGGGCAAATATCCAAGAAATGTTAGAAAACCTTTCTCCTAAAAAATAGTCACAAAAGTCTTCAACTAAAATAGAATATATTGTATCTTTTGAGAGTATTTTTTAGTAAAATACTGAAGAGTCAGAGAAACTTGTTTAAGTGTCTCTGGTCGGGCTGGAAGCCCGAGCAAAAATCGCGTAGTTAGAAAAAATAAGCGGAGGCGAGGCCATCAGGCCGAGCCGGAGCTTTCCGAGATGTTATTGAAATGAGTTCGAACTTTTCGGTATGTTTCGTGTGCACAATCATCTCAAAGTAGAATTGTAGCCTTTCTCATGAGCGTCTCGCCTAATTTTAAGTGTTAATAGGTTGTGGAGTGCTTGAAAAATGGTCTGTTTCCTACCCCTAGCATTAACCCATACAGAGTATTCATTTAAAGCATTATTGAAATTCTTGCTGTATGATTCAGCCTGCGAAGGATCTGAAATACCTTTTGTAAGGCCTCTGTCTCTCAGAAATGGTAAAAGTTCCTTTTCTTCTCGTTGAAAATATTCTGTTTGATAATTATGCTCAGGATCTGACATGGGGGATTATATTATAATGATCAAAAATAATCAAAATACGACAATTGAGATAGATAGTCCTTAATAAATATATGTTATGATTAATATAATATATGGATGTTATTCATACCTTCAAGAAAAGTGATAGGGGAACATTGGGAGTTTTTCTTTTATTCATTCCAATTGTTGTATTTTTTACCGTACTTGCAGTTTTTAAGATATTAAACTAATATTAAATCATGCAACTTAAGCTTTTAACTTTTTTTGTACTTTGTTCACTTACAGTTGTCCCTTCAGTGTTTGCACAAACATCAACTCCATTTAGTAGACGGGAAGAAAAAAGAATAGAAATACGTGAACAAATTGCCGTAAAACAGGCAGAAATTCGTCAACGATTAACTGCTGTTAGAAGAGAAAGAATTAGAAATTATTTTGGCAAGATGATAGTTAGACTTGAAGCAACTATTGAAAGACTTGAAAAACTAATTACCAGAATTGAAGCAAGAATTAAGATAATTAAAGATAAAAATGAAGAGATTAATACAACTGAAGTAGAAAAAACTGTTTCTGAAGCAAAGGCAACAATTGTTAAAGCCAAAACCGAACTTGCAAATCTAAAGACAAATCTAGAAACTATGCTTGAATCAGATGATCCCAAAACTTCATTTAAGAATGTAAGAGAATCTTTAAAAACAGTAATTACATTTATAAAAGATACACACAAACTTTTAGTCCAAACAATTGGAGATATAAAAGGACTTAGAGTAGGAGACACAGACAATGAAGAATAAGATTGTGATTGCACTACTTGCCATTTTAGTTTTAGTTTTGGCTGGTGTTGCCTATCTTTTTTCAACTAATACATTAGTTTCACCAGCAAAATTTGAAAAAGAAATTACTAAGGTTGAAGAAACATCGAAGTCAGATGAAGTTGTGGAAATCGAAGATGATTTAGATACAACTAATCTTGATAACCTCGATATGGAACTTGTCGATATTGAAGCGGAACTCGAATAATAAATGTTTAAGCAAATTTTTCTTCCTTTAATTGTCGTTGCAACTTTTATTACTTTGGTTGGCTTACTTGGTCAAGGAAAACTTAATTATTTTTTTAATCTTCCCAGTCCTACGCCTAAAGTTAGTTTAAAAACTGTTAAGATAGAGAACCTTGAAATTGATGTTGAAGTAGCTAAATCTGCAGATGAAAGAGCAAAAGGACTTTCAGGTAGAGATAGATTAGATGAAAATAGTGGGATGGTTTTTGTCTTTAGCAAAGATTCTAAACCAATATTCTGGATGAAAGACACTAAAATAGCATTGGACATTATTTGGATCAATTATAATAAAATTGTTGGAATTGAAAAAAATGTACAACCTGAAATTGGAAAATCTGATTCTGAGCTTGAAAAATATGTTTCACCTTCTACAATTGATTATGTATTAGAAGTTAACGCTGGTTTTTCAGACAAAAACAATATTAGATCTGGCCAAATGATATCCGGTCTTGAACAACTTTAGAATCCATATTAGTAGACCCTGAATGAATTGTATAGAGTCCCCATTTTTTATTTATGTCATCAATTGCTGTAATTAAATTTTTTCTTTTTTGACTATCCTCAAAGATCTCTAGTTGCAAATTGTTAAGTTTATTAAAGCCAAAAGTTGAAATGGAAATATTTCTAAAATTTTCCTTGATAGGACTTATTTTAAAAAGATTATTAATTTCTTTTTGGATATCACAATTTGAAAATATATCCTTTTTCAGTTTTCTCCCCATATGCCAAAAGTTTCCATCCCTGTCCTGAAGAGAAAGATGAACCCCAGAAGCTTTTAAGTTGTGGTTTCTTAACCTAAAGCCGGTTTTTTCACATAGTTTTGAAATAATAGATGGAGCCTCATTTGCCATGTTTGGTGGAGGAGCATATGAATTTCCAATCATTTTTTGATTTAAAGCTGCCTGCCTGCCGGCAGGCAGGTCAACTTCATATCCATGCAACCTCTGATACCAATAAAATCCTCCAATACCCTGCCTGCCGGCAGGCAAGGCTCCAAAGACAAGTTTTAATTTCCAAATAGGAGAGTTGTAAAATTGTAAAACTGTATTTATACCAAATATTTTAAGTCTTACCGAATTCCCCTTTTTGATTCCAGTCAAATTGGTCAACTTAAGTCTGGAAAAAATATCTAGAAAATTATTTGTATTAATCTCTGATAATCCATTAGGTTTGACTAAATTACTAGCTACTTTTGCTAAGTATTTATTAGTAGAAATTCCAATAGACACTGTAATATATTCACCAACTTCTTGTTTAATTTTTTCTTTTATCTCTTTAGAGACGTTAATAGGATCTACCCCTAAGGGAAGTTTAAAAACAAACTCATCAATTGACTTAGGACTAACATCACTTGAATATCTTTTTACGATCCGTAGGATCGCTTTATGAACAAACCTGTATTTTGCTGGGTCAGGTAGTAAAACTATTACTTTGGGGTAAATCTTTTTAGCATCCATTACTCTCATACCAGTTTTAATACCTAACTTTTTAGCAGTTACAGATGCAGCTAAAATACAACCAGAATTTGTAGTATAAGCTGCAACCACTACAGGTTTATCCCTTAAATGGGGATTTGCCTGTTGTTCAATTGTTGCAAAGCAAGAATTGATGTCTAAATAAATTATGTTTGGTAAATTTCCATTAAATTCCATGTTCTGAATAAAATATATGCCGAAGCCTAACCGAAGTCAATATGTCTTTTTATATCAAAAATTCATTAAACTCTTCAAAATAAGGATAATCATGATTTGAGGCTACTTTCATTTTTACATTACCAAAACTTTTTACTTGTTCAAATGAGCCATGGGGATCATCCATATTTTGAATCACTAAAACTTTCTCACCAAAATCTAAAATACATTTTTTGATAATATTTATTTCATCTTCCCTTATATCGTTAACTGGAATACCACAAAAGATAATTTTATTTATTTGGTCTGGAATTAAATTAGTGGTCATTGCACAAACTAACGTCCCAATTGATTTGGCAATAATATTTAATTTTTCATCCTTTACGTGTTTTGCAATTAGTATAACTTTCTCTGTTGCATTAAACTTCTTTGTTTCATCAGTCCAATGCATCCAATAAAAAGGTCTAATAATTCCATCAAATTTTAAATTATTAGCCGTCTCATCAACCCAAGTTTTATTCGTGGGATGATATCCAGGAAGTATAAGTGTCTGCATAGATTTATTTTAAACCAAAAGCAACAAAAAAGTCATCAGCAACTGGAGGTAATTCCCAAGATTTTTTAAGTAAATCGGAATCATATTCGACAAAAGGACCAGTATTTGGGTCATGAATCAAAATTTTATTATTATTAACTTCTGTTAATATTACAAAATGTCCATCATATGATCCAGATTTATCATTTAAAATATTCCAATTAATAGGAATGCAAACTAAAAAGCCTTGTTCAAATAAATCAATTAATTCTTCAAACGTAGTTTCTTTTTGTATAAACAATTTTTTAGATCTAAATTCTTTAACCATCCAGTCAAAACTTGGTAAATCAACAGATTTCATCTCATAATCAAAATCTTTACCAAACCATCTTCTAAATTGATCAAAATCTTCAGAAGAAGTCATAATACTATCTGAAGAATACGACATTGTCTTTATCCCATAATGGTCAAGAAGAATCGCATTCTGTGGAGGAAAAGTTGCCATTCCATTTTTATGATGAATTATTTTATTAAACTCATCGAAATCAGGTTCAAAATTAGGTTTAAAATATTTAATCATCATTGCAACACACGCCTGCCCACATTCAGATCCCCGATTTTTGATGAAAGGGATGTTTAGTTTTTTCATTAAAATAATTGTACAATAAATTATGCATTTATTAAAAGGGGCTGCTAAAGATTTTTTCAAAAAAAATAAGTACGTATATTCACCTACATTTCGTAAGGAAAAAATATTTCTAAATTCTAAAGGTATCAACCACTTGTTTTATAAGGGTTCTCGAAGCGGTAGAAACTTAAAAGAAGTTCAAACACGTATAAAATTACTCCCCAGAGCCATCACCTTATTAAAACTAATGCCAATAGCTCAAGAGGAAGATTTTTATATCCAAGACAAAGTTAAATATAAATTTTGGGCCTTTGAAGGTGTTGTCAAAGGTAAAAAAATAAAAGTAATAGTTAGACAAATAGGAAATGGAAATAAACATTTTTGGAGCGTAATTCCTTCATGGAGAAAAAATAGGTTTGGGATAGTTAATTCACGAAAAAAACTATCTAAAACTTAAAAACCTCTTTGATAAGAGGTTTTTACCTGCCTTCGGCTTACAATTTAGCCGAATAAACCTTTCGATTAACAGGTAAATACATTATATGGCATGGTAACTAAAAAATCAATAGTCTATATTCTAACTTCTTTAATCTTGTTTTCTCTTGGCTGGTGGGGAAGTGATATATACAAGAATTATTTAAATAAAGAACAAATGTTGCCAGCCTGGAACAAACCCAAACCTTTGGAAAAATATACAATTGAAAATTTGTCAAAAACAAACTTTGAACCTTCAAAAATTACGATCGATAAAAATATATTTAGCTTTAAAGCTAATGGCAAAAAAGTAACTGGCTTAATTAACATGCCTGAGGGAAATGGTCCATTTCCTGTAGTTGTTTTACTCAGAGGCTATGTTGATCAAAGTATTTACACAACAGGAACAGGAACAAAAAGAGTGGGAGAATATTTTTCTAAAAATGGATACATTACAGTTGCACCTGACTTTTTAGGATATGGAGGCTCAGACATCGAGTCATCAAATATTTTTGAGGCCAGATTTCAAACGTACACAACTACTTTAACATTATTAAAATCTATAAACAAAAAAAATTTCCCAGATTGGGATCAAAAGAATATTTTTATCTGGACACACAGTAATGGAGGTCAAGTTGCATTAACTGTCCTTGAAATTACTGGAGCTAATTACCCAACAGTACTTTGGGCTCCTGTCACTGAAAATTTTCCTTATTCTGTGCTTTTCTATACTAACGAATCTGAAGATCATGGTAAATTTATTCGAAAAGAACTATCAAAGTTTGAGTCTGATTATGACGTAGAAAAATATTCGTTAACAAATTATTTAGATAAAATTAATGCTCCGATTGAATACCACTATGGTACCAATGATGATGCAATTCCTGTTGAGTGGAGAAATAGATTTGTTGGACAAATGAAGGAACTAAACAAAGACTTTACAAACCACAATCACTCCGGCGCTGATCATAATATGAACCCGCTTTGGAGTGATGTAATTCTAAAAACTTTTCAGTTTTTTGAAAAACACAAGAGAACTTAACGGTTTTCTTGAGGTTTAGCCATGTTTACATTCATTGCTCTACCTTTAACTTCTTTTCCGTTTGCTTCTAATGCTTTTTGAGCCATTTCTTCAGTTTCCATTTCAACGAAACCGAATCCTCTTGACCTATTAGTCATTCTGTCCATAATAACGACAGCATCAATAACGGTACCAAAAGTTGCAAAAAAAGCTCTCAAATCATCTCCTGTAGTTTCCCACGAAAGATTTCCTATAAATAATTTTTTCATATTTTAATTAATTTATCACCTCGATTCCTTGGGGCCTAACCTTGGGGACTAAATATAATCTAACCTTACGGACGGCACTAAAAAGTATTATACTATAGATATTATGAAAAAGATACAAGTGGAGAAAAAGATTAATCCTTTGCCTACGGGAATCAAGTTTTCCATATTTGATAAGTCAAAGAACAAAAACAGTTTTGTTGCAAGAGATACCAGTGGACCACAGAAATCAGTTGTGATAAACTCGCCCCAATTTAGAATTAATCAACACAAAGGAGCATGATAACATCAAAATTTGAAAAGAAGGAAGCAGGAAATGTTGAGATTGTTTATACAATCCCCGCTGATTTAATAGCCCAGACAAAAACTATTGTAGTCTCTGAAATGGCCAAAGACATAACCTTACCTGGTTTTAGAAAAGGCATGGCTCCATTAAATAAAGTGGAATCATCAATCTCTGTTGATAAATTAAATGAACACATCTTAAGTCATTTGTTACCTACTGCTTTTTCAGAAAGTGTCAAGGAACATAAGTTTACTCCTGCAATTTATCCTAAATTTGAGGCTTTAAAAATAGGCCAAGGTTCTGATTGGGATATTAAAGCAGTAACTTGCGAACTACCTAAAGTAATTCTTGCCGACTATAAGCAAAATTTGAAATCGACAACAACTGATGAATTAATTAAGGAATTACCTAAAGTTGTTAAGTTAGAAATTCCAAAACTTCTGGTTGATGAAGAAGTTAATGAGAGACTTTCCCAATTACTAGCCAGAATTGAAAAATTAGGATTACAACTTGAAGGTTATCTTCGATCTGTTGGAAAAACAGTTGAAACACTTCGTGATGAATATCAAAAACAGTCTCAAGACGCGATTGCACTTGAACTTATTTTAAATGAAGTTGCCAATAGTGAAAAAATTGACGTTTCTGAAAAAGAAGTGGAAGAATTTGTAAAAACTACAGGATCAGACATCTCAAAAGTAGATGATGAGCAAAAGAAAATGCTTCAAAGAGTAGTCATGAGAAGGAAAGCATTGGAAAAATTAACAAAGAAGGTGTAAAATTGGCGCATGAAGGTAACGAACAACCAAAAGTCAAAGAAAAATAAATTTATCGAGAACAAAAACATTCTTGAGACTATTAATTCTATTGGTTCTCAAACTGTCGATACTATAAAAAATGAAGCAAAAGCAACCAGTGATGAATTTTTTAGACAACTTTTAGGCCAACAAAAACAACTCCAGGAAAAAAGATCTGGAAATTTAAATCAGGGAAAACCTGTTGATATTGAAGATGTTGTAACTGGAAGGGAAGAACAAAAACAAAAGTTTGATGAACAAATATTTTTTGAAAGAAGATTATTTAATGAAGAAAAAGAATCAACATCGCAGAAACTTCAGGAAATGAGATTTAGACTTCAAGCTATTATGTCTGAGGCTAACAAAATGGTCGCTTCGGCCCAAAATTTAGGAGAAACGGTTAAAAATGCAGTGATGCAAAATCCTGTTTCTGCAAGTGAATATCAAATTCATTTTTATGAAGATATCATATCTTTAATAGTTTCGTTTAGAAAAAAAATAGATAGTGCAGTTACTTGGCTTCAGGGTTCAAATACCAGAGCTCAAAAGAAAAATTTTTGGAGTCAATACAAGAAAAAGGGAGCAGGATTTCTTCTGTCAGGTGAATCTTACTCGCAAAGATCAGCTGGATAATGATATTCCATTGATAATTACCTCCATAGAGCATATCATAAATAGATGATATCTCGATGGTTCAAATTAAAAGATCAAGCTATTAAATTAAGAAAAGAGGGTACTTCTATTGGAGTGATCAATAAAGCCTATAGAATACCTAAATCGACACTTAGTTGTTGGTTTAGAAAAATACAATTAAGTAAACGTCAAAAAGATAAAATATACAAAGAAGCATCAATAAAAATGGATGGCGCTCGCAAGAAAGCATTACTTTGGCACCATTCTCAAAAAGCAAATCGAATAAAAACCGCAAAAAATGAAGCCGATTTGGTTTTAGAGAAAATTAACGCAGATGATAAATCAGTTTTAGAATTAGCACTATCTTTTTTATATTTAGGTGAAGGTTCTAAGTTAAATGAAACAAGCATTGGCAATGCTAATCCATTAGTTTTAAAGTTTTTTATAAATGCAATTAAAAAACTCTATCCGAATGCAAAACTTGGCAGATGCCAACTTCATCTGAGATCTGATCAAAATGAGCTATCCGCAATTAAATATTGGTCAAAAGAATTAAATATTAACGAGGGTGAATTTAGTTTTGTAAAAGATAAAAGAATTGCCAAAACAAAGACTTATCAGAGTTACCATGGAGTATGTGTAATTAGGTTTACAGAAATTGCTATTCAAAGAAGATTGCTGTTTCTATGCCATAAGTTTTGTAATATAATATCGGAAATGGACTCTTAGCTCAATTGGTAGAGCGTACCCTTGACGTGGGTAAGGTAACAGGTTCGAAGCCTGTAGGGTCCACACAATTTAACGGGCCTGTCGTTCAATGGTAGGACATCTGGCTGGCAGTCAGAGGACTGGAGTTCGATTCTCCATAGGTCCACCCAAGACCGACCTGTCGGGTCGGCGCCGAGCGCCGACCAAGCGTTTATCCCATCTCCATGGACTGTTTTGTTTTCTAGGAAGAGGTTCGAGCCGAAGATTTTTGAGGCGAGTACCTTTATTTGTTGTTTATCTTGTGTTGATATTATTTGATCTACTCCAGTAGCTTCAATTATCCAGTTTTTGAAAGGTTCAATCCAATTGCCTTGATTCTTTTTAAGAGAAAGGATTTGTTCTTCTAGCGTCTTACGCTTAGACATTAATTCAAACTTTTTATTTTGAAAATCATCTTTGTCTATAATCTGGTCTAAATAACTATCTAACAATAATTTTAATTTAATGTCTATTTGTTCTAAATCCTTTCTCTTGATACTAATAACATCAAGGCAAGACTTGGCTATGTCAGATTCTTCAATTTTTAATTTTAATAGCATCTGATTAACCCAAGTCTTTTTCAAGGTGTACTTTTTGATGAGTGTGGTGAGTTGGGAATGGAGATTTGTTTCACTGACATAGTGAGACTGTGTACAACCAACAATTTTAGATTTTTTAGTACAATGATAATAGGTATACTCAACACGACGATTAGTTTCTTTATAATACTTTGGCTGTACTTCAGCTGTAATTGCCATTCCACACTCACCACACTTTAGAAGTCCTACATAAGGCTTGGGGACTCTCTGGACGTTAGCATTAATCCATTGATGGTTACGTGAAGCAAGGACTTCTTGTACTTTATCAAAAAGTGCCTTTGAAATAATTGGAGTGTGTCTGCCCTCATATACTTCACCACTCCATTTAAACAAACCAAAATAAAAAGAGTTAGAAAGTATTTTCTTTGTTTCAGATAGACACAGGCTTTTATTTTTAGTGGTGATAATACCCTTGGTTGCTAAAAAGCAAGAAATGTCCTTTAATCTAACATTTCCATAACTATATTTTTCAAAAGCTTCAACAATCAAAGGAGCAATTTTTTTATTTACAACAATTGTTCTATTTCTAGTATCATTTAAATATCCACGAGGTGCAACTCCCGGAAAATTACCATTTCTAGCTTTTTGCCTTAACCCACGACGAGTGTTTTCAGAAAGTGAATCTACATAATATTTAGACTGCGAAAATGAAATTGACAACATGAACTTCCCTTGAGGAGTGGGTTCAAACCAAAAGGTATTGAACTTGAGGGCAGATATTTTTTCTGTGTCTACTAAATAAATTATTCTTCCTCCATCTACTGAGTTTCTTGCCAAACGATCTGGATGCCACGAGATAATGCCATTTGCACGGCCTTCTTCAATCATCTCAAGCATTTTGTTAAAGATTGGACGTCCTGGAACTTTGGCAGACTGTTTTTCAACTAATTCTTCAACAATAGTTATATTTTCCCGTTTGGCAAGCAAACGAAGTTCATCAAGTTGACCCTCAATTGATTGTACTTGCATATCCTCAATATCAGTTGATTTTCTTGCATACAGGAAAAATTTTTGAAGACTAGGATTATTTACAATATTGCTCATGGCAATATCATTTATACGCCCGTAAATAATCCGTATCAAGATATCAAATAATATCAATTTAGTTTCCGAGTAGAGTAGTGTTTTAATCCGTGGAGATGGGATAAACGCTTGGTCGGCGCTCGGCGCTTTAACCGTTGCAAAGATTTGACATTTAGATTCAAAAGATAAAAAATGGACAGTACCAAAGGAGGTAACTGCCCATTTTAATTAATGATACATCTTGTGGTTGTCTTTTCAAGACCTTGACAAGAGAGATTGAAGGAAGTTTAGGTTTGGTTGTTGAAAGATATGGAAGTGATAAATGGAGTAAGAAGTTAACAACTAAAGATCAGCTTGGAATATTGGTATCTGCCAACTTGGCACAATCTAAATCGCTTTCTGATATTTCATCAATGGTTGAGGCTACAGGAAAGTTTTCATTTGATGGTATAAACAAAAGTTCACTCTCAAGAGTTAATTCAAAAAGAAATTCAGGTATATTTGAAGAGGCATACAGGCACATTTTAGAAAAAGTAAGGAAAAGAGTTCCATATTCTAAAATAAGAGTAATTGACACTACAACTTCAGTTGTTGCCAAAAATCTATTTTCACTTTGGAAGATGGATGGTAATCGTGGTGCTATTAAAATTGGAGTTGAATATGATCCTTTTTGGCAACTACCTGATCAAATAATAATTTCAGATTGGAAAAAAGGAGACACTACACATGGAAAAGAATTTGAATATAAAAAGGGGTTAACTTACATTTTTGATAGAGGTTTTAATGACTACGGACTTTACACAAAAATTATAAAAACAAAAGCTTTCTTTGTAGCTAGGATGCATAAAACAAATAGATTTTCTTGGTTTAAACAAAAACATATTAAACCTAGTAATGTAATTTCAGATGAAACTGGAAAACTTGGTAGACCTGAGAGAGTAAGAAAATCTAGGGTAATGCAAGATATTGTTAGAGTAATTAGGTTTAAGAAAGAAGAAGGACATAAAGAAGGAATAATCATAGCCACAAATAGATTTGATTTAAGAGCAAATGACATTCGTGATTTATATAAAAGAAGATGGGATATAGAATTATTTTTTAAGTTCATCAAACAAAACCTTAAACTTAAAAAATTCTTTGGAACTACCCACAATGCTGTTAAATCTCAAATCTATTGTGCCTTAATTGCATACCTCTTGGTCTACTTAATCAAACCTAAATATAAAAACTTCACAGAATTCCTCAGAAAAGTTAGATACACACTTTTCTTTGACTTTCAACAACTGTCATTCATTACAGACACTTAGATTATTGGAGGTGATTTAAAGTTTAAAAAACAGTTAAAAACATAATTTTTTTGGACAAGAAGCTTAATAAATTTAGGCTAGTATTATTTTGTCAAAACTTTAAACCACACTAAAATTACACCTTCCAATAAAAAATTAACACTTCAAAAACTAATCCAATAACCATAAATTTTAATTTAACTCAACACAAAAAACATTAAGTTTTAGACATAACAATAATCTTTGCAACGGTTAAACCAGCGGACGGTAACACGGACAAAAGGCCGTATTTACGGCCAGTTAACGGTGTTCACCGACCTTCTTCCTGTATACCGTTAACTACCGTCAGGTACTGCAAAGTACCTGATTATAAATAACCCCTTTACCTTTCAATTGGGTTAGCGAACCCCACCGCAGTGGGGTGAGCGAGAAGTCCGACCATGCAGTGTTTGCGAAGCTCCGCGAAGCGGAGCTGAGCGGAAGACCCGAGCCTTCTCCAATTCATTTCCCCTTTAACCCCTTTTCTTGGAGAATGCTTTTAAAATCTGTTAAACTATGCATAGATTTTAGAAATTGTTTCTGAAATAAGTTCGAGCCTTTTTGTATAAGGGCACTTGTGATATAATAAATTATAGGCTAAAAAGCCGTAAATAACGGCTTTTATTTTTTGCTAAAAATATGAATAGGACTGCATCACATAGTGTGCGAAACGTTGCTATTATTGCCCATGTTGATCATGGAAAAACCACTTTAGTGGATGCACTTTTGCGTCAATCACATACTGAAATGGGGAAGGGTGACGCAGGACAAGAAGCTATTTTGGACTCAAATGAACTTGAACGAGAACGCGGAATTACAATTTTTTCTAAAAATGCTTCAGTAATGTATGGGGATACCAAAATAAATATCATTGACACTCCAGGACATGCAGACTTTGGCGGAGAAGTTGAACGTGTTCTTTCTATGGCAGATGGTGCATTGCTTTTGGTTGATGCCAAAGAAGGTCCAATGCCGCAAACCAGATTTGTTTTAAAACATGCTCTTAAAATGGGCCTTAAAATTATTGTTGTTGTAAATAAAATTGACAAAAAGGGGGCCCGTTCTGAATGGGTTCAGGGAAAGACTTTTGATTTATTTGTTGAATTAGGTGCTGATGAATCTACGGCTTTTTTTCCCACAATCTACGCCAGCGGACGAGACGGAGTAGCAGGTTATGAACCAGACCCTACCAAAATGAAAGATATTACCCCTATTTTTGAAGAAATTATCAAATATATTCCAGCTCCATCTGGAGACCCAGAAAAACCACTTCAGATGCTTGTCAGTAACATTGGTAAAGATAATTACAAAGGTAGAATTGCCATAGGAAAAATTAAAAATGGAAAAATTTCATTAATTGAAGATGTTACACATATTAATAGAGAAGGTGTACAAAAAAGAGCAAAATTAACTTCAATTACTACTTTCAAAGGTCTAACCAAACAGGACGAAAAAGAAGCTTTTGCGGGTGATATTGTTTCTGTTACAGGTATTCCAGAAGTAACCATTGGAGAAACACTTGCCAGTTTAGAAAATCCTGTAGCTCTTCCCTTAATATCAATTGAAGAACCAACTGTTAAGATGGTCTTTCTGGTTAACGACTCTCCATTTGGAGGGCGTGAGGGAGATTTTAAAACCAGTAGTCAAATTAGAGAAAGACTATATAAAGAACTTGAGACAGACGTTGCCTTAAAAGTTGAAGACAATAGTGACGGAACTTGGACAGTGTCTGGTAGAGGAGAACTACATTTAGCAATCCTCATTGAAAGAATGAGGAGAGAGGGTTATGAATTTTCTGTTTCCAGACCTCATGTTATTAATAAAATAATTGATGGTAAGACTTACACTCCATTTGAAAAGGTCTACGTGGACGTACCAGAAGAATTTTCAGGTGTTGTTATACAACACATGGGGATTAGACATGGCAAGATGGATGATATGTATAAAAATGAAGAAGGAATCGTATCCTTGGAATTTACTGTCTCCACTAAAGAGCTTATAGGTTTCAGAGGTGAACTGATAACTGACACTAAAGGCATGGGAATAATTAATACTGCCTTTTTTGACTATTTACCTGATGATGGTTTTGAAAGAGAAAGAGATAGAGGGTCAATGGTTGCTTTTGAAACGGGAGAAACAAGGTTATATGGACTTACAAATGTTCAAGGTCAAGGACAGCTTTTTGTAGGCCCTGCAATTAAAGTCTATAAAGGCCAAGTTGTTGGCCAAAACTCAAGAGCAGGGGACATGATAGTTAATGTTTGTAAAGAAAAACAACTAAGTAACATGAGAAGTAAAGGTGATGGCTCAGCAGAACATTTTAATACACCAAGGGTAATGGTTTTGGATGATGCCTTAGAGTATATTGACGACAGCGAACTTGTTGAAGTAACTCCACGATCCATTAGGATCAGAAAAGTTATTTTAGATGAAGTTGAAGCAAGGCGCAAAAAATCGATGGGGATTAAATGAAACTAATCAAACAATAACATCCGATTCCGGACCAAGACTTTGTAACGTAACTTTTTTGCCATTTGGCATTGTAACTACGTCTCCAGCTTTAACATTATTAAGGGCTAAACTTTCTATAGACCCACCAGCATATCGTGTTACTACACCAACTTTCAAACCTTGATCATTTAATATTGGCTCAGCTGGATGAACATTTGTCTCATTTGTCATAATAATCCAATATTACTCTCTCTCTCTCTGCAAAATGCAAATTTATGTAGTAATATATCTATATGAAATTAAAATTATCGAATACAAAAGAATCAGTTGAAAAAGAGTGGGACCACAAAAAGCTCGGCCGTGAACTTGATCTTTTTACCTTTTCAGACACTGTTGGAAAAGGACTTCCACTATGGACCCCAAAAGGGGCGGCAATCAGGAGAACTCTCGAGAGGTTTATTGTTGACGAGGAAATAAAACGAGGATATCAACATGTTTATACTCCAGACATTGCAAAATTAGACTTATATAAGAAATCAGGACATTACCCATATTATAAAGATAGTATGTATGCTCCGATTATTATTGAGGATGAAGAATTTATGCTTCGTCCAATGACTTGCCCACACCATTTTGAGCTATTTTTAGATAAACCAAGATCATACCGAGATTTACCGATTAGATACGCTGAACTTGCAAAGTTATATAGATTTGAAAAATCGGGAGAGCTGATGGGCCTACAGCGAGTCAGAAGTTTTTGTTTAGCTGATGCCCACATAATCTGCACCAAAGAACAGGCTAAAAGCGAAATAAAAAATGCCTTGGAATTGATTGATTACTGCAATAAAGTTTTAGGGCTTATAAAAGACAAGGATTATAGTTACAGACTTTCTTTAGGGGATAGAAAAGATGAAAAAAAATATTTTAAGGATGATAAATCATGGGATGAAGCTGAAGAAATATTAAGATCGGTTTTGATTGAAGGAAAGTCAAAGTACAAAGAGGCGGAAGGTGAAGCAGCTTTTTATGGTCCTAAGATCGATATTCAAATGGTAAACGCTAATGGAAAAGAGGACACCGCCTTTACAGTTCAATATGATTTTGTAATGCCTAAAAGATTTAAATTAGAATTCATAAATGAAGATGGTGGTAAAACTGAAGCAGTTGTCGTTCACAGATCTTCAATTGGGGCAATTGAACGAATAATCGCTTTTTTAATCGAAAAATATAAAGGCTCATTTCCAACTTGGCTTTCTCCTGTTCAAGTTAAAATATTGCCAATTTCTGAAAAGCATTTAGATTACTCAGAGAAAATATTCAAAGAGCTAACGGATGAAAAAGTTAGGGTTGAGTTAGACACGCGAAATGAAACGCTAGGTGCCAAAATTAGAGATGCTCAGAAAGAAAAAGTACCATATATGATTATTGTAGGTGATAAAGAAATTGAAAATAATGAAATTTCTATAAGAAACAGAACAGGTAAAAATTCCACGATGCAATTATCCAAATTTATTGATATAATAAAATCTGAAATTGAAAACTACCAATAATTATTGGCGCATAAATGAAAGAATTCCCGCTACAACTTTGCGGGTTTTGGATTCCAAAGGTGTTCAAATTGGAGTAATAAGTAAGGATGAAGCAATTAAATTAGCAAAAGAGTCAAATCAGGATTTAATTGAAATAGCATCAAAGGCAGAACCGCCTGTCGCCAAAATTATTGAGTTTGGCAAATTTAAATATCAAGAAGAGAAAAAGCAGAAGGAAGCAAATAAAAAAGCAAAACCCTCTGACTTAAAAGAAATTAGGTTTACCCCATTTATTGGAGAGGGGGATTACCAAACAAGACTTAAAAGAATTGATGAGTTTTTGACCGATAAAGATAAAGTAAAACTAGTAGTTTATTTTAAATTAAAACAACTAGGGTCAAAAACCTTTGGTTATGATATAATGGACAGAATTTTGAAAGATTTGGGAGAGGGAATCAATATCGACATGAAACCTAAGTTTTTAGGCAGAAACTTGATAATGATCATTTCGCCCACAAACATATATGGCAAACAAAAAAATAAAGATCAAACAATTAGTAACTAATAGAATTAGAGTTACTAAAAATGGAAAGCTCTTGCGTCGACAGGCATTTAAAAGACATTTGAATGCAGGAAAAAGTAAAAAAAGACTTCGAAAACTTTCAAAAATGGTTCTAGTTAAAGAAGTATTTGCTAAAAAACTTAGAAAATACTTAGGTACAAAATTAAAATGACAAGAGTAAAGTCAAAGGCTGCAATTAAACACAGGAAAGTTCTAAAACTTGCAAAAGGTTATCATTCTGCAAGACGTAGAAGATTTAAGCAAGCAAAAGAAGCTGTAATGCATGCAGGTCAATATGCATACATAGGAAGAAAATTAAGAAAAAGAGATTTAAGATCAATTTGGATTGTCAGACTTTCTGCAGCAGCAAAACAATTGGGTACTTCTTATTCCAAATTAATTGCCAATCTAAAAAAAGAAAAGATTGAATTAGATAGGAAAATATTATCCGATATCGCTTCCAAAAATCCTAGTGTTTTTGAAAAAATAGTTGCTAGCTTCAAGAGTAAATAATTATATTGAATACTGACTTGCATTAAGCACAGTAAGACTTACAATTTTACCATTTCTTTTTCTTCTTATAATGTTGTCATCTCCAAGAATTGAATCATCAGCTTTTTGTGGTTGACCAAAATTAACATATAAAACATCTGCTTCTCTATCAAAATCAACCCATAAACGCGAATCACCCAATAGAGATAATTTCATTAAATCGTTCACTGCCAATTTAGCAGAATTTATTATTTGTTGGTCCATATAATTTTTCTTTTTAATAACCATTTAAAGTCTGTCGTTATATAGGCAGTAATAACAAACCCATCAGACTTTAATTCTTTATATACTACCACAATCCATCTATTTTTATCAAATTTGGAAGTTGCCAATAATTCGTCAGAATTGCCTTCAAATATTGCAACAGGGTTTTCAATAGTTGAGGCTATTAATTTGAAATCAGGTAGGGAAATTTCTTTATGTGAATAAATAATATGTTTAAATCTTTCGTCCGTTAAACGGATTAAAATATTATTTTTGGATTTGGCAGTTGCAAGAAGCATTTTATATATTATAATACAATTTAGCATGAAATCAGTAAATACATTTGCATTCTTCTTTACTTCCTAACGGAGGTTTGAAGCTTGCGTTTATCAAACCTCCTAAAAAGGAGGTTTTTTGGGGTCTTATAATAACACCGAGTGAGTCTCGATCTCAGTCTAATCAAACACATGAAGCCCTAGGAAACTTACATGAACATCGTGATTCATGTCCATCGTGCATTAAACACTTTAGTAATGTAAAATAATATTAAATTATGAATACAAACCCCATATATTTAACAGATTCCTATAAAAGGTCGTGCAAAGCCAAAATTATCGACTTGAAAACTGAAAACAACTTAACGGTTGTAACTTTGGATCAAACTATTTTTTATCCATTCGGAGGTGGACAACCATCAGACCAAGGTTTTATTGAAGGCAAAAAAGGCAGGCTTGACGTACAGCAGGTTTTACTTAAAGGATCTGAATTAAAACACATTGGAGAAATTAATGGTAAATTTTCAACTGGCGAAACAGTTGAATGTACTATCGATTGGAATAAAAGATATCACAACATGAGAGTTCATTCAGCTGGTCATGTTTTACACGAAGCCGTTAAAATGCTATTTCCAGAACTTATTCCTGTTAAAGGAGAACATGGTAAAAAGGCATATATTAAATATAAAGGAAATATTGAAGAAATTTCTGCAAACATAATACTTAATAAGGCAAACGAGTTGATTAAAAAGTCTTTGCCTGTTTTTACCGAATTTGTTTCCCTTGACGAATTGAAAAAAAGATCACCCTGGGTTCCTGAACATTTACCAACCAATAAACCATTAAGAATTATGTGGATTGGTGGTTTTGCACCAATCCCTGATGGAGGAACTCAACTTAAAAATACTGTTGAAGTTGGAGAATTTGATTCAGTTGAAATATTAAACGAGGGTGAGTTTGTATATGTGTATTACAAAATCACAAAAGATATATCTGAAATTGCAGTAGATACTAAAACTAAAAATAATACAGTTTCTTCGACATCTCGTGAGGATTTGATCAATCTTAAAAATCAAGCTATTGCACAAATATCGGAAGTGACAACTTTTGAGGAACTGGAACAAATAAGAATTGATTTATTTGGCAGAAGCGGAAAATTTACTTCTATATCAAAAGAAATTGCAAAAATTTCAACTGAAAACAAAAGACAATTTGGTATTACTTTAAATGAAGTTAAAAATACTTTAGAAGTATTAATTACAAACAAGAAAAATAATTTATCTAATCTAGCCCGAGTCTGGTTTGACCCTACAATGCCAGCTAAAAAAACAAAACTTGGCCATCTACATATGGTTACAAAAGCAATTGATGAAATATCATCAGTTTTTGAAAAAATTGGTTTTAGTCGAGTAAGGTACCCTGAAGTTGAATGGGATTATTTTGCCTTTGGAGCTTTAAACTTCCCTGAAAATCACCCAGCCAGGGATGACTGGGAAACATTTTTCGTAGATTCACCTAATTCGAAAAAATACGGTCCAATGCTTTTAACACCCCACACTTCAAGTGGACAGATTAGAGAGATGCTTTCAAATACTCCGCCTATCAGAATGATAAATATTGCTAAATGTTATAGGAGACAAAGTGATGTTAGTCATTTGTCTATGTTTCACCAATTTGAAGGATTAGTAGTTGATAAAAATATTTCCATAACTAATCTTCGTGGAACAATTGATTACTTTGCCAAGAGTTTTTTCGGTCCAAAGAGAGAAATTAGATTAAGGCCTTATCATTTTCAATTTACAGAGCCATCATTTGAGGTAGACATCTCTTGCAATGTTTGTGACGCGCAGGGTTGTAAGCTATGTAAAGAAGGTTGGTTAGAAATTGGTGGCGCTGGGATGGTTCACCCAAATGTTTTAAAAAATTGTAAAATTGATCCTAACGAATATTCTGGTTTTGCTTTTGGCTGGGGAGTTGAAAGAGTTGCTATGATGAAATCTGGCCTTTCTGTTCCTGATATAAGACTTTTATATAGTTCAGATTTAAGAGTTTTGTCACAATTATAATAAAAACATGGATTTATTAATTCCACATTCGTGGTTAAAAAAATATTTAGATACAAACGCAAAACCAAAAGAATTGGCTAAATACTTATCTCTTTGTGGTCCTTCTATTGAACGAATTAGAGAAACTGAAGATAAAGACAGTGTTTATTCAATTGAAATAACTACTAATAGAGTTGATTGTGCAGGAGTTTTAGGTATAGCCAGGGAAGCAAATGCAATTTTACCCAGATTTGGAATTTCAGCAAAATTAGTTTCTCACAAATCACCAGTCACAAATCACTATTTATTCACTAACAGAGTTAAATATTTAGATGTTGTGGTAGATAAAAGTTTGTGTCCAAGATTTACTGCAATATTAATTAAAAATGTCAAAGTAAAAGATTCTCCAGATGAAATTAAAAATATGCTTTTAAAAGTTGGTGTTAGGCCAATTAATAATATTGTGGATGTCAGTAATTACATTATGCATGAATTAGGACAACCAGTTCATACTTTTGATTACGATAAATTAAGCGGTCACAAAATGATATTAAGGGAATCAAAAAAAGGAGAGATGATAACTACTCTAGATGACAAAACTTTTAAACTAGATGGGGGAGATATTGTAATAGAGGATGGTGGAAAAAGAATAGTTGATCTTTGTGGAATAATGGGGGGTAAAAATAGTGCAATTGATTCTGCTACAAAAAATGTATTATTATTTGTTCAAAATTATAATCAACACAAAATTAGAAAGACTTCAATGACTCTTGGCCAGCGTTCAGAAGCTGCAATTCTTTTTGAAAAAGGATTAGATAGTGAAAATGTAAAACCGGCAATCTTATCTGCTATAGAAATGATTGAAAAAATATCAGGAGGCATTGCAGAAAAGGAAATACTTGATCTATATCCAATACCATATAAAGAAAAGTTTGTAAAAACATCAAAAAAAGATATGGATAAAAAAATCGGTATTGAAATTAACATAAAAGACATAACAAACTACATGACCAGTCTAGGTTTTAAAGTTACGCAACAAGGTGACACCTTGTTGTTCACCGTACCTTCATGGCGAGCAAATGATATTAACATTTCTGAAGATATAGTTGAGGAGGTTGCCAGAATTTATGGATATCATAATTTACCTTGTATTCTTATGGATGGTCAATTACCCAAACCACAACCTACAAACGATTTTAAATTTGAATCAAATGTAAAACAAATATTAAGATCCGTAGGTGGATTTGAAATTTACAATTCATCACTAGTTGAAAAAGGTCAATTAAAACTTAAGAATCCTCTTGGGTCTGACTCGGAATATTTAAGAGATAATTTAAAAGATTCTCTCATACAAAATATTAAGGATAACCCACAACAAAAAGGTTATATACATTTATTTGAAATGGCAAATGTATATTCAGCTCGTAAAAATGACTTACCAGAAGAAAAATTAACTTTATCTGGAGTTATTAAAAATGGAAATAAAATAACAATCTACGATTTCAGAAAAAATAAAGGTATTATTAAAACACTTCTAGATGAATTATCAATTGATTATTCAGAGAAACTTGAAGACGGTAAAAGTTATTTAGCTAATCAAAGATTGGAAATTTATTCGGATAGGGAAAACATCGGGGAGTATGGAAATTTAGAAAATGGATTATTCTACTATTCATTCGATATGACTAAACTTATGACGAGTAAAATGGTAAATAGAAAATACCAAGAAATTGCCAAATATCCACCACAGGTAGAAGATTTAACTCTAGTTATTCCAGAAAAAACTTATGTGGGTGATGTAATCTCACAAATCACAGATCACCAGCCACTAGTCACAAAGGTTGAACTCGTTGATATTTATCAAAATAGTTTTACCTTTAATATTGAATATCAGGATAAAAATAAAACCTTAACAGACAGAGAAGTTGAAGAGACAAGAAGTAAAATCCTGTCTTCCCTTAAATCAAAATTTGGAATAACTATCAAGGTGTAGGGGAGGGTGTAGATAAATTAGAATCCCAAGGAACATTTACCCCAACTGTAATTGTATGTTCAGTTTCATGATTATCTTTATCTCTTCCTTTAACCTGTAGTTTATGTACACCATCACTTAGACTAATTTCACCTTCATACGGCAGGCTGTCAAAAGACCTTACCTTGACTCCATCTGCATATATCTCAATTAAGGAAATACCAGAAGTAGATGTTGCCTTTATTTTAACTGGAAAAGTATTAGAAACAGTTACTCTGTCAATTGGATTAGCCCACTCGACACTTAAGGGATTTGCAGTTCCGCAAAATTCAGATGGAGGTCTATATCTATCATCTCCAGCTCCATTGATCCAATTTAATATTGCTTCCTGCCATCTGTTTTTACCATCAGTGGAAACAGGATCTTCTTCCACAATTTTATAATATTCTTTCTCATCATAATTATTACCAGCGACATCAGCAGGAGTTGCCAGTTTCTCCTCATTTTTACAAATTTTTAATTTGACATGTATATCATCCCCGGTAGGTAAACTACTTTTGTCAAAAAACTCAGATCGTGATGTAAAACCATCATGGGCAAGTTTACCTGAAAAACTATCAACCTCGACAGTCTGAATTCCACTTGGCGATTCAAAACCTACAGGATCAAATCCCGATAGAGATTCCATTAAAACTTTCCTCCAAATTGGAGACGCCCCAGAAACACCCGAGGCAACATTCAACATGGGTGAATTATCGTTGTTCCCAACCCAGACCCCAACGGCTCTCTGAGGAGTTCCTCCAACTGTCCAATTATCACGTTTGTCGTTTGTTGTACCAGTTTTGACTGCCGTTTGACGACCAGGAACATTAAGTAATGAATTTGTTCCAAAAACCTCGCTTCTTGCGTTGTTGTCTGAAAGTATGTTACTAATTAAAAAAGCTTGTTCGGAAGTTATAACTTGTTTACCCTTCTTTTGTTTATGTTCCTCTAAAACTTTTCCATTACTATCTTCAACTTTTAATATTGAAATCGGATCTAATTTATATCCACCATTAAAGAAAGCTGAATAACTTGTAGTTAATTCCAAAAGCCTAACTTCACCGCCACCTAAAGTTAATGAAAGGCCAACTCTTCTTAGTGTCTCACTTGTTGGAGGTAGGGAATTTAACCCCATACTGTAGGCAGTTTCTAACACATCTTTAATGCCAACTAGAGCAATTAATTTAACAGCGGGGATATTTAATGAATTTCCCAATGCATACCTTAGTTGTACTGGGCCTCTATATTTTCCGTCATAATTTACAGGATTATAATCAGGTTGCCCTTCTCCTCCAGGAAAAGTTGTTTGAACATCCATAATCATAGTTGATGGAGTGTAACCTTCTTTAAAAGCAGTCACATAAGTAAACGGTTTAAAAGATGATCCAGGTTGACGGAGGGCAACTGTTACATTAACTTGTCCGTCATAATCAGGGTCGTCAAATCTTTTACTTCCAACCATTGACAATATCTCACCAGTTTGTGGATCCACTACGATAGCACCACCATTTGTAATCCTTTGTTTTTCAACCTTGGTAATTTCATCAGCTACTATGATTTGTGCCTTTTCTTGTAGCTCCAAATCTAAGGTTGTTGTAACTTTTAGTCCTCCTTGTTCAACTACTTTTTCTCCATACCTATCTTCAAGAATTTTTTGAACATACTGGACAAAATGAGGTGCTTTAAATGAAGATCCTTTAGTTTGAAACTTTACATCAGCGAGTTCAGAAAGTGCCGCTTGTTCTTGATCCTTAGTTATAAACCCGTCCTCTTTCATTCTACGCAAAACATCGGTGGTTCTATCAATATAGGCCTTGGGTGTAGATGAATATGGCGAATATCTCGATGGAGATTGAGGAAGACCCGATAAAATTGCAGACTCTAATAAATTTAAATCTTTGGAAGATTTACCAAAATAAATTTCAGAGGCAGTTTCAACACCTCGGGCATTTCCGCCATAAGGAGCTTCATTTAAATACATTTGTAAAATCTCATCTTTTGTGTATTTCCTTTCAATCTGAACCGCCAAAATAAACTCTTTAACTTTTCTCCACACCGATCTTTCTGAGGTGAGTAAAACATTTTTAACCAATTGTTGAGTTAAAGTTGAACCGCCTTGGGCATAACCTCGGGTGAAAACTCTTGATAAGCCTCTAATTGTACCTAAAATATCAAAGCCTTGGTGATTGTAAAAATTTTTATCTTCAATTGCAATTGTTGCCTGTTTTAAATAAAGTGGTACATCGCTAATTTTAATTGGAGTTCTTCGTTCATTTTCAAAAATATCATATAGAGGTTTACCATTTCTATCTAAAATTTTAGTTGAAAATCCTTCACGTCTAACAACTTTGTCGGGGGAGGGAAGTGTAAAAGCAAGAAGGGGGAGTATTAAAATCAGTGAAACAAACAATAAAACTATTCCCAGAAAACCAAATTTGGCAAACTTTGCAATATTTCTAGATTTTTGAAGTCCAATTAGTTTTCTTCTTCTCTCCCTCCACATATGAACTATATTAACATATATTAAATTACTTTTACATAAAAAGATGTAGTTGACTGATACAAAATTTGACAAAGAGGTATTATTTTAATACTATATAGATGTGCTTGTAGGGTAATTCCCGTAACTAGCTAAGAATTCTACGCTGGAAAAGCAGGCACACTAAAAAAGTCCCTCTTCTTTGAGGGCTTTTTTGGTTTTAGTACTAGTTCTTCGTATACTCCAAAAGTGATAGTTTCCGTCTTCTATTTTTCTAATGATAACCGTTATATGATTTTTTCCGTCGTTACATATACTTGCAATTTCATAGTATTTTACAGACCTTTCTTTACCTCGTTTTGATTTTATTGTCCCTTCAGTTTCTTTAATAATGTGTTTTGAATTTCTAACCACCTCATGCGAATATCTAAATAGGTTGAATCTAAGCCTTCTATCCCTTGAGGATCTTCTGTGACCTCTACTGTCAAATGATAAATGAATCCAACCATATCTATTAAAAATCACTTTTTGTTTTATAGCGGGACTCTTAATTGTTCTTACTTTTTTATAAATTAAATAAATCTCTTTTTTTAAACTGGGCATACTTAATGTTACTACAAATAACTAAAAAATTTGACAATTATCCAACTCTTTAAGTTAATCTAAGATTGCAAAAGCTCTAATAGGGGAACCATCTCCATCTTTAATTTTAAGTGGAACACCATAAAACATGAATTCTTTACCCTGGGGCAATTCATCCATGTTTACTAAATCTGTAATTGTTAGTATTCCTGATTGCAATAATTTTCTTTCTAGTTCAACATCAAACTCAGCAGTATTTCCGACTACAACAAATAATGGTTCTGCTTCTTTTAATTTTCCAAACAAACTTAAATCTAATTTATCTTCTTTGAAAGCTAAACCTACATTTTTGGGAAATTCATCATCTATCTTAACTAGTAAAGTTTTACCAATATATTTCTCGAGTGGGATATTATCGATAGTTGTACCGTTCTCATCCATATGCGCAAAAGCGTCTGCATGAGTTCCTATGTGCGATGATAGTTGTAAGTATCTAAGCCTCCAACCCTCTTTGTCCAAATTATGAATTTGTTGAATATGAACTTCTGGATCCCCAGGATAAACATCCATTCCATCAAAAATAGACTGTGATAAATCTATAATTTTCATAATTTATTTTAACATATCCTAGATAAAGCGGTTTTATAGTTATATACTTAAACGAACATGAACTTAACAATAGATGAAATTTTAACCAGGGGAGTGCAACAGGTTTTACCTGATAAAAAAGGCTTGGCGCAATTGATGGCCAAGCGAAAAATTAAACTTTATCAAGGATTTGATCCCTCTGCACCATCACTCCATTTGGGTAATTTTGTTGGCCTAATGAAATTAAGACAATTCCAAAAACTGGGTCATGAAGTAATCTTCTTAGTTGGAGATTTTACGGGCATGATCGGAGACCCGACTGACAAACTAGCAACAAGGAAGCAATTAACTAGGGAAGAAGTTCTAAAAAATGCAAGGGCCTGGAAAAAACAAATTGCAATGCTTCTTGAAACCACAGGAACCAATCCTGTTAAAATCATATTTAACTCCAAATGGTCTGACAAAATTTCTTTTAAAGATTTAATTGAGATTACTTCCAAAGTTACATATCAACAACTCATTGAGAGAGATATGTTTCAAGAAAGACTTAAAAAGAAAGAGCCAATTTTCCTTCACGAACTTCTTTATCCGATAGCCCAAGGATACGATTCGGTTGTTATGGATGTTGATCTCGAGATAGGAGGTAATGACCAACTTTTTAATATGATGATAGGAAGAACTTTGATCAAAGTTTTTAAAAATAAAGAAAAACATGTATTGACTACAAAACTTTTAATCGACAGCGAAGGTAAAAAAGTCGGAAAAACAACAGGTAACGCACTTTTCTTAGACTCAAAACCTGAAGATTTTTATGCAGGAATTATGTCTTTTCCGGACGAAGTAATCTATCTCAGTTTTGAACTTTTGACAGAAATTGATTTAACTGGAGTTGAATCAAAAATTAAAAATGATCCCATGTTGTGGAAAAAGAAATTGGCTTATGAAGTAGTTAAACTTCTCTGGGGTGAAAAAATAGCTTTAAAATCTGCAAATAAATTTGATAAAACTTTTTCAAAGAAAGAGCCGGAATTTAGTTTGGAGATTAAACTTTTTAAATCACTTAGTGAAACAATTGCACCTTACACGAGCTTAAAATCGTTATCTGATGCCAAAAGATTAATTCAACAAGGTGCAATAAAAATTAATGGAGATGTTGTAACGGATTTAAATTACAAAATAAAAAAAGGGGACAAAGTTAAAATCGGTAAAAAGATATTTGGTACACTAATATGATCACCAGAAAACAAAGAAAAATATTTACAATTTTGGCAATATTAGCTGGCCTTGCACTTTTAGCCGGGTCAATATTACCGTTCATTGCTTTTTTATAATTTATGAATCTTACTGATTCAGTTTCCACACTTCCCTTTGTCGGTCCTAGTTTTGAAAAAAAACTTAAAAGACTTGAGATTATAACAATCTCAGACTTGCTTCATCATATTCCTAATAGATATCTAGATTTTAGTAAGTTTACTAAGATAAAAGATATTAAACCTGACGAATTAATTTCGGTTTTTGGGGAAATTACTTCAATCAAAAATCAGCCTACAAAGTCCGGCAAATTAATGCAGATGGGAACACTTGAAGATGACACTGGAAGAATTAATATAATTTGGTTTAATCAATTTTACCTGGCAAGAATGCTCATCCCAGGAACTAAAGTAATAATTTCTGGAAAAGCGTCTTGGTTTAATCGAAAGATTGCTTTCTTTTCACCTCAGTATGAAAAGATGGACTATGAACACGAATCCGTTCATACAGGGAAAATTATTGGTGTTTATCCACAAACAGCAGGGCTTACAAATAAATGGCTTAAGGCAAGAATTAAATATGCTCTTGATAGGATAGAGATATTTGAATTTTTAAAAGATAAACATGGACTTTTGGATTTTGATGATGCAATCCACAAGATCCACTTTCCTCGTGACTCAGAGGAAGCAGAAGAGGCCAAAAAAAGATTAGCTTTTAATGAGTTTTACAATCTCTTGATCTCAGCAAAAGAAAGAAAGAATAAATTATTAAAAAAGAAAAGCATTAAATTAGAAATTGACAATAAACCTGTAAATGAATTTATTGAAAGCCTTCCTTTTAAATTAACTTCCTCGCAGAAGAAAGTAGTTACTGAAATTTTTAAGGAGCTAAGGAAAGATACTCCAATGAATAGACTTCTACAGGGAGACGTAGGAAGTGGAAAAACGGTAGTTGCCGTTATTGCTTCATTTGTAACATTTTTGAATGGTTACCAAACAATTTTACTTGCTCCGACTCAAATTTTAGCTAATCAGCATTATGAAACCTATAAAAAGTTATTCGAAAAGTTAACTATTAGAATCGCTTTAATAACAGGATCAAGTGTTAAAAAAGAATTAGGTAAAACCGATATCTATATTGGTACTCATGCTTTAATTAATAAGATTAAGGAATTTACAAACGTTGGCTTAGCAATAATTGATGAACAGCATAAGTTTGGTGTTAAACAAATTGATTTCTTAAAAAACAAAAATCCAAATAGGCTGACAATGACCGCAACTCCAATACCAAGAACCATAGCACAAACTTTATTTTCAGATATGGATTTATCAATCTTAGATGAGATTCCTGAAAACAGGCCTAAAATTAAAACATGGCTTGTTCCAAACGAAAAGCGTGAGAAGGCATATGAATGGATCAGTGAACAAATGATACAACACGGTTCACAGTGCTTTATTATTTGTCCCTTAGTTGAAGAATCAGACACAGAAACATTAAAAAATGTTAGGTCTGTTAAAAAAGAATTCGGGAGTTTAAAGTTAAAATTTAAAAGTTTAAAGTTGGGGCTGTTACATGGAAAACTAAAAGAAAAAGAAAAAAACCAAATTTTAAGCGATTTTAAAAATCAAAAGATTGATATTTTAGTTTCAACTCCTGTTGTAGAGGTTGGAATTGATGTTCCCAATGCAACAATTATGTTAATTGAGGGGGCAGATAGGTTTGGACTCGCACAACTGCATCAACTTCGGGGTCGTGTTGGTAGGGGAGATAAAGAATCATATTGTTTATTGTTTACCGAAAACGAATCCGGAAAAGCAATTCATCGATTAACGACCTTAACAAAAACTTCTTCAGGTTTTGAACTGGCAGAACTAGATTTTAAACTTCGTGGAGCTGGAGATGTTTTGGGAATAAAACAAAGTGGTTTTGGAAATTTAAAAATTGCCGATTGGTCAGACACCAAATTAATTAAGCTTGCAACAGAAGCAGTGAACAATGTATAATTGAAAATATGGCCCCATTACCAAAGAAAAAACACAGTCATGGAAGGACTGCGCAAAGAAGAAGTACCTTTAAAGCTTCTGTATCTGCTATTTCAAAATGTCAAAGTTGCGGAAAATTAAAAGAACCACACAAATCATGTCCACACTGTGGATCTTATAAGCGAAGCTTGCCACTGCGTGGTAAATAAGTTATGAAGACTGCGACTGACCCCAGACATTTAAAACGAAGGATAGCTATCAAAGTTTTGTTTGCTGAAAGCTTCACGCATCAGAAAAATTTACCAGAGCTTGTTAAAAACATTTTAAAACAGGTAAAAAAACTAAATAAAATAATTGTTGATTCAGCACCAACTTGGCCGATTGATAAAATAAATAAAATCGACCTAGCTATTCTTCATTTGGCAATTTATGAGCTTAAAAATAAAGACACACCACCAAAAGTGATTATTGACGAAGCGGTAGAACTTGCAAAAGAATTCGGGAGTGAATCCTCAGGATCATTTGTTAATGGAGTTTTAGGAACGGTATATGATGAACTTACAAAAACAATACAAAAATAATAATTTATTTGAACAAGCATTAACCCATAGATCGTGGGTTAATGAAAACATAGGGATAAGAGGCACAAATGAACGCCTAGAATTTTTAGGCGACGCCATTTTAGAATTTGTTGTTTCAAAAGAAATTTATAATATGTATCCTGACAAAGAAGAAGGATACCTAACGTCTCTAAGAGCAAATCTTGTAAATACTAAAAATTTGGCAAATTTAGCCATTAAAATAGGGGTTGGGGAAAAAATATTTCTTTCCAAAGGCGAAGAAGATGGAGGGGGAAGGAATAATCCATCACTTCTTGCAGATACTGTGGAGGCAATAATTGGAAGTTTATTTTTAGATCAGGGACTTGAAGCAGCGGAAAAATTCATAATTGAAAATATTTTAATTGACGCAGAAACCAAGGCAAGTTCATCTTTAAAAGACCCAAAAAGTCTACTTCAGGAAATTGTTCAGGCCAAAGGACTCCAAGCTCCTAAATATCAGGTACTTTCTGATGTCGGACCAGATCATAATAAAATTTTTAGGATTGAAGTGGTAATAGATGGTAAACAGCAAGCACAGGGAACGGGGAAAAGTAAATCTGAAGCTGAACAAAATGCGGCTACCAGTGCACTTAAAAGCATGGTAAAATAGAATGAACTATGTCAGTATCAATAAAACTCGCAAGAATGGGGACAAAAAATAATGCCTTTTATAGAATAATTGCTGGAACAACCAGATCCAAAGTTGATGGCAAAAATTTGGAAGTCTTAGGAACTTATAACCCGAAGCTCAAAAAGTTAGATATTGATAAAAAAAAGTTTGAGTCATGGACTAAAAAGGGTGCAATTTTAACTGAAGGTGTTAGAAAAATTCTTAAAAATAAATGATATGAAAGATTTACTTGAATTTATAATTAAAAATATCCTTGGTAAAGATGTTAAGTTTGAGATTTTAGAAGAAGATAATGGATCTCTAGTAACATTAACTGTTAAAACAAAAGATGAAGACGGGGGAATGATTATTGGAAAACAAGGAAAAATTATTAAAGCTATTAGGAACATACTTAGAATTAAGGCAACTTTAGAAAAGAAAAAAATAATTCTTTTAGTTAATCCTAGCAAGAATACTGACCTTGTTAGTTAAATATATCTTCTCTAGCAGGGAATTCATTAACAGTGGGTATTCCAAACTCGGGAACTTCATATTCAGATAATTCCTGTAAAATCATCATTTCCTCATTTGTCAATCCGTTTATCTGACCTGTTAGCGAAGGAATTTTCTTCAACGGACTAGCAGAATAAAAATCTAGCGTAACTGTTGCTAAATAATTTTCATCTTGACCGATTAACGACATCTTATTTACCTTGGCAAGCGGAAGTGTTTTTTCAAATGAATCTAAAAATAAAAATAGGTTTGAATTATCACCACTAATATCAAAAGAGATAGAAACCTTTTCAATCCCATTAGTTTCACCTGTCGCACTTGACACTTTTAAATTTTGAATTGTTAAACCTAATGAATCTGCCTTATTTTTAACTTGACTCATACCAAAAAGTATTACCCCTTTACTTGGTAGTGCAATTTCAGCAAAGCTTACCCCGTCTGAAATGACTTCTTGGACATCTTTTAAAACATCTATTTTTTGAACAAGCTGGTTATTCGAAACATTTGCAGAATTAACTTTTTGGTTTACATCATTTACCTGATTTATACCAAAAAAAATACTAAAAGTTAACATGGAGACAACGGCAGTTAAAATAATAATTGGTTTACTTAGATATTTAATTTTACTGTTAGTATTATTATATTCCATAAATTAAGTTAAGAGATATTCCACTTTTAGGATTTAATGAAAAGGATGAAATTGCCACGTTTGGAAATGCATCAAACTCTTTGATTCGTCGTAAAAAGGTTATGAATGAGACGGTATCCTTGCCTGAAATTAAAATCTCAATACCTTTTGAACTAATTTGCACTTCACCTAATATCAAATCAGGAAACTCTGGGATAATATTTTGTAATATTTTAAAATTATCTAAATTTAAATCAGAAGAATCAAATAATTTAACTTGATTTATTTTAGATATTTTATCCTTTGTTAATACAAGCTGTTGTTCTACTTTTTCTAAAGTAGTTACTTCATCTTTTAATAAAGAATTTGAAGCTTCAGCCCTTTTAAGATTGGTCAGGAAATAAAAAAGCAAAGAAACAATTCCTAAAACTGCGACTATTAAAACAACAGACATCACAATAGATAATTTATTAATAATCTTTGTTAACTTAACTACGGAGGCAGGAACTGCTAAATCTTCAGGTATTAAATTTATTTTTTTATCCATACCAATCTACTCCTCCCTTATTGCAAGACCTGTAGCTACCCCATAGTAGGATGTATATTGTATCAAGCTTTTAAGCGTTTCAGCATCCAAATGAAACCTTGTAAAAGGATCTCCTATTATTGTTTCCAAACCTAAAAGGTCTGCTAAATATGTTTGAATTTCTGGCATGAATGAAGCTCCACCTGTAACAACGACTGAGGTAGGCATATCGATCTGGCCTTCTGTTTGATAAAAATGAATAGCTTTTTTAACTTCATCAACTACCATACGCATAACAGGGTCGAGCGCATTTTTAACTTTTCCTTCAAGTTGACTTGAAGAAAGACCATAAGTTTTTTTATATTCTTCAGCCTGTTCGGGACTAACCCCAATGCCTTGAGCCACGGCTCTTGTAAAAGCTTCACCCGCAACTGGAATAGAACGTGTGAAAAAAACTTTTGTGTCTTTGACAATTGCCATGTTAGTAGAATTTGCACCCAAATCCAAAATTATTGATGTACCTTTCGGGGGAGCAAGACTTCTTGAAAGTGCAACGAGTTCAGTTTCAGCTGAGATAGGGTTTAAACCCGCAAGTCTTACTATTTTTATATATTTTTCAACCACTGTTTTTGGAGCAGCTACAAGTAAAACTAATACTTCACCTGACCCTTCTTTTTTCTCCAAAACTAAATGTTGGACAACAGCTTCAGTCAATGGAATGGGTATATATTGTTCGGCTTCCCATTTAATCGCCGATACTATTTCTTCATCAGTTAATGCTGGAAACTTAATAACTCTTGAAAAAACAAGCCTTTCAGGTAAACCTACATTAACGTCTTTTGAGGTTATCTTGATTTGATTTACCATTTTCTTAAGCAATTCACCCGCCTTGATGAACTCATCTTCATTAATCATTTTCTCAGGAGAATTACCTGTAAATCCAATAGCACCGGAAGTCTTAAGTTGCCAAGAATTAGAAGACTTAGTAGCCTCTATTATTTTAATACTTTTCGAACCTATATCTATTCCAACCATATGAGCAGTATATATTTAGTGTACCCAAAATTATTTAACAATACCAGTACCACTATAAAGAGCGTTTGTAAAAATCGGAGGAATCACTGGATGTAGTTGGTAAACACTTATTCTTCTATTGGAATCTCCATATTTACCCGTTGAATCAATCACAGATCCCTGGGTAGGTAGATTTGAGTTACCACCAAAATTGACATTTAATCCAACTTTATGACCAACAGCTGTATTGTAAAGCATTTTTACGGTAGCAAATTGAAGATTAGAACTAGCTCCAAGAGTGTTAAGATTAAAAGTTTGATTAAATTGAAAAACCTCATTTCCTATTGTACAAGTGGCATTTTGAGCAGAAGCAAAATTATTTAAGAAATCCCCTTGAGGTCTATAAATATATGGGTCAAAAGTAGCTCTAGCAATTTGCAGATTAGTAACAGGGCCATAATAAATACTAAATTCAATAGCAGGGGTTGTGGAACTTGACACACCAGTTCCAGCATCACCCCAACAAAGTTGTATCTGATTTCCCGTGAATGGTGTTTCTGAAGGCCTTGTAAACCAAAAGGTTGCTATTTCTCCTGATTTTAAGTTAAAAGGGTAAACAACTAACTTAGAATTTCCAAAACTAGAGACATCGGCGGTAAAACTTGCCCCTTCAAAATCAGAATCACTACTTGATCCTACTACTAAGGCTTTTTCTATCCCAGCCTCAGCCGCAGAAAAAGCACGAAGTGAATCATCGTCTTTAGTAGAAAGTGATATATCAGTAATTGAACGGGAGAGAATATACATTACAACTACCAAGACAACAGAAAGTGAAAGAAGAACAATTAAAACAGCCTGGCCAGCCCGATTATTACGATTCTTATACATACATTAAATATAACACAAATTTGTCTCTGTATGCTAATTTCTGGAAGTTTTTTCTTTTAAGGGATGGTATAATATCAGCATGAAAGTAAATAGTTTGGACGAAGCAAAAAAAATAATTAGTATGTATAAGGCTAACTTAGTCAAGAATTATGGTGTTTCAAAAATTGGTATCTTTGGCTCATTTGTTTTTAATGATTTTTCTCCAAAAAGTGACATAGATATATTAATAGACCTATCCAAAAAAAGCAATTTGGGTTATTTTAGTCTGGTTAGAATGGAAAATGAATTGTCTGATAAATTAGGCAGAAAAGTGGATTTAGTAACAAAAAATAGCCTAAAATCTTATATTAAAGATGATATTCTTAAATCAGTAATTTATGTCTAACGACAGAAAAGATTATAAACTGTACTTAATTGATATTAAAACTTCTTGTCTTCAAATCCTGAAATACACAAAAAATACAACAAGAGATCAATTTATCAAAAATCACATGTTGGTTGATGCAGTAGAGAGGAATATAGAAATTATAGGAGAAGCAGGAAACAAAATTCCACAAACAATAAGGGAATTGTTTCCCGAAGTTTCTTGGAAATTTGTAATAGGTATGAGAAATAAATTAATTCATGATTATTTTGACATAGATGTTAATGTTATTTGGGATACAGTGTTGACTGACATCCCAGCACTAAAAAAACAAATTGGAAAGGTTTTAAAAAACTTGTATAATAAAAAACTTAAGTTAAAAACTTAAAAACCTCCTCACAAAGAAGGTTTTTTTGTGTGATATAATTTAGACATGACTAAAACATTTAAGAACAATTACACTAAATATTTACAAAAAAAAACAACAGATAAACAATTCTTTAGTTTTTTTAGATCAATTATGCCTGAAATTATTGTAAGAACTACTAAACTGGAAGGTGAAAGAGTGAATAGAAAGTTTGTTTCATCACTTTTCTTGAATAATTAATGATATTTGGAGCAACATCATACAAAGACACTAAATTTGGAATTATTCCCCGAAACAAATCAATTAAATTAGAAATAGAAGGTATAACAAAAGGACTACATTTTATAGATAATTTAGCTGGTAAAAGAAATTTAAGTATAACTCCAGAGTTAATTAAGCAAATCCACAAAAAATCGTTTGGTTGGATATTCCCAAAATGGGCTGGAAAAGGGTAATTATTCGAATTTGGAAAAGTTGATTGCCACGGCTTTAGAAGAAGGTTTACAAATATTTGACAAATGAAGATAAATAGAATATTATAGGTTATTATATAAGCATATAATTTATGGTAAAATACTGCCAATATGATAAAGGATATTTTAAATTCGCGCTTGTGGCAGGTCGGTTTGGAGGGAATACTGGAAGATAAAGTAACTAAGAATATGGACAACGAAAAATTGGCCAGAGCAACAAAATGGGTAATTCGAGGGGTTACTGCTACATCACTAGCATTTAGTGCATGGGCATGTAATAATGGTTGGATTCCTGTTGATCAAACCTCTGAACCAACTCCAACAACTGAAATTGTCCCACCGATTGAAGTTATTACCGCCCACGGTGTCTTGACTGAAATAACTAATCCGATAGAAAAAGCGAAGGTAATAGACTCTTTACCAGAAGATAGACCCAAAGCTAAATATGGTGATAATGGCACTGATGTATTTCAAATTACCACAACCAATACCACATCTAGATTTGCTATGTATGAATTATCAGACGAAGAACTACGAAATGGTGTAGCTATTATGCTTGATGACGAAATCCTCATCCAAAGTGTTGCTCTTTATACTGAAAAAACCGATTTAGACAACAAGACAACATGGGAGAGGTTAGTTGCCGTTACAGTTCCTTTGCCCGAAGATAGTTCCAAAAAGAATATTGTGTGGCTTTATAACGAAGATGGATTTCCTACAGAAGAGTTTCAAGTTGTAAAAACTGAAAGACCAGTTTTAGCTTATCCAATTCCAAATACTACTGGTCGTGTATTATTTTCACCACTTCTATCAGACACTTCTCTTATTCAGGGGTGGGATGGATATAATCCTTTCTATGTAGATATACAAAGCGGTATGCCCGGCGGGTTTAAGGTAAGTGCAAATATCACACATATTGAAACCCCCACCCCAGAATATCCTGCCATCCCGCAAGAGATTATGGACAAACTCCCTGCAAAGTGGAATACAGTACAAACTGCAGGTGTTTGGTACATAGTTGATCAATCTACAAATTCAAATATTTATAGATTTTCAGAAGGGGGAAAATGGCAGGAAAGACATGATGTAACTGTTGGAGAAACAACCTATGAAGGCTGGATTAAAGACCATGGCCAAAAAGATATGATAGCAGGTGAAAATGTAAGAATGGATAAAATTATATTAGGAAGAATTGACAAATATCAGGTTGATATTCTTCCGATACCTCACGGCTATTTAACAGAATATCAAATTGTTGAGATCACTGACGGATCAGAAAAAATGGATTTAGCATTTTTTACAATGAGATATTTCTACGATGGCGGTAAAACTTTAGATATATTATTCTCAGCCGATAATAAGTCTATAATGGAAGGGTCTGGATATGAGGTAGATCTATCAAAAGAATTAGGAGAAAGATATGATGTGAACGCTCTAATGCCTATGGGGCAATCATTTTCGGAAACTGCAATATCAACTTTTTCAATAAATACTAAAACAGATGGGCTAAGAAAGCAAATTAAATACTATGGTTCAGGTGAATGGTTCAAAGCGCAAGATTTGTTAGCTCAACTTCAGAATCCTCAAGTAGACACTCTGGATTTGAGATTTAAAATATTGATTAGCTATTTATCTTCACACTAAAACAATCTCCAATATTAATTTTTTGTTGCTTGCATATAGTTTATTGTGTAATATGAAATTATGCAAATAAAATATGCTTGTATTTTTATATTTTTCTTCATATTATTGATAATAAACAGCGTCTTCCCCAAAAGTATCTTTTCCCAGAGCTGTTCCGAATATGTAAGAATTGACATCTATCGTTGTGATTTTGATCCTAATCCTGAAACAGGTGAATGTGGTGAAGTTATATATGATTATATAGATACAAAGGTTCGATGTGTTTGGGACAACGAAACCAAATCTTGTCTTTCCTTATGGGGAATATGCTCAAGTAACGATAGTTGTGTTAAAAACAATGGTAAATGCTTTTGTACCGCTTCAGTTGTTGATTGCAATATTATTGGTGGGGGGACGCCACCGCCGGGGGGGTGTACCACAACAACGCCGTCAATAACATCAATTCAATGGGGAGTGCCAAATGCAAACAAGGTAACAATTAATTTCAATGGTGGTGTGGGTGGTAATAGAAATGATATTGCCTTTGGCAAAAACAAAGGAAATGTAGATACCAAATGTGCCTTTTCAACTGTGGGGTGTGTAAGTGATCTTAATGTCACATCACCACTTATCGTTAATAAAAATTTATTTGCTACTGGCACAGTTTATTATTTTAAAGTTTGGAATATAGCCGGAAGTTGTACAAAAAGCAGTAATATAAAACAGGATATTTCTTCCTGTGAAATATCCCCAAACACAATGAATTTTGGAATTGGAGGCCCCTCTCAACTATTGACCTCTGAAGTTGTTTCAACTAATGTTTGGTTATCAAGCCCAACAGATGTCAAGGTTACTTTTAACACCAGCCCAACAGGTATAGCAAGTGTTAGTCCTGCTTCTGAAACAAATAGTTATCCATATCGAACAAGTGTTTCTCCTGTTAGTGTGGGAACTACCAATGCTAGCTCAAATGTCTATCTTGATAATGTTTTAAGTTGCACCGCAACAAATCCTACCGTTGTTAATGTTACTAGCAATACTCCATCTTGTACTCTTAGTCTGTCTCCATCCAATCTTATTCGCACAGAGGGGGCAAGTCCTGTTACTTTTACTGCTACAGTTACTCCTGTAAATGGCAGTGTTGAATCTGTCAGGTTTACATCAAGCAACACAAATGCGGCAACAGTTACAACTCCTGATAATTCAGGCCCAACTTATACAACTACAGCAACTATTGCTAATAATGTTAATTCGCAACAAGTAACAACGATAACAGCTTATGCAAGGGTAGGTGGTGTAGTTGACCTATGTTATGATACATCTATTTTAACAGTAAATGACTCTATACCATCAAACTCTCCATGGTGGCAGGTAGTGGATGGGGATGTAACCACAGAAGAAGATATAATTTCAGAAGTTCCAAGTGATAATGTATTTATAGCTGATGGAGCTGGTGGTTTTCCAGGAGTTCCTGTATATGGGACTTCTTTAGATACCGTAAGTGGCGGCATATCCTCTCTTTCATGGAATGCAAATACATTAACCTCCCAACCAAGGATTTTTGATTATGCCTATTTTGAAGCCCTAATACCAGATGCAGTAGTAGGGAATGGAGATACATATGATGGTTATGAATGGAATATAATTTCAAATCCCACCGCCACTCTCAACACAACTAATTTTGGTAACAGAAAAGTAATCTACTTTATAGACGGAAATTTGAATATTGACGGTAATATTACACTTGATAATGGTGTGGGTTTTTTTGTAGCTTTTGTATCTGGTAATATTACTATCAATCCCAACGTAACTAATATTGAAGGAATGTATTTAACAGATGGAACTTTTAATACATCTGGTACGATCGCCTTTAACGGTAGGGGGTCGTTTGTTGCCTATAGTGGTTTCAATATTAATAGAGATTTGGTAAATGATATAAACCCTTCTGAAATTTTTGAATTTGCACCCGATCAAATTCTTCTTTTTCCTCCAAATCTGATGTTTAAACGCACCAAATGGACAGAAGTCGCTCCATGACCATTTTAAATGTACCTTACATAGAGGCTCAACCTAATAATTGTGGAATCGCCTGTATTGCGATGTTGGTTGCCTATAAAACAAATGTTTTCCTGAAAGTTAATAAATTAGCATATAAATATAAAAATTCAGATAATTATATTGACAATATTGGGTGGAAACACGATAGCCTAATTTCAATTTTAAATAAATTTGGTCTTCACGCTTATCGCGCGGGAGAACAAAGTTTTTTACAAATAATTGAAAGTGTCAAACAAAATAATCCTGTTATAGTTTCACTCATAGTACCCAAAGTAAATAATCTTTCTATAAAAGGAATATATATCCCTAAAAATAAACTACTATCATCTACAGGTCATCTTTGCGTCATTGTGGGAATAAATAACTCAGATTTAATGCTTCATGATCCTCGGAATATAGGCAAGTATAAAAATAATTTAAAAATAACCTTCAAAGAATTCCAAAGAGTTTTTACAGGAAGGTGTATTTATCTAAAATAATACCTTATTTTCTTTTCAATGGCATAATTAAACAACTTGGACCTCCTGTACCTTTTGTAAATTCAGATAAATTACATTCCCAGACAGTAAAATTAGCCTTTTTAAGTTTTTGGATTGCGTTTAAATTGTTTTTATTGGCAATCAAATGTTTCTTTCCAAGAGTAATAACATTACCACTTATAAAACCGTCGTTTGGAATCATTATTGTTTGAAAACCGGCAAAAAAATCACTTGGGAAGACTTTGTTTACACAAAGTATTGTATCTTCATTAATTATGCTCATGGCTCCACCAATATGTAAAAAGGGTGAAGGAATTTTTGAAATCCGTACCACATATCCTTCTTTTTCGAGTAGATATCTCATTTGAAAGGCACCATTTTCGTTTGTTCTGGTAGAAATACCCACAAAAGCAATGTTACCTCCAAGAATTACATCACCCCCTTCTACTGTTCCAGAATTGACAATCGAACCAATTTGAGGAATGTTTCTCTTGTTTAAATATTGACTCATCCATACGTCTTCACCAACCCTACTTAATAAACCCATGTTTAATCTTATATAGCCATAGGGGGTTGATACTGCAGTATCTTGAGTGAACACAGAGTTTGGATGCTTTACTAATTCGTTGATTAATAATACCTTTGCACCAAATTTTTCAATTAATTTGACTAGATGATTGTGCTGGTTTATGGCTTTTTCTCTATTTGCTAATTCAGTGATATTATGTTGCGCTTGTTTATCAACAAGAAAATATTCTTTGGCAGGAGAGCACATTACAACTTCCTTCAAGGTGTGTCCTTCATTTTGAAGAAAAATAGATTTTTGCATATATAATCACTTAGTAGAGTAACCTAGTTTTTTTGATAAATCAACAACTACAGGATCATTCGCATACAATGCAATCATATTACGGTTAGGTGCCTTTTCCCATCTGTTTGATTCACCATTTGTTCCAGGTGTTACTTGTACCTGGTGTATGGCAATCTGTTGGGCGGCTTTAAGCAAAGTAGAAGTTAATTCAAATTCAAATATATTGCATAATTGCGAAATTGCTTCAATAGGTTCAGATCTCAGCCATTCAAATCCAATTTTATCTTCATACTTATTACTAGATAACCGAAAGTAATTTAAATCATTTCCTACTTGGTTAATAATAGATTGATGTGCATCTATCCATTGTTGTACCACGATCTTTTCTAAGTACACTTCTTGATGACTTAAAAGAAGTTTCCATACTTTGTCCGAAGTTGAATAATTAACATACCAACTTGTCCAAGGTAATTCAATCGAAGTATATCCTTTTATTTGAATAGGTTGAGGCGATCGAGTAGTAATATAGCCATATGGAAAATTCCATCCCTCACAAAGTCCGTTGATGGATTCATATACATTACGGGTAAGATGTGTGTATGAAAGTGGAATCCGATTAAATATCCATTTCCAAAAAGGAATTCTCCAAGCATCCGATGGGTCTTTAAGTATTAATATTCCTGTAGAAAGATCGTTAATCGAAGCAAAATGCCAAGGAGAAGGTATAATAAAAGGTGGCTCTTCAATAAAAAAACCATATTGAGAAAAACTTACAGTGCTCGATGTATCAATTTTTGAATTTATACTGTCATAAAATCTTAAATCTATCTTCGAAAAATAAAGTTTAATATAGTTCATTAATTTTTCCCGAGATACAACTTCGTCTTTATATATCAATGTATTATCGATCACACAACTAACTTTCTCGATAGCCAGTTCGATCGTCCGTATAGCGTTATCTGGATCACCAAAGTTAATATTAGGCCATTGAAGCAATAGGCGACCATAAATTGCAATTGCAAATCCTTTTAAGTCGGTTGTTTGAGAGACGGGATATCCTATCTCAGATGTTAGTTCAGACAAAAAATATCCTACTTGTTCCTTATTTATAAAACTTTTATCCAATCGATCAGATAATATTTTTTTAAATGGTGGAGTTAATTTTGCTAATTCAAAGTATGGTCTTTGTTCCCCAGGTAAGAATAATATCCTTTTACCAACACTGGACACGCTTTGAGCTTGTTGTTTGAGTATGTCTACAGTAATACTACTGCCACCTCTTGAACTAGATAGAAGAAAGTTAACACCCGAGAGTGAGTTAATATCACTAGGTTGTAATAATTTGTATCCATAGATAACTTGAAGATGATTATTAAGAATTTCTCGGTAATCTGTTCTTTTAATTCTTGTATTTTCTATTATTCGGTTTCGACTCTCAATATATTGAGAATGATATTTTAATTGACTCATACTATTTCATCAGGTATTGGTAACATCTTTCTATCTACTTTTCCATTGGCATTTAAAGGAAAAGTATCCAAAACCTTGATAATAGTGGGAATCATATAACTGGGTAATTTTTCAGTTAAAAAAGAGCGTAATTCGCCAGTATCAATTTTTTTATTTTTATGGCAGGAAATGTAGGCTACCAATACCGTATCTTTACTCGTATTTTTAAGTCCACTAACTAAAACTTCTCTTACCAAAGGATGTTCATGAATAGCGGCCTCAACCTCGTTTACTTCTACACGTTTTGAATTTATTTCTACTTGAAAATCAACTCGTCCTAAAAATTCCAAAACACCGTCTTCTATTACACGAGCCAAGTCTCCTGAGTTATAAATTTTTTCATTATTATTTTTTACAAAAGGATTTTTTATAAATCTTTGTTGTGTTAATTCAAGACGATTAAGATAACCACGAGCGGTATTCGGGCCACCAAAATACATTGTGCCAATTTCACCTTCTTTTACTGATTGTAATTTGTCGTTAAGTAGATAAATTTTTGTGTTTGGAAACGGAATTCCAATAAGACTCTTGTTATTTAAAATTGGATCGTTTGGATTTTTAAGCATTGATCTGTCAAAATAGGTGCTATCAACCGCTTCCTCAGTCATGCCATATGAATTAATGACTTTTGTTTTATCATGACAATATTCGCATAACTCTTTGTCTTCTGTTAAGTACCATGCATCTGCTCCTACTACAATAATTCTTAAAAAATCCAAAGGTTTGTTGTTTGCTTTGACAAAACTAAATAATTTCCTAATAGTTGTAACATTGAATTCGGCAAAAGTTACTTTTTCTTCAATTAAAAGTTCATACATTCTATCTATAGAGGCATTTTGAGTCATTGTAAAATTTTCCTCAGATGGAACCATTGTGGCCCCTAAACAAAGGGATCTTGTATAATCGGCTGTAAATACATCAAAACCTAAACTTGTTGTTTGGAATAGTATATCTTCGTGGGTAAGTTTATAAATTTCTTTCCACGCATTAAGCGCATTAATTCTGTTTTTATGAGTACTTTGTACCCCTTTTGGTAATCCCGTAGAACCCGATGTATAAATAAGATCAGACAAGTTGTCTTCACCTATATCTACATTGAGATTTTGTTCATTTTTATCCTCAATTTTGGACCAATCGGTATCAAGACAAAAAACTTCTTGTTTACAATTTTTAAACTTGTTTTTCATTGTACTCTGTGTAAGTATTACAATTGGTTTACAATCTTCCACCAAGAATTTTAATCGACTTTCAGGATTTAAGGGTTCAATGGGTACATAAACGCCACCTGCTTTTTGAACAGCCATTAAAGCGATATAAACTTCATATGATCTATCCAACGAGACAATAACTGTTTTTTCTAGTCCTACTCCTAATGTTACAAGATACCTAGCTAACTGATTAGCTTTTATGTTTAATTCATTATATGTAAGACGTTTACCTTTAAATACTACTGCTGTGGAGCGTGGATAAAGCAGTACTTGTGTTTCAAATAGGTGAGGTAGTGTGGTATTAGTAATATAATCTCTTTTTTGAAATTTCCAAGGTTTAGTCATACCAATTTCTATTTTATACGATGATTCACTGTACATTATTTAATTATCATTCGCAATGAGACGATACTATCATGGAATTTATCTGATGAAAATGATTTGTTAATGGAAATACTAATTTACAAAGAGATTTAGCAAATAATATAAACCCTTCTGAAATTTTTGAATTTGCACCCGATCAAATTCTTCTTTTTCCTCCAAATCTGATGTTTAAACGCACCAAATGGACAGAAGTCGCTCCTTAGAATTTAATAATTTCTAGCCGTGATTTGCGTTTCTGTAGTTACAGTACCTTTTTCAACTGAGGTTGATGTATTATCTTCTGCAACTATCGAAATAGTTACAATTGGTGGCACATTTTGAGTTGCTTGAGAACAAGCAAAGGAACAAGAGGTTATCGAAATATCATCTGAGGTTAATTTGGCAGAACCTGAAGCAATATAACCATTGGCACCAATTGTACAAGAAAAGCTTGTACTAACTCCTTCTAGTGATATGTAGGAAAGTGTTGTATCTGTAGACGGACAATCTATTTTTTCAGCATTTCTAATTTGTCTTTCTATTACTGAGAATGCGTTATTTACATTTTCTCTAACTCTAATCAATGAATCACTTTTCTTTGCACCCCTAAGCGTTAAAAAAACTGATCTTGTTGAAAGAATTCCAATAACTGCAAAAATAGTTATAACTACTAAAATTTCCACCAGACTAAAACCTGAGTTAATTTTTCTTTTCATTGATCTCTTGTATCCGTAAAATATGTAACAGTTTTTGCTTCATGAATTCCTCTTGAATCATCCCAAAACGTAACCACATTGGCTGTTATAAGTGATTTACCAGCGACAGTTTCTGTTAAAAATTGCGCCTCTCTTCTAAAAATAGTTGTGCCTATTGTTTCTCCTGAAGTGCAAGCTCCAGAATTGGACCAGTCTAAAACATCCTTATAACAATAAATGTTACTGCTTATTATATGATTTTTAAACGCTCCATAATCAATTTCTTTTTGTTTCCTTAACCACTCAACTAACTCCTGTGTATATTTACTAGCCAGTGTCTTATTGCGTGAAGAAAGTGAATTTGAAATAGATTTTGTAGAAAGTATGACAACTGCAACAATTATCATACTTATAATAAAAAGGGCCAAAATAACTTCAAATAACGATTGACCTTTACAGTTCTTAATTGAATCTTTCAACGGATATCTCCTCCAATTCCAACATTTATCACTGAACTGTTACCAATCTTAGAATTAGTTATTGTAATTACTGCATCTGTGGTTAAATTAGTTCCCTGACCTAAAACTTTAAATTTAATAGGGTCAAAGCTAGAAGAAATAGTTACCTCATCTACGGCCAAATCAATTGTTTTTATAGTAATATTAGTTGAACAAACTGCCTGAAGATTGTAAGTTGTTGTAGAAGTTATATCTATTTGATATCCCGAAAGAACGGTACATAAATCGGGCTTTTCTCCAGATAATGCCTTTTGTTGCAATAATCTTAAATCTGAAATAATGCTTTTTGTAACACCAGTTAATGCTTGTCTTCTGGAAAAATCTCTATAACTTGCAAAACCAACAGAAAAAATAATTGACATTATTGATATTCCCACAAGAAGTTCTATTAAAGTGTAGGCAGATTTATTCTTCATGGATTAGTAACTATATAGGCACCACTTTGTTCTAGAGTTGCAGTAATTTGATAACCAGTAGCACTGCCGGAATATATATAGGCTAATTGTGTTGATGGATCAACAGGAACACTTGTGATATATGTATCACTGGTCAAACAGACATTTCCTGTTACTTTTGTACCAATAAGTGAAGAGGGGAGTGATGAACCAATGGGATATGTTCCACAATCAGCTCTGTAAAGCTCAAGACCTGACCTTATAGTTTCTAAGTCAGATTTTCTCTTTGCATCACGACTTGCTTCTCTTGCACCTGAAAGTCCAAAAATAGAAACTGCCACTAAAATTCCAATTATTGATATAACAACTAATAGTTCAATTAATGTAAAGGCTTTTTTTATCATATTGGGCATGTTGATGAACTAGGTGCTGATCCTGTCTTTTCTCCAATTTTCCCAGTTGAACAAACTACCCAATAAACTGTCGGTGTTTTATTCTCAAGACCTCCCCATATAACATATTTAAGACCATCGCTAATATAGCGATATTGAAGTGGAGAAATGTCTTTTGGATCAGCAGGACAAGTACCTATTGCCAATGCTGTACATACTGCCCCTGAGGAAAGGGGAGTAGATGCAGAAATTGGATAATTTCCATTATTTTTATTTGCATAATTTTCTAATGAAGTTTGATACTGTTTTAAATCTGACTTTCGAGTAACATCACGGGCTTGTTTCTGAGATGCTGTAAAAGATACAAGAGCAAGAGCGGCTAAAATCCCTATTAAAGAAATAACAACCAACATTTCAATGAGGGTAAAACCAGAGTTAATAGCTAAAAGCCTAATGTTAAGATTTGATGATTTCTTGTTCATTTTTTAATTTTTAACTATTAATTCTTAATTATTAATTTTATTATGGTTTGACTTCATATTTGTATCCACTTGGACAAGTACCATCCACCACTCCCTTGTCATCGCTCTTATTTTCCAGACAGGCTTTTAAAATATAGTTGTCAAAATCAATATAAGTGTAAACATAATCCTGGGCAGGGGAGAGGGGGTCAATAGGCAATAAATTCATATAAACTGATCCTCCCGTACCTGTCCAAGTTGTACCCCAAACAGCATCAACGACGGCTTTAAGTGGATAATTTCCTTCGTCGTTATAATAAAGTCGAAGCGCTGTTTGAATGTTTCGAAGATCTGACTTTCTCTGCGCATCTCTTGCCCTTTCTCTTGCAGAATTCATATTGGCAATAACCAAAGTTGCCAAAATTCCAATTAAAGAAACTACTACTAGTAACTCAATCAATGTAAACCCTTTTCGTATTTTCATTTTACTTATCACTTTATATCATATCACTATTCACTAGCATTGGTGTTTGCACTAGTGATTGCAAAGTTACAAGTTGCTCCAGCACCACATGATTGAGTTAAACCTGTAACTAAATCTTGATCTTGACTATTTTCCAATTTGGCAAAAAGTTGATATTTCTGAGTAGGAGCAGATGGTACAAGTCTATAGACATAATTTTGATTTATGGATGGGTCATCGGGAACTGATTTAAAATAAGTAGTTTTACCATCAGTAAATTCGCTACCAGCAGTAACTAAATTTGTGGCAGGGTAATGACCGTAATCGGCATAATAAAGTTCAAGGGAGTGGCTTATTTGCTTCAAGTCAGATTTCCTCTGAGTATCTCTCCCCCTCATTTGCGCAGTTCTAAAATTTGAAGCACCTAAGGCAACCAAAACTCCAATAATTGCCATTACCACAAGAAGTTCAACTAAAGTAAAACCATTCTTCATTATTTTAATCGCTCCATCTACCATAATTGCATATTTTATTACCACATTGCAAGTTTTTTACTTTAATAAGTTCAGAGTACTCGGGTTCATTTTTACCCTCAAGAGATACATACAGTTCATATTCTTTTCCATCAGAAATATAAAGATAACTAAATCCGTCTACAGATTTTGGATCTCTGGTCATTATTTTAATGTTCTCAAAAGTCGAAATTCCCCAATCACAAGGAACTGTATTTAAAGCAAACCCTGTATCTCTATCTAATACAGGATCTTCATTAAAACAACCAATAATTCTGCCGTCAGCAGTTGATTTAGGGAACTCTCTATATTTTTGGTAAAAAGTATCAATTGCCTTTTGCATTACTGCTAAATCATTTTTACGAGTAGCATCTCTGCCCTTTCTGAGAGAAGCGCTAATATTGATTCCCGTCAACCCAAACAAAATGATAAAAATTATTAAAATACCTTTTAATTCAATTTTTGTAAAGAATTTCATTACTTAATTAACACACTCATTAATAAGCAAAGAGCATTGGCCATTACAGTTTGATATTTGATAATTTGGTTCACAAATTGGGCCTGAGATTGATGAACAAACACCACTAAAACAGCCAAAATATTCAACAGTCGACCCACTACTAGAAACTACCTCAGGAGCATTTGGACTTCCTTGGTAGTAACTATATTCAGAACTTGGCCCAATATTGGCAATATAATCAGAATCTTCTTCATTTTCTAATTTTGAATATATTCTATACCATTTTGGGCAGGTAGGATTAGAAATATCTACTTCGTATGAATACGATTCTTCAGTTGTTGGATCGCATGGAATTTTATTTAAATAAGGTTGAAGATTTGTTCCAGGGTCACACGTAATAAGATTTGAGGGCGGATAACAATTATTATCTTTTTCATATTCTTCCAAAGCAATACTTAGTCTATTTAAATCAGACTTCCTTTTTGCATCATTACCTTTAAATACCTGAGTGCGAAGATATGCAGTAACAAGTACAAACAAAAAAGCAATAATTGAGACAACTATTAAAATTTCAGTCAAGGTCATACCTTTTTTCATATTAATAAAACTATCCAAAAGGCAATAATTAAAAATGGACCAAAAGCAATTTTAGTTTTTAAATTTGCCCTTTTTAATAATAGCAATACTCCCGCAACAATTCCACCTATTATAAAGGCTGTCATTAGCCAAGTCATACTTTTCTCTACACCCAGCCACATACCCAGAGCTATAGACAGCTTAACATCTCCCAAGCCCATACCTTTGCCACGAGTTATAAGATATAAAGTTAAAAGTAATAAAGATGAGAAAAAACCAGCAAAGAGACTAGAGAATAGGGGATAGGAGATAGGAGATAGTAAACTAAAAAACAAAACTAACCAACTCAACTCATCTGGAATAATTTGATGCTCAATATCAATAATTAAAATACTAAAAGTTAATAAAAATAAAAGAATTAAAACAAAATTAGGATATAAAAAAATAATACCCAAAACCGATGCGATTTCGATTAGTGGATAACGAATTGAGATCTTTTGATTACAACAACGAGAATTTCCCCTATACCACAAAAAAGAAAACAAGGGTATATTGTCAAACCAACTGAGGCTCTTTTTACAATTATCACAAAAAGACCTACCTTTTATAAATCCCAAACCTCTTGGAATTCTATAAGTAATTGCACTTATAAAAGATCCTAAAACCAACCCTAATAATGTAAGTAGGAACAATTCCATATACTTACATTATTGAGGTAAACATACATAACATGAATTTACGTCTGTCCATGTTCCTGTAGGTGCAGTACATGTAGTAGGTGCGCCCGTCGTCGAATCAAAGGTCAAATTGACTAAATTTTCAGATTTAGCTCTTTCTGACTTTGAAAGTGGTACATAACAGGCATAAACTGAAGCAGAAGCTCCAGCAGCCTTACCTACCCATATCTTTTCCATTGCCGTAGTAGCGTCTATAAAATCTCTATTCCTAAACTCGGTTTTGAGTTCATTTGTGGAAATAAGATAACCATCACCTGGGCAATTAGCACCAGCAAGACAAAGGCCAATACTGCTAGTGGCTGCACTGACAAATGTTAATGCAGAATCTGCAGTTAATGAGGAGGTCTCTGTCATCCAAGGAAATTCATTATTGGCTGCAAAATATCTATCAATTGCTGAAATAAGTTGTCCAGCATCTGCTTTAAACCTTGTATCTCTTGCACGGTTGGCTTGTTCTATAGGATTAATAGCAGCAATAACAATTAAGGCAATTGCTCCTAAGAGTCCTATGACTATCAAAAGTTCAACAAGTGTAAAAGCTTTTATATTTTTTAAAGTTTTATCACGTAGCGTTTTTATTATATTAATTCACCTCCCGTCTATGTTAAATATGAACCATTAAAATTGACTAGTCAAGTTGTATATCGGCAATATGATTGCAATAACCAAGAAACCAACCCCAAGACCTAAAATTACCATGACAATTGGTTCTACTGCTGCGGTCAAACTTTTTACTTTTTGATCAGATTCAACTTCAAAAACATGACTTACTTTTGAGAGAACTTCCTCCATTTTTCCTGTCTCTTCTCCAACTGCGACCATTTGAGAAAGTATAAAAGGGAAAGCGTCAGGGTGTTTTGCAAAAGCAAATGAAACAGGAAAACCTCTTTCAACTTGGTGACTAACATCTTTTAAGGCGTTTCCAATTACAACATTACTTACAACCTCTGATGTAATATTTAATCCTTCCAAAATTGAGACACCCGCACCTACCATTAATGATAGAGTGCTTGTTAATTCCGTTAAAATAACTTCCTTTGAAAGTTCTCCAATAATTGGGATTTTAAAAGCTATTTCATCCGTTTTAATTCTTCCTGCTTTTGTTTTTCTGTAAGCTTGAAATGTGTACAAACCCCCAGCAACAAGAGATAGGGTAATAGGCCAGTATTTGATAACTGCATCTGATATTCCTATCAATATTCTTGTGGGAAGTGGTAATTCAGCATTAAATTCTGAATAAAGTGAGGTTAAACGAGGAATGACAAAGATCATCATGATAAAAGCAACAATTACCATTCCAATGATAATAATGGTTGGATAAATCAAAGCACCTTTTACTTTTCCTTTAAATTCCTGCTGTTTTTCGAGTGAATCAGCCAATCTCACAAGTACAGTGTCTAAAACACCGCCAGCTTCTCCTGATTTTACAAGAGCAATATATGTAGGGGAGAAAACAGTGGGGTGTTTCAAAAAAGCCTTGGACATTGATTCTCCTCCCTCCACATCAGCTAAAATTTGAGAAACAACTTTTCCCATTGAACTTTTTGATTGACTTTTGAGAATAATTAAAGACTCAGTAATTGGAAGTCCTGCCGCAACCATTGTGGCAAACTGTCTTGTAAAGGTAGAAACATCGTTTGTTGTTATCCTATCTTTAAACTTTTTAATTAAGTTGATTGGATTTTCAATAGTTTTTTTGATTGATAAAACCAAAAGACCCTTGCCTCTTACCAACCTTGCAGCTTGACTCTCATTTCCTGCCTCAACTTCACCTGTAACAACTTTGCCATTTTTATCTTTAGCTTTAAAATTGAATCTCTTCATTTTATAAAATCATTATATTGATCCTCTAATTAGCCTATTTAATTCTTCTGGTCTAACTGACCAACTCTGAGCAATTTCCAGACTAATTTTATTAGTTTTTACTAGTGAAGCTAATGAATGTTCTAGTGTGAACATCCCCACTTCAAGAGAAGTTTGAATTATGGAATCAATTTGATGTGTTTTGCCTTCTCGAATTGCAGTTTTAATCGCTGTTGTACCTAACATAATTTCGTGTGCAACAACTCTACCTTTAGGAATTGCTGAAACAAGTCTTTGAGAAAATACTGCTTCTAAAACTGACGATAATTGAAGTCTGACTTGAGATTGTTGTTCTTCGGGAAAAACATCAACAATACGATCAACGGTTTGTGCCGCAGAATTTGTGTGAAGTGTAGCAAAAACCAAATGTCCAGTCTCAGCAATGGTTATAGCTGAAGCAATTGTTTCAAAATCCCTCATCTCACCAATCAAAACAACGTCAGGATCCTCACGCAAAACCGACCGAAGTGCAACCTGCCAAGAATGGGTATCACTTCGCATCTCACGTTGTGAGATAATTGATCTTATCGGTTTAAATAAGAATTCAATAGGATCTTCAATTGTAACGATGTGACACGATCTAGTTTTATTTATTTCATTTAAAATTGCTGCCAATGTTGTTGATTTCCCATGTCCTGTCGGTCCTGTTACTAAAACTAAACCTTGTCTTAAATTAGTAAAATTATGAACAATTTTTGGAAGTCCTAAATTTTCAATTTCTGGAATTATTAAGGGGATACTTCTAAATGCTACAGCTAAAGACCCTTTTTGGGTATAAGCGTTAACCCTAAACCTAGCTTTTTCAGAAAAAGATAATGAGAAATCGATTTCTTTATTAACATTTAGTCGTTCAAACTGTTCACCTGTTAATGTTTGTTTTAAACCTTCCAAAATATTCTCAGGGGTAAGGATACCAGAGTTAGCTAGAACTTTTAATTCTCCTTCAATTCTAATAGTAGGGGGAGAACCAACAATTAAATGAAGGTCAGACGCATTCAATTCAATCGTTTGTTGTAATAAATTATTTACATCAATCATGATATTTTTGCTTATTCTTGAGCAACCCTTAAGATTTCCTCAATCGTTGTCAACCCATCTAAAACCTTTAAGTAACCATCTTGCTTTAATGTCACCATTCCTTCTTCTTTAGCTTTTTTCTCGATAGCCGACGCAGGGGAACGCTCTAATATTAGTTTACTTATTCCATCACTAACTGGCAAGACCTCAAAAATGCCTATTCTACCGTAATATCCAGAATTACCACATTCTTGACAACCCTTACCTTTGTAAAGTTTAACATCTTGAAGTGATTGGGGCCAAAGTGGTCCCAATATTTCCTTCATATCTACAATTATTTTAGGGTCAGGTAAATAACTTTCTTTACAATCTTCGTGGATTTTTCTAGTTACGCGCTGAGCCATAATCGCCGTCATTGATGAAGCAAGTAGATAGGGTTCTGCACCCATATCTAGAAGTCTCGGTAAAGCACCTGATGAATCATTAGTATGAAGAGTTGAAAAAACCAAATGACCTGTTAACGACGCCTGAACAGCTAAGTCTGCTGTTTCTTGGTCTCTAATTTCCCCTACAAGAATTATATTGGGGTCCTGTCTCAAAAATGATTTAAGTCCTGAAGCAAAAGTTAAACCGACATTTGGATTAATTTGAACCTGATTAACACCTGCCATCTTATATTCAATTGGGTCCTCTAATGTCACAATATTAACCTTAGGAGTATTGACACGAGAAATAATTGAATAAAGTGTAGTTGTTTTTCCAGAACCTGTAGGTCCACAAATTAAGATAATTCCGTGGGGCCTTAGAATTGCATCCTGAAGATTTTTAATGGCTATACCTCGAAGTCCTAATTCAGGTAAATCGGGTACACCACCTGTTTTTTTAAGTAACCTCATAACAATTTTCTCACCCCAAGAAGTAGGAAGAGAACTAACACGAAGATCAGTATCTTCATTATTGGCCTTAAAATTAAATCTTCCATCTTGTGGAATTCTTTTTTCATCAATTTTCATGCCACAAAGAATTTTAATTCTGGAAGTTAATGAGTCATGAAGTTCTCTAGGGATAGTCAACTTTTCTTGCAAAATACCGTCTATTCTGTATCTAACTCTTGTTGATTTTTCTTGAGGTTCGATATGAATATCTGATGAACGAGATTTTACAGCAAATTCCAAAATATGGCTGACTATTTCTGCTATCTTTTCTTCTCTAATGAAACCAATCTTATAATTTACTGCAGGTGTAACTTTTCTGTCAGGTGCAACATCTTTTAATGCCTCAGTAACTTCCTGCGAAAGAGAGGTGGCGTATCTAGTTGTGATATTGTCCAAAATCTTTTCTTCTTCTGAAGCAACAGGTTTAACTCTTAAATTTGTTTTTCCTTCTACAAATTCTATAGCAGAAAGATCCATAGGGTCGGCCATAGCTAAAGTTAAAATTTTTAATTGTTTATCAACTGAAACAGGAAAGACTTTAAACTTAACTGCTACCTCCTGCGATAAAATTGACATAGCCTCGGGAGAATTTGGTGAACTTGAAATATCCAGATATGGAATATTAAACAATATGGCTTTAGCTTTAACCAAATTTTCATTGGATACTAAGTTTTGTTTTTTAATGATATCTTCCTGTCTGGTTCCATATTGAACTTCAGCCATCTTAACTTGTTCTGAAATTTCTTTGGTCAAAACTCCCATAGATGAAAGAATATCTGCAAGATTATTACCAGTAGGGGCAGTATTAGGCATTAATTCATGATATCATAGTTAGATAATAATATGCACGCTTTTATTTTAATTAATGCTAATCCTCTGGAATTTGCAAAAAAGGAAAATGCCAAAGTTTTAAATTTTGCTCTTCAGAAAATTGAAGATGGTCGAGATTTAAAAAAATTAGTTAAATTTTCATATTCTGAAAAAACTGCGATATTAATTGAAAATATAGATAATGCAACGCCTGAAACTTTAAACGCCTTTTTAAAAAATTTGGAGGAACCAAATAAAAATTTGATTTATATACTTACGGCTACAAATTTAAATAATGTATTACCAACCATAATTTCGCGTTGCGAAATTGTAAGAACTATAAAAACTAATGGTCAAAAGTTAATAACTAACAATAAAACGTCAAAAGATTTTTTAGAAATAAAAGACAGGGATGAAGCGATTAAGTATATTGAAAATGCCATTTTTTTTGATAAAAGCCAAAATAATTATAAGAATATGGAAAATTATTTATATACTCTAAAAAACTTAAAAGCCAACGGCAACGTCTCGTTGCAGATGACTAATTTACTTGTTACAATGGGTAGCCATGGCTAAAAGTAACGATTACAATGCAGATCAAATAACGGTTCTTGAAGGTTTAGATCCCGTTAGAAAAAGACCAGGAATGTATATCGGTTCAACAGATTCTAGAGGACTTCATGAATGTTTAAGAGAAATTATAGATAACTCAGTTGATGAAAGTTTTGCAGGAATTGCCACAGAAGTAAAAGTGATAATTCATGCTGATGGTTCGGCCGAAATTCGTGATAACGGTCGCGGAATACCAACAGACATGCACAAAAGTGGTGTTTCTGCCTTGGAATTAACCATGACCAAACTCCACGCAGGAGGGAAATTCGGAGGCGGAGCCTATAAAGTTTCAGGTGGACTTCATGGAGTAGGAGCATCAGTTGTTAATGCACTTTCAAGTTACTTTAGAGTCGTTGTACTTCGAAATAGCAAAGCTTTCTATCAGGAATATAAAAGGGGAGTACCAGTTAAAAAAGTAACAGAAGCTTCTATTAAACAACTTGAGGATTGGGGTATAACAGCAAAAGGTAGTGGAACTATAACTACTTTTATGCCCGATAAAGAAATATTTAAGGATTTAGTTTTTGAAAAAACAAAAATAAAAGCACTTCTTAGAGATAGAGCCTATTTAATTGCAAAACTTTTTTTTAATTTTAAAGACGAAAGAGATGGAGATGAAATGAACTTTTATTTTGAAGGCGGAATAAAGTCGTTAGTGGCACATTCAAATAGAGGAAAAAACATATTAAGTGACGTTATATATGTCGAAAATAAAGATGAAAATAATCACTGCGAGGTGGCGATTCAATATACTGATGCCTTCAATGAAAATGTCAAGGGATTTGTAAATGGAATCTATACAACAGATGGGGGAACACATGTAACAGGTTTTAGAACTGCACTTACAAGATCAATAATGGACTATGTCAAAAAGCAATCAAACGGAAAAGATGAAATTATTTTAACTGGAGACGATTTAAAGGAAGGCTTGTCAGCTGTAGTTTATGTTAAGATGCCTTCAGAAACTTTACAATTTGAAAGTCAAACAAAGGCAAAATTAAATAACCCAGAAATTCAAAGTTTTGTAGCCGTAACTGTCAAAGAGGGATTGGATCAATATTTTGAGGAGCATCCACAAGATGTTAGACACATAATCGATAAGGTAACACTTGCAGCTAAAGCAAGACTTGCAGCCAGAGCAGCAAAAGATGCAGTACTTCGAAAAGGAGCTCTTGATGGAGCATCTTTACCAGGAAAGCTTGCTGATTGCCAAAGTAGGGATGCTACAGTTTCAGAACTTTACATAGTTGAGGGTGATTCAGCTGGCGGAAGCGCAAAGCAAGGAAGGGACCGAAAGTTTCAGGCAATTTTACCTCTGGGCGGAAAGATTTTAAATACTGAAAGAGCACATCTAGATAAAATTGTTAAATTTGAGGAAATTAAAGATTTAATTATTGCACTAGGTGCTGGAATTGGGGAGAGCTTGAACTATGAAAAAGTGAGATACCACAGAGTAATAATAATGACAGATGCTGATGTCGATGGAGAACACATTAAAACATTGCTTTTAACATTCTTCTACAGACACATGCCAGAGATTATTCATAAAGGCTATCTTTATATTGCCCTACCTCCACTTTATAAAATTTCAATGGGTAAAGAATCAGTTTATGTCTATAACGATGAGGAAAAAGAAACATACATGAAGACGGTAGTTAAGGAGAAAAAGTTCACAATTTCTCGTTACAAAGGTCTTGGAGAAATGAATCCAACACAACTTTGGGAAACAACAATGGACCCTGCAACGCGTACTTTAAAACAAGTAACTGTAGAAAATAATGAGGAGGCAAGCAACATGTTTACAATGTTAATGGGTGAAGAAGTACCACCTCGCAAAAAATTCATCCAAACCCATGCCAAACTTGCAACTCTGGATGTATAGTTTAAGAATCAGAATCATTTTTTAAAGGTTTTTCTAAACGTTCGATATGTTCTTCCATTTGACCACGATCCTTAAACTTTTTGATCTGTTCTCTAATTATTTCATCTATACTTTTGCCCGTCTTTTCACTAATTCTTAAAATACCCTCAGCTGTTATGTTGTCAGCTCGCTTTCTTAATTCCTGTTCGTTCATTAAATCTTATTTTAATATCATTTTTCCATATTGCAAATTTGGGATTACAAAACAACAAGGTGACACCTTGTTGTTTGTGATATTATTTATTCATGCCCTCTAGAAACCTTATAAAATTTTATCTATCTAACTCTATTTACCACATATTCAACAGAGGCGTGGAAAAGAGGATTATCTTTCAAGACGAACAAGACTACAATGTATTTTTGTCATACATTAAAGAGTATCTTTCACCACAAGGTGACACCTTACGGTACAGAGATCTTAGGGGCAAATATTATACTGAAATTAAACTTTTAGCATTTTGTTTAATGCCTAATCATTTTCACTTACTTATTAAGCAGATTGATAAAAATTCGATTAAAAAATTCACCCAGTCATTATTTACCAGATATTCAATGTATTTTAATAAAAAATATAAACGCGTTGGAAAACTTTTCCAAAGTGCATATAAAGCTACAAACGTAATTGATAAAGAGCATCTTTTATATGTTTCTAAGTACATTCATTTAAATCCGATAGCTGACTCATCTGGAATAGTTGATGGTAAGAAGTTAATTAATTTCCATTCATCATATTCAGATTACTTAAAGTTAACAAATACAATCTGGTTAGATAAAAACATCATATTTCGAGAATTTAACAAAAGTTCATACATTAAATATCACAAAATAACCTCTTATAAGCAGTTTGTTGAAAAATATAAGCAAGACATGCCACAATATGAGATACTTTTGTAACAACAAGGTGACACCTTGTTGTATCGTTTCCATCTTGCAAATTGATAGCTACAGATTTAATATATCTATATGACACATTTACTCCACGACATCATTTTTGGTGAAACGGGAAAAACTGTTAACACATTTATTGAAATTCCAAAGGGCTCAATGCATAAAATTGAGTATAGATATGAAACCAACTTATTTGCACTGGATAGGGTAGAACCTGATATTTTTGCAAAACCTGTTAACTATGGTTTTATTCCACAAACATGGGACGAGGATAATGATCCGCTTGATTCATTAATAATTACTTCTGAGCCATTACCAACTGGAGTTTTAGTAATTGCAAGAGTAGTTGGAATATTAAACTTTGTAGATAGCGGAGAAAACGACCATAAAATAATTTGTGTCCCAGATGATGATAGAAACGATGGAGATAATGTAAATGATATTACAGACATACCAGAAGTCTTAAAAGAAAAACTTAAACATCACTTTATGCATTACAAGGACTTAAAGAAACCAGGTTCAACAGAAGTTCAAGGCTGGGGAAACAAAGAAGATGCTTGGAAAATAATTGAAGAAAGTAATGCAAGATACTTGGAAAAATTCAAAAAGTAGAAACTACTAAAACAAACTTGCTTGCACTTCCTCTTTATTTTCAATTACTGGATAGCTAAAATCAACGTCAATTTCACGAGCCGTATTCCAATAATCTTTAAAACGAAGTTTTTTATTTTTTAATCCATAGTCATATATTTCTTTTGTTAGCCTGACATCTTCCTCACAATAAAACTTAAGTTTTATTAAGGATTCTTCATCCCTTTTCTGCCAATACATAATTGCGTTTGCAGGATCATCAGCTTTATGATCTCCCAATGTTTCTTTTACAATCGCATTTAAGGAAACTCTCCTGCCGTTCACTTCCTTTACATGTTCTAAAATATCAAGATGAGGAATTTTAATAATTTCTAAAGGTAAGTAGGGTTTTAATGCTGGAACATCAAAATGTTTAGAATTAAAACCAATAATTCTATGTGCGCTTTTAAAATACTCCCACGATTTTGCCAGGTCTTCCTCGAAAAAGGAAATCATTTCACCTTTAGTTTCCACACAATTAGAATCCAAAGTTCTAACATACATTGAAAGTACAGAAACGCCAAGCAAGCTAGGATCAAATCCTTCTATCTCATCAAAAAACTTCTGTGTCTCCAGATCAAAAATTACCTCTTGGTACATATGTAGTTAACTATTATACTACTGCATATCATGGACTCAATTGCATATCACAAAAAATATAAAGGCAAGATTGGAACAGAATTAAAATCTCCAATTGAAAACAAGAAAGACTTAACACTTGCATATACTCCCGGAGTTGCAGAAGTTAGTAAACTTTTAACTAAAGACCCAAAACAAGCAAGCTTTTTAAGTTTAAAATCAAACACAATTGCAGTTTTATCAGACGGCTCTGCAGTTTTGGGACTTGGAAATATTGGTCCATTTGGAGCAATTCCTGTAATGGAGGGTAAAGCTGCACTTTTTAAAAAATTTGCTGGAGTTGATGCATTTCCAATTTGTGTTAATACCCAAAACAATGAAGAAATAATTAAACTCGCTCACAACATTTCTCCTGTTTTTGGTGGAATTAATTTAGAAGATATTGAAGCTCCCAGATGTTTTGAAATTGAAAGAAGATTAATTAAAGAACTTGATATCCCCGTTATGCATGATGATCAACATGGAACAGCGGTAGTTGTTCTAGCAGCACTCATTAATGCCATTAAAGTTGTAAAGAAAAGCAAAGATTTAAAAATTGTAATTAATGGTGCAGGAGCTGCCGGAACTGCAGTTTGTGAATTACTTTTGAAATATGGATTTAAAAACATTGTTGTTTGTGATTCCCAAGGATCAATAAATAAAAATAGAAAAGATTTAAATTCTGAAAAAATTAGACTCTCTGAATTAACAAACAAGGATAATGAAGTAGGGGATATACATAAAATTATAAATGGTAAAGATGTGTTTATTGGAGTTTCAAAAGGCAACCTAATTAACAAAAGTGATATCAAAAATATGAGTAAAGATGCCATTGTTTTTGCCATGGCCAATCCAACTCCAGAAATAATGCCTGATGAAGCAAAATTAGGTGGAGCAAAAGTTATTGCAACAGGAAGAAGTGATTTTAACAATCAGATTAATAATGTCCTAGCTTTTCCGGGAATTTTTAGAGGTGCACTTGATAACAAAGTTAAAAAGATAACAAATAAGATGTTAATTTCTGCTGCTATTAATCTTTCTAAATTAGTTAAAACCCCAACAGCTAAAAAAATCATCCCCAGCCCATTTGAAAAAGGAGTAGTAAAAGCAGTCTCTTCAGCAATTCGTTAAATTATTAGCGGGGGATATTATTATTTTATCAAAATTTTGCCAGTTGTAGATAGTAGATATTTTTTAGTACCTTTCAAGGGTGGAATTTGAACATCCAAGGATTCGTGCACAACGAGAAAAAAGAGAACACTTACTAGCTGGAATACAATTTTCAGAAAATCTATCAAGACAAGAGATGGCAGATAAGTATCGAAGAGAAGGTGAAGCTAAAGCAAAAGCTCTTTGTCCGAGTTCATTAGACAGTTTAGACTATGACGACACCAACCCTGCATACTACATATTAAGCTACTTGTCAGGCCAAAAGTAATCAGCTACAATGTTGAAGCTATGGACATAAGCAAAGCTTGTGTCCGTGTATTACATATATGGACATAGGTAAAATAATAAACTCCGAAATAACTGCAGAACTTTCAAAATCTTACGTTGATTATGCCATGAGTGTTATTGTTGCCCGCGCTCTCCCTGATGTTAAAGATGGATTAAAACCAGTTCACAGAAGAATTCTTTACGCCATGGCTCAAATGGGACTTAAACATTCAGGACCATTTACTAAATCAGCTAAAGTAGTTGGAGAAGTTTTAGGTAAATATCATCCTCATGGAGATACTGCTGTTTATGACACCATGGTTCGTTTGGCCCAAGATTTTTCAATGAGATATCCACTTGTTAGAGGTCAGGGTAACTTTGGTTCAGTAGATGGTGACTCAGCCGCAGCCATGAGATATACTGAGGTAAAATTATCCTCAATTAGTGAATATTTACTCATGGATATTGAAAAAGATACAGTTGATTACATCGACAACTTTGATGCAACTTTAAAAGAACCTATTTTCATGCCAGCACTTCTTCCTAACCTTTTACTTATGGGTTCTGAAGGAATTGCTGTTGGAATGGCTACTAAAATTCCACCACACAATTTAACTGAAGTAATTGATGCAATTACTATGATGATTAAAAAGGGAAGAGTTACAATTGAGGATGAAACAGTCCATGCTTCAGAAAATGAATTTGTTATTAAAAAGATAAATCTAATAGCATCAGGGGGAGAAAAAAGTTTTACACAAGAAGAAGTTGATCCTAAATCAATCTCTTTTGAGACTGATACAACAATTGATGAAATTTGTGAAATCCTACCTGGTCCTGATTTTCCAACAGGAGGAGCAATCTATGACGCAAACTCTCTAAAGGAAGTTTATGCAACAGGTAGGGGAAGAATTGTTGTTCGTGGAATTGCAGAAATTCAAGAAAATAAAAGTGGAAAAACTCAAATAATAATTTCTGAAATTCCATATCAAGTTAATAAAGCGGAAATGGTTGCCAAAATTGCAGAACTTGTAAAAGATAAAAAGTTAATAGGTATTGCTGATCTTCGAGATGAATCAGACAAAGATGGAATGAGAGTAGCAATTGACTTAAAAAGAGATGCCAAACCAAAATCAGTTCTTAATAATATTTATAAACACACCAGGCTTCAAACAACATTCCCTGCAAACTTTGTTGCTTTAGTTGATGGTACTCCCCATACCTTAAATTTAAAACAGATTTTGACAGAGTATATAAAACATAGACAAAAAGTAGTAGTTAGAAGAACAATTTTTGAACTAACTGAGGCCAAAAGAAGAGCTCATATTTTAGAAGGCTTAAAAATTGCACTTGACAACCTCGACGAGGTTGTAAAAACAATTAGAGAAAGTAAAACTCAAGAGGAAGCAAAAGAAAACTTGATGAAACGCTTTAAACTTTCTGAGATTCAGTCAATCGCAATTCTTGATATGCAACTTCGAAGATTGGCAGCTTTGGAAAGAGAAAAGATAGAAAAAGAATATGACGAAATTAAAAAGTTAATTGACTCACTTATTGCTATATTAAAAGACCCACAAAGAATATTAGAAATTATCAGTAATGAACTTAGTGAACTAAAGGCCAAATTTGGTGATAGCCGAAAAACAAAAATTTACAAAAGTAAAATCGGGGAGTTCTCTGAAGAAGACTTAGTTGCCAAAGAAGATGTTTTAGTAACTGTTACAAGAACTGGTTACATTAAAAGAGTTTCCAGAAACGCCTATAAGGCCCAAAGAAGGGGAGGAAAAGGTGTTATTGGAATGACTACCAAAGAAGAAGATGAAATTGATCATTTAGTTACCGCCTCAACCCATGATCAGATATTATTCTTTACTAATAAAGGCCGTGTCTTTGGTGCAAAAGCATATGAAATACCAGAATCCTCAAGACAGGCAAAAGGTCAAGCACTTGTTAATTTTTTAAACCTTGAGCAAGGGGAAGAAATAAAATCTATTTTACCAATGGATAAAGAAGCGGGGGCTAAGCATTTAATACTAGCAACCTCATCAGGAGTTATCAAAAAGACAGAACTTAAACAATTTGAAAACTTAAGGACAAATGGACTTATTGCAATTAAATTACAAGGTACGGACATGCTCATTTCAGCTCATTTAACATACGGCAGTGACAATATTATGCTTTTAACTCAAAAAGGTATGTCCATTAGATTCCCTGAAGGAAACGTTAGACCAATGGGTAGGGCTACAACTGGGGTAACAGGAGTTAAAATGGCAAGTGGGGACAAAATAATTGGTATGGAAGTATTTCCTGAAAAATTGGATATTCTTGAAGACAAAAGAAAAAAGGTCTTTCGCGATATTTTGACACTTTCATTTCACGGACTTGGGAAACGAACGAGATTTGATCTTTTCCCGATTCAAAAAAGGGCAGGAAAAGGGGTTAAGGTGTGTGTGGTTTCAGTAAAGACTGGGGATTTGGCAGTAGCCTGTTTAGTTACTGAAAAATCAGATCAATTAGTCATAACTAGCAAAAAAGGCCAAGTTATAAAACTTCCTGTTAAAAACATTCCACAATTAGGCAGAGCAACACAAGGAGTAATTATCATGCGATTTGCAGACAAGGAAGATTCAATAGCCGCCGCCACAGTCCTTGAAAAAACAGGGGATGAGGAAGAAGAAAGTTAAATTATTTTTTCTTTTCTTCAACAGTAATTGATATTATCTTACCGTCTTTACCAACTTGTGCTTGAACAGGCACAGCACCATGATTCAAACTAATTTGATTTAAAACTTGAAGTCGAACCCTTGCTTCTTCAAGTTGTTCCGAAGTTAATTGAGGTGGTTTAAAATCTAAAACATTTTTCTTAATTGTAATTGTTTCAAACATTTGGGGGTATTTTACCTCTTCTTACTTCTTTTTGTCAAATTTTTCTGATATAGTTAATATTATGAAGAAAATTGGAAGCGTATTTTTATTTTTTGTACTTCTCTTTGTTTACTCCAAATGGGGGCCAAGTATTCCATTCTCAGTCCTTTCTCAACAAAAGGGCGAACCTTTAACGGTAACTGAAACAGGAAAAGTTGCGGTTACTCCTGACATAGCCAAAGTTACAATTGGAATCGAAGAACAAGGTCCAACCTTAAAACAAGTTCAAAACAATGTCAACACAAAATCAAAAAAACTAACTGATGAATTGAAAAAATTAGGAATTGATGAAAAGAACATTAAAACGATAAATTATAACGTATATCCTGAATTTGATTATCAAAATAGCTCTTACAAAATAAATGGTTACAGAGTATCTGTCAGTTATGAAATAAAAATAACTGATTTTGAAGTAGTTAATGAAGTTTTAACAGTTGCTACTTCGATTGGTGCAAATATAATCGGAAACATTAGTTTTGAGGTAAATGACAAAACTAAGGAAGAGTTAACTAGTAAAGCTCGAGATGAAGCTGTAGAAAAAGCAAAAACAAAAGCGGAAGGTTTAGCAAAATCAGCAGGAATTACTCTAGGTAAAATAATTAATGTTAGTGAATCTGGAGGATTTGAACCAAGACCAATTTTAATGTATGACAAAGCAATTTCAGGTTCCGAACCCGTAACGGAAGCTAACATTACTCCAGGGGAAACTGAAATTGAGGTAACAGTTACTCTTTTCTACGAAGTTAGATAGATTTCTTACATCCTTAGATGATGTTTTTTATATATTCTTTGATATTTTGTCCCTCTCTTGTTTGTAAAATGTAAGCTCCCCCTGAACTTTTAGCTGAAACTAAAACATTTTCCTCAGATAGACCAAGATAGAAAATCGAATATTCCAAAGGGTTTCCGATTTCAGTAATCATTTTATTAACACTATCAATTGTAAAATCTGTTGTTACAAAACTGAAGGCTTCTGAAACTGAAGCTATGTTGGCTTTTTGAAGTATTGCTTTTAGTGCTTCAAATTGGTGCCTACTTCTTTCAAAATCATTACCACCATGTCTACTTCTAACATATTTTAATGCCTCTTCACCGCTCATATTATTCAAACCAACTTTATATGAAATGGTCTCATATCTACAAGTAAACTGTTTCTCTAGTTCAAAGTTTGTATAGAGTTTATGGACCTCGGCAATTTTTTCGTTACTCATTCCACATAATTCATTTTCCTTGCCCCTGACGGGGTAAAAATTGTCAGTATATGCTTTTTTAACATCCACTGTTATTCCACCTATAGAATTAATCATATTAACGAAAGATATAAAGTCTATAGATATAAAGTTAGATATGGAAAGTCCAGTAACCCCAACAAGAGCATCTTTAAGTGATGGGTCAGCGTTTATTTTATGACCTGAAAACCAAAAATCACGAGGAAAAGATATTATACTTGCTTTTTTATCAGTCACATTAACCGACACAACCATAATAGCATCCATTAAACCTCCACCAGAATGACCAACACCTCCATGACCAGTTAGTAAAACATTTAAAAATTTAGCATTTTTTGTAGTAACTCTATTTTCTTCTACTATTTCGGGTAGGGGATAGTTAGTCTCAACCTTAGTTGTTTTTGTATCAAAAGAAGTCTTTACAAACTTAGAATAGCCATAAGTACCAAGATACATACCAATTAAAAAAACTGGAAGAACTAAAAGAAATACAAAATTAGGACTTTGTAATAATTTTTTCATAAATTAAGTATAACAAATTAACAAATGATACGAAAAACGCATCAAAATAAAACGATACTTAGCCTCAAGTTGCTAAACTTTAATAAAAATGATACGATTTATACAACATGAATGATACGATATTAAACGATAGACAAAAACAAATGCTTAATATCCTAGAAGGAAAAGGTAGTCTATCACGTCTTGAAATTACAAAATTGCTCTCAGGAAAAAAGTTAATTTCAAGAATCACAGCAATTCGTGACCTTAATAACCTGATTGATCAAAACCTAATAATGCAGGCAGGTTCTGCGAGAGCAAAAGTATATTCATTGGAAAAAACTAATCCACTTTTAAAATTTATCGATATCGAAAATTATTTTAAAAACGACATGGATAATAGAAACGCCAAACCTAGTTTTGATAACGATGTTTTTAAAAATTTAACAAATTTATTTTTAAATAAAGAAATTGTGTTTTGGAATGATTCTTCAAAAGAATTTAAATTCAGAATCACAAATTTAGATAAAAGCATATATAAAAGAGAACTGGAACGATTTGTTATTGAATTTTCCTGGAAATCCGCCCAAATTGAAGGAAATACGTATGATCTCTTGGAAACTGAGACATTGTTTACACAAAACATAGAGGCAAAAGGTCATTCTCATGAAGAAGCAGTTATGCTTATAAATCACAAGAAAGCATTTGATACGATTTTAAAAAATAAAGAGAGTTTCAAAGAACTAAATTTTACGGATGTAATACAGCTTCATGGAGTACTAACAAAAAATTTAATTTCAAGCGGAATTAGATCACAAAATATCGAACTTGGAAATAATCTTAAGAAAATAATTGATGTAATAAATAAAACTGCTTTCCCTCCTGAAAAAGCACTAATTGCTTCATCTATGATTGCCTATTTACAACCATTTGCCGATGGAAATAAAAGAACCGCCAGAACACTAGCTAATGCAATTTTATTAGCATATGATTATTTTCCACTTTCATATAGAAATGTCGATGTAAATGAATATCGAAGATCACTTTTACTATTTTACGAGCAAAACAATCTTTTTTATCTCAAAAAAATGTTTACCGATCAATTAAAATTCGCTCTTGATAATTATTTTAGACTCAACTAATTCTATTTACCCCTCCCGTGAAATTGTTCATGAATTTCATGAAGCTGTTTATTGGTGACATGTGTATAAATCTGGGTAGTTGAAATGTTTTTATGCCCCAACATTTCCTGGACTGACCTAATGTCAGCCCCTGCTATAAGTAGATCGGTCGCGTACGAGTGACGAATACTATGGGGTGTAGCTTCAATAGGAAGCTTCATCTTGTGTACATATTTTTTAACCAATCGTTCCACTGATCGGGGAGTCAAGCGCATTTTTTCATCGGGAGTTGTTGGATCAACTGAACCTTTATGACGGATAAAAAGCGGTTTAAAATGATCTTTTCTCTCATTTAAATATTTTTTTAAGTAATCAGCAGATCGAGATGAAAGAAAAACAACCCTGGCCCTACCACCCTTACCTGTAATTCCAAATTCACGCCTCTCAAAATCAATTTTTTCAATATTAAGGTTTGTTAGTTCAGATACACGAAGACCTGTTGAAAATAAAACTTCAAGAATTGCTTTGTCTCTAATCCCTTGAATACTGGAAAGTGTAGGAGCATTAAGAAGCCTATCTATTTGTTCACCTGACAAAAATTTGACTTGCCTTTCAGGAATTTTTGGAAGATCAATTTTGTCAGGTGCTAAGACTTGATAATCGTTTCTTATAAGCCACTTTAAAAATGAGCGAAGTGCTATTGCATGGTATCCTTGAGTTTTTCTGCCCAAGCCAAGTTTTGATAAATATATGCGATAATCATGAACAACTTCTTGATTTATATTTTCTAATTTAGCATTTATCTTTTTAGCATTTAGCCATTTTATAAGCCTAGTTAGGTAATGTTTGTAATTTCTAATCGTTAGGGGAGAGGATCCCTTTTCAACACTTAAATAGTCCAAGAATTCATCAATTTTTTTTGCAATTTCTGAAGTTTTATTTTGACTGGGCATTGTCTAAAATCAGTTTACATGTAATCGAGGCGAGATGTCAATAACATTGTACGACATTGCAGGGTGAAACCCTGCAAGCTTTAATGATCTTGATGTAATCCAAATAACCTAGACCACAAATTCATATCTGGAAATTCAATAACTCTACCGTTACTTTTAAAATTGCCCATTTCTAAAGCTCGAGGAAAAATCATTAAATTAGCATCAGACTGTTTGAGTACTTCTGTCGCGGATAAGACGGAGTCATCAAAATGTAACATTGAACAATTCTGGCATGCTACATGACCCTTGAAAACATCACCATTCATAAGCACATTGGAACGAATAAAGATATTTTTTACATCTATCCATGGATAATTATTATCTAGCCAGCGTATAGTAACATCAGCAAGTTCAGGTGCTCTTGTCGTAATTACCAATTGGCTAACTCCATGATCAAAAGCCAATTTTGAATAAGTTTGTATCGGTAAGTTTGGTTTGGCTCGCATAAGCACATCCACATCTGCCCAGACTTCAGTTTCTGTTTTTGAAGCCTCTTCAAAATTTGCTCCTTTTGCTTTTGCCCAATGAGCCAGTGCAAGCCACTGATCGATTCGTCTATCTTGAAAATCAAAACCTGTTTTATTATAAAATTCTTGTTTAACTGGAGTTTGAGTATCGGCTAGTATTTCATCAAGGTCCCATGTTATTTTTCGAATTCTAAATTCGAAAAGATCACGAAGTAACACTATCTGCTTATTTGACAAGGTTTCTATAAAAATGTGAGGTCTTTCTGCAGTCATGTTTGGATAATACAGAAAATAATTAAATTGTCAAAATTTTCACGATTTTCACGAGAGATGGGAAAATAGGGGAGAGTCCCCCGCTGGGAATTAAAAATTAAGAATTAATAGTTAACAAATAGTATTGACAGAAATAGACTTAATTTACATTTAAAAATTAATTATTGATTTTTACTTTAAATATTTGCTCTATAGTGAAAAAATTTAGAATAATTAGAGTAATTAGAAATTAGAAATTGGCCACAAATATGACCTCACCAAATCGATTTTAAAAGGCCTCAGGGATAAAAGACGTAAACCCTAGGGCTAACTAGACACTTCTCTGTTTTATAAAATTTAGGGGAGTTGGATAAGTAACTAGAAGCTAGAAATTAGACACTAGTAGTAAGACATATATAGCAGTAAAACAGCAAGAAAAACCTTATTGCAGTATCATAAAAATAATTATTAATTCTTAACTTTTAATTATTAATTAATTTACTACACTACACTCAACAATTTACTATACGTCGTAAAAGTATTATTGTACGACATGATATTAAAGTTAATAATTAACAGTTAATAGTTAAGAGAACTACACATGCCGTACTTAAGAATATTGGGTGAAGTATTTTGTTGTTATTATTCTTGTTATTAACATCTAGTCACCTGTAGCTAGCCATTTGACTTATCCACATTGTGTATCAAACTATATCATCCGTGAAAATTACAATCACTCCCGTGAAAACACCCTATAATATTATAGGGGTTTAATACCCCACTTCCCCACTACCCGCCCCATCTAGTGGCAAAAAACATACCAATAAGCACAATCAATCCTAATGTTAAGTACTCTCTAGTGATTGATGGAAATAATCTATCTTCAAGTTTAGCTTGACCTAACCCAAGCAAGAGGTATACCCCACTGGTTAAAAAAAGTGATCCTACAACAACTGTTACTGGCCAGAAGAAAATTAACACTACAAGTTCTGAAATTATAAGACCTGAGGTCAAAGACAAAACTAAGATATTCTTTTCAAGCGTTTTCTCTAAGTTAATTGACCAAAATCCTTGGATGAAGAGAAGAAAAGATAAGACAAAACTTAGTGGAGCATTTATAAAAACTGATTGTTTAATTGAAAAAATAGCATCAAAAATTAAAAAACTAATTATAAGCGTCAGGACAAATCCAACACCCCTTGCTGCTCTTAAAAGACCAATTGTTCTTAAAGATGAAGACACTGTATATATATTCATCGTCGAAAAAAGCACATATACACCTAGGCCAAAAAAAATAACAATGGGGATTCTCGTAAAAATATTAGTCGGTAATAAAAACCAAAAAAGTCCAATGCTAAGTGTAAATAGCATGGGCAAAATAAGTGAAACCCAAGTCATATTTTTACCTAAACCTTCATGAAATGACCAAGCAGAAAATGCACCCGTCAAAATAACTAAAAGTGAGACAGCAGGAAATTTAAATTTTCCTTCAAGAAACTGTACCAATACAAAACCAGCTGATAAGATTATTGAACTAATTAAGAAACGAAGTTTTTTAGACATATTCTAAACGTTGGAATAAACTCTTTGGACATCTTCATGATCATCGAAACTTACTAAAAAATTTGTTATTTTAGCGATTTGGTTGTCATCAGTAATATCAGCGTATGTTTTTGGAACCATAGTTAGCTCAGTTTTTAGAATCTTAAAACCGATATTGGAAACTTTTTCACTTATTTCTTTCAAATGGTCTGGTGCTACAAAGACTTCTAGACCATCTTCTCTTTCCTGTATATCTTCGACCCCTAAATCAATTAGGGATAATGTCTGTGTTTCTACGTCGTTATTTTTTTCAACCAACAAAAATCCCTTGTCGGTAAAATTGTAAGCAACCGAGTTGGGCCCTCCTAATGATCCCCCACCCTTTTCAAACAAATTTTTTAATTCTTGTGCAGTTCTGTTTTTATTGTCTGTTGCACAATCAACAATTACCGCAATGCCAAAAGGCCCAAAACCTTCGTATCTTATTTCTTCATAATTATTAGCTTTCTCTGAAGCACTTTTTAGAATTCTATCAATATTCTCCTTAGGCATATTACTTTCTCTGGCTTTATCAATAGCTACTCTTAATTTGAAGTTCATATCAGGATTTGGACCTCCACCAGACTTAACTGCAATAGTAATCATTTTGGAAAGTTTGCCAAAAATATTGCTTTTGGCTGCATCCTTTAAACCTTTCTGTCTTTTAATGGTTGCAAAATGTGAGTGTCCTGACATACTATATGTCAATTATACTATAAAAATTTATGGATGATACACTGACCCAAAAAGCAATTAACTTAGCCTTAAAATGTGATTGGTCTGAAGCCATCAAAACAAATTTAAAAATTCTAAAAATAAATCCAAGTGACATTGATACTTTAAATAGATTATCAAGGTCATATTATGAAAACGGCGATTTGACTAAAGCTAAAAAGACTTCTCTCAATGTACTAAAAATAGATTCCACTAATAACATTGCTCTAAAAGCTGTAAAAAAATACAAACAGTCAAAAGTTAAAAAGATTAACCATACGAAGAATATTGATACATCAATTTTTATTGAAGAGCCAGGTAAAACAAAACTAATCAACCTAATTAATGTTGGCTCAAGTTCTACCTGCGCCTGTCTTAATTCAGGTGATGAAGTTATTCTAACCACCCATACCCACAAGGTGTCATTAATAGATTGCGAAGGAAGGTATATAGGAAGACTTCCAGATGATCTTTCGGCAAAATTAAGAAATCTAATTAAGGGGGGGAACGAATACAAGGCTTATGTAAAATCTGTTGAAGGTAAAGACGTTAAAGTTTTAATCAAGGAAGCGCGTCGAGGCGAGGAATTTAAAAATGTTCAATCTTTTCCACGAGAATCTTTAGAATCTATCACTGAAACTTTTTCCGATTCGGATCTTTAAATCGATATACAAATTTAAGTCTAAGATATTAGTACAATCAAAGATTTTAGATACAATATCATTGTATTTTTTATTTTTACCAACCACTTCACAGTCCAGTTTATCGTCGTACCCCCTTGAATAATCAACAGTCTTAAAACCTACAGTCTCTAAAATTTTCGAAACCGTTTCTGTAACACCTTTTTTGCCTGTTAAATCCTCTATTCTCATTTTTGGTAAATTTAAAGCTACGTAAGGATGGACAAAATTAATAAGAATTGAGTCTTTAGGAGTTTTCGAGTTTAGTAAATAATCATCGTTATAATTTCTTGTATTTAACAGTAAAACTTTTACTCTCTGGTATAAATTTAAGTTTGTTAAATCACCGTCTTTCCAAAGATAAATTGGGATACCGAAGTTTTTAACAATTGATTCAGATACAAGCTTCCCCTTATACTTTTCTTTTTGACCAAGCACCCAAAGACTTGACAATCTATATTCACCTAAACTTCTAGACGACTCAAGTTGAAAATCCTTATCTATTAGTATTTTTACAATCTTGTCTTTTTGAGGATCCACAACGATTATTTCGGCGTTTCCATCTTTATTGTTTACATAACTAAATTTCTCAAGAGAAGAAACTTTGTAACTTATGAAGCAAAAAATTACTATTAAAAAAATAAATATAGAAACTACAACCAATTTATATGGCTTAAATTTTGTATTTTTTGATTTATGTTTTAAATATCTAGATCTTCGCATGAGAGAGCCTTACACTTTTAATATTTTTGTTAACTTCCTCTTTACTCTTGCCCATACTACTCAAAATATTTTTAATTATTGAGGTAGCCGCTTCAAATTCTGGTTGGACTAATTTATCTACCCTTAGAAGTTTTAATTTTTCCCAGTCTTCATCTAAATGAACTCTTGAAATAATCTTTGCATTTGGAGCTAAGTTTTGAACATGAGTAATAATTGATTCCTGAGAGATTCTATCTGGTATTGCAATAATAACTGCTTTAGCAGATGCTACATTAGCCATTTCTAGAACTTCTTTTTCAACAGGATCTCCATAAATTGCTTTAATTCCTTTTTGTAAACAGCTTGCAACTGTTTCTTGATCGTAATCAACAACTATAAAACCAATCCCATTATCACTTAATGCCTTACCTACCCAACCCCCCACTCTACCAAAACCTAAAATGATGATGTGATCTTTAAGATCATTTTCAGTATTTGAATTTCTTTCAAGAGACGAAAATACTTTAAATCTGTTCTTTAAAAATCGCCATAATTTAAATGCGTTGGCATAGATGAGCGGAGAAAGTAAAAGGGTAACTAAACCAACCGCTACTCCCATTGAAGAAGTTTCTTTTGAAATTAAATTTAGTAATGCACTGGATCCAAAAATTATAAATGCAAACTCTCCTACTTGAGAAAGTCCCAAGGCAGTTAGTATCATAGTTTTACCATTAAATTTGAAAATATAATTAATAAATAGAATTACAACAAACTTAACTAAAATAATAAGAATTGATATTGCAATGATCATCCCCAAATTCTCAAAAACCACTTGAGGTGTAACAAAAAATCCCAATGTCACAAAAAACAGGGCAACAAATAAGTTTTTAAGTGGTCTTGTTTCAGCAAAAACAGCATGATTTTCTTGTGATTCAGAGATTACAAAGCCCGCTATAAAAGCGCCCAATGCTGGCGAAATTCCAAAAAAAGTTGCTAACATAGCAGTTCCAACTGCTAATGAAACAGAGGTTAAAAGTAAAAGTTCTCTTGAATTAAGTACTGCTATTTTATGAATAATAAAAGGGACTACATTCTTACCCAAAATAACGGCTACAAAAATTAAAAGAACTGACTTTGCAAAGGCTAAAATTCCAGGTAGAAGAATTGCTTCTTCGCCACCAATTAAAAGGGGTAATAAAATCATTACCGGAATAACGGACAAGTCTTGAATAAGAAGCCAGCCTACCATTAGTTTTCCATGAACACTATCACTTTCACCCCTGTCAAAGAGCATCTTAATAATTACAGCTGTAGACGACATTGAAAAGCCAATTGATAAAACCAGTGATGATATATTATCAACTCCAAAAAGTTTTAGTAGAAAATATAAAACTATCGTAACAATTACCATTTGTAAGATAGATGCGGCGAAAATTCTCTTTAATAAACCTTTAAATTTATTAATTGAAAACTCTAATCCTATTGAGAACAAAAGTAGTATAGAACCTAGTTCAGCCAATTTTTCTAAACCATAGTTCTCAATTGGAAAAATTGCACCCGCAACTACTCCGGCTAAAATATATCCGACAATTGCTGGAGCTTTAAGTTTTTTTGCAACATAACCACCTAAAAGTGCAAAAACAGTAACTAAAAAAAGTCCTAGCGTGAAAGAATTTTCCATTTCTAATATTAATCTTATGTTAATTTAGATAACTTTGCTAGGGTTTCACGAAGATCTTGTGGTAAGTCTATTTCAAAATTTATTTTTTTTTGAGTTTTTGGATGATTAAAAGATATTCCACCTGCATGTAAAAAAAGTCTGCTACACCATTTTCTATCATTTCTAGCTGTTTTTCTGCCCGCATAAAATTCATCGGCTACAATTGGAAAACCAATATGTTTTAAGTGGATTCTGATTTGATGAGTTCTACCTGTTTCAGGTTTAATTTCAAGAAGAGTATATTTTTCGTTATTACTATTCACTCTATATCCAATCACTTTATATCTTGTAACTGCTTTCCTACCACCAGGAAGTACTCCAAAACGATCACGTCTCCAAGGAAGTCTACCAACTTCTGCGTTTATTTCTCCACTTCCTTTAACGTGACCATGAACTAAGGCAATGTATGTTTTACTAATAAGTCTCTCTTTAAATTGTCTCTGAAGGTCCTCAAATGCTAACTGGGTCTTAGCAACGAGCAGTATTCCCGATGTTTCTTTATCCAACCTATGAACTATTCCATCTCTTAACTCACGATTTTCCTTTAGAGGATATTCAAAATTATCTCTAACCCATTTCTGGATAACTGGCTGATTTGTTGTTGTATCAGCATCGTTGGATATCCATCCGGCGGGTTTTTCAAGGACAAAAAGACTATCGTCCTCAAAAATTATTTTTGGATTTTGCATATTTAAGTAATTTCTAAAATTATAAAAATAATATACATCAAAACTAAAATTAAAGCTTCAAATCTGTCCAACCTATGCTTACTACGAATAAAGAACCAAAAAGTAATAAAAATGGTTATAAATGCAATAATGGCATTTCTATAATCTCCAAAAGATACTATAGTAATTGGGCTGATAACTGCAGCCAAACCTACTATTAAAGTTGAATTTGCAATTGTTGAACCCAACAAATTTCCAAAAAACATTTTTGGCTCTCCCCCCTTAATACTTCTTAAAGAAAAAACAAGTTCAGGTAGTGATGTGCCAATAGCTAAAATAGTTAAACTAACCACAAAAACTGGTATTCCCATTAAAATTGATAGTTTTTCAGAAGTAGAAATTATCACCTGGGAAGAAAAAAGCATTAAAGCAAGGCTTAAAAACAGTTTTCCGTACTCTTTACTTATATCAAAATCGATATGGTTTATTTCTCTAAAGAACTTATAAAAAAAACTTTCACTACTATGTTCATTGGTTATTTCATTAATCTTATCTTTAAAAAAACTAGCAGTATAGGAAGCATATACAAAAAGTAAAACCAGACCATCAACTCTACCCAATATCCCATCAGCCATTAAAGCAAGGGGTAATAATCCGGCAACAAGAGCCATGAATACGTCCCTTTTAAGATATTCTCCGTGAACATTAATTTTGCCTAAGATCAAAGCTACCATCCCAGTTATTAGAGCCGTATTTGCAATGTTACTACCTAAAACAACACCAAGAGCAATGTTGGGTGTACCTTCAATTGCAGAGGTAATACTTACAAATAGTTCAGGGAGTGATGTTCCAACAGCCAAGATAACTGCTGAAATTGCAAAAACTCCAATTTTACTTTTTCTAGCAATTCTTCTTAAAGATAGTATTACCCACTCAGCAGCCTTGATCAATACTAATGAAAAAAATATCAAAGATAAAACCTGAAAAAAAGCCATGAAGAAATTATACTATATTTACTTTTCTCTTTTCTTCTCACAATTTATGCACATTGTAGCCTCAGGAAAAACTGCTAAACGGTCTGTATCAATCATTTTTCCACAATCTTCACAAATTCCATATTTACCAATCTTAACTCTTGCAAGAGCTTTTTTAATTTGAGCTGACTTTCTATTAAGTTCTTCTTTAATAGCCGTCACTCGTGCATGGCCAAATTGTTCTTCAGCTTCTGTATCAGTTGCAGCATTATCAAGATCTCTTGTTTTATCATTGAATGGATCTTCGGATGAAATTTTCTTTTTGTTTATTTTTAAAGAAGCAAGTCTAGCCTTTAAAAAGTCGCCCACTGGTTTTAATAAATTAGTTGGAAATGTAAGTTGTTTAGCCATCTTGTCTTGACAGGTTAAATAATAACAAAAAACTAATAAAAGCAATAGTCCCAGAAATAATTTTTTCAACGAACAATGAGGGAAACAATATCTTTATCAAAAAAAATATCCCCAAAGTAGCAAGCCCAGAAAAACCTACCCTACCAGATTTATACCAAGTAAAGGTTCTATAGAAATGATCAAACAGAAAAAACATAAATATACAAGTTAAACTAACCCAAAAAATTAAAAATGAGGCAAGACTTGTGTTAACTACTGAATCTGTTAAATAAAAAAAGGATAACCAAGGTAAGATTGAAATAACCAAAGCATCAAGACTTTCAAAGAATTTCAATTTGAGCTTGATAACTATTATTCCTTCAGAGATTAAAAACGACAAAATAATTATCCAAAGCCAGAAACTTGGAAAGTTATATTTAGCAACAATTAAGCCAAGACAAGCTCCAATAATTATAATAAAACCTGCATTAAAAATTCTTTCACTTGAATAATCTTCCTTCAACCTCTTCCAGTACAAATAGAAAAAGACAAAAATTCCTAAAATATTTGCAATTAACATCGTAAAGATAATATCATATAGCTTGCATGTTAGAAACACCACACGTGGCACTAGGGATTGCAATTGCAGTCAAATCAGGAAATCCTTGGGTCGCAATACCATTATCTCTTGCAAGTCATTTTTTACTTGACAAGGTCCCCCACTGGAATCCTCATTTTTATTCAGAAACTCAAAAATTTGGACAACCTAAAAAAATAAGTACTTATATTGCAATTGCGGATGAGGTGATTGCAATCGCTCTTACTTTGTTTTTGGCATATAAATTTATGCCCGATGTTAATAAGTCATTTCTTATCCTTGTTTGTTCAACTTTATCAGTACTTCCTGATCAAATTAAAATTCCCTACTTTTTTTATAATATAAGATTTGGATTAATTAAAAAATGGGTAGATTTTGAAAGAAAAATTCAAATTGAAATCAAACCGTTTTGGGGAATTGTAACTCAGATATGTGTTGTTGTTGCTTCTTTGTTTTGGATTTTTAACTAGTCCTTTGCACGCTCTACATATTCTCCACTTCTTGTGTCCACTCTAATTTTCTCTCCTATTTCTATAAACAGCGGAACCTTAACATCAAGTCCATTTTCCAATTTTGCTGATTTTAAAAAATTACTGGCAGAGTTTCCTTTTACACCAGGATCGCAATCAATAACTTTTAAGGTTACCTTAGGGGGAAGGTCAACAGACATGGCCCTGTCAGACCAAAAGAGAATATTAACCTCTTCTCCCTCTTTGACATAAAATATATCTGATCCAAGTATTGCTAGTGGGACTTCAACTTGGTCATATGATCTAGAATCCATGAAGGTAGCGACTTTAGTATCTTTATATAAAAATTGCAAACTTTTCTTTTGAAGTTCTATCTTTTCAAAACTTAAATTACTTGAAAATGCATGTTCAATATTGGCTCCATTTTCAAGATTAATACAATTAACTCTAACGGTTGCTCCTCCCCTACCCATTTTAATTAGATTATATTTGGTAACTTTAAAAGGCTTACCTTCATACAAAAAGGCAATCCCAGCTCTTAAATCAGTTGCATTAACATTTGCCATGTTGTGGATATTATAACCTAATATTTGGAGTTTTTCACTGCATCTTTATGAATTTTTTCCCAATTCTTTTTATCCATCCAACATTTTTTACAAAATAAAGTGTTGCTTCGTCCTACAGAAATATGTTCTTTGGCCTCTTTATTACAAATATCACAAACATATCTAAATCCCATATGTTTATATTAATTTCTTTAACTTTTTTGTCAATTGAATCTTTCTAGTATAAATGCAAACAAAAATGATAAACACAGCTTGCCACTACGTGGTAAAATACTGTCATTGGCTGGGTGGCGCCTGCCTGCCGGCAGGCAGGGAATGGCAGACATAATGTACTATAACTACATATTAAAATTAAATAATAAAGCTTTTTATAAAGGTCAAACACAAGACTTAAATAAAAGACTAAAAGATCACGAAGTCGGTAACGTCCGAACTACAAAAAATAAACTTCCATTTCAATTAGTTCACGTAGAATTAACAAAAAATAGGTTTGAGGCGAGAAATTTAGAAAGATTCTTTAAATCCGGGTTTGGTCGTGAGATAATACATGAATTGGCTGGGTGGCGGAATGGCAGACGCACAGGTCTCAAAAACCTGTGAGGATAACACCTCGTGAGGGTTCGACTCCCTCCCCAGCCACAAGATTCAAAGAATATCTACCATATCCTGTGATTTGGTAATAAACGAGGAGATATATTCATTATAAATATCAACATATTCACTTCCCTTCATTTTAATTATTTTACTTTCATTTGACTTGTTAAAAACTGGCATTAAAACTAGATTATCAGATAAATAAACAGAAAAAGGTGTAATCAAATGATCTAAAACATGAATTTTTATGTTTGGACATTTGGATAGGTTTTTCTTTATAACTTCAATTTCATCGCTCTTAAGAAAACTTTTATATTTTAACAAGGCATCTCTGCTCATTACTTGATCTACATTTTTAGTGTTATATAAATTTAAATAAGCCTCTCTTTTATTTAGTAGGTCAAATTTATTTGGAGAAGATCCAATTACTCTTTGTTTAGCAATCCTTTCCCTAATTTGCAAAAATTTCTTTTCATCAAAAAATACATATAAAAACCAAGGTAAACTAACATTTTTATGCAAAATCCTAATCCACTTTGCTTGTTCAAACATATTTATAATATGGATATCAGATTCTTTTTTATTACCTGTTAAAATACCTATTCTTTCCTCGTCCCCAAGCATCTCCAGATTGGAAATTATGGCACTTTGAGAAGACAAACTTTGCTTTAATTTTCTATCCACAAAATTTCTAATGTTTTGAGAAAAATTTTGCATACTATAAATACTGGGTTTTATACTGGGTTTTTTAAAAGATTTATTAATAATTCCAAATTCTTCAAGTTCTCTTAAAATTTTATAAATTCTGCCTGATGAAATTCTAGTTGCTTTTAAAATTTCCTCAGCGTTGGAATCTCTACTAGTTAAAAATTTTAAAATTGATTTTTGATTGTCTGTTAGTTGATAGTTTTCTGCCAATTGATCAATTATTTGAAGTTTATCCATTACATAAATAATAACCCACAATCTTGACATTATCAAATATCATGTTATAATTCAAAAACTTACTTATTTGAAGTGGGAGGTGAACAATTATGTATGAGCAACAAATAAACGAGTTTACAATTATTGTTGAAGAAGCTAATGATAAACCTAATCAAGCTTGGGATAGAGTTCAAATTTTAGTAAAAGAACGTAATTTAGCAACCTATGATGTTACGGTTTCCCCAGCGGTAGCTGGAAAAGGCCTCAAACGATACCAAGTTCCAAACCGACATGGCACAAAGATAACAAATGTTCCCTAATTTATTATATCTATTTTGTATGTTTTGTATCTCTCGGGAAAAACTTGATTCTATCTCCCTTGAAGAATAATGGAACTGAAGCAAGGGGTCCGTTTCTGTGTTTGGCAATATCAAGCATTATATTTTCAAAATCATCCTCATTTTCACGCCATAAAAACATTACAACGTCAGCATCTTGTTCAATTGATCCAGACTCACGAAGGTCCGAAAGTTGGGGCTTTCTTGTCCCCCTTTGTTCAACTCCGCGTGACAGTTGAGATATACCAATTACAGGAACTTTAAGTTCACGGGCGAGATTTTTAAGTCCTTGAGAAATTTCACTTACCTCTTGTACCCTATTTTCCAAGTTTCTACTTCTTGCAAGTTGTAAATAATCAACAACTATTAAATCCAAACCATGTTCTACTTGGAGCCTTCTTGCTTTTGTTCTCATTTCAAGTATTGAAAGAGCTGGTGTATCATCAATATAAAGAGAAGCTTCTGCCAAAACTCCCATGGCATTTGAAAGTTTAGTAAAGTCATCCTCGGTTAACTTACCTGTTTTTAACCTCCAGGCATCAATATCTGCTTGGGCAACAAGAAGTCTATCGACAAGCTCTTCCTTGCTCATTTCAAGAGAGAAAAAGCCAACATTTTTTTTATTTTTGACGGCTGCATTTTGAGCAATTCCTAATGCAAAAGAGGTTTTACCAATACCAGGGCGCGCCGCAAGTATTATTAAATTACTTTTTTGTAATCCGGCCAGTGCATTATCCAAACTTTCAAATCCCGTTGAAATTCCTCTTAAACCTTCACCTTGTTTATGAAGTTCATCTAATCTATCAAAACTTTCAGCCAAAGTATCCCTGACTGATGTAAAAGCTTTAGTTAAATGTTTTTGGGTTAAGGAAAAAACTTCAGCTTCTGCTTTATCTAATAGTTCAGCAGAAGAAATACCTTCATCGGTTGAAAAGTCTACAAGTCTTGAAGCAGCTTTCATTAAAGCTCTTTTTACGGCCAAATCCTTGACAATCTTCCCGTAATGTTCAACGTGAGCTGCAGTTGGAACTTTATTGACAATATTAGTTAAGTATGATGCTCCCCCTATTTTTTTTAAATTTTTGTTTTTCTTTAACTTTTCTGCAACTGTTAAAACGTCAACAGGTGATCTTTCTTCATAAAGAGTTAAAATGGCTTCATATATTTCATTATGACGTTCATCATAGAAGTCCTCTGCAAGTAAAAATTCAGCAACAGCAATAACTGCATCTTTATCAAGGAGTAGTGCCCCCAAGACACTTTGTTCAGCTTCAATACTATGCGGTGGTACTCTAATTTGATTATTATCAGCCATAATTTAAACTCGGGGCAGTTTAAATAACTATTATTTCAGTGGTTTGATCCTCTATTATTTCCTCTTTTTTAAGGACAAATTTAGATATTCTTTGTGTGACTAAGCCACTTTCTTTCAAGAACTTTTCCAGTTCCTCCTCTGATTTTTGTCCAAATGGAATTACATAATAACTTTCTAATTGCTGCATCATTTCAATTGAACTTGCTCCAACAGGAAGAAGTAAAATATCAACATCTCCAACTGCTGAAACTTTTGAATCAGTAAGTTTTTTAGTTAGATTGTTTAAGTTACAAATTCTAAGTCCATCAACTTCATATACAAAAATTATTTCTTTTTCTTCAGCTTGTATTCCAATTACAGAAATTCCAGAAACTTCATATTCCCCTGCCCCCAGAAGCTCTTTTGAGGCTATACCATCTGGTGTTTCTATCAACACACCATTTGGTTTAGAGTACAAAACTCCAGTCTTTCCCTTAACTCTAAATTCGTTATTTTTAATTGTTATCTCCATACTTTATCTGCTCTTTACTTTATATCTTAAAACTGAAATGTTGACAAGGGGGCACTTTTAACCGTATATTAGCAAACGCATGAGAAAAGAAACAATTCTTGCCATATTTGCAGGTATTTCAATTGGTCTAATTTTTGCTTTTGGAAGCTGGAGACTTATTAAAAATATAAAAAGAGATGTACCTATTTTAACTTCCAGACCCACTCCTGTACTAAAAACAAATCTATTTGTATCCTTAGATAAACTAACCAATTTTGATGTAATAATAGATGAAGAATACACACTCACGGGATTAACCAATCCCAATTCAAATGTTTTAGTAATAACTGAAGAAAAAGATTTTTTAAGCAAAGCAAAAGAAGATGGTTCTTTTGAAATTACTGTTACTTTTCCATCAGGTTTAAGTGAAGTTAAAATTAATAATACAAAAATAAACTTAGTATTTTCATCTGAGTTTCCAGAAAAAGGTGCTACCTCATATGTTGGGACGGTTACAGATATAACAGCTGAAACAATTCAAATTAAAGATCCTCAAGGTGAGATTAAGCAGGCTTCAACAGAAAAAGATACAAAATATATAAACATTTTGAAAAAAAATGTGGAAGTCAAATCAACAGATTTGGCAATTGGAGATTACATAGTAGCAATGGGATTTATTAATGGAAACAAAGTTTTGAAAACCAAACGAATTTTAATAACTTCTCCAATGGAAGAAAACAAATTTGAAGCCAAGAAAATTGTAATTGAAACTATATCAAAAACAAAAATAAACGATATAATACTACCTAAAAAGTGGATTGGCCCAAATGTTAAAGATTTGGAAATTGGACAAGAAATAATTGTTACAGGAAAAGCAGAAAATGACATTTTTTCTTTACGAAGTATCTTTGCCCCGACCTTGTAAGGTCAGACCTTAACAGAAGCTAAATTTGACAGGGCTGAATTTCTTGATATAATACAAAATACATTTTAACAAATCCGTTTTACCGAAGTCACGATTCGGGAGGAGCTAGCCAAAATGCTAGACAGAAGACAAACTGTAAAAATTAGTCAACCATTGTCACCGCAAAGTAGAGATGGAAATAAAAAATATTTTGACCGCGGTTAGCGGTCTTTTTGTTTTTATAGAACATCTCGTTTGTTTTGACAAACGGGACTTTTTGTTTGGTGGAGGTAGTGTAGTCGGAAACACGTCGGCTTGTGGAGCCGAAATCAGGGGATCATTCCCCCTCCCCCACCCCAAATGAAATTTATAAAAATGGAAAGAATAAAAGATAACAAAAACATAAATATTGAACTGTTATTTGGACGATTTTTAGATCGTCAGCTTTTTCCGTGGTCAAATCAAATTGTATCACTAGCAGAGTCAATTAAATCAGATATTCAGTTAGAAGTAGATTCAACAATTCTGCGTTTAAATCAAAATAAGTCTGTAGTTGCAAAACAGATTATTGAAAAAATAAGAAGTCGGGCTGAAAGTTGGAACTACATAAAATACTTGGACCATTTTTGGTTCTCGAAGATTCCTCAATTCCGGAATTTTCAAAGAGCCTAAGCAAACCAAAAAAGAATCTTAACGAAGGTGAAAAATGGATTTTAGATAATTTAAAGTTCGAAACAAAAAGAATTCTAAAATGGATCAATACTAACGACAACGAATACGAAAGACTCAAAAGGGAAGCTTTGGATTCCAAAATTAATTACCTAAAACAAACGCCCTCAAACGATTCATACGGAGATAATTTTAATAGATTGGTTTGTCAAACTGCCGACAAACTTGATCTAAGTTTGCCTGATGCAGAAAAAGTTATTAAAAAAGATATAGAAAATAAAATTACAGATCAAGATATTGAAAAATATTTAAACACCACTTTATATAACCAAAGGATAAGTCAGCTAAAAAGATCGCTTCTTAAATACATCGAGGATATGGGAGATGAAGAAAAAGGACTAACATTAACCTCAATTCAATATGAAATTAATAGAATAAAAACAGACAATATTTGGGGCTCGAATAGATTTGAACAAATTATTTTTAATGGATTAGAAGGTGGAAAAATCAACTTAATAACGGTGCTTTGTCTTATAAACGAATTTGATTACAAAGGTGGATACACTTCAAATCCGAACCTGAATGCTTATCTTGACAATCCAAAACTTGAGGCCATACCACTTATCATTGATGAGATGTTACTTATTCCCAATTTTTTTGAATATTACGGGATTCAATCTAACTTAACAATTTATATTGCTGATACAGATTATTCAGAAATTGGAGAATTTGGACCAGTTAATTTAAAAAATCTTCAAAACATAAAAGATTACATTGTGAATGTAAAGCAATATCTACAAAATTCACGAGGGATAGTAATTAAACCAATTTCGGAACTTACAAATGAAAATCCTGTTTATCAAAAAGTAAAATTGGAAATTTTAGAAAAAGTTAAAAACTTTAAAGATTACGATTTTGCAAGAGAGTGGTATCAAAAATTTGAGGATGATGTTGAAAGACGATTTGAAAGTCAAACCAAACGAAAGATATTTGCCGAAAATGAAATCAGGCAAAAGACACTTGAGTTAACAAGAAGTATTTGGGCATGTAATGCTGCTCAAGGGGTAATTTTGGGAACATTAGATCAAAATACAATTCTTATTAGTACAGAACGTCGAGAAAGAGATGTAAACTATACAATAGGCAAAAGTTCAAGAGAAAACTTTCCACCAGTTTTATATATTTTAAAGGCTGCCGAAAATTGGAATCGTAAACTCGTTCAAAAAGGAACTTAAAGATGATAATATAAATCCATGTCTACAAAAAGAAAAAATAATAAAAAAACATTTTTATATATTGACGGAACAAATCTACTTGCTGGGCTGATTGATATTTTTGGATTTGATAAAGTACCCAGTTTTAAATCGATCGTAAGTGATTTCAGAGAACTTTATAAATTTGACAAAATATATTTTTATGCTTCATATACACCATCAACAGCTAAGAATTTAAAGGTTTTGAAAATAAAAAGACAAATTAAAGAAGAATTGGTCTTTTTTAACGATGTGTTAAAAACTCCCAATTTAGTGTTTTACAAAGGCTACAGATCACCAACTTCAGGAAAAGAAAAGGGTGTAGATGTACATTTAGCAGTTGATCTAACAAAAGACGCTTTTCAAAAGAAATTTAAAACTGCGATTATTGTCTCAGGAGATGCTGATTTCGCGTATTCAGTTGAGATTGTTAGAAAATTAAAATATAAAGTTTATTCTATTTTTATACCTAATAGATTTTCAATTGCAATTGCATATCAATCAAATTTCGCTAAAATTATTGATTATAAAGAAACGTTTTTCAAAAGTTATAAAGCAAAAGCTAAGTTAAAAGATTTAAATCTGGAAATAGTCAAAAAAATCCTCGTTCGTAACCGAACGAGGTAGGTTATTGATATAATAATATAGAAATAGATATATGTCAAGTAAAATACAAACATTAAAAGGATTTAGGGACTTTTTGCCCAGTGAAGTTTATAAACGAAACTGGGTTAAAGATATTATGATCAAAACCGCAGAAAGGTGGGGTTATGAACCAATTGAAACTCCAACACTTGAGTCATATTCACTATTCAAAGGTGAAGTTGGTGAAGATGAAAAAATGTTTTATAAGTTCAAGGATCTGGGAGATCGTGAAGTAATGCTTCGTTATGATCAAACAGTTCCAACATGCAGGTTTGTTGCAAACAATCAAAACAGTTTGGTTTTTCCTTTCAAACGTTATCAATTTCAATCTGTATTTAGAGCAGAAAATACTCAAAAGGGAAGATATAGAGAGTTCACACAATTTGATCTTGATATTTTTGGTGTTGCTGGCCCTACTGCTGACGCAGAAGTTATTGCAGAAAATATTGATACTTATCTTTCCATAGGTTTTAAAAAACCTGTAATCATATTTAATAATCGTGATCTTATGAAAGGTGTCTCCTACGAAGCAATAGTTGCCATAGATAAGTTGAAAAAGATAGGTCCAGAAGGGGTAATAACAGACATGATCAAAAAAGGAATTTCTAATTCAAAAGCTAAGGAATACTTAAAATTTGTCTCTCAAATAAAACCAGATGAAACTATAAAAATAATTATTGCATATTTAGAGAAGTCAGGTTTTAGTCGTGAGTTTTATCGTTTCGAACCTACCCTTGCCAGATCATTTTCATATTCGGAAGGTCCAATATGGGAAATCGTCATCGAGGATTACAAAGTAGGTTCTGTTGGTGGTGGTGAACGCTACGACGGGATGATGAAAAGATTAACAGGCCTTGATATGCCAGCAACAGGAATTGCTTTTGGTTTTGATAGAACCGTTGAGGCAGCCGATGAATTAGGATTAATCAAGGTAGATAAAGTTAATACTAAAGTTTTAGTAACTGTTTTTTCATCAGAATTTTTAGATGAATCTATAAAATCTACAACTGTCTTAAGAGAAAATAATATAAACTCGGAAATTTACCCTGATCCTAACACTAAGCTTGATAAACAACTAAAATATGCAGATAAAAAAGGTATTCCGTACGTAATTATTATTGGTCAAAACGAGGTAGAAAATAAAATTGTTACTCTAAAAAACTTGCAGACAAAAGAACAAAAGAAAGTTACAATTGATGAAGTATGCAAATTACTCCTAGAGTAAAGGCCTATTTGATGCTCCTTGGAGTTGCCCTAATTTGGGGAATTGCAGGTCCTGTTATTAAATTAACCCTAAACGGTATTCCCCCACTTTTATTTATAACTTATAGATTTTTAATAGCTTCAATCTTTGCACTACCCTTTTTACTTCCCAAACTATATAACCTTAAAAAGAATTTTTGGTTACTTCTACTTTATGGTTTCTTAAATTCTACAGCCACACTTGGACTTCTCTTTTTGGGAACAGACAAAACAACACTTCTTGACATGAGCTTACTTTCTCTTTTAGGACCAATTTTAATGATTTTGTTTGGTTATTTTTTCTTACACGACCATGTTACAAAACGCGAAAAAATAGGCATATTAATTGCTTTCTTTGGTTCTCTTGTTATTGCAGTTGAACCTATAACTTCAAATGACCATGGCCCTGACCGATTGATAGGAAATATATTAATACTAGGATCACTTCTTTGTGGAGCAATGTCGGGACTTTTGACTAAAACATTGTTAAAAAAGGGGCATGAGCCATTTTTCTTGATTAACCTGTCATTTGTCGTTGGTTTTTTAACTACTTTGCCTTTTGTTTTGTTTAATTCTTCTATATCCGAAACCCTATACGCTATTCGCTATACCCCATTTCCTTACCACCTGGGGGTGGTATACATGGCTTTTGTTTCTGGAACTTTAGCATATTATTTGAATGCAAAAGCGCAAAAAACAATTGAACTTTCAGAAGCTGCGCTTTTCTCCTATATTCATCCTGCAATTTCAGCTGTATTTGCTTTACTCTTGTTGGGCGATAAAATAACCTCACAACTTATAATTGGTGGAGTAATTGCAATTGTTGGAGTAGGCATTGCCGAAATCAAGAAAAAACGATACAATATCTGATATGAAAACAGCTATTCATCCTAAATGGTTTAAAGATGCAAAAGTTACTTGTGCTTGTGGAAATACTTTTACGGTCGGTGCTACAACTGAAGAAGTTCGTGTTGATGTCTGTAGTAAATGCCACCCTTTCTATACTGGACAAATGAAATTTTTAGATACTGCAGGTAGAGTTGAAAAGTTTAAAACCAAAATGACAGGTAAATCCACTAAAAATGTCAGTAAGGCAGATAAGAGAAAGTTAAAAAGAGAAAAGAAGATAAATGAAGAAATGAATAGACCAGACACACTTGAAGCCCTTCGTAAACATGTATCCAAATAACCAAATAGTATATTTAGAAATCCGTGGTGCTACTGGTGGAGATGAAGCCAAGCTCTGGGGACAAGATCTACTTCGCATGTACGGAAGATTTGCAACTAAGAAAAATTGGAAACAATCTCAAATTGATGAACTGACCTTAAAAATAACAGGTTTTGGTGTATTTGACGATCTTAAAAATGAATCAGGAGTTCATAGGGTTCAAAGAGTGCCAACAACAGAAAAAAGGGGAAGGATCCACACATCAACCGCAACAGTAGTAGTATTACCTGAAGTTAAAGAAACTGATGTGCAAATTAACTCACAGGAGTTGGAGTGGCAGTTTACAACAGCAGGAGGTCATGGAGGACAAAATGTAAATAAGGTAGCTACTGCAGTAAGACTAAAGCATATCCCAACAGGTATTGTGGTCCAATCAAGAGAAGAAAGATTCCAAGAACAAAATAGAATAATTGCATTGTCACTTTTAAGATCCAAGCTCTGGGAAAAACAAGAAGAAGAAAAATTAACTAAAATTACAGGTTATAGATCAGCAATTGGAAGTGGCAAGAGAAGCGAAAAAATAAGAACATATAATTTTCCACAGGATAGAATTACAGATCATAGATTAAAAAAATCCTGGGGCAACCTTGAATCAATTGTAGAGGGAAACTTAGAAAAAGTAATTGAGCTTACAAAAAATCTAAATTCTAATTCCTAACTTCTAGTTACTTGTTTTATAGCTTCTTGGAGTTGCTCGTCGATGATGGTATCAGGATTATCTTCAATTACTAAATCAGGAGTAATCCCTTTTTCATTAACCCACACACCCTTTGGTGTTAACCATTTTGCAGTTGTGATGTGAAGACTGCTTCCTTTTTCAAGTTGTAGAGGTTCCTGAATTGTTCCTTTGCCAAAAGTAGTCTCCCCTATTAATTTATAACCCTTAGTTTCAGACAAAGCTCCCGCTAGAATTTCAGAAGCTGAAGCACTACCAGCATTAACTAAAATAATAACATTTTTGTTTGTAAAACTCCCAATCCGATCTGTTTTAAAATCATTTTTGAGTACTCCCCTGTCTTCAATAACAACAACTGAACCTTTGTCTAAAAATTCACCTGCAATATCAACCGAGCCTTGTAAATAACCACCTGGGTTATTTCTAAGGTCAAGAATAATTCCAATTACCGTTGGTTTATGATTTATAACTTCTTGTACAGCCTTGTTCCACTCAGTGTCAGTATCTGCACCAAATTTAAGTAATTTTATATGGACTATAGTCCCATTCTCTACAAATGAAACAGCAACAGAAGGCACATCAAGCTTGGCTCTTTCTACAGTAACAGTAATTGGCTCATTTGACACATCTCTTAAAAGAAGTAGTGTTACTTTAGTGTTTGCCTTACCTCTAATTATTTTTACAGCATCGCTAAGTGTAATTCCTGAAGTTCCCGTATCAATCTTTTTAACTTCATCTTTAATGCCAACAATAAAATCCCCTGCCTTAATTCCAGCTTTTTCTGCAGGTGAACCAGGAAGTGGAGCGATAACTGCTAGGTTTTTACCTTTAAACCCTATTTGAATTCCCACTCCTTCAAACGAACCAGACAGATCTTCTTCAACTACTTTATTTTCTTCAGGAGGAAGAAAAGCTGTGTAAGGATCACCCAAAGACGCTACCATACCAGAAATTGCACCATAGACCATTTTTGATACGTTTATTTTAGACTTGTCATAGTATGAAGAATCCAAAGTATCCCAAACTCTCCAAAAAAGTGCAAAGTCAACGTCCTCATGATTATTAGGGATTTCTCTTGAAATTTTAATCTTTGGAAAACCACCAGTCTCAAGCTTAAAACCATTAAGACCAAATATATATCCAGAAGAAAAAATAATACCAACAAAAAGGGTAATTAAAATTGTCTTTCTAACAAATGAAAAATTTACTTTTAGAGAATTCATACAAGAATTAATAATACTGTAGATTTTAGTAAGGGAGAAGTGCCAAAAACCTTGCTCTTTTTACTTCTGATGCAAGTTTTCTTTGATGTTTTGAACAAACCCCACTTCTTTCTCTTGAAAAGATTCTACCTCGGTCGGACAAATATTTTGATAAATCAGCATAATTTTTGTAATCAGGATCTTTTTTAGCTTCACAGAAAAGACACTTGGTTGAAAGTGGTCTTTCTTTTCTTATTTGTTTCTTAAATTTTTTCTTGGCTGCCATGGTTTTTCAATTATTAATTATTAACTCTTAACTATTAATTTAGAACGGTATATCGTCTGCTGTTACTTCTTCTTCTTCTTTTACCTTTTCTTTTTTCTCTACTTCTTCCGCTACAGGTGATTCAGTTGGTTCTGGAACATTAAAGTCACTATCTCCTGTTGGCTTTGAATCAAGTAAAATCATATCATTAATTACAACTTCTGAAATATATTTTGTTACCCCATCTTTATCTTGATAACTCCTATTTGAAAGCCTGCCTTCTACATATACTTTTCTTCCTTTTTTAAGTAAGTTTCCACAAATCTCAGCTAATTTTTGCCATGCCACAATTCTGGTAAAATCAGCTTCTTCTTTTTTCTCTCCCGTATCTGTTGTCCAACTTCTGTTTGTTGCTACGGTAAAACTACAGATGGCAGTTCCGGTTGGAGTATATTTTAATTCTGGATCGCGGGTTAAATTTCCAATTAATTGTACTTTGTTTAATGATTTCATGATTTTACTATTAAATATCTTAATATATTTTCTTCAGCTTTCAATTTTACTTCCAAACTTTTTAAACTACTAGGTTCAAATTCAAGAGGAATATGTAAATAAGTCCCTTCCTTATTTTTCTTTATTTCATGAAACATTTCTTTTACTCCCCAATCCTCAACTTTCTCCATTTTACCTTTAAACATTTTGACAACCTTCTCCAAAGATTCCAAAACAGCCTTTTTCTTGGCAGAAGTCGCTTTTCCCTCTAAAATTAGTGTTAATTCATAGTTTTTCATGTAACTTGGTTAGTATACTAAGAACCAATCTTAAATTCAATAACATCTCCGTCTTTTACAATGTAATCCCTTCCCTCACTTCTAACTTTACCTAATTCCCTATTCTGTTTCCACCCACCATTATTTACAAAATCATTAAAATCACAAACATCAGCTTTTATAAATTTATTCATAAAATCAGTATGAATTACACCGCTTGCGTCTTGTGCCGTAATCCCCTCATTAATTGTCCAAGCTCTAACTTCTTTTTCTCCTGCTGTCAAAAATGTTATTAACCCCAATGTCTTAAATGCTTTTTGAATCAATTTGTCCAAAGCTCCTAAACTGGCGCCAATTTCTTTTAAGTATTCTTTTTGTTCTTCGAGTAAAAGATCTGCAAGTTCTGACTCTACTTTGGCGCAAATGGCTACTATTTGATCCCTATTCACTCCAAGTTCATTTGCATACTTTTCCTCTAATTCTGCGCTTTTAGCAACATCAGTTTCATCAACATTTAAAACAACCAAAAAGGGCTTGTCCTTAAAATACTGAAGACTTTCAGTATCTGCGTTTTTTTTCTTTAAATGTTTTTCTTCCATCTCTGCGTCTGCAAGATCTAGTTCTAATCGTAATATCTCTAAATCTGATTTTGGATCTTTTACACCTTGCTTGATTATGTCAGGGTCTGAAAAAGCTCGAAGTACAAAACAAATAGCATCAACTTGTCTGATATGATTTAGGAATTTATTTCCCAAACCTTCACCTTTGCTGGCTCCTTCAATTAAACCTGCAATATCCACAAATTCGCAAGTTGCAGGAACAATAGGAGCATTATTGTATATGGGACTTAATTTGTTTAATCTTTCATCGGGAACTGGAACCACTCCTATGTTTGGTTCTATTGTAGCGAATGGAAAATTGGCAACATATGCCTGTTGCTTTTTTAAAAGAGCATTAAACAACGTGGACTTGCCCACGTTTGGTAACCCCACTATCCCAACTGATAGGCTCATATTTTAACCCCATTTCCTTGACTTTTGTTATACATATAAATTATAATTACATAATCATTAGGAGGAATACGAACATTAGACTACGTGTCTATTCGCAACGCCCTCCGATTTTTTTTGGTTCAAAATAAGTTTGTTTTTTGATAAAAACAATAAACAAAAATGCCTTAGTAACTCTAAATTTATCAGTCAGATACTTTTTAAATCTTTTAAAATCTAGTTTCCAACCTTTGTATACCAACCTTCCATTCTTAACAATATCTTTACCTGTACCTAAATTTAAATTTTGGCTGTCTATAAATGCATATACAATTTCCCTTTTATTTTTATTGGCCATAAATTTATTTTAACACTTTCTACACTTCTCCAATTCTATCTATAAGTTCATTGTCCCAATAAACCATTCTATGCTCTGGGAATAGATATGCTTTATCAGGTTTTAGTTCTTTCATGAATTCTGGCGAGTGAGAAACTATTATCATTGTCCCTTTATACTCTTTTAAGGACTCTAAAATAATTCTTTGACTCATCACATCAAGATAAGTTGTTGGTTCATCAAGAATAAGTAAATTATTGTCTTTTCCTGTAAGACAGGCAATTGAAAGTCTTGTTTTTTCTCCTCCTGATAAACTTCCAACTCTTTGAAATACTTTCTGACCAGAAAGCATAAATCTAGCTAAAAAACCTCTAGCCATTCCTTCATTCATTTTAGTAAAATCAGTAAAGGCTTCAATTACGCTATTTTTAAAATCAAACGTTTCAAATTCCTGTGAATAATAGCCAACTGATAGATCTGAATTTCTATATATTTCTCCACCATCTGGTTTGGTTATATCCATCAAAATTTTAATAAATGTTGACTTCCCTGTTCCGTTTGAACCAATTAAGGCAATCTTTTCTCCTCTTAAAATTGTAAAATCTACTCCTTTTAAAACTTCTAAATCTTCATAACTTTTCTTTATTGATGAGGTCTTTAATGGTACTTCTCCAATCCGTTTTGGTTCAGGCAGACGAATTGATATCTTTCTAATTCCAGGTGGAACCTCTGGTAAATTTTCTCTTTCTCTTTCCATTTTCTTTCGAAGTATTGATTTTGTAGCTACTGCCCTTGAATTATTATATCTTTCTTCAGTTCTTTTTAAGTGTCTTGATTTAATTTCTAATTCTTTTCTTAAATTTTCTTCTTTCTGTTTTTTAAGGCGGATATAATCTGAATAAGTTCCTTTATATTCAACTATTGTTGAGTTATAAGGAGTAACTGCAAGTATTTTATCTATTGATTGGTCCATCAATTCCAAATCATGCGAGATTACAATTATCGCACCTTTATAATTTGCTAAAAATCTCATCACCCAATCTTTTCCTTCCTTATCCATAAAATTGGTTGGTTCATCAAGAAGTAACAGATCTGGATTTTGAAAAAGTGCTCGAGCAAGAGCTAGTTTAGTTTTTTGGCCACCTGATAAAGTTATTGGGTTGTGATCTAAGCTAATATTTAATTCCAAACCTTTAAACATTTTAATTATTTCAAAATCTATAAGTTTATTTTCAGAATCAACATAATTTCTTACCGTTTTGGAATTTTCCATAATTGCGTCATATTTTATTTCTTGTGGAACTAATCCAACTGTTGCATTAATTTTTACACTTCCAGTAAACCCATTTTCTTCACCTTTAATTATTGAAAAAAGTGTAGACTTTCCTGAGCCATTTGGTCCAACTAAGCCAACTTTTTGACCTTTTGATACACGAAAATTGACCCCAGTGTATAGAGGTTTTTCTCCAAAGCCAAATGATAAGTCAATTACATGAAGCATAGTTTGCTATTATATATTATTTAATGTTCATGAGGGATTAATAGTAAAGTCAGAATAATAATTGCGGAACCTAGAATTAATGGAAGTATTGATTTAAGCTTATGAAGTTTTTGTTCTTTGATTTTTGGCAAAAAGTCACTTGCTCCTAAATACAAGAAAACTCCAGCAGAAACTGCCATTAAAGAACCGTTTAAATAATCGTTACTATTAAAGAGGTAAACTAGAAAAGCTCCAATTATTGTAGTTAATGATGAAAAAATATTAATTAAAAGAATCCTAGAATTTTTCCATCCCGCTTTTAATAAAATTCCAAAGTCCCCTATCTCATGAGGAACCTCATGCAAGAATGTTGAAAAGGCTGTAATTAATCCTAAATTTGGGTTAATCATAAAACTTGCCCCTATTGCTACACCATCAATAAAATTATGAATTGTGTCACCAAATATGACAAGTCCGATTGAAGAATCCTTAATCTCATGATGATCATCTCCGTCACCATGGTGGTGAATACCAAAAAACAAATGTTCAAAAAGGTAAACTCCTAAAAAAGAGCCCAAGACTATCCAATGTGATATTTCCCCTATTTCATGTTCAGATTCTGGAATTAAACCTAAAAGTGAAACTGTGACTAAAACTCCTGCAGCAAAAGGAACAGAATACTTTTCTAAAGTTGACGACAATGATCTGTTGTACAAAAAAACAACTCCGCCAAACAAAGCAATTACACTACCTAAAAGAGCCAAAAGAAAGAGGTTTAAAACTTCATTCATCAGAAAAATTGTAGCATCAATTAGATAAACTGCCTAGCCTCAAATCTTGAAGCATTTTGCGAGCCAGGCTTATTTGTAATATCATATACGTTGCCTTCAATCCGCAAAACCTAAACCTACACCAAGCAATAACAAAGAAGTTTAAATCCTAAATATTAAAAAGAAGCTTAAAAATTTATGAAGTAAATTTTGTTTTTCTCTATCCAAGCTAAATATGGATTAGGTTCATTAAAAACAATTCTTGGAATTTCATTATTTACTGCATCTTCTGGAATACTATATTTTTTTCCGATTATTTGGTCAGCAGAGCCAAAAACTGCTTGGGAATAATCAAAACCTAACAGTTCAGCTACTTTTTTAATTTCTTCTTCTGAAGATCCCTCAATTTCTGTGTAAGGTTCTAAATATGGCCATTCATCAATTGTTATTTCTACATCATTTAATTTCCAGGTTTCTCGCTTTGTTTCTTGATATGCTTTTTCTATACAGCCAATATCTTTTAGCAACTGTCTTGCGTTATCGTAATTATCTACGATCACCATTGTTTCTTTTTGATTATCGATACTTCCATTAACAGTAGCTTTTAAACTCATTGTTATCCTATCTCCTTCATCTCTAACTCTAAGCCAACCGCCTTCAATCTCGTGTCCTTTTGGTAAATAAAAAACTGCTCTTTTGAAAAGTGTTTCAGGTTTGATTAATTTAGCTCCAGTTGATTTAAGTTTTTCTCGAAGTTCATCCCTATTTACATTTAAAAACTTTGCTTCCCATTCGATATCCATATATTTTCAATTATACAACTAATAAACATCGTTATGGGTTCCGATATCTAAAATAAATATTTCATTATCATGAATTTTTAAAATCATTCTAATACTTTTATTAACAGAGACTGACCATTTTTGATTACTTAGTTTGTGCATTCTAAGTGAGGGATGGTCAATATCAGAGTATATCAATTCAACTGTCTTTTTAGCCTGAAATTTTAAGGGTTTATTTGAAAATGTTAATTTTTTTAATCTTTTTTCAAATTTATTTGAAAATACTAATTTGTACACTTTCAATTAGTTTAAAGTTTTTTGAAATAATCGTCAATGTCTTTTTGTGTTTTTAACACAGTCGCCTTACCGTTCTTATAATCTCTTTTGGTTCGTAAATATAAAAGGTCATATTTAGCATCGGAGATTAATTTTCTAATTGAATCTCGTACCAAATCACTAAAAGACACATAGAGCCCGTTCTCTACTAAAAGCTCTGCATCAGACTTTAATTGAATTGGTAAAGATATATTAATTGTAGTCATACAATAATTATACAATAACCATACAATCTGTCAAGTGTTATTTCACAAAATACATTACTTCAAAGAGGATGAGGATGATGGTAAACAAAGAGACAGCAGTTGCAACAACAACCTTAACAGCTTCTTCTTTTTTGTTTTGAAAAAATAATAAATATGGTTTATAAAATACTAACAAGCCACAAACAAGTGCAGAAACTGAGAACATCAATAAAGCAGTTATTGGAGCTATAAAAGTATCTACTTTGCCAAAAATTTGATCACCATTCCACATAATCAAACCAACAAGACCACAGTAAATGGTAACACCCAAAGCCTGAATAAACCCCTGCCTGCCTGCAGGCAAGCCAATATTAAGCTCTTTTTTCATGTAATTATAAAGCTAGGGCAAGGGAAATCAGAATCATAAGAATACCAAAACCTGCACCAATCATTGTTGGTAAGTTCATTCCAGTTACTGGAATAGGCGCTGACGATGACGTTGATGTTGCGGTGGCTCTAGCTGTTGGAGTTTTTGTCGCACTTGTTGATGATGTTGATGTTGAAGTAACTGTTGCCGTGGCTGTTGCAGTCCTCTGCCCAGTTGCTGTTGGTGTTGCTGTTCCGACCCCTGTTGCAGTTGGTGTTGTTGTAGGTGTTCGTGTTGGACTAGAAGTAGGTGTGCTAGTTGCACTTGCTGTAGCTGTTGGAGTCGTTGTAGCAATATTACCAGAACAAGAAATTTTAAAGTTATCATATTTAACAAGTGTATATTCAGAAGCGATATATTCTGTGTTCATAGCAGATAAATGAATTTTTTGAATTGGCTTTGTTAATGTTAATGTTGGTTCATCAAGAAGTATATAATTAGCTCCAGTTTTGTAAAAAATCTTAAATTTTCCCGCTTTTCGTTCTACTTTAAATGAAACTGCCCCTTGTGCTAATGTTTTCAATCCATTATCAAAGTTAGTACCTACATTCAATCTTGAAGTAATTTGCCAAACACCAGCACCGCCCCTGTTATTCTTTCTTTGTCGAACAACCGACAAACCCTCTGTTGTATCTGTAGTAAATAAGATTGTAGCACCACCACCACCATCACCTGATTTATTAACTTCAGGTACATCAACTTCGACTGTAAAATCATCTGTAAAGGAATTCTTTGTATATAAACCATCATAACTTGTCGTACCTGGCTCATCCCTTTTAACTTCCAGTACTCCACCATTTACATTCACATCACCTTCTTTGTTCCATTTGGTCAAATCGATGGTATCAAAAGAATCCGTAAAACCTTGAGCACAAGAAACTTCGGCTTCCGCGGGAATTAAATCTACTTTAGGAAATACATCTAAAGTACAAACGCTCATATCAGTTGTCCAAGATCCACCTACTGATGGGCAACAATAATTCTTATTGCCACAAAAAGAGATTTTTCCTTCTTCATTGCAAATACTTTCAACGGGGGAGTTGTCAGATTGAGGCGGATGGCAATTTCTTAAAACATCAGGTTTACCAGCTACAGGACACTGTTCAACAGTTGGGTCAACACAAGAAACAATTTCAGCCTTTTCCCTAATATCCTGTTGCTGTTTAACGAGAAGGATACCAGCAACAATACCTAGAGCCAAAACAATAATCCCGATAATTGCACCAATTATCTTCCAGTTTGTTTGACCGCCCTTTTTACTTGAAGACAAACCCACAACTTTAATGTCCCCTTCTGTCATAGATTAATAATGTCATATTTTAGGTCTTGAAATCAAGTGTCTAAATCTATTAAATGATATGGGTATGGCTACAAAATATAAAGACTACTTTGACAGGATGATATCAACTGATAAGTATAAGTTTGATGAATTTAATAAGTTGTATAACGAATACATTAAAAACCAAGATGGTCTTCAAGAAAAATACAACGCTGAAGGTAAAGAAATACTTAAGATTATTAGGGAATGGGAAAACAAACTTTGCTCTCAAACAGAAAAGGCGGGTTTTGGTAATTATTCAACTAACCTATCAGAAAAATTTTGGACTGAGGTTAGAAAAACATATCCCTTAATTGATTATATTGGAGTGGTAACCAAAAAAGAGTCAATGTTTTTAATTAAAAAGATTAAACTTTAAGTCTTAACCCTAAAACTTCATCAAAAAAAATTGCTAAATCATATTTATCAGGATTTGGAATATTTGATTTTAACATTTCAAACATTACCGCCATAGCTTTACTTGTGTTTAAATCGTCGTTAATTGCTAGATTAAACTTAATTCTATAATCTTCCATTTTTTGATTTTTTTCTTCTGAAAGTATTGTTCTGGCCGAAATTTGTAGATTGTTGACTGTTTGCTGTAGTCGCTTCAAGCCTTTTAAGGCGCCGTCTAATGCTTGCCAAGTAAAGTTCATTGGCTTTTTGTAATGTGCCCCAAGATATAAATATCTTAAGGCAATTGGGTTATAACCTTTAGCAATAATATCTTCAATCGTGAAATAATTACCCAAAGATTTACTCATTTTAGTGCCATCTACAGTTAAAAACGCAGAATGTATCCAAAATTTACTAAAGGGCTTCTTACCTGTTGCACCTTCACTTTGGGCAATTTCATTAGGATGATGAATTGACAAATGATCTTCCCCCCCAGTATGTATATCTATCTGCTCACCTAAATACTTCATACTCATTGCAGAACACTCTATATGCCAACCTGGAAAACCATCCCCCCAAGGGCTATCCCAATGCATTACGTGATCGGCAAAATTTCCGACTCTCTTAAACCATAGTGCAAAATCCTGTGGATTTTTCTTGTTTGCATCAATTTTTACTTCATTCCTAACACCCACTTTCTTCTCAGAAAGTGGTTGTCCAAACAATTTTCCATAATCGGCAAATTTTGCAGTATCAAAATAAACCGCTTCAACTGTATCGTAGGCATAACTATTTTTAAAAAGTTTCTCTATTAATTCTATCTGTTCTTTGATATGGTCGGTGGCCTTACAAATTGTAGTTGGGCGTAGAAAATTAAGTGCGTCCATAGATTCATAAAAGCTTTTTGTAAAATACTCTGCAACCTCCCAAACAGTTTTATTTTGTTTCTTGGCACCTTTTTCTAATTTATCCTCACCATCATCAGCATCAGATACTAAATGCCCTACATCTGTAATATTTTGAACATGATTAACCTTGTAACCATTAAATTCCAAAGTTCTTCTTAAAATATCATCCATCAAAAATTTTCGACCATGTCCAATGTGTGCATAATCATAGACAGTTGGTCCACAAGTATATAATCCCACTCCCGATGTGGGATTTATTGGTGTAAACAACTCTTTCTGTCTACTAAACGAGTTGTATAAATATAAATCCATATTTTTATTGTAGCATTTTATGTACCAAATTTACTTTATGTTTTTTCTTTAACAGTTTTCGAGCAAAATTCTCTAAATCAATATTACTTACACTCAAGCCGAACTTATTATTCCAATAATCAATATTAAGCCAAATTATCATACCTGTTTCATCAACAGCTTTATACCTTGCCTTATATATAAAATATTTTTTAATCATAAAAAAACCCCCTTATGAACATCTTTCGATGTCGGGAGCTTAAAATAAAATGCAAAAAGCTCCCTACAAAAGGAAGCTACAACAAACAAACTTTATATTTAATTTCATATATTTATTTTACAATCCTCAACACGATTGAATTGCCTTCTACAGTTAAAGAGACCACCGTACTTCCAACAATCCCTGACTCTTTTCGTAATTTAACTGGAATAATTATACTTCCCGATCTTGAAACTGTTGCGTAAAATATTTCCATGTTTATATACTAAATCAAACTTGTGCCAAAATCAACCACTAGGGGGTACTGGTTTTTCGACACGGGTAGTTTGTTTTTGGGCTGACTGTTTTTGTCCAAACATTTGTCTGCCTTTTTTGGCACCAGGTTCAATTAATTGATCAGTTACGGGTTGCGAGTTACGGGCGCGAACAGCTTCAATTTGGGCTTTTAAGACATCCTTTTGTTCATATGAAAGTTCACTAAATTCCTCCAAGGGAATATTTTCACCGTTTTGGATTCTAGCCATTAAGTCATTAAATAATTTTTGTCGTCTAATATCTTTAAGTTCTGATTCAAGAGCTTGCAAAGTTCTACCTTCACTCTCAGCTTTTTGTTGTTTATAAACTTCTTCTTTTTGTAAATCCTGATGCGTATCAGGATCTGACTTTTGACCATTCTGAGGAATCTCAGGGCCTGAGTTCATTTCCTCTCCCGTTATTTGCTTTCTTGCAGATTTCAGAAGTTCCAATGGCTCATCAGCAAAAGTTTTTGCAGATTTCTTAATAGCTTGTTTTACTTGGGCAGTAGCAGTATTCATAATTCTCTTCGCCCTTCGAGGGCTTGAGTTAATGTTACATCATCTGCATACTCCAAGTCAGCCCCAGTTGGAATTCCCATCCCGAGTCTGGTTATTTTTAAGTTTTGATTTTTTTCAGTTTTGAGTTTTTTCGCCATATACATTGCAGTTGCCTCCCCTTCCATGGTTGGGTTGGTTGCAATAATAATTTCTGTTATAACTCGTAACTCGTCACCCGTCACACGTTTTAACAAGTCCGCAATATAGATTTCATCTGGTCCAATATTATCAAGCGGGTTAATAGCGCCATGCAAAACATGATAAAGCCCATGATATTTACCACTTCTTTCGAAGGCAATTAAGTCAAGTGGTTGTTCAACTACCAACACAGTCGCTTTGTCACGAAGTGTGTCAGAACAAATGTTACATGGATCGGTTTCACCCACATTTTTACAAACTGAGCAAAGCATGGTATTTTTTTTAAGGTTTGTAAGATTTTCAGCAAAGTCATCAAGTTCTCTTTGTGGGACATGTAAAAGATAATAAGTTAAGCGCTGTGCCGATTTTGGTCCAATTCCAGGAAGTTTTTCAAAAGACTCTATTAGAGAAGAAATTGCCTTGGGGATCTTCATAAAAAGCTACTTTCCAAGTCCACCCAAAAGTCCGGAGAGTCCACCGCCCATTTCCATCATTTTCTTAGCAGATTCTTTCTGAACGTTCTTCATGGCTTCATTTATTAGCTCAACAAGTTCGGCAAAATCTTCTTCACCACGCTTAATATACCTAACTTTTTGATCTCCAGTTACAGAAACTGTCCAACCTCTTTTCTCAATTGTTTCAATAATTTTCTCAAGCTCTTTTTGTAAGGCATTTGCTTGTTGTCGCATTTTATTAAACTCGCCTAGTTGTTTAAATTTGTCAAACATAGTTAACTAAAAATTTCTTCTGCTGCTGTCATTATATTTTGATTTGTTACCCCAGTCAACTCGGACTTTACAGGAGCATCTACTAATCCAATCTCAAGTGTTATTTGTTTTGAAAGAATACTTAAAATCGAATCCTCAATTAATTTTTTGTTTTTATTTTCCTCTAATTTATCCTTATGAAACTTATAGTAAACAACCAGTTTTAATTTATTACCATCTAAATTTTTGAGTTGTGAAGAGCGAAGTAAGGCTTCAATTGATGGACTAACTGGCTTAATATTATTAAGTATTTTGCTCCAAACAGCTTCGTCCATTATTTATCTAGTTTACACCACTTAACTATTGCCACTTCAAGTGGCAATTCTTCAATAGGTGTAACTTTATTAAATTCTTGAGCTTCTAAAATATATTCTATTAAAGTAACTAAATTCCTATCCTCTGTTTCAATAAGTTTTGATTGTAGTTTTTCTAAAATTTCTTCAGTAGTGTTAACAATAGTACAACCACTTCTTAGAGCATTTTCTATTTTTATAATTGCTTCCTTAAGATTTTTGGCAAGTAACACTTCTAAAAAATCCTGAACGTCAAACAACTTAATACTTTTTAGAAAATTACTATCTTTAGAAAACTGCTCTAAGAGTTTAACTGCATCCCTAAATGAACCTTTTGACATTTTTATAATCTCATTCAACTCCTCGTTTTTAATTTTTAATTCTTCTTTCTTAATTATTCTAGCTAGTGATCTTTTAGTTTCCTCGGGTGTTGCCTTTGTAAAACTAATAAGTACTGTTCTACTTTTTACAGTCTCAATTAGCTTTTCTGGGTTAGTAGTAGCTAGAATAAAATAAACATGGCTTGGCGGCTCTTCTAGGGTCTTTAAAAGGGCGTTGCTAGCTTCTATAGTTAACATATGGGCCTCGTCTAAAATATAGATTTTGGCTTTAGCTTTAGATGGGGTAAGACGAATTGTATCTTTTAGTGCCCTAATATCATCAATTCCACGATTACTAGCAGCGTCCATTTCAATAATGTCAATATTATTTCCATTTGTTATAGACAAGCACTGTTCACATTTATTGCACGGGGGGTTTTTGGACTCACAATTAATTATTTTTGCAAGAATTCTTGCCACTGAAGTTTTTCCAGTTCCCTTGGGACCTGCAAATAAAAATGCGTGAGGGATATTACCTGATTTAACAATATTAGTTAAAGATTCTCTGACAGATTGCATATCAAGTTCTTCAATAGTTTGTGGTCGATATTTTAAATAGTATGTCATTCTTCGTGATGAATTCCCAATAAATGCAATGCGGAGTGTTCAATAAGTTCCAATACTTTTTCTTCAATTAACTTCCCTTCAGTGTTTGCCTCTTTAACAACAATTGGAAAGCAAACAACAATTTCACCCAAATTAATTTTATCACCAGGAAACTTCATTGATTCCGAATCAACAAAAGAAAATACATTGTGAATTCTTAAGTCATTTTTACCAGCGGAGCTAGCCAAGCTTCGCCTATAATATTTCTTCCCGATGTCCTTCATTTTTGCCTCGTTTACAAATGAAACAAAAACTTCAGCGTCAGACACTATGCCCTTTTCTAAAAAAAACTTTTGTAAAAAGTTTTTTAAATTTACTGTACTTATTGGATAATTTGTTTGTTTGGACACGTTAATCTTAATCATATTAACCTAACTTCTCTCTAACAATTTGAGCTACTGTAGCTCCATCAACGCCTGAGGATTTAGATTTAACTAAAGCTATTACCTTACCCATATCTGCAATTGATTTTGCATCAATTTCTTTAATTGAATCTTCAATCAGTTTAATGACCTCTTCGGGAGAAACACCAGGTGGGAGGAATTCTTGCAATATGTTAAGCTCTTTGGTTTCTAATTCAACTCGATCTACTGCACCAGCTTTCGCAAAAGCCTCTATTGCATCTTTTCTTTTTCTGACCTCTTTCCTAATTACTTTTTCTTCATCACTTTCTTCTAATTCCTTCTGTAATCTTATCTTTTCATAGTTAAATTCTGAAGAAAGCATACGGAGTGTAGAAAGTCGAACACCATCATGAGCTTTCATAGCCTCCCCTATTAATTTAGTAATATTTTGCGAAATCATATTAATTAAAATTAGCCATAAAATGAAAATGCAAATGGTTAACTTCCAAAAGTTTACCCCAGTTTACTCTAAACTGGAATTCATCTAAACTTAATTCATTTTGTAAGTCCAAAGCAAGGTTTTTTGCTTCAACCAACAAATTATCTTCAGCGAATTTTAAATCCGACACGTGATTTTTGGTAATAATTAATAAATGCGTTTTTGCGGACGGCTTGATATCTGGAATTACAATAAAATTATCAGTTTCTTTTTTAATCTCAGCTTTAATTTCCCTTTTTACAATCTTACAAAAAATACAATCATCCATAGACTTAAGTATAGTTTTTTTGACTTTTGAGAACAAGAGGGATAAAATATCCCATAATATGGAATTTGGTGAGCTTGTTAGAAAGCTAAAAGATTTAGGGGGGGGAGCAATTGATTGGTATAAATTACCCCAACATTTAATTAAAGCGTCTGAGGGCGAACCAGATATATTTCAACAAGCACTAGGGCCACAAGTTGATAAATTAGCAAATTCAACATTATTTAAAAATATTGCTAAAAATCTCGGAGCAAAAGATGACGAAAATTAAATTCTTTTCCACAACTTTACTTTAATTTCTTAATTATTTCATCAAAACTTAACAATTCTGTTTTATCTGAAGTTCGTTCTTTAAACTCAATTTTCTCACAGGTTTTCTCTGAAACTACAAGTCTTACAGGAATTCCTATAAGATCAGCGTCATTAAACTTCTGTCCCGCAGGAAGATCTCTGTCATCAAACAAAACGTCAATATGATTTTCTTTAAGTTTCTTGTATAAATCTTCACCCTTTCCATTAAGTCCTACCAAATGAACGTCAAAAGGTGCTACTTCCCTTGGCCAAATTATACCTTTATCATCGTGGAACTTTTCAACAATAACTCCCATGGTTCTAGAAATTCCAATTCCATAACAACCCATGATAGGATAGACTTTTGTTCCTTTCTCGTTTACGGCTGTTAATCCAAATGCCTTGGTATATTTTTGACCTAAATCAAAAACATTACCAACTTCAGAAGCAAGTGATGCTTTTAATTTCGCTTTTTTGCAAAGTGGACAATTATCCCCTTCATTATATTTTTTAATGTCATCAATATTTACACAATATTCGCAATTGTTGCAGTACAAGATATTTGCTTCACCAGCCGAAGTCAAAACTTCAAATTCATATGAAACTTTTTCACTAAATCCTCCACCTGAAGCTTCTGTAACTTTGGCAACCAACCCTAATCTTTCAAAAACTCTCAAGTATGCTTTCTTGGCAGTTTGATAATATTTGTCAAAATCTTCCTGATCAATATGAAAAGAGTAAAGGTCTTTCATTAAAAACTCACGACCCCTTAGAATTCCTGATTTACTCCTTAACTCATCCCTAAATTTCCAATTAATATGATAGATAGACAAAGGTAAATCTTTGTAAGTGTGGATGAACTCGGAAGTTAATGGGGTTACTGTTTCTTCATTACTTTGAGCCAATGCGTAATCTCTTTTTGTTCTTGATTTCACTTTAAACAAAACATCAATCTTATCCCATCCACCTGTTATTTTCCAATTTATTGCAGGATGGAGAATCGGCATCAAAACCTCAGTTGAACCAATTTCATTCATTTCTTCTCTAACAATTTGACTAATTTTATTTAGAACTTTTAAACCCAATGGAAGATATGTATAAACCCCAGCCATTAGTTGCCTAACGAACCCTGCTCTAACCAAAAGCTGATGATTAATTGTTAATGCATCCTTTGGCGCATCTCTTAATGTTGTTACAAAACTATCAGTCAACTTCATATGCAGTTATTGTATCACTTCATCATGTTCTCAAGAAAGCCTGAAATGGAGCCAGCGGAGATTAGACCTCTTATATCTTTGATGGTTATTGCCAGAATTAATCCCAAAAGTATTATCATACCAACAGAATGAATAGCGGCCTCCACTTTGGGAATTACTTTTTTACCTATTACTTTTTCTATTAACACAAAAAGAAGTCTTCCCCCATCAAGTGCTGGGAAAGGTAAAATATTTATAACTGCCAAATTTATAGATATTAAACCCATGAAATCAATTAATGGATAAATTCCCTGTTTTCTAATATTATCAACAAGTGCTAAAAGTCCAACAGGTCCCGTGGTCCCTTGAACAAGTTCAGTTCTTGTTTCTTTTACAAAAATACCAGCCAAACTTGTAACGATCCCTTTTGTAATTAGAAATGAATTTTTAACTCCATAATAAACACCGTAAAACGGTCTTTGCCAGACTGGTGGAAAATAAACACTTTCTGAACTTAGAAGAAAACCCATATACCATCTTTTGTCTTCTTCACTGAATTCTGTGTTTATTGTAACTTTTCGTAAGTCTTTGGAATCTGAATCTTTAGTGCCAACTAATAGAATATGCTTCCCTCCTTTACTTGAAATGTCTGTCACTTCAGCTTTTTTAGAAACCTCTTTACCATTGATTGCATATATTCTCTCCCCAACTACTATTTTGGAAATAGATGCTGGTGAATCAGGTAGTACCCCAACAACTTCAACAAATCCCTGTTCTTTTGGAATACCATAATGAGAATAGACAATAGCAAAAGCAACAATTGCTAAAATAATATTCATGACAACTCCTGCAACAATAACGGCAATTTTTATCTTTTTTGATTTATAAAGAAAGGCCCGTTTATTTAAAGACTTGTCCGCCTCGGGCGGATCAGTTAATTCACCATGAAGTTTCACAAAACCACCAAAAGGTAAAAGGTTTATAGACCAAAGTGTCTCACCTATTTTTTTACCAAAGATTCTAGGTGGCAAGCCAAATCCAAACTCTTCAACCAAAATTCCATTTTTCTTGGCTACAATGTAATGACCAAACTCGTGAACAATGACTAAAATAGATAAAACCAAAAAGAAAATCAAAATTGACCAAATCATATTTGAAGTAAATCTGCTTTTTTGGTTTCTCCTAAACTTTCAATTTTTGTAATATGAGAATCGGTTAAATCTTGCAAGGATTTTTCATCTGCAAATTTTTCATCTTCAGTTATTTCTTTTCCTTCAAACTTCTTCTTTATTTCGTGCATTTCATCAGCTCTAACCTGCCTCATCATTACCTTACCGTTTTCAAGTTTAGAAGAGAGGAGCTTGACATATTTTTCTCTATCCTCTGTCGTCATTGGAGGAATTGAAATTCTAATTACTTCCCCATCAATTGAAGGGTTAAAACCCATGTTTGCTTCTAAAAGTCCTTTTCTAATATCTCCAATTATTGATTTATCCCAAGGTGAAATTACAATTTGAGTAGGATCACTTACAGTAATAGAAGCCAATTCCATCACTTTTAAAAATTGTGTGCCACCGTAAGCGGGGCAAACAATATTTTCAACCATTGCTGAAGTTGCTCTTCCCGTTCTAATTCCTGAAATATCAACGGCCACAAGATCTACAACTTTTTGAAATTTTTGAGTTATTGAAGGATCTATCATTCTTTGCCCAGTTCTATTCGAACTACTCTACCAAGTTTAATATTTTCACCAGTTTTTGCAATAACCTCTTTAATTAAATCTAAGATTGTTTTACTTGGATCTTTAATGAATTCTTGTTTTTCAATATCTTTTTCACCCATCGAAGCAACCTGAAGTGCAATATCTTTACCCAAACTTTCAAAAAGTTCATTTCTAGCTACAAAATCAGTTTCAGCAAATAATTCAACCAATACTCCAACTTTTCCAGTATGATGTGCGTAAGTAAATATTTTACCTTGTTTTGTCTCTCTTTCCGATCTCTTAGCTACTTTTTCAAAACCCTCTTTTTTGAGTATCTCAAGAGCCTCTGGCTTTTTCCCATTTGTCTGTTCCAAGACTTGTTTAACCCTCATAACTCCAGCCCCTGTCTCTTCTCTTAACTTTTTTATTAACTCCGCATTTATTTTCATTTTTTTACTTTTGAAGTTTTTGGTACTTTTTGACCCTCAAGAATAGCTAATTTAATATATTCCAATACCAAGTGAAGTGCTTTTGTGGCATCATCATTCATTGGTATGGGGAAATCTACCATGTTAGGATCTGAGTTAGTGTCCACAATTCCTACAACCTTAATTCCTTTTCTATTAGCTTCGTGAATTGCAGTTATCTCTTTTCTAATATCGACAACAATTAATAAATCTGGTATTGCTTTTAAGTTCGTAATACCTCCGAAAAATCTCTCAAGTCTATCTTTTTCTCTTTCTATTAATACTCTTTCTTTCTTTGTGTATTTTGCATAGTACCCATTTACAAGTTTTTCTTTCATATCTACAAGCTTGTCAAGTGACTTTTTAATTTGATTAAAATTGGTAATTGTTCCACCAAGCCATCTTTCAGTAACAACTGAGATTCCTGTTTCATTTAAAATTTCCAAAGCTTTGTCTTTGGCTTGTTTTTTAGTAGCAAGAAGTAAGATAGTTTTACCTTCTTTAATATTTTTTGTAATTTCAGCCAAAGCAATTTCGAGAGATTCCTTTGTTTTAACCAAATCAAAAATATGAACGCCATCTTGTTCACCATATACAAATTCTTTTACCTTTGGATTCCAACGTCTAACCTGGTGACCAAAATGAGCCCCGCTTTCAAGTAAATCTTCAAGTGATATTTTAACAGCCATATATATTAATTATTTGTTTCCTTAACCTTCCACAGATTTCGTAAGCTTCAGGAAACTAAAATCTGTGTGCTTATGGAGTATTATATTTTAGAAAAAGAAAGTTGACAAGTAGATGTTCTGTTAAGGTCCGACCTTATTACAGATTTGTCTTCAAAGGTCGGACCTTGATAGATCTGCCAGTGACTTTTTGTTTATTTTAATATTCTCCAGTGCAGATTTTCCAGAAGCATGGGCTAAATAAATTGCAGTTTTGGCATCGCTTAGAGCGTTTTTATTGCCAATCTTGCTAATCCTGTAAGCTAATCTTTCAACCTCTTGGCTAATTTTTCTAACTTCCATTGGAACTGCAATAGCATATCTTAGTGCTTTTATTATTTCTTGTTTTCGTTTTTTGTTTTCAGGCTGTAGTCTATAAGCTATAAGCACCTTATCATATGCTTTTTTATCCTCCTCAGCCAATTTAGTTAGTTTTTCCTTTAGTTCAAGCACATCTTTATGAATTTTAATAACATCTTTTTTATTTTTTTCATATTTTTCTTTACCAAGAGTTAAATTACAAACCATTTCAATTAAAGATGCAGCAAAGGCTCCAGAAAGTGCAGCCACAACTCCTCCTCCAGGTGTTGGATTTTTACTCCCCAATTCTTTTTGAAATTGTTTTAAGGTTTTGGAATTAATTACTCCCATAATTTTTTTTCTAAAATCTGATCACTTCTAAAGATTGTACCTTTAAAGGTAGTTTTGACTGCTCTGACTAAAGCTTCAAGCGGAATCATACCATATATTTCAGAATTTTTAATCCCAACTCCTAAGTTTTTAGCCTCTTTTTCAATTTCTCTATATGCCTCGTCAAAGTTTGTAATTTCATAATCAACTAAATTCATAGAGACCTGAGCCATCCCATCAACTTCAAAACCTAATGCTTTAACCGCCTTAAGTCCCCCGTCTTTTTCTCTTATCTTTTTAGCAATCTGTTTTGCAACATTAACATCTGTAGTGTCCAGATCAACATTATAGGCAATTAAGTATTTTCTAGCTCCAATTACCATAGCTCCAGCTGTTGGATGAGTTTTTAAGGGACCATAATCAGGCTTTCTCATACTTTTCTTTAATCCTTCATATTCACCAACTCTGACATCTGCCAAATTTCTATATTCCTCTTTTTTGGCCGAGGCTTCATACATAAAAACAGGTAAGTTAAGTTCATCTGCAACTTTTTTAGCAAGTTTATTACTAAGTTCTACACATTCTTCCATTGAAACACCCGAAACAGGAACAAATGGAACGACGTCAGTAGCACCAATTCTGGGATGTTCTCCAGTGTGCTTATTCATGTCAATTAATTTAGTTGCAATTTTTATAGATTCAAAAACTGAATTTAGAACATCCTCAGGAGAACCTACAATGGTAAATAGCATTCGATTGTGAGAAACGTTATATTCAAGTTCAAAGGATTTGACCTTACCAGTTTGAGACACATCAAAAATCGCATTGATAACTTTCAAATTCTTGCCTTCCGAAAAATTCGGCACACACTCTACAATCTTTTGCATAATTTGTATTATATATTATCTTTCTGCGCTTTTCTTCACACCCTCTACTAAATTTAGAAATAATTCTAACCTTTTATTTACACCTTCAAGTAAATCTCTACGAACTTCTTGAATTCCGTTATTGGCATTTATAACTATCCAGCGTGCGTCAACCTCTGCCATTTTTAAATAACCTTTTCTAACCCGCTCATGAAATTCTTTGTCCATTGCGTCCATTCGGTTCCACTCATCACTACTTTCTTTACGACGCTGGCCCACTTCTACATCTACATCTAGTAAAATAGTTAAATCGGGAGTTAAACCGCCCGTTGCATAATCAACCAGCCGATGAACTGCTTTAATATCTTGCTGATGTCCAAAACCTTGGTAAGCTATTGTTGAATCATAAAAACGATCACAAATTATAATCTGGCCCTCCAAAAGTTTGGGTCTTATTACTTGTTCCACTATTTGAGATCTTGCAGCTTGATATAAAAGTGTTTCGGTCCGAGGATGTATGTCAACATTTTTAAGGTCATGAATTACATCTCGTATTTGCTCTCCAATAGAAGTTCCACCAGGTTCACGGGTTGGATAAACAGTAAAACCTTTCTCTCTTAAATACTCTACAAGATACGGAACATGGGTAGTTTTTCCACAACCTTCCCCCCCCTCAAGATTTATTAAAAACCCATCATTTAACTTTTGCATATCTAGGCGCAAGATACCCTATTGTAGATAAAACTTCAAGGTGGGAAAATATTTTAATTTTAAAAAGATGTTTTGAGGCCTACTTTTTTAAAATCAGAATCAAGAGTAAAAACCTCGTCAAGTTTATAATCTTTAACTAAATTATAAATTGATGCGTCAACAAAAGACAATTTATGCTCTGCAAATTTAGTCATAGTTTCAGCTGATTTATTAAATAAAACTTCATCCACGTCAAGCATTTTTAATTCGTTATTCTTTACCACTTTATTTATTTGTGCAACAACTTTTTTAAGTTCTATTTTTCCAAAATCATAAACCAATCGTGTATAAAGTTCATTCAAAACATAATATGATGTAAAAAATTGATATCTCCCTTGAATATATTTTTTGAATGTTTTAGCTACAATTGAATGTTTAATATCACTTCCTATAAAAAGTGCCAAATAACAACTTGTGTCTATAAAAACTTTTTGCATTAATCAATCAAATATTTATTATCGTCTTTCATTGCATAATTTGTCCCTTTTTGACCATCTACATTAATAATTCCAATTAATGCTTCTAAGGAAGATTTTTTGAAAGGTGTTGTTCTTGTAACCGAAAAGATTTGTAATATGTTTTGAGCATAACGATCAACAAGATCGCGAATAATTTGTGATCTTGAAATACCTAAATATTCTTCAACTTCATCAACAACAGCAACCGATCCTGAATTTAAATAAACTTGATATCTTGTCATATTATATACATTACTATATATGGTGTATATTTGTCAATTGAGAAAATTTTTTACCACCAAATGGCAAGCTTTGCTTATCTACTTTTTGATTTTTTTAAAGTCTACAAGTAATCCACTATTTTGGAGCATTGCATCTAATTGAATCTTCTTTCCTAAAAATCCAAATTTTCGTCTTATTTCAACTGGGATTGTAAATCGTCCATTTGTTACTTTAACTGTATAAGTTTTATTAATCATTTGATTTACTATCTGTTGTCCCCACTACCATGAAGTACATTTCTTTCCATTCTCGATGCAAGTTTTTCGACATTAGCCTTGGCTACCTCTGAAAGCTTAATTCCTAAGTCAGTAGACAACTGAGCTAAGTACCACAAAACATCGCCTAGCTCTTTTTTAATTTCAATCTTTTTTTCTTCTGTTAAAACTCCCCCATCATCTCTCATTACTTTTTTAATTTTACCTACCACTTCACCCGCCTCATCTGCTAAGCCTAATGTAGGATATACAAATTTAGCTCCAAGTACGGGATAAATTGCTGTTTTGTTTGCTTCTTTCTGGTATTCATCAAAATCCATAAATTTAATTTTAACACTTTAATTTTTGTTTATTAACTGTTAAAAATATAAAATGCAAATAATTGGTATTACTGGAACTTTGGGAGCTGGGAAAGGAACTATTGTTGAATATTTAGTTAAAAACAAAGGCTTCATACACTATTCCGTGAGTGGTTTTCTAAAAGAAGAATTAATAAAGCGTGGGTTAGAAATAAACCGAGCCAACCTTCAGGATGTCGGCAATGCACTGCGCGAAAAGTTTGGACCAGACTACATTACACAACAGCTGTTTAACCAGGCAAGCAAAAAGAAAGAGAATTCAATCATTGAAAGTATCAGAAACCCAAAAGAGGCTGAGTTTATTAAATCACATGGCGGAATTATGTTTGCAATTACTGCTGATCAAAAAACAAGATATGAAAGAATTCAAAAAAGGCAATCTGAAAAAGACTCTGTAACTTTTGATGAATTCACAAAACAAGAAGAAAGAGAGATGCAAAATACTGATCCCAATGCACAAAACCTTCCAAAGTGTATTGAAATGAGCGATCATTTATTTAATAATGATGGTAGTTTAGAAAGGTTATATGAAGAAATTGAAAAATGTCCGCCCATCATGGGATAAATACTTTTTGGAAATAATGCAAACCGTATCCAAGCGAGGAACTTGTGATAGAGGCCATGCTTCTTGTGTCTTTGTCAAAGAAAAACAAATCTTAGTAACTGGCTATGCAGGTTCACCTGTTGGTTTTCCACATTGTGATGAAGTTGGACATCAATTAAAAAAGATAATTCACGAGGACGGAACCATTACTGAACATTGTGTAAGAACAGTTCATGCGGAACAAAATGCTATTTGCCAAGCTGCTAAAAGAGGTGTTTCACTTGAAGGTTCTACAGTTTACGTAAACATGACTCCCTGTAGAACTTGTGCAATGTTACTCATTAATACTGGCATTCTAAGAGTTGTAGCTGCAAATAAATACCATGCAGGACAAGAATCAGAAAGCATGTTTAAAAAAGCGAAAATTAAATTAGAGTTTATCTCCACTGAAACAGTAAAGTACAAATAAAAAATTAAAATCCCCTGGTAGAGTATTCTTTTTCTAAAAACGTAATTTCGCTGTTTTCAATAGAATCAAGAATTTCTTTGACTTCATCTACAGGTTTTTTAAGATAGTCCCAAACTTTGTTTTTATGAATCCATTTATATGTGCCTTCTGGATTATTTCTTAAGACCCCTTTAGGGTCGATGAATTTGCAGGCAAAAAAGATTTTATCTTCCAACAGATTCTTTGATAAATCATAAATTTTATAATGCCTAACTGCAAATAGTTTTGGGGTACCAATTAAACCCGTCTCTTCTTTTAATTCTCTTTTTGCTGCTTTTAATATATTTTCCCCATGTTTAACTTTCCCTGTAGGAAAACCTTGATATCCAAAGAAGGGTGATTTTAATCTCGTATAAAGAAGTATTTTATCTTTTTTAATACAAACCATTAAAACAGAAACTTTAGCTTGAGTTTCTATTTTCTTATCTCCCAAATCCATTCTGTTTGCCAATTCTTTACCAAGAAGTGTCAGTTTATAGATAGTTCCAATTTTGTTAACAAATTTAAGTTTGAGTAGTTGATCTAAATGAAATGCAAATTTACTACCCTCTATTTTTGTGGGTTTAATCTTTGAGTATCTTAAACCATCTGAGTACAACAATTTTTGAAGTATTTTTAATTGTAATGGATGAAAGTCTTTCATGATATTTTAACAAGCTCTGCTTATGATATTCTAACAAGCTCTGCTTATGATATTCTAACAAGCTCTGCTTATGATATTCTAACAAGCTCTGCTTCTTATTTTTTAACAAATTTTAAATTTAATCTGTACGGCTTTTTTTGAAATGCTAAATAATCAGGGTATTTTATCACGAACGAATCAGGAACCCCAGTTTCCAGAACTACCTCAAGATGAAACCCATATTTTGTGAAGGTATTAATATAAGTTTGAATCGTTCTAGATTTAAAGGTCACCTTAAGATTTTTATCATTTGCAATCTCACCAGGGACAACATCCTCCTTAAGATATGATGTTTTATCCATCCATTTCATAGGGTGCGTTACAGACACAACTAAAGCGCCGTTTTTGTTAAGTATCTTATATGTCTCACAAGCTAAATTTTCAATATTTGTTAGATACATTAACACCAACTTACAGGTAATTAAATCAAACTTTGTATTAAATTTTGGAAATTTATTTTCCAGATCTACTTTTAAAAAAGTTGTGTTAAGACAAACTTTTTTCGCTTGCTTTAACATTGAATCTGATAGGTCAACTGCAAAGGTTTTTTGGCACCTTACTTCAAGTTCTTTTGTAAACCTTCCATCTCCACAACCTAAATCTAAGGCAACACCTAAGTTGTCACATAAACTTAATATGGATAAAGTATTAACTAAACTTTCATATGCAAAATCTGCATTTTCATCTTTTTTTACGCTTTGTTCGTATTTTTTAAACAATTTATCCCAAATATAGTTATTCATAATTTGGGCAAGTTAAACGCGAGTATATTTAAGAAATTTAAAACAATCTAGTAAGGTCGACTTTACTAACTAAAATTAATCTCTAATCTTTTTCCAAAAGCTGTGGCTAATTTTTGAAGAAGACCAATTGAAGGATTTATTGTCATGTTTTCAATACGTGAAATTATTGCTTGAGTTGTTTTTGCCTTTTTAGCCAATTGCCGTTGAGACATTTTTGCCTTGATTCTTGATTGAATCAAAATCCTTTGTGCCTGATAAGCAGGCTCTAATTTATCCCATTCTTTATTAAATTTAGGATTTTTTAGCTCCTCTTTTAAGATGTCATCAAAATTAGTTCCTTTTAACATAAAATGTATGATATTCGATCGGATATCATTTGTCAAGTACAAGTTTATACCGTTCAATTGAGGTTTTTAAATCTTTTGTTGAAGTTTTCTGTGACTTTTTGGTAAAGATATGCAGAACCATTATTCTGTTACTTGGTAAAGACACACAAATAATCCGAATATTGTCCTTACCAAGAATTCTATATTCCCAAAGGTGCGTTCCTAACAACTTCCTTAAGTTTGCAATGGCTTGGTTTATTCCGTATTCTTTAAGATTTGCCATTGACTTTGCAATCTTAGCTCTTTGTTTGTCTGAATACTCGAAATATGTTTTCTTTACAACTTCTTTTCCATTTGGAGATTTATAAAACTCAACAATAAACATTAAATTAATGATACTACTTTTCCTCTTTTTTTGGCAGTTTCCAAGAAGCGAATTTACATTCAGGATATCTTGAGCAGCCATAAAACTTTCCTTTTCTACTCTTTTTTACAATTATGTCACCTTCTTTACAGTCAGGACATTTAATCCCTACTTTTTCTAAAAACTTTTCAGTATGCTTACAGTCTGGAAATCTAGAACAACTGATAAACTTTCCAAATCTTCCAACTCTTATGACAAGCTCCCCATCCTTACAATCTGGACACTTAATGTTCAACTTTTCTGTTTCTATTTTTACCCTTTCTGCTGTTTTTTCAACAGATTTTAATTTCTTTTCAAAGGGAGTCCAAAACTTTTTCATCTCAGTTTCCCATTTTATTTTTCCTTCTGCAATCCTATCCAAATCTTCCTCCATTTCCGCTGTAAAACCAAAATCTAGTTCTGTTGGAAAATTTTTAACCAAAAATTCTGTTACAGCAAAACCAATTGTTGTGGGAATGAATACTTTATCAACTTTTTCCACATAACTTCTAACTTGAATTGTTGTAATAATTGGTGCATAAGTGGAAGGCCTTCCAATCCCCAGTTTTTCAAGTGTTTTAATTAGTGAAGCTTCATTATATCGTGGAGGAGCTAAAGTGAATTTTTGATCTGCCCAGACCTTTTCTTTGTCCAAAGATTCATCTTTTACAACCTCAGGTAATAAATTCACATCTGGAGAGTCAAAGCCCACTCCCGATGTGGGATTGACTGGAAACAATTTTCTCCAACCATCAAATTTCATTATCTGTCCTGAAGCTCTTAACTTGTAACTCACAACTCGCGAACTTGCCAACACATTTATTGTAGTTTCATCGTAAACGGCAGGATTCATTTGACTTGCTAAAAACCTTCTTCTTATCAAATCATAAAGTTTTTGTTCCCCTTGTTCATTGTTCACTGTTGACGATTCACGGCTCACATCCGTTACACGGATGGCCTCATGCGCCTCTTGTGCAGATTTACTATGCGTCTTATAGAAATGTGGCTTTTCTGGTAAATATTCTTTTCCATATTCTTTTTCAATAAATCCTCGAGCAAGGTTCACAGCATCAGCCGAGAGGTTTAAGGAATCAGTTCTATGATAGGTAATTAAACCCTCTTCATATAATTTTTGAGCTACACTCATTGTCTTTTTAGCGCTCCAGCCAAAAAGCCTTGATCCAGCTTGTGTTAGTGTTGAAGTGGTAAAAGGTGGATAAGGGTGTTTTGTAATTTGTCTTTTCTTTACATCAGAAACTTTATATGTAGCTTTTTCTAAATCAGAAAGAATTTTATCAGCAGTAGTTTTATTATGTATCTCTTGCTTAATTAACTGTGCTGTAAATTTAGTAAATTTTGCAAAAATTTCCCAGTACTCTTCTGGTTTAAAAGCTTTTATTTCCATTTCGCGGTCAACAATAAGCCTTACAGCAACTGATTGCACTCTTCCAGCTGATAAGCCACGTCTTACTTTTTTCCAAAGAAGCGGGGAAAGTTTATAACCAACCAGTCTATCCAAAACTCTCCTTGCAATCTGTGCATCAACAAGGTTTCTATTTACTTTGGAAGGATTGAATATTGCATCCTCAACTGCTTTTTGAGTAATTTCATGAAATGAAATTCTATGTGTTTCCACTTTTAACTTTATATCTTTGTCACTTAATATCTGCTGCACGTGTGAAGCGATTGCTTCTCCTTCTCTGTCAGGGTCTGTCGCAATATAAACTTCACTGGCATTTTTTGCCTTTGACTTCAAGTCTTTAATTACTGACTTTTTCTTTTCTATTTCTTGATAATCAGGTTTGAAGTTATGTTCTATATCAATACTTAACTTGCTCTTGGGCAGGTCTTTAATGTGGCCACGAGTCGAATCCACTTCATAGTCGCTACCCAAAAACTTGGATAATGTAGAAGCTTTAGTCGGTGATTCAACAATTATTAATTTCATAATGTATCTAAATAATCTACTATCTCGAATGCCTTTTGTACAGGTGTTGCTCCATTTTCAATTAAATAATCAGTTGCTTCAGAGCCTGGGATTGCAAAGACCTCTACTCCATCGTTAGCTGCATGATTAGCGGTGGAGATTGTACCAGATCGTGCTTTACCTTCAATAACTAAAACTGCTTTTGATAATTTTACAATCAACTGATTTCTGGCCAGAAAGTTTTTACCCTCAGGTTTTGTGCCATATGGAAAACCTGATACCAAAGCTCCATTTTTTGAAATTTCCTCTGCCAGCTTTTTATTCTCAGGAGGATAAATAACATTAAGACCTGAGCCGATTACTGCAATTGTTCTGCCTCCACAATTTAGTGCTGCAAGATGCGCAATTGTGTCAATTCCGCGCGCCAACCCTGAAACAATTGTTATTTCGTTTTTAACAAGTTCTTTAACAAATTCTTCTGTTAATTTTTTTCCTCTTTCAGTAGGTAGTCTAGTTCCCACAATTGCCACCGCCCTCTTATCTTCTTTTTTTAATTTCCCCAAAATATACAAATTCATATTTTTCTAACAAGGTCCGACCTTTATACTGATTTAACTTTCAAGGTCGGACCTTAAAATAATCATCAAAAATACTTCTAGCGATAGGTCCAGCAACTTTACTACCTTCTCCCGATTTCTCCACCATTACAGTTAAGACTAAATCATCTAAGGATGCAATAAACCAAGCATGAGTTTTATTATCCTCATTTGTTTCTGCAGTACCTGTTTTACAAAGTACATTTTGACCATTATGTTTGGTTTCCCAGTCAAAAAAAGTATAACCAGTACCCCCAGTCTGACACACCATTTTCATTCCTTCTTCTACCAATTTTAAATTTTTAATTAAAGTAACCGACTTCGTCGTTAAATTTATGCAAGTCGTATCTCCAACAATTTTCAAATTACAAAGTTTACCGCCATTTAAAACAGTCAAATCTGCTCTATGGATTCCAACTGGAGTCGTAGCCAAATCCCCCTGACCAATTGAAAAGTGATATGTATTTCCCAAAAACCATTTTTCTTTTTTTACTTTTTCTTTCCAGTCTGGTGAAGGGATTAAAGATAAAACTTCGCCATTTAAATCAATATCCGTTAATTTTGTTAACCCAAATTTTTTCATCCAATCAACAAGTAAATTAATGCCCACACGCTCTCCGATCGTATAAAAAAAAGTGTCAGTTGATCTGGCAAGAGCACGGGTTACATCAACTTCCCCCTCCATTCCACCATACTGGGTATAGTACCAATTAGTATATGAATAGTTTCCATAAATTGATTCAACTGTTACTACCCCTGTGTCGTTAAACCTAAAATCGGCATCTATCTTTTTATCTTCAAGGGCTACAATTGCAACTAAAGGCTTAAAGATAGAACCAGGGTGATACAAGCCTCCAATTGCTCTATTAAAAAGCGGTAATTGTGAATCGGTAAGTGCCTTTTGTATGTCATTTGGATCAAAAGTTGGAGATGAAAATAAAGACAAAACATGCCCTTTTTTGTCTGTTGCCACAACTGATCCAAGTTTTCCTTCCATTTCTTTTGCAATAGTTTTTTGTAAATTGTAATCAATATTAGTTTTTACGTCGCTTCCTGTGACGGGCTTTTTAATACCAATCTCTCTTATTTTTTCTCCCAGACTATTAACTTCAATTAGTTCTTCTCCATCTATGCCAGACAAAATACAATTATATCTTTCTTGTAATCCTCCTCGACCAACAATCTGACCTAATTTAAAAGGGCCTTTTTCTATACAATTAGGATCAATTTTACCCACTTCGTTTTCATTAGTTTCTGCTAAATAACCCGTGATATGAGAAAAATCAGATCCTGTCAAAACTTCCCCACCACGAGCCAAAATCTTTCCCCTTTGAGCTGGTATTTTAATTCTTTCAATTCTATTTCCTTCAGATAAGTTTCTATAAAAATTACCCTTTATTATTTGAAGTTCAACAAGCCTGCCTACTAAAATTAAAAACCCCAAAATTAAAACGCCTCGTAAAAACCACGAAAACCAAGATTGATTTTGCTTAGTTGAAGCATATGTCTGCATGAATCTATAATACTACTTGTTATAGTCCTTTTGTAATTCTAATTCTATTAAGAAGTGTTGGGTTTTCCAAAAGCATTCCACAACCTCGAACTACACAGGTTAGAGGATCTTCTGCAATATATACTGGCATTTTGGTTGCATCAGAAATTGCTTTATCAATTCCATGAATCATTGCGCCACCACCTGCTAAATAAATCCCTCTTTCCATTATGTCACTCACAAGTTCAGGTGGAGTTTCTTCTAACACATCTGATATAGCTGTGATTACTTCGTGAATAATAGGCCCTAATGCTTCTCTAATCTCACTGTCTGTTATTTTTATTGACCTAGGAAGCCCGTTTTCCAAATCTCTTCCTCTTATAACATGAGATTTTTCCTTCTCTAAACTTATTGCCGAACCAATTGCAATTTTCACCGCTTCTGCAGATGGTTGACCCAACAGAAGTGAATATTTAAGTTTAACGTAGTTAATAATGGCCTCATCCATTTCATCCCCCGCAACACGTAAAGATTTTCCAATTACTGTCCCACCCAAAGAGATAACAGCAATTTCAGAGGTTCCACCACCAATATCCACTATGAAATTACCCTCAGGAGAATTAACCTCTAAATTGGCTCCAATTGCAGCAGCCATTGGTTCTTCAACTAAATCAACTCGCCTGCATCCTGCATCCATACAAGCGTCAGCAACAGCTCTTCGTTCAACGTCTGTAACTCCCGACGGAATTCCAACTATAACATGAGGCCTAGGAATTTTAGGTATGTTTCCTCCAGTTTCATGAACTTTTTTAATATAATGAAGAAGAATTGAGGCGGTTGCATCAAAGTCAGCAACAACTCCATCTTTCAAAGGCCTGATTACTTCAATAGAAATTGGAGCTCGACCTAACATCTTTTTAGCACTTGATCCAATTGCCAAAATCTCCTTGGTCTTTTTGTTTCTGGCAACCACTGATGGTTCACGAACAGAAACACCTTTACCTTTAATATAAACAAGTGTGTTTGCTGTTCCTAGATCAATTCCTAAGTCAGTTGAGAAAAACCCTAGGATTAAATTTACTGGATTTGGTATACTTTTAAAAATAGACATGATTCCTGTACTTTTTAACATATTATTCGCCTTTATTCCACTTCTTTTCTTTAAAACAACATCAGAACTTTTTGAATTTAACAAAATAGTTTTCCTTTACATGATGACCACATTAATTGTAACTACTTGGTCCTATCAATCAATACTCCAAAAGAAACTTATCTTTCGTCGCACAATACTAGATATTCCACTCACTTTATATCTTTTTTTCTTTTTACTTAGTACACTTTTTTCCATTGACCCACGAACTTCAATTTTAGGCTACTATTCACGCTTTAATGGAGGCCTAATTTCTCAAATCTGCTACGTCCTATTATATTGGGCCTTCGTCAGCAATTTAAGCAAAAGGCAAGCTTTACATACTACATACTACGTACTACTTTCTACTTTTATAGCAAGCATACTTGCGATCCTCGAACATTTTGGCCTGTTTATAACTTGCGGATTAATGAATTTGGGATGGACAGAATCTTGTTGGGTACAAGATGTACAAACCAGAGTTTTTTCAACCCTTGGGCAACCCAATTGGCTTGCTGCAATATTGGTTGCATTAATTCCAATTACTTGGGCATATAGCATGAAACATATAGCCTATAGCCTGTTTTCTATTTTATTTTTTGTTACATTATTATTTACAGGATCAAGATCTGGTCTTTTGTCTTTTGGTATTGAATTTATAATTTTCTGGGGATTTATATTTTATAAAAATAAATTTAAGTTTGTAAAAGGATTCTTAATTCTTAATTTTTCTTTCTTAATTTTATTTTTTATTTTTTCTTCACCGTTCACTGATTACCGTTCACTGATTACTGTTTCAAGCGGTCCAGCCCTTGAGGTTGGTGGTACAGAGTCAGGAACCATTCGAAAGTATGTTTGGCTGGGTGCCTTCAATGTTTTTAGATCTCATCCAATTCTAGGAACTGGTCCTGAAACTTTTGCATTTTCCTTTCCAGTCTATAAACCCATGGAACACAACTTAACTTCTGAGTGGGACTTTATATATAACAAGGCACACAATGAATTTTTAAATTATTTGGCAAATACTGGAATATTAGGATTTTTAAGTTACTTAGTAATTATTACTTTTACTCTTTACGTTTTACTAAAATCCAAAAGATATGAATTTTTAACAGGATATGTTGGAATATTAATAACAAATTTCTTTGGCTTTTCAGTTGTTCCAGTTTCACTTTTGTTCTTTTTGTTCCCAGCTATGGCAGTAGTAAGTAGTAAGCAGGATGTAGAATGGCAAAAACTGAAGCAATCAAACATAATGCAATGGGTTTTTATTGTTGGAGTTATATTTATTACTTATTACTTATTACTTATGATCTCTAGATATTGGCTGGCTGACATTCACTACAATAAAGCCAAACTCTTTAATAAATCAGGAAATTTACCAATGGCTAAACAAGAAATTTTGAAATCTTTAAAGTATTCTCCTAACGAAGCCCTATATATCAATGAACTTGCGGTATCTCAAGGGAATATCGATTTAGCTAAAAAGGCAGTCTCACTTTCTTCCTATAATATAAACCTCAGAAGATCACTATCAAGTATTTACTCTAGAAACGCTAAATATCAAGAAGCTATTGACACTTTAAAAGATGCCAGCAAAAATGTCCCCAATGATCCAAAGAATTATTATCAAATTGGTATTTATTACTTAAAAATAAATGATTTAAACAACGCAGCCGTTTATTTTACAAAATCAGTAGAATTAAAACCAAATTACAAAGATGCAAGGTTTGCATTAGGACTTACCTTTATTGATCTTCATGAGTTTGAAAAGGCTGAAAATGAGTTAAAATATATCTTAGAAAAAATAGACCCTAAAGACGAATTAACAAAAAAGTATTTGGGTGAGATTCAATAATTTGATATGATATAATTCAAACATGGACACAAATATTCTTACATATAGAATTATTATAAAAAGGGATGGGAAATATTATCATGCATACGTACCTTCTCTTGTTGGTTGCCATTCGCAAGGTAAAACAATTGAAGAAGCTAAAAGCAACATCAGAGAAGCAATTACTGGGTATTTAAAAGTTTTACAAAGTGAAAATCAAACAATAACTAAAGATGAAGGTTTAGAAAGTGTGGAAACATTTGATCTGAGTAAAATTTTCACTAAAAATCAAAGTTTTTCTTATGCCTAAAATGGCAGTTTTTAATGCGAGAAAGTTAATTAAAATTTTGAAGAAGGATGGATTCAGATTATCAAGAACTGAAGGAAGTCATAATATTTTTTACCATTCAGTCAAAAAAGTTATTGTGAGTGTCCCTGTTCATAAAGGAAGTGATTTGGGTCGTGGTATTACAATGTCAATTCTCAAAGATGCCAAAATTGATATATAATAGCTTCACATGATACAAAAAATTATCCAGTCAGGAGAGAAAAAACTAAGAGAGATTAGTAAACCCGTAGATAAATTTGACAAAAAGATAATAGCTTTAATTCAAAACTTGAAAGACACGCTAGCAATTCAAAATGATCCTGAAGGAGTTGGTCTTGCTGCACCCCAGATAGGCATAAATTTACGAGCTTTTGTAACCAACTTCAAAAACTTAAAAAGAGTTGTTGTTAATCCCAAGATTTTAGAAATTAATAACTCGTTACCCGTAACCCGTAACAAAAAGGCTAAATCTGAGATACTAGAGGGCTGTCTATCACTACCCCATTATTACGGACCATTAAAAAGAGAGGATACAGTAAAACTAAAATATTTGGACGAAAACCAAAAAGAGATCATTGAGGAATTTAATGGATTTAATGCTCAAATAATCTTGCATGAAATTGATCATTTGAATGGAAAATTATTTGTAGATAGACTTCTTGAACAAAAGAAAAAACTTTACAAATTAGACAAAAATGATGAGTGGGAAGAAATAGAAATTTGATTATATGAAAATTGTTTTTTTTGGTACACCAGATTATGTTTTACCAGTTTTAGATCTTTTGAATAAATACCATGAAATTGTCGCGGTGGTGACGCAATCTCCAAAACCTGTTGGCAGGGAAAAAACTATCGAATATTCTGCCGTTGATAAATGGGCATACAAAAAAGATATAAAGATATTAAGTGAATTAGATATACAGAAATTTCCACAGGCGCACTTGGGAGTTTGTGCTGCATTTGGCATGATTATTCCACAAACTACACTTGATCATTTTAAACATGGAATATTAAATATCCACCCATCAATCTTACCTAAATACAGAGGTGCCTCGCCTATTCAATCGGCAATCACAAATCTTGATAAAACAACGGGTGTATCCATAATTAAAATGGATGAAAAAATGGATCATGGACCTGTATTATCTTCATTTAAAACGGATATTCTGCTTACTGACACTTTCGAAACCCTAAGTGTCCGATTGTTTGAACTAGCTTCTGAATTTCTAATTAATCTAATACCTAATTATTCTAAAGGCAAAATAAAATTGAAACCGCAGGACGAAACTCAAGCAACTTATTGCAAAATAATAAAAAAACAAGATGGATTTGTAGATTTAGAAAAAGATGATCCAAAACAAATTGAAGCGAAATTAAGAGCATATTACCCTTGGCCAGGAATTTGGACTCTTCTTCGTCAAGACTCATCAGGGCAAGCAAAGCGACTAAAAGTTTTGAAATGCCACCTAGAAAATAGTGAATTAGTTTTAGATAAAGTTCAACTTGAAGGAAAAAACCCTGTAAGTTTTAAACAATTTATCGCGAAGTGACAAGCTTTGCTTATTTCTTCGTACCCTTCAATTTTTTAAGACAACTTGTACAAAGTTTTTGGCTTTTATACATTTGAAGATTAGGAGAAAACAATCTTTTAGTTTCTTGCGCTCTTTTGTTCCATCTTTTTCCAGCAACACCACGTCCATGGGATTGGCTAGATCCAAAGACTTTTACCTTGTTGCATTTCTCACACATCATACTCATAGTGGCAAATTATACTAATTATACTAATAAAATGGTAAAGTTACAATTATGACTTTAATTTGGATTTTAGCTTTTGTTGTAGCAATCACTATTCATGAAGCTAGTCATGCCTACATGGCAGATAGACTTGGGGATCCAACAGCAAGACTTATGGGAAGACTTTCTTTAAATCCCCTGGTTCATTATGACCCAATAGGCACAACACTACTTTTGGTTCTTTCAATAATGAGGTCTCTTGGAGCTCCAGTTATTCCTTTTGGTTGGGCAAAACCTGTAGAAATTGATCAATATAATTTAAAAAATCCACGACGTGATTCTGCCATAATTTCTTTTGCAGGTCCTGCTTCAAATTTAATTCTTGCCTTAATATTTGCAATTACAGCTCGATTTGTACCAATTTTTGCAATAATTGCAGTGCCTTTTGTTATTTTAAATGTTTCTTTGGCAATTTTTAACCTAATTCCAATTCATCCTTTAGACGGAGGAAAAATATTAGTAGGTATTCTTCCAAAGCAGTATGCATACCAAGCCGAATCCTTTTTGAGTAGATTTGGGACAATTATTTTGATTTTTTTAATTTTACCTTCGTTTGGTGGATCCTCTCTTGTTTCCTCCATTATTTCTCCTGCTATTAATTTGTTCTTGAAAATATTGCTTCCAAATTTGATATAATATATTTGGTCCTGTTTGATTAGGGTTGAGGTCAGATTTTCCTGACTAAATCGTTGAATTGGGAGGACAGTTTCTAGGATTATAATGATTTTAGATAGTTCACCCACCTGGAGTAATTCAGGAAATTCACCGAGGCTCTTTTCTGACGGGACCAATTTTTAACAAAAAATTTGATATAATTCACTTTGAGTTAAATTAGCCTGGGTAGCTCAGTGGTAGAGCAGAACTTTTGTAAAGTTAAGGTCGCGAGTCCGACTCTCGCCTCAGGCTCAGTCGTACAATATTTTGTTAGCCAAGGTGGTAGAGTGGTCAATTACACGAGTCTGTAGAACTCGCTCCGAAAGGATACCTAGGTTCGAATCCTAGCCTTGGCACAATCGATCTAGTCTGATATATTTTGTTCTACAATTTCGGGCTGGCCGATTTTGGAGATATAGGTTTTAAATTCTTCCCTTTTGACTAATTTTACATCAGCCTCACCTTCAGGTGTGTCAAATGTCATTTTAACAATCAAGCCCTTTTTAGTTTCCTCACTCCACATCTGATCAAAAATAAAATTCCCAAGTGAATAATAAACAGGTTTGCCGTTTATTTCTTCAAAATTTTGCACCCAATGAGGATGATGACCAATAACAACATCTGCCCCAGAATCAATCATCGAGTGTGCCGCCTTTACTTGAAAATTATTAGCAATTGATTTGTATTCATCTCCCCAATGTGGACCTACAATTAAAATATCAACTTTAGAATCTGAATCTTTTATAACTTTCAGATCGTTTCCTAAGTTAGTTGTGTTAAAAGTGTAGTTAAATCCTAAAAAGCCAAATTTAATTTCATTTTTTTGAAATTTTTCTAGGTTGCCATATCCAACTGATTTAATCCCTAATGTAGTTAGTTGAGATTTTGTTTCTTCCAAACCTTCTTTTCCGTAATTTTCTGAATGATTATTGGCAAGAGTTACAACATCAATACCTGCAAATTTGAGTCCCTTGGCAATTTCTGGTGTCGTGCAAAAAGTAAAACCCCCTACATGTCTTTTACAGTTTTCAGTAATTGGATTTTCTAAATTTGAAAAAGTGATGTCTGCTGATGATAAAAAACTATTAAGTTTTCGAAAAGGGTAAAACGGATCATTATTATCTAAGGCAGCACCCATTACAGACCTTCCAAGCATTATATCCCCCGTAAAAATAATTGTTGTCTGGTTAGAAACAGGAATAGAATTAGGATTAGATCCTGTTGAAACAAAGGAAAGAAGAAAAACCAAAAGAGAAGAAATAAGCTTACTCATAGTATATGAGATTCATTATCTATCATGATATAATCATATCACTTTAAGCCTAGATAGCTCAGTTGGTAGAGCGTGCCCATGGTAAGGGTAAGGTCGCCAGTTCAATCCTGGCTCTAGGCTCTGATGATTTTTTGTGTTAAGATACCCTCATGGCAAAAAAGGGCGCAAGAGAATTAGTAGGAATGATTTGTACAACCTGCAAATCACAAAACTATATTACTAATAGGAATAAAGTTAATATGGATTTAAAAGGCAAACCAAAACTTGAATTAAAAAAATACTGTCAGACTTGTAAAAAAGTAACTAACCACAAAGAAACAAGCAAATTGAAGTAGTTTTATAAGTCTTCTTTTAATAATCTATCTATCTCAATTTCCTCGTCCGCCAACCAATCAGCTGGTTCATTATTAGCAACAATATAATCCTCTAGGTTTCTCCACTCGGTACTTTTACCTTGTAGTTGACCAAGCCTGCCTAATTGCATTAAAAAATTAATCAATTCTTCCCTAGTTCGTTTTGCACCACGATACAAATTTGTAGTTTTATTTTCTGTCATGTTTATTGAAGTATTACTGATCCTCAAGATTTTGACTAAAAACTTCTCCCTTTGCAAATCCTAAAGTTGAACTGCCTTGTCCACCTGTTTTAGCACGAACTACATATCTAGGGTCAGGAAGGTCAACCTCCACAGATCCTGCAGTTATTCTTGCCCCACTAGGTTTTCTTTTTTTATTTCTGGTTGCTTCCTGTTGTAACCTCAAATAAGCTTCACTATCAAATGTAAGTATATCCATTATAAGTTTAATTATCTCATTTTTTTCCAAAATTACAAGATATAAAGTATAATTACCATATCGCACAAAAGGGTGTCGGTCAGTGGTAGGCCTCCTGTCTCCAAAACAGGTAACGAAAGTTCGATTCTTTCCACCCTTGCAAAGAAGGTAAACTAATCAGCTTCTAGAGGAAGATTAATGAAATTATAAATTTCTTCGGCAAAGTCAACTATTTCTACACCCTTAATATCACTTAAACCGTCCCAATTTAATGTGTTTCCTAAAATATAAACATCTGCTCCAATTCTTTTAATTGCACTAAAACCTTTTGAAAGAACAGGGTGTGTTGCTACAAATATCTTTAAAATGCAATTGGGATAAAAATTAGATATAAATTTAAGATCTTTTTCTGCTGTTCCACCTGTATCTATCATATCGTCTGAATAAACAATTACCACACTTCTAAAAACTGGTTTTGGGTGTATTTTAACTTTTCTGACTTTAATAGTTGTGTCAATTTTTTTCCATTCTTCTATTTTAGAAATAGTAGTATCTGTTACCATTCCAGCTGAAATTCTTTTCTTTTCCATGTAAATAAGCTGAATACTGCTATAGATTGATTTTTCTGCAAACAAAATATTACTAGCTAACTTCTGTGTTCTTGGAATTGCTCCTTTATCACAAGCAACTAATTTTAGGGGTGCCTTAATTTTCTTTTCAACAACTACTGTAACCAAACCCTTCGCCAAAACACTAGAAGAATTTATAGAAAAAAATTCCAAGCCAACTTCATTAAATGTATTTTTAGGATATTCATCATTATGAATATCAATTGAAGAAAACCTGACAATTGGCAAATTTTTAATCTCATTTTTAAGACGTTTTAAAATGTCTTCAGTAATAAGTGAAAGCATTTGTGCATTAAACCCAGCTTCCATTACTTCGTAACCTGCTTCCTGGCTTTGGCCGAATCTATGGCCTCTTGACCCACCAAACATTGGAATTACAATTTCTACTTTTTCAGTTCTTTTTGCTAAATCATTATTCCTGATAAGTTTAATAACATTAGCAAGCACCGACACGCTTCCACCAAGTTTTGACTGGGTGGAAGACAAAATTATTAAGTTTTTTATCTTTCGAAAATACTTATAGGGCCCAATAACTCTTGTTTGACCATCACTATAATGACCAACAGGATTAATAACTGCAACACTTTTTCCTAAATGCTTGGCATAATCCGCTAAAGTCCAAAGTATAGCTTCAGGAAAATGACGCCCACTTAGGAGTAACAAATCTAAATCCTTCCCACCTCGGCCAACAGAACCACGAATTCCCACAGCATACTCGATTTCAGGAATAAGAGGCTCTAAATATGTTTTATTAACTAATAATTGAATTAATTTTCTGCCCTTTATATGAAACCTATGACTTACTTTTTTATAATCGGGATATTTTTCCCCAAGCAATTCACGTATAGTAACAATAAGTGTTCGCCAAGAAACAGTATCTTTTCTGTCACGAATTCCACGATAAAGATCGGCATACTTTTCCAACAAAAATTTGTCAATTTTGACATTTGGGGCAGGGATATTTATTCCAAAAATTGGAACTCCCATAGATTTTTACTTTAATCTCGCAAGATGGGCATCAACCATAATTTTCACAAGTTCTTTAAATTTTGTTTTTGGTTCCCAACCTAATATTTTTTTAGCTTTTGCGGGATTTCCAACCAATGGGCCTGTTTCTGTTGGTCTAATAAACCTCTTGTCAACAATTACATGGTCTTTCCAATTTAAATTGACATAACCAAAAGCCTCCTCACAAAGTTCCTGAATTGAGTGTGTTTCCCCCGTTGCCACGACAAAATCATCAGCAGTATCGGCCTGCATCATTAACCACATTGCTTCTACAAAATCTCCAGCGTATCCCCAATCTCTTTTAGCTTCCAAATTTCCTAAAGATACTTTTCCATTTTTGACAACTAATTCCCCTTCCTCATTTAAATGATCAGAATTATTAATTCCTAGTCTGGCACAAGCTGCAGCATAAGTTACTTTTTGAGTAACAAAACCTAAATGCCTACGGGGTGACTCATGGTTAAATAAAATTCCATTGGTTGCAAACATGTTGTAACTCTTTCTATATATTTTTGTCATAGCAAAGGCATATAGTTTGGCTGCTGCGTATGGGTTAGCAGGATTAAAGGGGGTTTCTTCCGTTTGCGGAATTTCCCTTACCCAACCAAACATCTCCGAAGAACTAGCTTGATAGAATTTTGTCTTTGGATTGACATCTAAAGTTGCATCAAGTACTCTATGTGCTCCAATACCTGTAATTTCAGCAGTATGAATTGGTTGTTTAAAACTTTCTGAAGGATGGGATTGTGAAGCTAAATTATAAACTTCGTCAGGACCAATTTTCTGAATAATTTCGCGAAGTGATACAGGATCAAGAAGATCTCCCTGATAAAGTTTTAGGTTATCTTGAATATGGCCTATATTGGCATAGTCTTCATGTGAAGTCTTTCTAACAATTCCTGAGACTTCATATTTTTTCTTTAATAAAAGTTCAGCTAAATATGATCCATCCTGACCAGTAATCCCTGTAATTAATGCTTTTTTAGTAGCCATTGACATTATAATAACATAGTATAAACATGTTTCACAATTGACATTGTGATAGCATATTTCTATTATTAGTTATATGCCTCCTAAAAAATTGGGGTTAATTGGTTTGTTAGTAGCTTTTTTAGTAGCTCTTCCTATTTTTGTGTGGTCAATTATTAATTTAAATTTAAACCCAAAAGAAAAGGCTAGTGAAGTAATTCAATTGTCTATTTGTAATGATCTTTGTGATCCTGACAATATTTGTCTAAACGAAGAGCCTTGGCCTCAGGAATTAACATGCTACCCTGAAGATGTTGACAGCGGATTATGTAGAAACAAGGCGTGCCCTGAAAACCCTGATTGTATCTGCCCCGCCCCAACTACTACGCCGACACCAACCTCTACTGCAACAGCCACAGCAACAGCTACTGCAACTTCTATACCAGGGATTCCCAATTATTGTGGTGGAACATGTGGAAGCAATTTCAACTGTCAAGCAAATTACTATTGTTACCAAGGTTTTTGTAGAAATCCTGTTTGCCCATCCGACTCCAATTGTGATTGTGTAGCTACTCCAATTAAAACAACAACCGCCAAACCGAAAACAGCTACACCTAAACCAACAAGCACGTTAAAAGGGTCAACGGTCCCATCTGGATCGGGATATGGATTATCTTTTAAAACTACAACACTTAAGGCTTCGCCTACTGAATCTGGTAAATCCGCTTTTTCATATGAACCTGAAAATAAATTCTTTACTAAATACGCACTTCCATTATTCGCAATGTTTGTCTTAATCGTGATTTCAACAATTTATTATGCACTTAAGAAAAACAAAAAAGAAATCTCTCACATCTCCCCACCTATAAATATCTAATTGAGTGTGGTAAAATAGTTTCTAATGTTATTCTTGAAAGGAGGCGATTTTACTATTTATGTTCATTGTAACAAAGAAAAAAGGAGAGTCGGACGACTCATTACTAGCAAGATTTCGCAAAAAGACAATTATGTCTGGTCTTTTGCTTGAACTTCGTGACAGAGAGAGATTTAAAAAGCCTTCTGAAAAAAGGAAAGAGAAAAAATATAAAATTGAATTCCAAAGAATGCTTGAGAAAAAGAGGAACTATTAATCTAAAATGAATAAAATCTTTTCTTACTTTTCCGAAGTTTTAATTGAACTTAAAAAAGTCTCTTGGCCAAAACGAAATGAAGTGATACAATTGCTAAGTTTAGTATTGGTAATTTCTGCAATTGTTGCAATCTTTATAGGTATAGTTGACTTTGGTCTAACAAAAGCTTTAGAGAATTTAGTAGCGAGGTAAATTAATAAATATGGATACTAATCAAAACGAGGCCCAAATTAGCGAAAAAGGAACAGGAAGTAAAAAGATTCCTGGTCACATGATTATCTCAGCATCTGAGAACCCAATGGCCAAATGGTTTGTTGTTCACACATCTTCAGGTCATGAAGTTAGGGTAATGGAGCAACTTCGTCAAAGAATTGAAACGATGGGACTAAAGGATAAAGTCTTTGAAATGCTTGTCCCCACTCAAGATAAAATCGTAATTCGAAGTGGCAAAAAATCCCAAATCAAAGAAAAAATCTTCCCAGGATATTTACTTGTAAAGATGATTTTGGATGATCCTACATGGCTGGCTGTTCGCACTACAGCAGGAATAACAGGTTTTGTGGGCGCAGGCAATAAACCTACTGCACTATCAGAATTAGAAGTTGCCAACATTCAAAAGTTCGTCAGCTCCCCTGCACCAAGATATAAAACTAAGTTTATTAATGGTGAGGCTGTTAAAATCACAGATGGTCCATTTACTGACTTTTTAGGAACAATTCATGAAATTGACGAAGAAAAAGGAAAAGTAAAAGTTTTAGTATCAATTTTTGGAAGAGAAACACCAGTAGAACTTGACTTCTTGCAGATACAAAAGATTTAAATCTCAAAAAAATCTAGATTCCAATTTTCCAAATTCCTTTTTCCCTGAATGCTGGGATAGTTTGACGTTTAGCAAAATTAAATAAAGAAGATCCTTTACTTTTATTTAACCTTACATATTCTGATAATCTAATTATCTTTAATCCTTTTAGATAGGCAAGGCGTTTATATAATGATTCGGTTAACGCTTTACTTATTATCTCAAACATAGTTTTAACTTTTTTTGATTCATTATATTCATTAAAGGCTAGATAATAATTAAGTTTTTCTTTATTTTTGACAATAATATTGGGAAAACCAAGACATCCTAGTTGAAAATTTAGTAAAACTCGACCCATTCTTCCATTACCATCGTTAAACGGATGGATTGATTCAAACTCGAGATGAAATTTCGCAACCTTTTCTAAAAAGTAACTATTATTATTGCTTGAATATTCAATTAGTAGATTTTTAATTAATTCAACTATTTTTTGAGGAGGTGCCCCAATATGAGTACTAACTCGTACATATTCATTATTTTCTCTAAATCTGCCTGAAATACTAGAATTAATATTTTCTAAAAGCATTTTATGTAAAAAAAACATGAAATCAGTATTCAACTCAGCTATATTATTTTTATTTCGAAGATACTCCATAATTCTAGCCAGATTCTTAGCTTCAAAAACTTCTCTTAAATTTAGATCTTTTGAAACTTCAAGATCCATCAATATTTTTTCGGTCTCTTTTAAGGTCAAAGTCGAGTTTTCGATTGCATTACTGTTATATACACTTTCTGCAATTTCAGCTTCATCTATTAAATTAAGAAGTGGTTCTTTATCAATTTTAAGCTCATCAAACTCTTTCTTTAACTCATCAATTTTAGTTTTTATAGAATTTCCTAGAATCATGAAATGATTATAATATATTCACGCTAATTTGTCAAGTTTACGTGAATTCAAGTCATTTCTCACCCAAATTCACACCAAAAAGAAGTGTTTATCCGTTTCTTTCAACTGCAGTAGAGTCAATGTTACCTATATTTTCAATTGCACGATCTCGCAATTTTTCTGCCAAAGGAAGCCATCTTTTAAGTCCTGTATGTCTTGGGGAAGTACAGAGTATATCTCCACCCTGATGCCAATCTGTAGTTTCATTTGATTTAATTTCAGCCTTAGTTGCATTTACATCTTTAGCAAAAACTTCGGCCACTGTAAGTTGATCACTCACCATTTTTCCATATGCCCCCAAACGCCGTGCTCTGTTAAATCTTGCAAATGCCATATTGGTGTGAAGTATATTACTCGTCTATTGAAAAGTCAAATTTTCTATGTTAGTATTCATCTACCACAAATTAATGTGGAAGACTTTAAGTCGAAGTGTTTTTATCCTTCACTTAATATCTTTATATCAAATCACTTTATATCTTGTTATATGGCAAAGAAAATTAAAACATTAGTTAAGATAAACCTCAAGGGTGGTGAAGCCACACCTGCACCTCCAGTTGGTACTGCCTTAGGACAACATGGTATTGCCATTATGGATTTTGTCAAAGCTTACAATGACAAAACCAAAGACATGAAAGGTCAGATAGTCCCTGCAGTCATCACAATTTATGAAGACAGAAGTTTTGATTTCATAATCAAAAAGGCCCCAGTTTCAGCAATGATTAAAAAAGTACTTGGTCTTGAAAAAGCATCTGGCACTGCAGGCAGAGAAACAATTGCCGTATTAACTAAAAACCAAGCTGAAGAAATTGCCAAAGAAAAAATGGATGACTTGAATACTAAAGATTTAAAGATGGCTGTAAAAATAGTTGCAGGAACTGCTAGAAGTATGGGAATTAAAGTCGATAAGCAAAGCTTGTAAATAAATTTATGGGTAAAACAAAAACTGCTTTTGTAACAGAAACGGAAGAAATCAAAAAAACTTCAGCCGAAAAGTATGCTGAGAAAAAAGCTAAAAGAGATATAGAAAAAGAAAAAGTATTAGACGTACCAAAAGTAGAACAGGTATTACAAGATGAGACAGCACAATCAGAGATTAAAGTAAAAAAAGAAATAATTGAAAAACAAAGAGGTAAAAAATATTTGGAGGCTAAATTAAAGATAAACAAGACAAACTCATATAAACTAACTGACGCAATTAAACTTGTTAAAGAGACTTCATACTCTAAATTTGACGGCACAATGGAAATGCATTTAGTAGTCAAAAAGACAGGAGTAAATATTAATGTCACACTTCCCTATTCAGCTGGAAAACAAAAAAGAATAGAATTTGCTACTGAGGAAACTTTAGAAAAATTGAAAATAGGGAAGATTGATTTTGACGTACTTTTGACAACAGCTGATATGATGCCAAAACTTGTAATGTATGCTAAATTACTGGGCCCAAGGGGCTTAATGCCAAATCCAAAGAATGGAACAATTGTTAAATCAGTTAAAGACAAAGAAAAATTTGGTGGAAACACAATTAATTTGAAAACTGAAAAGGAAGTCCCTCTAATTCACACTTCTTTTGGAAAAGTATCACAAGATTTGAGTGAGCTTGTCAAAAATGCAGAAACTATTTTAGATAAACTTGGAGGTAGTAAAACAATAGTCAGAACCTTCATTAAATCCACCATGTCCCCAAGTGTAAAAATTCAAATTTAATCCCAATTCAAGGATTTTATCTTTTCATAATAATTTTGGGTTGTTATTACTTCAGTTCTGTTTTTAATTGGAAATATATCTTGGACTCTGCCAGTTTTTGATTTGACTTCAACAGTTATATAATTTTTTTTGTAGTCCTCTATAACTATATCAATTTCTTTACCCCCATATTCGCGGTAAAAATAAAAATTTATTTTTGTATTTGTAATTCGACGCAGTTTTTCTAATTCGATAATTACAAAATTCTCAAAAACTCCACCTTTATCTTGACGCAAATCTAAATCTCTAAAATCTTGAATTAGTGCGTTGCGAATCCCTAGATCATAAAAGTAAAGTTTACGATTCTCAGAAACAGCTCTTCTCATGTTAGTTTTAAATGACGGCATTGGTATCAAAATATAGTTTTTGATAAAGATCTCAATATAATTTGAGACGGTTGCAGGATATGCATTAAGTGATTTGGCAATTTCATTAAGTGAAACTTCGGACCCCAGCTGTAAAGCTATTTTAGTGAGAATATCCTTGGCTAATTTTTGGTTTTTTAGTTCGTATATATCGACAACGTCTTTAAGTATATAAGTATCAAGTATTTTTTGAAGCAAATCAATTCTTTTGCTTTCTGATAAAATACTACTACTTGAATAGACTTCCGGATACATCCCCCATATTTGTGAATTAATAACCATTTTTTTAGTAAATTCTGTCATCTCTGAAGATTTTGGACTCTCATTATTTACAATTTCAGAGATTGATAAAGGTAAACAATAGATCTCATTAAATCTTCCAGCCATAGTATCAAATTCCTGACCTGTTTTTTGACGAAGTTCTGAACTCCCCGTCGCGATAACCTTCTTTTTAAATTCATCATGTAATAATTTAAGCATTACAGTAGATGCAGGATAATTTTGTACTTCGTCGATTAGTATTACTTTATTTTCAGAAGCAATTTTCTCAAGTATATCTCTACGTGGTTGAAACTTATCACGATCAGAAGCGAGATCAAAGTTGTATTTAGTAACCTTCAGTTTTTTGGCTAAATTATCAATTAATGTGGTTTTACCTGAACGTCTGGGTCCCCAAATAAATAATGTCTTTATTCCATCGCTTTTGAGATATTCTTCTATATCATCCTCGATATCTCGTTTTACTATATTCATACAATATATTTTAGTACTAATCTATATTTTGTCAAGATATAGATTAATATCATTTTATATTACGTTAGGCTCGGGGAACTGTTGTTATAAGCTACCATCACCACACTTAATTTAAAGCTCAGGTCTGATTGCAAGAGCACTATCTGATAAACCATCGCCTCCAATCGCTCCACAAATAAATTCGTGTCTATAAGCTTTATATAATTTAGTAGGATCTTGACTCAATTCTATAAGTTTTTCTGGAGTATATCTCCTCAGTGGATCGGCTCCTAAAAATCTAATTACTTGTTCTCTCCAATCAGGAAATGTAGCATCCATTTCATCTGCTGAATCAAGTAGTTGTAGTACATCTTTTTTTTCTGTATTCATATTTTCGCCTCCTTTCTTCCTTTCTTGTTTCTAGCTTTACTACAGGGTATAATATCAGTACTCAAAACAAACATCTTGAGTGAGTATATGAATTATCCTAAAGTAAATATAGTAACCGATATTACGGGAGATTTGGAAGCACAGTATCTTTGTTTTTTGGCTAAAGGTATAAGCACGGGAGAATATCAAGATGGCGGATTTGCAGTTACTCCAAATCTTGAAAGGGGAAATCCTAAAACAGTTTACTTTCCCAACCTCCCCTATTCCAAAAATTTCTGGAGAACTATTAATTTTAACCCCAACAAAAACTTTTCCACTACATATCCGCAATCCGCAATCGATGAAATTAAGTTACATCTTATAAAATTTAAAAAAGATAATTTGAGAAGTGGCATAGAAAAAATTAAAAAAGACTGGCAAAAAATTGAAGAGTCATTTTTTAATGATGTTGATAAATTCCTGGATTTTAAAAAGGCTATTTCAAAAGTACACGAAATCAATGTTTTGATTACACCTTTTGGAACACTTGGTTCATTTAACCCTCCAAGAATCGGTAACAAATTCAATTTATTGGTTACATCTCGAGTTGATCTTCCTGCTGGAAATATTGGAGCTGGTATTTTACAAAATTTATATATTGTTGAAAATTGGATAGGTGGGGAGATTAATGAGGAAAAATATTTAAAAAGAATGTCAGCAATTTCATTCATTTTTGAAAACACTATTTTTAAAAAATATTATCCTAATTTTAAAAATATAATTAGATCACAATTTTCTTTTTCAAAAGATACAATAACTAAATCAAATAAATATTTAGTAAAATTAGGTTTTCCTCAAAAAGAAATCAAAATTAACTTAGAAAATATAATATTCTCAAAACAGGAAAAGGATTTACTTACTGCATTAATTAAAAATAAAGGAAAAATTTTAGACTTTGATCAAGTAGCAAATATAATCTGGAAAGATAAGGCAGATGATAAGTTTTCTCTCGAAGCCATGGCTAAACTGGTTGAAAATCTAAGGCGAAAAATAAAAACTTTAGGAATTAACAAAGAAGTCATCTTTACCAAAAGAGGAAAAGGATATATTTTTAATTAACCTATTCTTCGTTCAGCAAACCCGGAAGATAAAGCTCCTGCTTTTCCAGTAGTTAACGAATAAGATACTTCAACTAGTTCACCTGATTCTTTTTGAATAACTAAGATTTCAGTATCTGGACCTGGATCGTTATGCTCAGTTCGTTTTTCAAGTACTTTCCCCAAAGGAACAGGTCTTTTTGAGAAGGTATTTGTTAAATGAACCAAAAGATTTACTCCTGGCCGTAAGTTACGCGGATATATAAAAGGCATATTTGGTTATTATCTAATTTGGTTATTATATTTTCTTGAGTTTTTGTTGAGGAAAAATTTTTTTACAAAATTTTTTTACCACTTGACATAGATTCTACAATTAGTATATATTTATACTAATTATGGCGTCTATATCTACAATTAAAGCTATCTCGAGGCTAAAAGAATTAGATCTAAAAGTTATATCCCCAACGTTACTTTCTAAAGTCCTTAATATCGAAAATCGTCACACAATTTACAAAATATTTGAAAGAATGGAAAAATATAAACTTATTCAAAAATTAATAAAGGGTAAATATATTTTATCTGATTTACAAATGTCAGATTTTGAAAAAGCAAATATTATTTTGTCTCCTTCATACATTAGCCTTGAATCAGCACTATCTTATTATGGAATATTACCGCAATTTACCTATTCAATTACGTCAGTTACTACTCAAAAATCAAGAAAATATAAGATTAAAACAAAAGAATATGATTACACCAAAATTCAAAAGGCAATTTTTAGTGATTTTGTTAAGAAAGATAATTTTTTAATCGCTATACCTGAAAAAGCATTGATTGATCTAATATATCTCGCAAGTAAAAATATAGGGAGTCTCAATTTATCTGATTTGGATTTAAGTATTATTAATTGGAAAACTTTTGATAAAATAAAAATGGGGATTAATTACAAACCATTTCAAAATTATATAAAGACACATAATTTAGATAATAGATAACACTACATGATAAGTAACAACATTTTACAAGAACTATCAGAAGGAAAAGGTATTGATAAATACTCAATCTTAAGAGAGATTATTCAAATCCAATTTTTGAACGAATTATATAAAAATAAAGACAGTAAACATTTATTTTTTAAAGGAGGTACAGCATTAAAAATAATTTTTGGCTCGAACAGATATTCTGAAGATTTGGATTTTACAACCAACCTTACTCTAAAAAAATTAAATATATTAATAGATAAAGCTATAGTTGAATTGAAAAAAGAATATCCTGATGTTTATTTAAAGGATTTAGATACAATTCAAGGAATCTCTAAAAAGATTATTCTTCCTGTCGATATATCAAGCCAACCATTAACAATTAAGCTTGATTTTTCTAAAAGAGAAAATGTATTAGATCCAAAATTGGGAACAATATTTACCAACTTACCCATAACAACAACAAGCATAATAAACCATTTATCGCTTGAGGAGATTTTGGCTGAAAAATATAGAGCAATAATTAATAGACAAAAGGGGCGTGATTTATATGATTTTTTATTCATACTTAAAAAGAATGTTAAGTTTAATATCAAATTAATAAACAATAAATTAAAATTTTACAATGAAAAATACAACCCAGAAGAATTTATTGAAAAGGTAAAAAAATGGAATAATAAAGATTTGGATAATGATATTAGAAAATTTTTGCCACTAAAAGACAGGAGTATAATTCCTGAAATCAAAAATTTGATTCTAGCCAAATTTGATGAAGTAAAATAACTCCTCCTTATCATTTGAGTTTCTGTTGAGGAAAAACTTGCTATTTGGGGTAGTAATTTGATAAAATACGTGTATATGATTGATAAGCAAACAGCACCCGAGGAGGGCGCGATACCAAAAGTTATAGCAAGATTGTTTGATGATGGTACTCCACTTAGTTTTGAAGCAACTGATACAACAAGCGTTTGGCAAGGATATGGCTATCGTAATAGCGATAAGCATGCAAGCACAACAACAGTACAATTGTTGATTCCCCTTAATGCATCCGAAGGTCAAATTTTTGAAAAAAATGGTATTAAATTTGAAGTTGCTAAGCCACACAATTCAAATCTAAATACCCAATTCCCAAACTCAGTCTTTGTCAAACGAATTTCTTCTTCAAATTAACTCTTTTGTTTTTTTGTTTTATCTATTACAGCATTTGCAACTTGATTTTCTATAAATCCAGTCACAATCTGACTTGCCCCAATTTGAATACTTTGTTCGAATAAACCAGGTTTTACTACTGGGTAACCTTTAGGTGTGGGGGGGGTATCGGGTATAGCTTTATCTAATTTCTTTCTTAATTCATCCTTGCTTTCCATAATATTTGTATTATATAATACTTTTAGTCCAAAGAAAACTTGCAGTCAATCAACGTAAGCCAAGTAGAGGAAAATATGTTAAAACAGCAAAAAATTGATTTAGTAGTTAAACTTACCCCAAAATTAAAATCTTCTAGTTCTGTTGTTTTTGTTAACTTTGCTGGCCTTTCGGTTATGTTACAACAAAAATTAAAAGCTAATCTTAAAGAAATTGGGGCTGATATGACTGTTATCAAAAATACCCTCATTAAAAGAGCAGGCAAAGAGGCAGGAATAAATGATGAAGTATTAACTGATGAAGTGTTATCAGGCCAAACAGCTTTAATTCTGACAGAAGGCGATGGTGTAGCTCCAATACAAGTAATCGGCAAATTTGCCAAAGAAAACAATGTCCCCCAGTTTAAAGTTGGAATAATTGACGGTAATTTTACTGATAAAGAAGGTTTAACTAAAATTTCTATGTTACCTACAAAAGATATTCTATACTCTCAAGTTGTAGGTTCTTTAATGTCCCCTATATATAGTTTGATTGGAACACTAAATGGAAATATGCAAAAGTTAGTATACATACTGAAGGAGGTGAGTACACGTGGCTAAAAAAGTAGATGAATTAGTAGAAGAAATTTCAAAACTTACGGTACTTGATCTTTCGGAACTTGTAACCGCACTTCAAGATAAACTTGGAGTAAGTGCAATGGCACCAGTAGCCTCAGCCTCCGCTCCAGCAGGAGCTACGGCAGGAGAAACACCAGTAGCAGAATCTGGTGGAAATCAAACCGTAGTAATGACCGCTTCAGGAGCAACAAAAATTGCAGTTATTAAAGCTTTAAGAGAAATTAATCAAACATTAGGACTTAAAGAAGCAAAAGATGCAACAGATAATGTTCCTTTTGAAGTATTAAAGGATGCAAAACCTGAAGATGTTAAGAATGCATCCGAAAAGTTAAAAGCTGCAGGCGCAACAGTTGAGTTAAAGTAATTTAATTTGCACAAAAAAATCCCGAGAGAAATCACGGGATTTTTTGTTAAAAAAAATGGTTTTGGGTAGCATTATGATCAGAATATCCGTCTTTCACTGGCCATTTCTTGATCGCTATTGTTTTTCCTACTTCAAGTGCACCAACTACATCGCCACTCCGCCATGTTGTAGAGGCAAAGTCGGCAACTCTTTCATCCTTATCGCCCACAACATGGGAAGCTGAAATAATAAGCTTATAAACTCCCTCGCGTTTCTCCTTATTTTCTTCTTTTTCCATAAATTATTTAATAAAACATTACCAAATTAGTGTGGCATTATAGTTTTCTTCGGCTTGTTTAGCCTCTCCTTGTAGTCTTTGTGCTCTTTTACCCACAGCAATTGCTAACCCTACTGCAATCTGTGCTTGATAGGTAGTATTAAAATTAGTTATTTCAATTATATAAGCTAATCTCAGAAACTCTTTTTTGTTAGCATCTGCCTCTTCTAAAAGTTGTCTTTGCGTTTTTGATTCCATAATTTAATTACCTTTTCGAACAAACCTCCAATTTTTGTCTATATTGTCATACTTAATTGATCCGTCTGCAACAAGATCAAAAACAACAGAAACTGCTCGTGCGGAAATACCACCTAGCCTTTTTCACGAAAATGCGTTAGCTAAATCTATTGCTGTTACAGGTTCAGCTCTAGCTTCAAAAAAAGATAAAACTTCCTCTCTCAAACCATTTCTGTTTTCTTCTGCTTCCATAAAGTAATTATTCTATAATTCCCTGTTCTTTTAAAATTTTGTCTGCCATAACTGCAGCTTCGCGATGATTAACTGTTGGTGGAACTTTAACAACAATTCTTTTGTACCTACTCCAATCTTTACCATCAGATGGCCTGCCTTCCTCGTATATCAATTCTGTTATTGGTTGTACTTTATCTTTTTTTTCCATATATTAAACACCTTCTTCCTTTTTTTCATAATTATGATTTATCTTTTTACTTAGGTTGCGGTCCAAAAGATTTATGGATTTTCCACGCTTCTTTAGACCCAGGCTTCTGTCTTGTTTCGTTTTTTTCATCCACAGGCTTTTCCTTATTTTTGTCCTCGTCACTATTAACAACAGCAACCTTTGTCGTATCTTCTTTTTCTACTTTTTCGTTATCTTTCATATTTTTCACCTCCAAATTAAAACTATAGGGGAATAATACAGTAAGCCCAAAATTCTAGCTTGACGGCCACCTATCAAAAGTTGACATTCCTGACAGAAAAGTGTATTATTCCTGACATATATGCAGACTATAGGGAGTATTGATGAACAAATTGCCCGATTTTACGCCCCTTTAATTTTAGGGTCATTAAAACATGGCGAAAATAGGTTATGTATCTGGTTCCCCTATCTTGGTAAGACTAGGACTATTAACAACATATTAAATTCAAATAAAACTTTAAGGTTAGTGTTGGGTCAATCATTTTCGAAATACAAATTTATTTATTACGTTGGTACTGTATCCAAAAACAATAAAGCTTCCGAAATATTAGAAAATATTGCGATAAATCTTAATATCAATATTAAACAAAACAATTCAAATTTAATAGATACTGTTTCTAATCGATGCCGAGAACTTATAAACAAAGGCTTAAAAGTTGTCTTTATCGGGGATACATTAGAAAATTTAGCTACGATTGAACGTCAAAGATTATTTACCGGTATTAGCAATATTGTTCGTTCAGACCAAAATAATATTCATTCTATTCTAAACATTAATTATTTTGAACAAATTGAGTCGATTATTAATCGACAACCCAGTATTATAACCCTTATAAATTCAATTGAAACTGTTCCATGTTTACCTTCAGAGATATTATCAAATTTTATAAAAAACCAGTCTCAAAAGTTGAATTTTTCAATTACTGAAACAGAAATTGAAAACATTAAAAACTATACAGGAGGGATATTAACCCTTACCAGAGCACTTCTTCGAAATAAAGACAAAAACAACTTAGAGCTTGACTTAAAGTTTAATGCTATTTGGAAACATCTTCCTGATAATTATAAGAGTGTTTTTGAAAAGACCATAACAAATACAAAAGTAATAAACCCCAATGAACTTAGAATTTTAGAAACCTTAAGAAAATCAGGAATTGTTGATCTTGACATATTTAAGGATAAATTCATATTAAGTCAAACTAAAAATCCAAATGTCTTAAGAAGTATATTAAACGACTGGGAGTTGGAAGTTTATAATCTTTTACTTAAAAGCAAAAATAAAGTTGTAAGTAGAGAAAAAATTGCTTCTGCCATATGGGGTAATAACGAGGAAGTAGATTACTCGGATTGGGCTGTGGATCAAAAAATTTCTAGGTTTAGAAAAAAGATTTCAAGATATGGCCTAGATCCTAATTTTTTAGAAACTGTTAAAGGAAAGGGGTATAAATGGCAATTATAGATTTTGATCGTTCCGATGTAGACGAACAATTTGATAGATATGACGATTTACCTGAAGATGAAATCTGTGGTGTAACTTCTAGCAAATTTCTAAATATGCTGGATGCTCGAAAAAATTCGCACCCTGATCTTTCCGCTTTTCTTACCCAACTAGGAAATGAACAGACTGAAGTTATAGCATTTTTAGAAAATAATGTATCAGACGGAAAAGCAAACGTTGTAGGTGGAATAGCTTTTGCATTTTTAGGGTATCAAATTAGGAAGATCTGTGGTTTTTACCAAGTAGTTGGTAATTTACAATATTTTCCAGTTGATGATTTATTAGCTTCAGCAAGACGAGATCAGAAGTACAGAGATCTAAAATTTGACCTCGATATTGTTCGACCAAATATAGATTCCAGTGTACTAGGCACAACAGACTTACCTAACTGCAAGATAAAGACAGATCCGAACCGTGTATGTTTCGGCGATGGATATAGCATATCAATAACTGAGGATAGCCCTGAAGATCTACAAAATGTAAGAAGTTTAAATAACTTACATACATCTTTAGATGAAATAAGACTGCCAATTGATTCTGGCATGAATATCCAAGTTATACCAAATTTATTGACACAAGAACTAAAATTAGAACTTAAGGGTGATCTTCAAAAAGCATTTAGGGAAACTGATGATAGTCAGATAAGATTTATCAGTATTGTTATACTAAGATTTATTGCTCAAACACTTCTAACCAGAGACGGAAAACAAATTACAGTAAACTTTGGTAAGAATAAAAAAGAAGACCATCTATTGTTAGCTTTAATGTTAAAATCAATGGCTTATATCATGACACATAAAGAAGCGGATCGAGGTTTATATGATTGGTTTTTGGACATCATAAATCCTAATTTCCCACTATTTGATAACAGAATTCAAAAAGTAATTGATCTGGCAGAAATGTATAATTAAAAATTACTACAACCTTACCAAGCGACCATTGTTTTCAACTCATCTCGTTTTTTCTTAAGTCTTTCAACCTCTCGACCTTTAGCATTGGCGTCCCTTAAATCAGCTAGTAATAGCCTAGCAGATATCTTGGCTTCCACTCTAGACCCACCTTGTTTTTTTGCTTTATACCAAGCAAGAGTATCGGATGCCTCTTTTCGAGCTTTTCTCGCCGCATCTTCTGCTTGTTCCAAATCTGTTTTTGTCGCTACGACTACTTCCATTTTGTGAATTATAAATATCAATAAAAATATCGCTTGACGGATACCTGTCAATCATTACAGATTCCTGACATATTTACTTCAAAACTGACTTTAAATAATCTGAAAAGGCCTTTAGTTCCGGAGAGGTTTTTGCATCTGGGACAATTCCTGGGCCTTTATTTACTTCAATTAAAAAGTTTTTATTTGTACCTTTTTCAATGGCGATATCAACTCCAGCAATATCAAGATTTAAAATGCTGGTTGATTTAATTGCTATTTTATTAATTTCTTGACAAACAGTATCAAGTTTTAAAAACACTGATGGTTCATCAGGGTCTAAATACTCTACCTTAATTTTTTTGTAATTACGAACTGATTTTTGCTCCAAAACAACAACCTTTCCACCCATAACTAATAATCTATATTCACTTTCAATATCTATGAATTTTTGAAAAATAAATTCCTTCTTTGATCTTTTCAAAAGTTTATCAAAGTCTAAAGAAGACTTTAAGATAAATATGTTTTTATTTCTTTGAGAATTAATTGCCTTAGCAATTATTGGCAGACCCAAGGATAGGATAATTTTTTCTTTATTCTTCACAACTGAAGATCTAAAACAAAAATAACTATCTGGCATTGGAATTTTTTTTATCGCCAGTCTAATAGCACTTGAGGCCTTATCCATAGACATACCAATTTCCCTAAATGCAGGATCTATAAACTTTACCTTTTTGAAATCTAAATATTTTGAAATTGCTCCCATGTAGCGGACATACTTTCCAGCCCGTCTTACAAAGACTAAATCATATTTAGATAAATCAACACCTCTCGCTTTAATTTTTACTTTTCCAGTTTTTATTTCAAAAAATAAATCAGAAAAGGAACGAAGATCGGCCTGATATAAATTACTTGAATTTTTATTTAAAAATCTAGTTAATTTCTTTTTACTTAAACTCAACCTATCAACTAATACTAATATTTTTTTCATTGTCTCATCATATACCCTATATTATATCACGCTCAGAGTTAGAAAATTTAATTAAAACCTTACCTCAACAAAAACTCAAGAAATTGATTTATTACTACTTTAAACTACCTCCATTATGAACAAAGATTTGAAAAGAGAAATGGAACAGGTGATTGGATCTATTATTTTAGCGCAGGTAGTCGATAGCAAAAATATTGATAATGATTGGATATCAAGACTTGCTGATTATCAGGGAGATGCAGATGATGGTTATCGCAAAATGGTAATGGAAAGTGTAAAAATAGTCGAAAAAGCGTTAGCTAGTGGAAAACTCGATGACAACGCAAGTGCGAGATGTGTGCAATACATAGCAAAACATGGCAAGGAAATTGCTAAGTGGCACTCAGAATCACTTAGATTTGTTAATTAAAAAATTCAGTTACTTCCTTTGCAACATTAATCTTTAAAGCCTTTTCAAATCCCTTGAACTGGCAAGCTCTATTTACTTCCAAAACTTTCCACTTATTGCCATTGCCAAGCATTATGTCAACCCCAACATAATCAAGTTTGAAACGTCTTGCAGTTTCGACTGCTATGTTTCCTATAATTATTCTTTTGGAAAAGTTTGAAAGGAATTCTCCCGATCTTGGAGTCCTTTTCATAATTCCAACCACTTTAGAATCGATTACAATGACTCGTAAATCAAAACCTGCTTTTTGAAATTCTAGCTCTTGAGTCTTTTTGTCCAAGACACTCCACTTTAGATAGGATTTAGAATTTAGAACATAGGTATTAGAATTCAGGTAATGTCTCAAAACTTTGTCTCTTAATCTGTAAAGATCTTTTTTTGGATTCGGTTCCCGAAGTATCACATATTTTGTTTCTGGTAAATTTTCAAATCAACATTACTATAACTGATGACTTGCAGGGTAAAACCCTACAATTGGGCCTCATTTTCGAGCCTTTTTGGAGCATAGGCCATTGGATATTGTGTAAAAATAATTAGATCACACATACATAAAAATTGTAAAGTCTTTGGGATGATAATTTGCTCGTAATATGACGCGTTGTGATAAACTCATACAGTACTCTATAATTTCTAAACTATCTGCATACCAAACATTTGAATCTTCATCATTTTTAGGTTGAGGATGGCTTCCTAACATGTTAAAGGCAAGACAATTATTAGTTAACTCAAACATCTTTTTGATTGACTTTTCGCGATAATCCATATTATTTGGGATGTTGGAGTTTAAAACACCACTAGCTAAAACAATGTCGTACATTATGCCACTATAACTTACGGTGTTTGTTAGCTCGTGAAAATCATGAATCTCAAGGTCCAACTGTGGGTAAAGTTTTTTCCCACTTTCAATGAATTCGGGCATTATATCGACACCTTTGTAGGTAACATTTTTATATCTTTTCACAAGAAAATTGCCCATTTCACCAAAACCACAACCAATATCTAACACTTTTTTGTTGTTAAAATCTATTTCTTTCCAGAACTCTCTGAAGCGCTGATGTGCAGCACCCTTAGTTTTCCAGAGTAATGATTTATGATTACTTCCAAACTTTTTAAATTTTGCTTGATAGATATTTAATGATTTCATCTTCAACTGATACATCACAATATTTATTAATTAATTTCCATGAAGGCGCAGCATTTGCTTCAATAACATATAACTTTTTATTCTCATTAATCAACAAATCAACTCCACACACATCAAGCCCGACTGCCTTTGTAGCTTCAATTGCAAGCTTTGCCATATCAACTGGCACTGGATTCAATGTCTCTTTTGTTTCATCTTTATTCCATTTAGTTTGTCTTAAAATTCCCCCTATTACTTTATTACCTATTATTAATAAACGTGCCCTCTTAGCTTTTGATATAAACTCCTGAACAAAGAAAAATTTATTTTTGGGAAGTTTTTCTCTCAAACTTTTTAATTCTTCTTCATTGTTTACAAGCCATACTTCTCTGGCCCGCGAAGAAGTTGTCGACTTGACTACATATGGAAATGGTAACTTGTTAAATGTTCCAAAAACAGTTTTGGGGGTCGTTATACCAGATTCTAAGAGTTTTTTTAGCTCAACTGACTTTCCCAGAGTTATGGGCATAAGATTAGATTTAGTATAAATTCCATCTACTATTTTTATATTATTTTTAATTGCATAATCAGTAACTAAAGTTGCAACTTCTAAACTTTTCCCAACCATCCGAAAATATATCAGCGTATATTGCTTTAGGTCTACGGCTTTCAGCCTTAAAGCATTTGAGTCGGAATCAAAATTAACATCATCAAACGATCCCAAATCAACACCTTTACCAATAAAGTTATCAAGTTTTGAAACTTTACCACTTGTTAATATTAATATAATATTCATGACCATTTTGCCTTTACAAGTTTATCTTTATCAATTTCTGGATTAACTAAAAAGCCTTGTAAGTCGATCCTACCTATCAACACATCATACCTCAATAATTTTCTATCAGCCACAGTCATGTTTGTTTTTATTTTTCTACCAGAAAGGTAAATGGTCACAGGGATAACAGGCCTTGCTTCTTTACCCAAACTTGATAATTTATCTCTAAACCAAAGTATCCTATCCTTTTTTAAAAGTCCTAAGGCTTTTGCATATTTTTTGTCAATTGCGGATGACCATGCACCTGTGTCAATTTTGGATAGAACTTTATGTTTTTTGCCATCTATATCCTTTATTTTGATTTCTTCAACAGCTTTAATTAATTTGACTTCATCAGGGCTATCTTTAATTTTTCCCTTATACCTTCCACCAAATAAAGCTTTGGCAATCCTAACCCCATGCCCAACATCAATTACATCCATATCATCAACTCTTTCTAATCTTTTCTTAAGCCCTTCCATGTTGGCTAGTTGAATAGATAACCCAGGCTGAGCATTAAGCTCAATTATCATGGGTCCTTTATCAGGATGAAGGACTACATCCACCCCAGCATAGCCCAAGCCTGAGGCAATCTGAGCTTTAACTGCAATTTCTAAGATCTTTTGCCAGTATGGCACCTTCACTCCTTTTAGCTTCGTTTCAAAGTCGGGAGATTTTTCAATTGGGTTATTGTGCCAAATTGCATTTGTTGTCATTCCACTTCCTATATCAATACCTAAACCCAATGCTCCTTGATGTAAGTTTGCTCTTCCTCCCGACTCTCTTGTTGGAAGCCTTAGCATTGCCATTACTGGAATTTTATTAAAAACAATAACTCTAATATCGGGTGTTCCACGAAATGCTAACTTAAAAAACCTTCTATGTTTGCCAACATACTCCTGAACAAAAGCTGTGTCAGGCTCATTTCCCATAGAATAGGCACCTTCTAAAATATCTAAGGTTTGAAGTTTTAAGTCTTCAGCAGTTATTTTTTGCCGTGAAGTTGTTGACCAATAATTATTTATTTTCTTTTTGACAACAATTATTCCCTCTCCTCCAAGCCCTCGGGAAGGTTTTAATGCAAAACTACTAGGTAGCTTGTTCCAATCGTAATCAATAACATCTTCAGGATTTTTAAATTTTTTATAAATCTTAGGATGTGGGACATCAAATCTTTTTAAAACGGCATGGGTTAATAATTTTGAATCGGCAATTTTTTTAGCACTGCGAGAATTATACTTGGAAGTATAAAGTACACCTCTTGAATTTAAGCCCAAAATTGATGATATTTTCATAATGAAGTTTTACTTTCCACTTATTAATTTTCTGAAACGTTTGTATTCCATAAATCTTAAACCTATGTAACGACCTAATATGATATCTATCGCAAAAGTAATAAATAAAGAGATCTCGGGATTTAGAAGTACATACTTTTGAAATGGTGCAAAGGTTAAAAAGAGGTATGATAAAAGGGCCAATAGTAAAGTTTGGGAAGTAATTCCAATTGCTGTTTTAACAGATTTTCCAAGCTGAATTTTGGTAAAGTCTTCAACTAAAAGCGTTAAAACAAGTACAGGAAAAATTGATACGTTTTTAAGTCCTTCTATGTTTGCATATGGAGATATAAACAATACTCCTAAAATTCCGAATGAAACAAACCATAAAATAAGTGCCATTTTAGGTAAATATTGTAGTCTTAATTTTAGTTTTCTAGTTAAAAGTCTAACCAGCATTGAAATAGCTCCAATTATTAAAAATAATATAATTCCAAGAGCTGGGCCAATTGCGACAAAAGTAACGGAAAGTGCGGCTGGCAAAAATATACCAAAACCTCTTATACCTATAAGTTGACGGGTAGCGGCTATAACCGTAGCTACAACGGGCAAAAGAAGTAAAAGTACAATAGTGTTAGCTGGAATACCACTATTAACTGCATCTTTTATTGCGTATTTTAAGGGATTAAAAGGCCAAATTGAACTTAAAGTTTGTTCTTTAATAAGTTTCTCTAAAGGACCAACTGCTTCTTCACTTTTCTGAGTTATGTCAACTCTTGAAATTTCAGTTGGAATAGGACTTGGTAAAATTGTAGCAACAGGGCTTGGAGTTGTTTTGGCCATAGTACTCGTAACTCGTAACCCGTAACTTATAAACTGAAAAGTTAGAAACAATAAAAATACTAAAATTACTTTCTTCATAAATAACCAATGCCACGCATTGTGGAATATGTGTGTATTATATCAAATTAGATGTATTTAATGCTACTTTTAAGTAATTCTTGAAAATTATCACAAAATTGTTTTACATATATATCATCTTTAAAAAAGTTTTTCAGATCATAATACAAATCAGTGCTTTTAATTACTAATGATTTTTTAAGTATTTGATTTTTTAAATCATCGGCATTGTTAAAATTTACATATTCTTTTAATCTAGTAAAATTTATATTTACTTTTTTTGAATTAATCTCACCAAACATCCAAACAACATCAAAGGCATCTCTACCTTTAAAAGATTCTTGTTGAATACCACCTTTTTTATAGATTCTAGTCAAAAATGCAGCTATTTTATTTGCGATAAGTGTCGAAAAATCATAAGTCTTAGCAACAAAACTGTACTCGATTGAATCAAAAATTTTAATCTCTATTCCGCAACTTGATGTGTATGAATTTGAAATATCAATTCGTAACATAAGTATTTCACTATCATTTGGCCCAGCATAACCAATTTCTCGAAGCACCGGTAATTTCAAAAAGACTGTCTTGTATTTTACTTTTGCAGAGATGTTTTTATATTTCAGAACAGAATTAAAATATGTAATTAAATCATTTGCAAATTTATTATAATCAAATTCTTTACCAGCAAAAGAGTAACCATCATGGGTGTCAAAGTCAAGATCCTCAGAAAGCCTGCCTAAACCATAAAATTTCCGTAGACAGGTTCCGCCTGTAAAAATCAAATCTTTATACTTGGAATTTGTATATATAAAATTCAAAACAACAATTTGAAGCTCTTCTTTCAACAAATTACGAAGATAATCTTTTGATTTAATATCTTTATTTTTTGATAATATTAGTTTTAAGTTTTCAACTACCATTTCATTATTTTTACGATACTTTTCATTTTAGATGAATTTGAAATCATTGCAAATCGTTTAAATTCTTTAATATCATTTTTATCAAATTCTAACCAATTAATCCGAAGCCCTTCATTTATTTCATATTTCAACAGATCTAAATTCTTAATTTTTTTTAGATACAAGAAATCAAACAATGCTTTAGCCTTTGTCGCAATTCTTATTCTCTTTCCACCATCAAATTCTATAACTTCAAACCCTCCAAACAAATCATCTTTGATGGTTTGATAATTATATTTACCTAACTTGTTTTTAAAATCTCTCGTAGTTTTAAGTGAAATCGAGGTATAACTATATATAGCCTCGGGAATCAAATTCTTGAGACTTAATACATATTCTAATGATAAATATGATGGCTGATATATTATTCCAGCTAAGTATTGAAGATAATTTTCTCTTAACCTAAAATCTGCTTGCAAAGCTATTAAGTAATATTTCGATACAAATAATCCCTTTTTTAAAGCAATAATTTCACCACTTTTAAGCCTTGTCTTAATCCAGTAATCAAGATTTTGACCAGATTTACCTAAGGCAACACCTGCCGTTACTTTATTAAAAAAAGGTAATTTTTCAATCTGTTCCATAATTAGTTAAAAACTTAACTAATTGTAGAATAAAACAGAACTTTTGTCAAGGATTAACTAAAGGTTGCACCATATTTTTGTGCACATGCAGGATTTGCAGTTAAAAACTCAGTTTTGGTTAAACTTGTTCTTGTGACAACTTTGACCCATGCCCCTGAAAACATACCACCTGTACCCACACGAACACCAGTACACTTAGCACGAAATGGACAAAATTCACAACAATCTTTTTTTATTTTTTCAACTTGTAATCCTGCCGATTCTTCCTGAAGTTTTAATTGTGAAGTTTTGGGTAGTGTATCCATATTTTGAGGCCAACGATCTCCTGTTCCATGATATGTTCCCCCACTGTTTTCATCTCTAACACTTAATGGAAAATTTATCTCAGCCATGAAGTTTTATTTTATTTCAGCCCCTGCCCTAACACATTGAAAATTCATCTCATGCAAATATCCAGAAGAATCATTAGTTGAAGCCTGTAAAGCAAACTCTTTCCACGACATACGATTTCCACGATAAGCAGAGACAGTTATTCCTGTACAGCTTCCATTAAAGCCAGATCGGCTACACAAACTACACTTTGATGTCCATTCCTCTCTAGAGAATCTTTCCTTAGTAGATTCTTCACCAAAATCACTATCTTGAGGTAATAAGGTAATTTCAGTAAACATATTTTATCTTCCACTTCTTCGAATTTGCTTATTAATTGTTTTCATCATGTTTGCCTGACGACGAGATGATCTAGTATTTTTATTTGGTTGATTTTTTCTACTTTCTCCCGAAACAAAATATTGATCAGTCATTGTCTTATCATCATAAATACCCACAGCTCCTTGAATAGCGTTAAGATCAGATATCTCCCAATCTATTCCGGGAAATTTTTGAGTTAATCCTGCAATAACTATAGATCTTTCTGTCATATATTAAATCAGGAATTTTCTCCTAGAATCACATCTCCCATTGCACCTAATAATCTAAGACCTCTTACTGCATGTGGTGCCATCTTTTTCCTAATCTCAGCTATTTGTCTGTTTGCATTGTAAGTTAAAACTCCTAAATAATCATCCGTAATTTTTTTGATTTGAGCTTCATACTGCATCATTATTGCTCGTTCATGCTCAGCTGCAGCTAACGATTCAGCCAAAAATTCATCAGAACTAACTCTAAGTATTACAACCCTTTTCTCCATATGTGTTAAGTATTTTAACTATAAGATTTTAAAAGTCTTGACAAAATGTGTCATTTTTTTGACTTTTCTGACAGTTATTAGTATAATAACTGTCATATGGATCAACAAACTCTACTCACCATAGGGAAAAGATTAAAAGAACTAGAAAAACTTTTTAATAATTTGTCTATAGCCGATATCAATAACCAAAGCAAACTTAGAGGTAAAAATAAAATATTACTTGATCATTTTGAGAATAATAAAAGTAAAATTATCAATAAGGACGAAATTGCTGAAATTATCTGGGATAATCCCGATGTAACCGATTGGGCCATTAATCAAGTTATTTCAAGGTTCAGAAAAAAATTGAAAAAATTAGGAATTAACCCAAAAAGACTTGAAACAATCAACAATAGAGGTTATATGTGGAATTAAATTAATAATCCAGTAATTATTTAAATTTTAAATGGATAAACAACTCCCTGAGTCTTAAACTTTGGTTTTTCAAGACTAATAACATACGAGCTATCTAACTTTAAATTTGAAGCAAATTTATTGACTCTTCTGACATCGTTAGAGGTGCCTGTTAATTTAACTTCATAGCCAACATTAGCTGATATGAAATCGATTTCGGCCCCACTCTTTTTCTGGAAGTAACTAACTCTAGGTACAAATATTTTTGTCTCCCTTTTAAAATAGTCGCTTATAAAAAGTTGGTTAAAAATAGTATTTTCAAAAGTTTGCCCAGTTGAAACTTTATCAATTCGATTTAGTAAACCACTATCAGAAAAATATAATTTTGGATTTTTCCTAATTATAATATCTGAAGAATTTGAATAAGCTGGAGCTAGATGTATCAAATATGTTTGTTCAAAAAACTCAAGATAATTGTAAAGGCTTTGCCTTGAAACCCCTAAACTTTCTGACAATTTGCTGATATCTAATTTACTTCCAACCCTTGAGGCTAACAAAAAAAGAAGCGATTTTAGTATTTTTATGTCTCTAAATGTGGAAAGATTAGCAACATCAAGTTGGAAATATGATCCCAAGGCATCATCTAGTTTTAGGTTTTTAGCTTCAATTGTACTTTCCAAGACAACTCCCGGTAATCCACCAAAATTCATATATTCATCATATAAATGCCTTAATAAATCATAATTTGCCGAAACAGTTACTTTTTCTCCCCTAAACCATAAAAATTCTTCAAATGTTAAAGGCATAAGTTCAAAAATGAACTTTCTACCCGAGAGACTTTCTGTAAAATAATTTTTTAGATAAAAGCTACTTGATCCAGTCAAAACAAACTTTATTTTATAATGATCGAATAAATATTTAACAATTGAAGGCGTATCTTTAACAAACTGAATTTCATCCATAAAGATATATGATTTTCCTTTAATATTTAAACCAAGTTCTTTAAATTTGGTTGTAATAGCGTCATAATTTTCCTCTTGAAATATTTTTTGGTTAACTGGGCTTTCCATATCTAAAAATAATTTATTACTCGTTTTTAAGTTATCAAAAAGATATTTAACCAACGTGGATTTCCCAACCCTACGAAACCCTGTTAATACAATCGCTTCTGGATATTCCAAATATTTTTCTAAAAGAGGTAATATTTTACGTTTTATGAACATAATTTACTTATTTTAGACAAAAAGTATACTTTTTGTCAAGTAGAATATACAAAGCCGGTAATAATTTAATTTTCTCCCCTTGCAACTTGATGAAAATTTTGTAAAATTAGGCATTAATGTCACACGGCAAAAGACAACAAAGTGGATCACGACACTACAAACCACACAAGAGGGGGGGGTACAGACCAAGACATGCTGACTTATCGTTGAGAGAAGCTGAATTGGTAGCCATGGCTGTTACCAAGCCTGAAACAAAAAACGAATTATTGAAAGAAAATGACATAGGACTTCAAGCTACTCCAAATTTTAAAACTGAGAGAGAAAATTAAACTTCAAAACTTGCTTTTGTGGTAAAATTTACACTTCTCTATGTCTATTTTTAAAGTCTTTGCGACTTTTTACCACTATTTATTAAAAAATAAGCCTCTTTTTGGGTTTTTTCTTCTATTGGTAATAATTTCTAACATTGCCATGAATTTAAACCCCTACTTTTATCAACTTTTTGTTAAAGCAATCCCCTCTTTGGATCAAAACTATTTAATTAATCTTTTATTTATATTTATTGGAACAAGATTTTTGGGAGTAATTACTGATATTTTTGCTTTTTATGTCGGTGATTCAATTCTATTTGAAGCTGCCAAAAACGCTAGAATAGATATATTTAAACATGTCCAAAATTTAGACTTCTCATTTCACACCAATAAATCAACAGGAAGTTTAATTTCAGCCTTTAAACGAGGAGACGGAGCCTTCTTTTCTTTTTTCCATGACGTTCACGTCAGAATGTTTGGAGTATTAATTGGCTTTTTAGTCATGGTTTATTTCTTACTCAACTTAAATCCTTTAATCGTTGTTCTAACTACAGCTTCTTTGATTATAACTATAATTGCAGCTAAATTTTTAGTTGCCAACAATGTTGCCAAAAGAAAAATTTTTAATCATGAAGAAGATGCAATTAGTGGAATTATAACGGATAACTTAATCAACTTTGAAACAGTTAAACTCTTTGCCAAAGAAAAATGGGAAAACAAAAGGCTTACAAAGTCATTTATTCCTTGGAAAAGGGCACTTTGGGGATATGGCAATTCTTTCCGCTTAATTGATGCTGTAATGGGAACATTAATTAGTTTAAGCATATTTTTAGTGCTTTATCTAACCATTAATCAAGCCATAGATTTAAATTTGACAGTCCCCGATTTTGTCTTAATTACAGGCTTTCTATCAGCCTTTTATCCTAAACTTTGGGACTTAGTCTGGTCAACCCGTGATTTAGCCAAAAATTATGCAGACATTGAAAAATACTTTGGTCTTTTGGAATACAAAGAAGAAGTCTTAGACCCTATAAAACCTAAGTTACTTAAGTCACTTAAAGGAGTGATTGAGTTTAAAAATGTTTCTCATTCGTATTTAGGTGGAACCAAAAATGCAATTAAAAAATTAAATTTAACTATAAAAGCTGGAGAATCTGTTGCCTTTGTGGGAAGAAGCGGATCAGGTAAAACTACAATCACAAAACTTCTAATGAGATTTTTTGACCCAACAGGTGGAGAGATTACAATTGACGGAATTGATATCAAAGACTTTTTAAAAACTGATTTAAGAAGTTTTTTTGGAGTTGTGCCACAGGAGGCAGTTTTATTTAACAACACAATTGGATATAACATCGCTTACGGTGGAACCTCACAGCGGATCTTACAGGGTCGGAACCTGAAAGGCCTATCTGCAGAGGTTCCGACCCTCATAGAAGCTTCCCGAATGGCCCACCTTTCTGATTTTATTGAAAAACTCCCTCAAAAATACGAGACAAATGTAGGTGAACGGGGAATTAAACTTTCAGGTGGACAAAAACAAAGGCTTGCCATAGCCCGCATGATTATGAGTAATCCTGACATTATAATTTTTGATGAAGCAACTTCCCATCTTGATTCAGAATCAGAAAAATTAATTCAAGATGCTTTTTGGAATTATGCCAAAAACAAAACTACTATTGTAATAGCCCACCGCCTTTCAACAATTGCCAAAGCAGATAGAATAATTGTCATGGATGATGGAAAAATAATTGAAGAAGGAAGTCATAAAGATTTAGTTGAAAATAAAAACGGACTTTATAAACACCTTTGGAATTTGCAAAGTTAAGATTGAAAAAATTAATGTTTATCTTGTTATAAAGTTAAATATTCTCCCAATTGCTGTCCTTACAGCTAAACCACCTGCGGTAACAACAGCTCCCGCCGAAACAGGAGCGGCAATCCAATAAACAACGGATCCTGCAATAATAAGTGTTGCGGCAATTTTTTTAACTGCTTCCAAAAGATTTGGATCTGGATCAAGAATTAATCCTTTTTTAAGAGCGTCTTCATACCTAATAGCCAAAACCCCCTTAATACTATCGTTTAATCCCCAATTTCTTACTCCATTCCAAAATCCAGACTGAGGATTAGCTCCCCATTCGTTTAATGCCATATTGGTGGCATTTTCATCTTTCATAATTGGCCCCACAGTAACAAATAAATCTCCTCCAATATTAATCAATCTGGTTGTTGGTACCATCTCACCTTTTTTAATTATCATTCTTGTTCCGTCATCTTCTAATGCAGATCCAACTGAAACAACATCTTCTTCTGGTAAAATGTCTTTGCGGAATAAATTATTTGCCATTTTAGCTAATTTTTTAATCCAACCTGCATAATTATCTGCTGTTAATTGGTAAACTTCTATATCGTCAACCGCTGTCAACAAATTTGTCTCTTTTAATTTACTGCCTTTATCATCCACTAAAACACCATAGAACCAGTCCAGTAAAACAGCCTGTCCTCTGGAACTAGACCACATCCAAAACTGATTCCGCCTCATCACGTCGTGATAACCTATCAAAAATCTTGATAACATTTCGATTGGAGAACAAGCCCCAATTCTTGATATTTCATGAACCCCTAAATCAAGAAGTTTATTTGCGCTCTCAGTCCATTCCGTAATCCAATTGCTCCAAACCTGATCTCGTGGTTGAATTGATTGAATACCCAACTTATCCCTCATCATTTCTCTAAACACCATTACTTTAGGCTCAGGAACTTGCAATTGTTTACCTTCAGAATCGAAATTATCCATAAAAACTGGCATTCCAAAACCTCCAGAAACTTTGGAGTCTCCGATAAATTTGTTTGGAACTAAGAAATATGACATCATATCTTTCTTTACTCTCAAAATTCTTTGTACTTCTCCTCTTATCAAATTACTTTTGGTATTAATCCTAAAAAAATCAACAGCATCTTGGTATTCAAGAGAATTTGGATCGAGCACCTCAAAACAGCCCTTTTCTTCCCATTGTTTAACCATATCAGAGTTTGAAGTTGCATATTTACCATCAAGGTCAAATACACCGTCTTTTTTTCTATTTTCCTCTAAATCTCCAGGGTCGTGTCTAACCATTACCTTGGATGTAAGACCATACATAGTGTGTCTTTCTATAAAATAGACCTCAGGTTTCCTACCTAATTCCATCTTTAATTTCTCCAGTGCTTTTACTCCTTCATCGTATGCTGTTGCTCTGGGTATAAAAACCGCATCTGCATAACCTGATTTTACAGCCACGTTATGAAATTCATTAAAGGTATCTGTCCCAGAAACAGGACTAAGTCCAGCTCTTAAAATATTTACGGCAATATCTAACGGTACATTTTCTGGTATATCGGCCCATAAAGATCTCACAGCAGGTAAAATCTCTTTAACACCTATATTCCTAATTGGATCTTCTATTAATCGATCTACAATCTCATTAGCTTGCTCATCAGTTGTTGATCTTGGATTAAAAGCACCATACATTCTAGCTTTAGCTTCAATTACCTCAGGAGTCTCCTTTCCGTTCTCAACTCCAAATAATGACACCAGATAATTGCTTATCTCGACTGAAATTTTTAACTGGCTGACAGAAGTGGGAAGAGTCATAGGTTCCCACCCATTTAGTCCTTGCTGTTGCAAGACCATAACTGCTTCAGCTCCGTCATATATTTCTCTAATTTTATCTCTTAATTCCTTTTCTGCATCACTAGGAAAAACTTTATTAGACGCTGGGTAACAACTGGTTTCATCAAATCTATCTCTTGGAAGTATAACTGCTCGATATTGATAAGTTTGACTTGACTTGTCAAAAGGCCCAAAACTCACAACTTCAAGATTTGTATTAGATAGATACGCATCTCTAAGATTATCTACATTTAGTGCATGAATATTCCAAGCAATATCAAGTTCATCCCCAGAAAAACCACCACTATCACCTTCTTTGCTATTTCCACAAGCTGTGAGGACCAAGGACCCCGCGGTAATACCCATCAACTTTAAAAAATCCCGGCGAAAAAATGTAGTCATATATTAATGAGACTTGTATTATAGGGTAAACTTTAAATTTGTCAATTTTATACTTCTAACTACTTGAAAATTAAAGTAAGAAAACTTCTTCTTCAGTAAGAAGATTAAATTTTTTGTTTAATTTTACTGATATTTTTTCACAGTTTGTTAAATCATGAGTCTCCCTTAATTTGACCTCAAAACAATCTTTTTCGGTTACAAAGTCAATTTCTTTACCATCAACTCTAAAATATTCTACTTTTTCATATTTATCAATTAATCTTGTATAAACATAGTTCTCAAGGTATTTGCCATAAACTCTGGAATCATTTAAATAACTTATATCAAAACCGTTTACATTTAAAGTTAGGTTTGAATTTAAAGCATATATTTTTTTAGATCCAGAAAGCTTTTTTCTCATACTCTTAAGGCCGAAGTTAAAACAAGTATTAAACAAATTAAGTTCTGATAGTATCTTCACATATTCTCCAATTTCTCTTCTGTCCGAATTCAAGATTTTAGCGACATTATTCACACTAAATTCTTCTGCCAAATCAAACGACAAAGTTTTAATAGTATCTAAAAACAATTGTCTATTAATTTTAGATAAAAAATATAAAGCATCAAAATTAATTATTTGATCTGCTAAATCGTGTATATACTTCTTGTAATCAAGTTCAGAATTTGCAACGACTTCAGGATATTGTCCAAAGGATAAATATTTTCTAAATTCACTCCTATAAATATTTAGGTTTGTTATAAATTCAGCCCTATTATTCGACGGCTCATCTATTTTTTTAAATCTTAAGTATTCGTGAAAATTTAATGCTCCAAGTTTAATTTTATAAATTCTCCCAGCCAGACTCTCTACTGATCTCTGTTTATAAAAAAGTGAAGTTGACCCGCTAACAATAATTTTAATGTCTTTAAATGTATCGTAAAGAAACTTTACTTGATCCTGCCAGAAATCAACCAATTGCACTTCATCCAAAAACAAATATTTCTGTCCATCTATTGAATATTTCTTTAAAAAAATGTCGGCCAGCTTAATTATTATCTCTTTATCATTTAAAATACTTGAGAACTGAAAATAACTGACATTTTTTGGGCTTACTCCATTTTCAATCAAATACCTCATTCCTTGTTTTATGATAAAAGTTTTACCACTTCTTCTAGGACCATTAAGCGTAATAATTAGTTTTTTATTTTTTAACTCATGGCAAAATTGTGGGAAAATATCTCTTTTATACCCTACTTCATCTATTTTGCCTGAAATAAATTGAGGATTCTGACTGACAAGTAGTTCCTCTAAGTTGTACAAATTCATGACAACTATATGGTAATAGTTGTACAAACTTTTGTCAAGAAGCAACTATAAACACCTTTGAGATTTACAAATTGAAAAGTAGATAACTATTTTTCTATCTCTTAACCCTTCTTTTTTTTATTCATTATATACTCACCATACTTGGTCCAAACAGCAGGTGAAACACGACCTTGTACTATTCCGGCTATTGCGCTTTTTCTAAGTGATTGTTCCCTGCATATCTCTTTCATTAATTCTATCTATTAGATCATTAAAATCATTGGCTTAATTAGTAATTTGCGTTGGTAAAATTATTGTATATGTCCTCAATTACGCCCAAATCTCAAATTTAAGTTTTACTACAAAAACTCCTGCAATCTGCTAAAAGGGTAAATGGCTTGCAAAAGGT
>Ga0209211_10000138_pt1 | contig 155455 bp, 145 predicted proteins | sample RifGroA2_FD_183992 | JGI IMG/M metagenome (GOLD analysis project Ga0209211, IMG submission 183992) | Groundwater microbial communities from Rifle, Colorado, USA - Groundwater A2 (SPAdes) (version 2) | ecosystem: Environmental > Aquatic > Deep subsurface > Groundwater | place: Rifle, Colorado...
CCAGAGGTCAAGTGAGCAGCGTCTGGAAAGTCTGAGGTGACGCCTCACTACAGGAATAAATAAAAGAGGTATCTTTAATAACCAAAAAGCTTATGAGTCAAAACTGGCCATATCCTGGCTTGCCCTCCCGTGTGCCAGCCGCTGGCGGCCAAGCCGCCAAACAGCGTGTCACGCGCGGCGGCGTCATCCAGATGAAAGGGCTGCGGGTCGAACTGGGCGGCAAAGCTGGTGATCTGCGCTTCATCCATGGCGTGTTCGCCACTTTTGAACTGGTCGCCCACGGCCAGGTCGTCCAGATAGATCGGAGATTTTCCTGCCATGGAGGCGCTGCGGGCGTGGGTGTCCGTCATGTCATTGGCTTTCATTCAAGGGGATGGATGCCTTGTGGGCTCAGGCGGCGGAGGCGGCCCGGCGCGCCAATCGCGCCTCGCGGATGGGCAGATTGATCAGTGCCGCGCCCACGGCCAGCACGATGTCGATGTACCAGACCCAGTCATAGCTGCCCGTGGCCTGGAATACGCTGCCGCCCAGGTAGGCGCCAAAAAAGCCGCCAACCTGGTGCGACAGCATCACGATGCCGAACAGCATGGCCATGTTGGCCGTGCCGAACATCTTGGCCACCAGCCCGGCGGTGGGGGGCACGGTGGAGAGGAACGTCACACCCATCACGGCGGCGAAGATCAGCACCACCATGGGTGTCTTGGGTGCGAACAAGAAGACCAGCACCGCCAGGCCCCGCGTGGCATACAGCAGTGCCAACAGCGACTTCATGCGCCAGCGCCCTACCGCCCAGCCCATGGCCAGGCTGCCGACAATGTTGAACAGCCCGATGACCGCCAGCGCCCAGCCGCCCACCTCGGGCGCCAATCCACAGGCCGCAATCACCCCTGGCAGGTGCGTGGCCAGGAAGGCAACGTGAAACCCGCATACCAAAAAGCCCACCGCAAGGTACCGGTAGCTGGGCGTTGCCAGCGCCTGGGCAATGGCCTCGCGCGCGGTCAGTGCCTTCTGGCCCGATGCAGCGGCAGCCTGCGCCGCCAGCGCGTTGGAATTGCCCTTGAGCACCCACACCGCAGGCAGCGCCAGCAGCACCAGCACGCCCAGCCACTGCATGGCACTGGCCCAGCCCACGGCAGCGGTCAGGCTGATGGCAATGGGCGCCATCACAAACTGCCCGAACGATCCCCCCGCGTTCACGATGCCACTGGCCAGCCCGCGCTTGCTGGCGGGCACCAGCCGCGCCGTGGCCGCCATCAGCACCGACGGCCCGGCCATGCCCGCGCCGCCTGCGGCCAGCACGCCAATCGCAAAAATCAGCCCTGCCGTGGTCGTCATGTACGGCGTGATGAAAGTGCCCAGCGCCACCAGCGCCACGCCCAGCAGGATCACACGGCCCGTGCCAATGCGGTCGGCCACAGCCCCTGCAAACGGCTGCGTCAGCCCCCACCACAGCTGGCCAAACGCAAAGGCCAGGCTGATGCTGCCAATGCCCAATGCCGTGGAGGTGTTGAGCGCCGACAGGAACAGGCCCATGGTCTGGCGCGTGCCCATGGTGAGCGCAAAGGCGCCAGCGGCGGCCAGCAGCACGAGCCACAGTGCCAGTGGCGCGGCGGACTTGGCTGCGACCGGAGGGGTGTCGTTATTCGTCATGCCCAGCCTCCTGCACTGGCAGTGCTGCCAGCAAATCGAGCGAGTCGTCCACCAGCGCATGCAGCGCCATCACGCGCTCCACGCCCAGCGTTTCATTCAGCGCGAGTTGCGCAGCCTTCCAGTGGCGCTGCGCCTCGGCACGTTTTTCGCGACCTGCGTCGGTGATGTGGGCCAGGCGGCTGCGAGCATCGGCACCCGCCTCCAACGTGACCCATCCTGCATCCACCAGAGGGCGCAGGTTACGCGTCAGCGTGGACGCATCCATCTTCATGGCCACCGCCAGGTCGCCCGGGCGGATAGGCCCCAGCGTGAGCACATGCGACAGCAGCGAATACTGCGTGGTCTTGAGCCCGCACTTCGCCATTTCGGCGTCGTAGTGCGCGGCTATGCGGCGCATCAGCTGGCGCAGCTTGAAGTTGGTGCAGCCCCGTGGCAGTACGGGGGCCAGGGTGGTTGGTTCGGCTTGCATGGATTTAATTGTATCTGCAATAATTGCATATGCAACTCATGCATGTAAACCCCGCCAACAACCCGGACACCCCCATGACACAGCACAACCAACTGGAACATTGGCTTGCACAAGAGCGCGACATCCTCGCCACCCTGGACGCAGGCCCCGGCCCTGGCGTGGCACGGCGCGAGCAGATCGCCCACCTGAACGGGCTGCAGCAGATGCAGGCCATGCTGCGCGGCGAACTGCCCTACGCCGCCATCGCCAAGACGCTGGACTTTTTGATCGTGGAAGTGGGCGAAGGCACAGCCATCTTCCAGGGCACACCCCGCGCTGAGCACCTCAACCCCATGGGCACCGTGCACGGCGGCTGGTTTGCCACCCTGCTCGACTCGGCCCTGGGCTGCTCCATCCATACGCGCATGGAACCCGGACGCGGCTACACCACGGCCGAGCTGGGCATCAACCTGGTCAAGGCCATCACGCCCAAGGTGCAGCGTGTGCGCGCCGAAGGCCGGGTGATCCACAGCGGGCGCCAGTTGGCCACGGCCGAAGCGCGCCTCGTGGGGCCGGACGGCACGCTGTATGCCCACGCCACCACCACCTGCCTGGTTTTTGACATGCCTGCACAATCGAAGGGATGAAATTCCTCCACACGATGCTGCGCGTTGGCAACCTTCAACGCTCGATTGATTTCTACACCAACGTCCTGGGCATGCAGCTGCTGCGCCAGTCCGAGAACCCCGAGTACAAATACTCGCTGGCCTTCCTCGGTTTCGAAGGCGGCAACCCCGGCCAGGCCGAGATCGAGCTGACCTACAACTGGGGCGTGGAAAGCTACGAGATGGGCACTGCCTATGGCCACATCGCCCTGGGTGTTCCTGATGCTTACGCGGCGTGCGAGAAGATCAAGGCCTCGGGCGGCAACGTGACGCGCGAAGCGGGCCCGGTCAAAGGCGGCACGACGGTGATCGCGTTTGTGACCGACCCGGATGGCTACAAGATTGAATTGATCCAGCGCACCGAGGGGGCTGGTGGCGCAGGCTTGCGTTAACCGTCACTATTAAATAGATAGCTACTAGCGCATGATAGATAAGCGCTAGAGGCAAATTTGACTCAATAAAAAACCCGGCACTGCCGGGTTTTTTATGGAGCGACCTGCTGCAGGTCACTACGCAGGCATCAAGCGCCCAGTGCCACTTCCACGCGGCGCGCTTCGGCATTGCTGCCGGTGGCGGTGGTTTCCTCAGGCTTCTTCAGCTCGATCTTGTCTTCCGCCACGCCCAGGGCCTTGAGCGCATCGCGCACTGCAAAGGCGCGTTGCTTGGCCAGCTCGGCGTTCAGGGCTGCGTCACCCGTGGCGTCGTGGAAGCCGGAGATCACAGCCTTCTTGCCCTCGCTCACACCCTTGACCACGTCGGCCAGGGCTTCGTTGGCGCCAGCCGCCAGCTCGGCCTTGGCAGTGGCAAAGTAGAACTTCACCACGCCGTTTTCTACCCGCACACTGGCAGCGTCGTCAGCAACTGCGGCCGCTGTTGCAGCTGGCGCGCTGCTTGCAACGGCCGTTGCAGCAGGCTTGGCGGCACCCGAAGCGCCCACGCGCTTGACCACCACGGTGCCGACCACCACCGAGATCACCAGCGCAATGAGTGCGAACAGGAAACCCAGGGCAAAACGTTGTTGGCTATCGTCGTCAGAACTAGACATTGGAGATTCCTGCAGTGATTAAGAAAAAGAATGGATGCTGGGGCCGTAGCGAAACCCGTAAACACAAGTCCCCAGAGCGTTAAAGCAAAGCTTTCGATTGTAGAGTGAACCCATGACGAACCTGCCCGCCCCGCTGCGAGATCCGGCCCCCATGCTGGAGCGCGCCCTGAACGAATGGGGTGGTCACGAAGACCTGTGGATCTTTGGCTACGGCTCGCTCATCTGGCGCCCGGACTTCGACTATGCCGAGCGCCGCCCGGCCAAGGTGCATGGCTGGCACCGGGCGCTCAAGATGTGGAGCCGCATCAACCGGGGCACGCCCGAATGCCCGGGCCTGGTGTTCGGCATGTTGTCGGGCGGCAGTTGCCGGGGCATGGTGTTCCGTGTGGACAAGGCGCATGCGCGGCAGGTCATGATCAACCTGTGGCAGCGAGAGATGATCACCGCCGTGTACGACCCGCGCTGGCTCGCATGCCACACCCCGCACGGCCCGGTGCGCGCGCTGGCCTTCACCCTGTCGCGCAAAAGCCCCAACCACACGGGCGAGCTGCCCGACCACGAGTACTGCCGTATTTTTGAGCAGGCCTGTGGGCGCTATGGCACCACGCGGGACTACGCCCAGGCCACGTATGACGAGCTGCGCAGGCACGGCATCCATGACCGGGCCCTGGCCCGTTTGATTGCGCTGGCCCAAAAAGAGGCATAGTGCACATCTTTGCTGGACGCGCATGGGCCCGACGGGGAGACTGCGCCTCGGTGCCAGTTAAATACCGGGTGGTTTCATTGTTCTAAGGAGTTTGAGTCATGAAGATCCGTTTCGCTTTTGTCCTGTCATCCGTTACGGCGCTGGCCTTGGCGGGCTGTGCAGCCTATACCTCAGGGCCCAGCGCCACCGCTAAACTCGAACCCACGCGCGGCAACACCACCGCTGGCACGGTCACATTCGTGCAGTCGGGCGACGTGGTGAAGGTGTCTGGCTCCATCAGCGGTCTCAAGCCCAATGCCGAGCACGGCTTTCATGTGCATGAAAAAGGCGACTGCAGTAGCGGCGACGGCATGAGCACCGGCGGCCACTTCAATCCGGGCGGCAAATCCCACGGCCACCACGGCATGGGTGATCACCACACGGGCGACCTGCCCAGCCTCAAGGCCGATGCCAATGGCGTGGCCAGTTTCAGCTTTGAGTCGCGCACGATCCGCGTCGGCAGCACGGCCAATGACATCGTCGGCAAAGGCCTGATCGTGCACCGCGACCCGGACGACTACAAGACCCAGCCGACTGGCAACGCCGGTCCCCGTCTGGCCTGTGCGGTCATTGCCGCCAAGTCATAAACAAAGAGGCTGCTACGGGCTCCTGGGCCTGAACCGCCCCTCCCCCGCAACCCGCCCGCCAGAGATGGCCGGCGGGTTTGGTTTTGGCAGATCAGGCCGGTGGACGGCTGGCAAGGAGGCGTTCGGCGCGCGCCAGATCCTGCACGGTGTCAATGTCCGTCACCGTGCCCTCGTCCTCCACCGCCAGGGTTTGCACCTGCCCTTGCTGAGCAAACTTGCGCACCACGCTGGCGGCACCTTGCTCGCCCGACAGGGCCAGCAGATCCGGCAAGCACTGCGCAGCAAATCCAACGGGGTGGCCGCGCTCGCCGTGAAAGAACGGCACCGTCACCGCCCTCTTCGCCACGGCCTGGGCCAGCATTTGCAGGGTGCCAGGCCGCACCAGAGGCAGATCTCCCGGCAACACCAGCCAGCCCGCCGCATGGGACGTGGCCCGCACCGCCGCCGCAATCGAATCGCCCATGCCCGGATGGCCCACATCCTCCAGGTGCCAGGCCAGCCCGCTGGCGCGCACGGCGGCCAGCGTGTGCTCCAGCACCGGCACCCCCGCCAGCAATGCGCGCAGCTTGTGCACCTGCCCGCCCGATGCCACAAACCGATCGCCCCGGCCGGAGGCCAGTACCAGGACCACGGGAGACGAGGGATCGAGAGACATGGAGATAGGACCTGCGTTGGACAATGAACCGTGCGGCGCACAGCGGGCGAGATTCTAGGCCGTCCGCCGGACTGCGACGGGACTCAAGCCAGCGTATACCCGCCATCTACCACCAGGTTGTGCCCGCTCACAAAGCTGGCTGCATCCGACAGCAAAAACAGCACCGGCCCCGCCATCTCGGCCGGGGCTGCAGGGCGGCCCGACACCGAGGCTTGCAGTGTGTTGCGCATCGCATCCTCGTTGCCAAAGGCGGCCAGCGCCATCGGCGTGACCGTGGGTCCCGGGCTCACGGCGTTCACGCGGATGCCTTGCTGAAAATACTCCATCGCCGCATTGCGCGTGAGGCCCAGGGCCGCGTGTTTGCTGGCGGTATAGGCGCTGATGCCGTTGAACCCCACCTGGGACGAGATGGACAGGTTGTTCACGATGGCCCCGCCACCCGTCTTCAGCATTGCGGCAATCTGGTGCTTCATTGCATAGAAGATGCCCAACGTGTTGGCCTGCAGCACCGCCTGCACGTCCGCTGCATTCAGGGTGTGCAAAGGGCCTGCGACCCCCAGTGCGCCTGCGTTGTTGAAGGCGCCGTCCAGGCGGCCAAAGTGCTGCACTGTGGCCTCGACACTGCGCTGTACGCTGGCCTCATCGGTCACGTCCAGGGCCGTCACCCGGGCCTGTCCACCGACGGCACGCACCCGCTCGGCCACCGCTTCACATTCGGCCGTGCGGCGCGCGGCCAGCACCACATTGGCTTTGTGGCGCCCAAGCGCCACGGCGGTTTCGGCGCCAATGCCCGAAGACGCTCCGCTCACCAGATAAGTTTTTCCGGCCAGATTCCACTCGCTGTTTTGCATGTTTTCTCCTGTGGTGTTGCAAATCAGCGGGAAGCTTATTGTTGAAAATGGAATATATAAATGGCCTGAAAATGCACACATCAATGAACTAATTTCAACAATGAGCCTGGACCTCGCAGATCTCAAACTCCTGAGCACCATCGCCCGCCACCTGAACTTTCGGGCCGCCGCGCAAGAGCTGGGCCTTTCAGCCTCGGCCATCAGCCATGCCGTGCGTTCGCTGGAGGAGCGGCTGGGCGTGCGCATGTTCAGCCGCACCACGCGCAGCGTGGCGCTGACGCCAGCCGGGCGCCAGTTGCTCGATCGTGTAGGGCCCGCCTTGCAGGACATTGCTGCGGCCATCGACGACATCAACGTGTTTCGCGACACCCCGCAGGGCCTGCTGCGCATCAATGCACCGCGCTCGGCGGGCGATTTGGTGCTGGGGCCGCTGATTGCACAGTTTCTGGCGCAGCACCCGCAGGCCGAGGTCGAGTTGGTGCTGGACGACGGGTTGGTCGACATCGTCGAAGGTGGCTTTGACGCAGGCGTGCGCTACGGAGAACGCCTGCAGCAAGACATGGTGGCCCTGCCATTGGGGCCGCAGCAGCAGCTGATGGTGGTGGCGTCCCCTGCCCTGCTCGCGGGGGTGGGTGCGCCGCGCAATCCGCGCGATCTGATGCAGATGCCCTGCGTGCGCATCCGCTTTCCGAGCGGAGCGCGCTATGCGTGGGAGTTTGAAAAGGCCGGCGAAAAGATCGCGGTGGATGTGCAAGGCCGCCTGACCGTGGGCGACATGCCGCTCATCCTGCAGGCGGCCTTGGCGGGCGTGGGGTTTGCGTACCTGTACGAACCCTACGCCCGCGAGGCCCTGGCCAGCGGCGCGCTGGTGAGCGTGCTGGACGACTGGTGCCCACCCATCCCGGGCTTCTACCTGTACTACCCCAGCCGCAGGCAGCCCACGGCCACCCTACGGGCGTTTCTGGAGCTGGTCAAGATGGCCGCTGCATCAGAAGCACCCGGGGGGTGAGGCACCCGCCCCCCGGATGCACGCTGCACTCAAGCCAGCTTGAATGGCAGCTCGCGCGGCGTTTTGCCCGTTAGTTGGGCAATGGCATTCGCAAACGCAGGTGCCAGCGGCGGCAACCCAGGCTCGCCCATGCCCTTCGGTGGATCAGCGCTCGGCACAATGTGCACCGTCACCTGGGGCATGTCGGTGATGCGCGGCACGGCAAAGTCGCCAAAATTGCTCTGCTCCACCACGCCATCCTTCAGCGTGATGGCGCCGCCGGGCAGGCACATCGACAGGCCCATCAGCGCCGCGCCCTGCACCTGCGCCTCCACGCTCTTGGGGTTGACCACCAGATTGCAATGCACGCCGGCCGTGATGCTGTGCAGCTTGGGCGTGCCGTCCTTGACGGACGCCTCGACCACATAGGCCACCACCGATTCAAACGACTCATGCACCGCCACGCCCCAGGCGCGGCCAGCAGCCAGCTTCTTCTTGCCATAGCCCGACTGGGCCACGGCCAGTTGCAATGCGGCCTTGTGACGCGGGTGTTTGTCACCCATCAGGGCCATGCGGTAGGCCACGGGGTCTTGCTTGGTGGTGCGCGCCACTTCGTCGACGAGGGTTTCCATGGCGTAGGCCGTGTGGGTGGAGCCCACACTGCGCCACCACAACACCGGCACATTCACATCCGGGTGGTGCACCGACAGTTTCATGGGCACGTTGTAGGGTTCCTTCATGCCCTCCACGGCCGTGGCGTCGATGCCGTTCTTGACCATGAACGCCTCGAACGGCGAGCCCTTGGTGATGGATTGGCCGACGATGGTGTGGTCCCACGCCAGGATATTCCCCTGTGCGTCGAACCCGATCTCGGCGCGGTGCACGTGCATGGGGCGGTAGTAGCCGCCCTTGATGTCGTCCTCGCGGCTCCACAGCGTGCGCACCGGCGCGGTGATCCCCGCCGTGCGCGCCGCCTTGGCCACGCCGCAGGCCTCCACCACGTAGTCGCTGGTGGGAATGGCACGGCGTCCAAAGCCGCCACCGGCCATCTGGGTGTTCACCTTCACGTTTTGCGGCTGCAGGCCCAGCGTCCTGGCGGCGGCCATGGCGTCCAGGCCGGGCATCTGGGTGCCCATCCAGAGTTCGGCCTTGTCACCATCGAGCTTCACCGTGCAGTTGAGCGGCTCCATGGGGGCGTGCGCCAGGTAGGGGAAGACGAACTCGGCGCTGATCTTGTGCGCAGCGCCAGCCAGCTGCGCCATGTCGGCCTGCATGGCCACGTTGCCGGGCTTGGTGGCCAGCTCGCGGTACTGCGCCAGCAGTGCCGTGGTGTCGGGCTTGCCCACCGCGCTGGTGTCCCATTCCACCTTCAGCGCATCACGGCCCTGCTTGGCGGGCCAGTAACCATCGGCCACGATGGCCACGCCCTCGCCGCCCCGGTCGGTGGGCACGCGCAGCACGGCCTTCACGCCCTTGATGGCTTTGGCGGCACTGTCGTCCAGCGACTTCAGCTTGGCGCCGAACACGGGTGGGCGCGCCACCACGGCCGTGAGCATGCCGGGCAGGCGCACGTCAATGCCGTAGTCCTGCTGGCCGCTCGATTTGGCTTTGGCGTCGAGTCGGCCCGTGGGCTTGCCGATGAGGCGGAACTGCTTGGGGTCTTTCAAGGTGACCTTTTCGGGCACGGGCTGCTTCATGGCCGCTTCGGCCAGCGCGCCGTAGCCCAGCTTCTTGCCACCGGGGCCTACGACGAAACCGTTGCTGGTGCGCAGCGCCGAGGCATCCACGCCCCACTGCGCGGCAGCGGCCGAGACCAACATGGCCCGGGTGCGAGCGCCCAGTTCGCGGTACTGGGTGTAGGAGTTTTTGATGGAGTTGGAGCCACCCGTGAGGTGCATGCCCATCATCGGGTCGGCATAGGCCTGGTTGGCATCGCCGTGCACGCTGCGCACCTTGCTCCAGTCGGCATCCAGCTCTTCGGCCAGGATCATGGGCAGGCCGGTCTGCACGCCCTGGCCAAAGTCCAGGCGGTTGATGGTGACGGTGACCGTGCCATCGGCGTCGATACGGACAAAGGCTGAAGGCTGCTCGAACGGCTTGAGGCCTGCGGCCGCTGCCCCGGCGCCCTGCGCGCTGGTCACCAGCGGAAACGCACCCAGCGCAAAACCGGATGCCGCAGACACCTTGAGGAACGTGCGGCGCGCCACGCCTTCGTGCGAGGCAGCATCCGCTTCTGTATTGATAGCGCCTTGCGCCTGATTCATAAGCGCTACCAGGCCTTTTGGCATGTGGGCGCGTGCGGTTTGAGCGTCGAAATGCATAGTGTTCTCCTGCTCGGTGTTCTTAGGCCAGAGTCTTGGCAGCGTCATGGATGGCCGCGCGGATGCGCACGTAGGTGCCGCAGCGGCACACATTGCCCGCCATGGCAGCGTCGATATCGGCGTCGGTGGGTTTCTTCTTGCCCTGCAGCAGTGCGGTGGCGCTCATGATCTGGCCGCTTTGGCAGTAGCCACACTGGGCCACGTCGTGCTTGACCCAGGCGGCGTGCACGGCCTTGCCCACCTTGTCATTGGTGGTCACCGCCTCGATGGTGGTGATCTTCTGGCCTGCCGCCGCCGAAATGGGCGTGATGCACGAACGAATGGGCGCACCGTTCAGATGCACCGTGCAGGCCCCGCACAAAGCCTGGCCGCAGCCAAACTTGGTGCCGGTCATGCCCAGCGTGTCGCGCAGGGCCCAGAGGATGGGGGTGGATTCATCGGCATCCACAGCCGTGTCTTTGCCATTGATGTTGAGGGTAGGCATCGTGGGGTTCTCCGTGGGGAAGGTGTTGTTGTTTGGTGGGAGGCGATTGAGCAGAGCGGGATGGTGTCAGCGACGCCATCGGCCATGAAACGGTTGGAGCGTGGTGAGTGGCATTTTTAAGAGAATATAAATTCGATTAAAAGATCAACTCTTGGTGGGCCAAAGTGCATCGCTATATCTCGTTCAGAGGCTGAGAGTTTTTTAGCCGTGCCCGAAAGGCGCGCGAAAACGCCACGGATCTAGGCGCAAAGCGCAGCCATAGCTCGGGCTATGGCGAGCATTTGCAACGACGAGTCGCGGCGTTTTGGCGTGCAAGGCGGGCATGGATAAAAGACTCTCAGCCTCTTAGGCCTTCAGTGCGTCCCAGCACAGCCCAAAAGCCATCTGGTGCACGGCCTCCTCATCGGGCAGCACCTTGGTGCGGATCAGGTTGCCCGTCTCTCGCACCGACCCCACCAGGCTGGCCGTGAGCAGCGGGATGGGCACGGCCTTCAGGATCTCTTGCTGCTGGCCTTCTTCCATCAACGCAAAAAAACCGGCCATCAGACGGGTCGAGAATTCGCGGTTGCCCTCGGTGAACCAGGGCGAGTTGTAGTACTGCTCCTGAAACACCACCTCGGCATACTGGTCCAGCCGGTGGCGCAGCAGGTTGCCCCAGGCGCGCCGCACGCGGGCGCGGTAGGGCATGCCGGGCACGATGCCCTCCATAATGCGCGCGGCCGTGACTGTCTTGGCATCCTGGTAAAGCTGGCTGATGAGTTCATCCTTGGACGGGTAGTACACATACAGCGTGCTGGTGGCAATGCCCGCCGCGCGGGCGATATCGGCCAGGGTCAGGCCGCTCAGGCCCGTCTGGGCCACCAGCTCGAAGGTGGCCTGGGCAATGGCGCGCTGTTTTTCGTCGTCTTTGGGTTTCATCGATGCGGCAATATAAGCGAATAGTTATTCGACGACAACCAGGGCCACCGAAGACCCCACGTTAGCCAGATCCCGCCCGGCCGTCGCCCCTTTTAGAGCGTGCCCGCCGTGGCTGGCAACCGCCCTGCCCTCGCATGCACAATTGGCCCATGACCACCTCCATCGCCGACCTTCGCAAGAGCTACGAGCGCGCCGAACTCAACGAAGACGCCTCGCACGCCGCCCCCCTGCAGCAGTTTGACCAGTGGCTGAAAGAAGCCATCAGTGCCGAAGTGCCCGAGCCCAACGCCATGACCCTGGCCACCGTGGGCAGCGACCTGCGCCCCAGCACCCGCATCGTGCTGATCAAGGGCTATGACGAGCGCGGCATCGTCTGGTTCACCAATTACGACAGTCGCAAGGGCCGCCAGATTGCTGGTAACCCCTACGCAGCCCTGCAGTTCCACTGGGTAGAGCTGGAACGTGTGGTGCGCATCGAGGGCGTGGTGGAAAAGGTCAGCGATGCAGAGAGTGACGAATACTTCAACAGCCGCCCGCTGGATTCCCGCATCGGCGCCTGGGCCAGCCCGCAAAGCCAGGTGATTTCTGGCCGGGGCGTGCTGGTGGCCAACGCCGCCAAGTACGGCGCGCAGTTCATGCTGAAGCCACCCCGCCCGCCACACTGGGGCGGGTATCGCCTCAAGCCTGATCAGTGGGAGTTCTGGCAGGGGCGCAAAAGCCGGTTACATGACCGGTTGCGGTATCGGATGGATGGGGGGGAGTGGGTACGGGAGCGGCTGGCGCCCTGACTGCGGCCCACCCAGGGACATCAACAGACCTGCAAGAGGCCAACGATGTTTTCGCACATCTTCATCGGCGTCACCGACTTCGACCGCGCGCTGGCGTTCTACCAGCCCGTGATGGCAGCGCTGGGCATCGAGCCGCGTTTTGTGGATGCCGCCCACCCTTGGGCCGGATGGCAAAGCCACCCCAACCCGCGCCCCCTTTTTCTCATCGGCCGTCCTTTTGAAGGCGAACACGCACCGGGCAACGGCCAGATGACTGCCTTTGTCGCCAGCACCCGCGCGCAGGTGGATGCAGTGCACGCTGCGGCCCTGGCGAACGGGGGGCATTGTGACGGGCCGCCCGGCCTGAGGCCGCAGTACCACGCCAACTACTACGGCGCATATTTCAGAGACCCGGACGGCAACAAGCTCTGCGTGGCGTGCCACGGCCCCCAAGACGCCTGAGCCCAAGCCACTTCGTCGTATCTTTTCTTCACGTCGCGGCGCCATGAGCATCTCTTGACCTCAAGAGCCTGCGACTTGGAAAAGCCTTTGGCGGATAAAAATTATGATGATAATCATAATTTGTGATACAGTGAGGGCATGAAGAACCCAGCCCCATCACGCAAAGAGCTAAGCCATGAGCGCATCGTGGCGGCTGCGGCGCGTGCCATCAGGCGCAATGGATTCAGCGGAGCGGGCGTTGCGGACATCATGAAGGACGCAGGCCTCACGCATGGTGGCTTCTATTCCCACTTCCCTTCTCGGGAGGCGATGCTTGCGGAAGCCACAGACAGAGCGGGCGCAGAAACCGTTGGGCTCGCCGAGTCTGCAGCTGCGTCGGTTCCAGCCGATCAAGCGCTGGAGGCCATGTTGGGGGCCTATTTGTCGGAACAGCATATCAACAATCCGGATGTTGGTTGCCCTATGGCAGCCCTCAGTTCGGAGCTGGCCCGCCAAGCCCCCGAGGTGCGGCGTGCAGCCACCCGGCGAATGAAAGAAATGGTGGATGTGATCGCACGACAGTTGCCCACCTGGGGAACACCAGAAGCCCACGAGCGAGCACTTTTTCTGGTTGCCACCATGGTGGGAGCCGTTTCCCTGGCGCGCGCCGTAGACGATCCTTCGCTGGCTGGAAGGCTCAGCAAAGCTGCTTTCAAGTACGCCCGCTCCAGTGGCGAAGAGTCGAAAAAATAGCTTCCATTTTTTGAATTCAAATTATGATGAACATCATATTAAAACTGGAATGAAGTGGAAAATTCTCAAATCAGCCTATCGAGGACTTGATCTCCAACTTGTTTCGATGTTCTTGTTTGTACAGAATATGATGATCATCATGCCATCTATCCGCAGTCGAACTTTGAAAGGTCCCATTGATTGCCTTGACCACCAACCCTTCCACAGCAAACCACGCTGAGTGACTCGCCGAAAAACCTGGCATTCAGCATTTTCCGAGGCGCCTGAGCCTCATTTCCTAGGAGATATCCACCATGAACACCTTCTCTCGCTTTCTCTCCGTCGCAGTAGTCGCAACGCTCACCTCAGTCGGCGCACTGGCTTCTGAGTTGGACCCGGCGCAATTTGCCACCCAGTTTGAGGGCAACCGCACGCGGGCTGAAGTCGCCGCAGAAGCTGCACAAGTACCCATGACCCGAAGCCAGATCCCTTCGGGCTCCAAAGCCGAGTCTTACAAGTCTGTGGCTGACCGCGCAGCCATTCGGGCACAGGCGGCAGATGCAGTCCGTACTGGCCAGATCTCCTCTGGCGAGACTGGCGCGCGCTAACTTGACGAAGGTGATGCGGTCCTTGTCTCGATCTGAAATATGACGAAAATCATATAAACACAATTTGACCGTCGCCAGTGGGCCGTTCACCAACCTGGATACGCCAGGAGTAAGGAAAACCATGAAAGCATTTGTCATTGATCGCTACAGCAAAAAAGGGGATCTTCGATTGGCCGAGCTGCCAACCCCGGAGCTGCGCGACGACGAAGTCCTGGTCCAGGTCCACGCTGCGGGTGTGAATCTTCTGGACTCGAAGATCCGCAGTGGAGAGTTCAAGCTCATCCTGCCTTACAAACTGCCCCTCGTCTTGGGCCACGACGTGGCTGGCGTGGTCACCCAGGTGGGCCCCCGCGTGCGGCAGTTCAAAGTGGGTGATGAGGTCTACGCACGGCCGGACGACTTTCGCATCGGTACGTTTGCTGAATTTGTGCCGGTGAAAGAGGCCTCGCTGGCGCTCAAGCCGAAGAACATCACCATGGAAGAAGCAGCGTCCCTTCCCTTGGTGGCGCTGACGGCTTGGCAGGCGCTGGTCGAGAAGGCCCAAATCAAAAAGGGCCAGAAGGTCTTTATCCAGGCGGGCTCTGGCGGCGTGGGGACCTTTGCCATCCAGCTGGCCAAGCATCTTGGTGCCACGGTGGCCACGACCACCAGCACGGCCAATGCCGCACTGGTGAAGGCCCTGGGGGCCGACGTCGCGGTGGACTACAAGACGCAGGATTTTGAGGACGTATTGCGCGACTACGACGTCGTACTGAACAGCCAGGACGGCAAGACCCTCGAAAAATCCCTGCGAGTGCTCAAGGGGGGCGGTGGAAAGCTCATTTCCATTTCCGGCCCGCCAGATCCCGATTTCGCAAGCGCGATCAAGGCGTCCTGGCTCGTGAAGCTGGTCGTGCGGCTGCTGAGTGCAGGCGTCAGGCGCAGGGCATTGGCGCGCCGGGTCAGCTATTCGTTCCTTTTCATGAGGGCCAACGGAAGCCAGCTGCGCGAGATCACGCGCCTGGTGGAGGCCGGGGTGATACGGCCTGTGGTGGACCGGGTCTTCTCGTTTGAGTCCACCAACGACGCACTGGCCTATGTCGAATCCGGCCGCGCCAAAGGCAAGGTCGTGATCAAGGTGCGGTAGTCACCCAAAAAACCAATCAGAGCAAAGCCAAGCAGGGCCCAAGGCAGACATGGCCCGCCTGGCTTGGCTTTGCCCTGCGCAACGAAATCTTGATTTTTGAACTGGAGTTTTTTATGAAGATCGAAAACGCTGTAGCCCTCGTGACGGGCGCCAACCGTGGCATTGGGCTGGCCTTTGCACGTGAACTCTTGAACCGGGGTGCGCGCAAAGTCTATGCAGCCGCCCGAGATCCGGCCTCCGTCACCCTGCCCGGTGTGCAGGCGCTGAAGCTTGATGTGACGAAGCCCGACGAAGTCGCCAATGCCGTCGCCCAGGCCGGGGATGTGACCTTGCTCATCAACAACGCGGGCATCGCCCAGCCAGGGGGATTTCTCGCTGACGACAGCGAAGAAGTCGCACGCCGCATCTTCGAGACCAACTTCTTCTCCGTGCTGCGCATGAGCAAGGCGTTTGCGCCCATCCTGAAGGACAACGGGGGCGGTGCCCTGCTGAATGTGCTGTCGGTCGCCTCCTGGGTGAACGGCGGAGAGCTGGCCGCCTACTCCGCCAGCAAGTCTGCCGCCTGGTCGCTCACCAACGCGCTGCGCAACGAGTTGCTGGCCCAGAAAACCCAGGTGCTCGGCCTGCACATGGCGTACGTGGACACCGATCTCACCCGGAGCTTCGATGTACCCAAGTCGAGCCCTGAAAAAATCGTCCAGCGTGCGCTGGACGGCCTTGAAGCGGGTCTGGATGAAGTCCTGGCGGACGAACTCACCATGCTGGTCAAAAACGGCATGACCGCGCCCACGCCGACCTACCTGCACCCCATGGGCTGAGTAAGCCCCGATACCCGCCCCTGTGTCTTTGGCCTACCGAAAGCCCGCCATGAACCCCATCCTGAAGAAAACGGCAGCGGCGCTGCTTGCGCTGGCTGCCCCGTTTGCATCCACTCCATCACATGCCCAACAGGCCGTGTCTGGAGGCACCATGCGCGCCGCGCCAGTAGCCAGCCCAGAGCGGTCAACCTGGGCCACTGCGCCCACCCAGTCCATCTCTGCGGGCGGGGTGGACTTTGCCTACCGCGAACTGGGCAAGCGCCACGGCGGGACGCCGCTGATTCTGCTGGTCCATCTGGCGGCGGTGCTGGACAACTGGGACCCCCGCGTGGTGGACGGGTTTGCCGCCCAGCGCCACGTGATCGCGTTCGACAACCGGGGCGTGGGTGCATCCAGCGGCTCGCCATCCAACTCCATGGAGCAGATGGCCGATGACGCGATCACTTTCATCAAGGCCAAGGGCTACCAGCAGGTGGATCTGTTCGGCTTCTCGATGGGCGGAATGATTGCCCAAGAGATCGCCTTGAAGGAGCCCGATCTGGTTCGCAAAATGATCCTCGCTGGCACCGGCCCGGCTGGGGGCGAGGGCATCAGCTCCGTTGCAGGGGTGGCCAATCTGGACCTCTTGCGAGGCCTTTTCACGGGCCAGGACCCCAAGCAGTTCCTGTTCTTCACCCGCACGCCCGGCGGCATCGAAGCCGGCAAGGCTTTCCTGAAACGGCTCTCGGAGCGCACAGACAACCGTGACAAGGACATCACCGTGAGCGCCTACGTGGCCCAGTTGCAGGCCCTGAGCGCCTGGGGCAAGAAGGCGCCCGCCGATCTCTCCCAAATCAGGCGGCCGGTGCTCGTTGTCAACGGTGACAACGACCGGATGGTCCCGACGATCAACACGCACGACCTGGCACGGCGGCTACCCAACAGCCAACTGATCATCTATCCCGACGCGGGCCATGGAGGAATTTTCCAGTTCCACGCCGAATTCGTCATGAAGGCGCTCGGATTTCTCGCCGTACCCTGACCGACAAGCGGCAGCAGAAAACCGCCGAGCAGATCATCAGCCCATCAAATTCAGCCCACCACCCATCGCGTCACCGCCAAAATCACCACCGGCATCGTGACCAACGCCAGTGCCGTAGACACCGCCACACTCGCCGTCACCTCGTCCTCGGCCACCGCATAGCGTTGCGCAAACAGGAACACATTGGCCCCCACCGGCAGCGATGCCGCCACGATCATCACCGCCAGCGGCATGCCAGACAGGCCCAGTGCCCAGCCCAGGGTGGCCAGCACGATGGGGTGCACCACACACTTGACCAGCGCAATGCGCAGGGCGGCCTTGAAGTGGTGGCCGACCTTGGTAAACGCCAGCGTCACCCCCACCAGCAGCAGCGCAATCGGCCCCAGCGCCTGGCCCAGCAGCAGCAGGGGTTTGTCGACCACCTGCGGCACCACCAGCCCGGTCTGCGCAAACAGCAGGCCCGCAATGATGGGCAGCGGCACTGGGTGCACGATGCCGTTGCGCACGGCCTGCAGCACGGTGCGCCACATGGGTTGCTGCGCGGAGCCCTCCCGGCCTGCATGCTCGCGCGCGGCAGCCAGTTCAAACACCACGGTGGCGGCGGTCAGCAGGATGAGCGAGTGCACCGAGATCAGCGTGAACAGCGTGACCAGCCCCGCATCGCCAAACACCAGGCCCACCAGCGGCACGCCGATCATCAGCGTGTTGCTGAAGGTGTTGGCCAGCGCCCGCGCCGCGCCCAGGCTGGTAAAGCCCAGCACCGCCAGCGTGGCCGTGTACACCACGCCAAACGCCACAAAGTAGATACCCACGGGGCCGAAGTTGAGGTCTTCGATGTGCACCGTGCTCATGGTGCGAAACAGCAGCGCGGGCGTGAGCACCATGAACACGAGGTTGGCCAGGTCCTTCACCGCTGCGGCCCGAATCCAGCCGCGCCGCCCCACGTAAAAGCCGATGGCGATGAACAGGATGACGGGGATCAGCGAGGTGAAAACGGGAGAGTTCAAGGTGAAAAACCGGTGGCCGTGCGGTGGTGGAGGCCCGTATTGTGGCCCGGGTCACCACGCTGGCATCCGCTGGTCACTATTGTTTTTGTAGCTGCTTACGCTTATCCATCAAGCGCCAGTGCCCATTTTGCTTGAATATTTCATGCCCGGCAGTCGGTGTGCTGGTGCGTGGTGGATTGTCCGTGCCATAGTGCATCTCACCCCGCCACCACTGACACCCCGTGGTCTGCCAGCGTCAGGCTCACCGGTGCGCCCACATCCAGAGGCAGCTCCACCTGGGGCGAAACCACAAAGATCTCGCCCAGCGCACTCGCAAAGGTGTATTCCATGACGCTGCCCAGGTAGGTGCGTTTGGTCAGCCGGGCGGCCAGCCCGCTGGAGGTGGCGGGGCCGATGACCCAGGCCTCGGGCCGCACGGCGATCTTGACCGGGCCGGGGGCGAGGGATGCTGGCGAGGGCACGCGCAAAGGGCCTAGCCGGGCATGGCTGCCAGCCGCCGGGCTTTCCCCATCCGCCGGATTGAGCGCATGGATGTGCCCCTCGAACAGCATTGCCTCGCCCATGAAGCCCGCCACAAACTCGGACGCGGGCTGCTCATACAGCGTGCTGGGCGCTCCGCACTGGGCGATGGTGCCTTTGTCCATCACCACAATCTGGTCGCTGACCGCCAAGGCTTCGCTCTGGTCGTGGGTCACATAGACCACCGTCAAGCGCAGGCGTTGCTGCAGGGCGCGGATCTCTTCGCGCATGGCGCGCCGCAAGCGGGCGTCCAGGTTGGACAGCGGCTCGTCAAACAGCAGCACGGCGGGCTCCAGCGCCAGCGCCCGGGCCAGGGCCACGCGCTGTTGCTGCCCCCCCGAAAGTTCATGGGGCCTGCGCAGGTCCAGGCCCTGCAGGCCCACGGTGTCGAGCATGGCGCGGGCCTTGTCGCGCACCTGCGGCGGGCGCAGGTGCAGCCCGTGCAGGCCGTAGCACACGTTGTCGATCACGTTCAGGTGCGGGAACAGTGCATAGCTCTGGAACACCAGGCTCACATTGCGCTGCGCCGGGCCGAGGGTGGTAACGTCCTGCCCGTCGATGAAGATGCGGCCTGCAGTGGGCGATTCGAGCCCGGCAATCATCCGTAGCGTGGTCGTCTTGCCGCAGCCCGATGGCCCCAGGATGGTGGTGAGCGTGCCACGGGGCACCACAAAGCTGATGTGGTCCACCACCATCGGCGCGCTGGGCAATGGTCCGTACCGCTTGCTGACATCCCGGAACTCGATGCCATGCGCGGCAGATGACTGCTTCACGGACATCTCAACCTTCCCAGGCAACAACGGCATCGACACCGATGACCTGCCCTGCGTCCATGCGGTTGAACAGCATGACCTGGGCGCCCATCGCCTCGGCAATCTGCCGGCAGATCGACAACCCCAGCCCCACCCCGCCCTGCCCTGCCGAAAACGGCTGGAACAACCGTTGTCGCACGGCATCGTCAATGCCAGGGCCTTCGTCCCACACCAGCAGTTCGCGCCGCCCGGTGCTGTTGCGCAGCAGCACCCCCAGCCGCCCATGCACGGGCGTGTGGTGGATGGCGTTGGCCAGCAGGTTGCGCATGAGCTCGCCCAGCAGCGCCGCGTCGCCTGGGGCCAAAAGATCCTCGGGGCCTTCCAGCGCAAAGTCCAGCCGCTTGGCGGCGATCAGTGGCGCCAGCTCCATCACGGCCTCGCGGGCCATGGCGTTCAAATCCACGCTGGGCAGCTCGCCCATGCGCTGAAGCTGCTCCACCTTGCTCAGGCTCAGCAGCTGGTTGGCCAGGCCCGAGGCGCGGTCTACCGTGTGCAGCATCTGCTGCAGCGCATCAGCCACCAGCACATCGCCCGCAATGGCCGACTGCAGCTGCGTGCGCAGCACCGCCATGGGGGTGCGCAGCTGGTGCGTAGCGTCGGCCAGAAAACGCCGCTGCTCCTCGATCCATCGGCTCTGGCTTTGCTGCAGCTCACCAAAATGCTGCACGGCAGGCGCCAGCTCTGACGGGCCTTCGTAGCCCTGGCCGGTGCCGCCTGCACCCGGCTGGGCTGGCGGAGTGAGCGACACATCCGCGTGCAGCAGCCAGCCCGACGCGACGCGCGCCAGCACCATCGCCACCGCCGTCATGGCCAGGGCCAGCAGAACCACTGGGCGCAAACCCGCGCCCTCATCCATCAGGCGGGCAACGCTAGGCAGGCGTTCGCTGAACGGCCGCGCCACCTGGCGCACCACCGGCGGGGCGGCGCCCTGCCCGCCCCCAGCCACCGCCGGCTGGTGCAGCGTGGCGGCAACGCGCACCAGTTGGTCGCCCACCTGCGCCAGGTAAAAGTGCACGCTGCCCTGCCCTTGCACGGGCTCAGAGGGTGGTACACGCGGCAGGTCGGCGCTGCCCGCCAGGCGCTCGCCGTCCAGGCTGCTTTCGCGGAACCAGACCGCAGGGGCTTGCTCCATGGCGGATGCACCGGCCTGCGGCTGCAACACCGTTGGCCAAGTTGTCAGCGCCCTGTGCAGCACGGCATCCTGCGCGGCTGCGTTGTGCCGTACCTGCTGCACCACCTGCACCGTGGCAACCAGGGCCACCAGCGCCCACAGCGGCACGAGCAGGCCCACCAGAAGCAGCCGCTGTAGCGATCCTCCGCGCGGGCGCCAGGGCCAGCGCTGCCACCAAGGCGTGTTCACCGGAGCGCCCCGCCCTTCTCGGCCCTGTCGACCTTGTCGCCTTTTTGGGCGGCCATGCTGTCGGCATCGCACAGCAGGTAGCCCACGCCGCGCAGGGTCACGATCTCGGCATTGGTGCCCACCAGCTTCTTGCGCAGGCGGTGCACCACCACCTCCACCGCATCGGCCTGCACCTGCTCATCGGTGTTGGCAAACACCTGCGTGCGCAGCTCTTCCTTGCTCACCACGCGGTCGATGCGCGACATCAAGAGGCGCAGCAGCTCCGCCTCACGCTGCGACAGCTCCAGCGGCAGTGCCTCGTTGTAGAACGCGCCACTGGCCGGGTCGCGGTGGAGCGCACCACAGCGCAACTGCCCGTCGCGTCCTACACGGCGTGTCAGGGCCCGCAGGCGCGCCACCAGCTCGTCCAGGTCAAACGGCTTGGCCAGGTAGTCGTCCGCCCCCGCCTCCAGCCCTGCCACGCGGTCGGTGACTGCCGCACGGGCCGTGAGCGCCAGCACGGGCGTGGTGCTGCCGCCATCGCGCAGGCGTCGCAGCACCTCCAGCCCGTCCAGGCCCGGCAAAGACAGGTCCAGCGTGATCACATCAAAGGCCGTGCGCCGCGCCGCCGCCAGGGCCTCCTTGCCGTCGGCGCAGCACAGCACCTCAAAACCGCGCGCCACGAGGCTGCGGCTCAGGGCACCGGCCAGATCAAAATCGTCCTCGACCAACAGCAGTTTCATGCCCCGATCATGCCGCCTGCGCTGAGCCCGGCCACTGTGGTTATACCCAAGGACCTTGAAAGCAAGACGAAAGCGTCTTCCATGAAGGATGTGCCGCATCGGCCTCACGGGCGCGCACATCTTCCGGGCTAGTCACAGGGTGGCCGCCATACAGGGTGCAACACGGCCTCGGGCGGCGCCGAAAAATAGCGGGTCCAATGCTTGATCTCCTTCAGGCGCAGGGTTTCGCGCAGCGCATCCCCCGCACTGCGTACGTTCCGGATACATTGCGTCGGGTCGTTTTCAAATAGGTGAAGCTCCGAGGTGATCCGTACGGCATCTCGCAACAGCGCCGCAGCCGCGCCCTTGCGATAGGGTTTGTGAACCATGCGAAGGTCGCTGACCACGCAGCGACGGCCAGCACGCAGGCTCAGCACGCAGGCTCAGCACCAAGTCTGCGTAGTGCCTGGAATCCTTGAAGTGGCCCGAATCATCCACCGCCTGGTTCTGAAAGTCGTCGTAAAGCGTCCATCCCAGTGCCTGCAGGCGCCCGGCCGCATGGGTCTTGCCCGCCCCGGGGAGCCCGCCCACCAGCACAAGGTGGGTTGCATCGCCGGGGCTGATCCCGCCCTGGCTGACGGCATGTTTCTGAAAAACCTTCATCTGCACGCTGCTCCGGTAGGAAAAAAGCCCGCCCGCATCGACCGCAGAGAGATCGGGACCGGAACCCATGCCACCATCGAAAGATTGATAGAAGACTCTGCACCAGGTTTTGCTGGTGCCAGCCAGTGGGGGCATTGTTGCCATTTGCTACATAGATGGTAGCTGCTGGAGGCGCCCGGGGATGTCTCATGGGCCGGGTGATCAGCGCCGCCAGGCAAGGCAGCACTTTTAAAACTTTTAAGAATATTGAAACAAATACAAATTCCATTTGAGATATAATTAAGCGGTTGCAGTCACGGCTCTTGACGCGTGCAGTCACCGCAACGCCTGCTCAGGGTGGCAATCCGCCCCAGGCAAGCCGCCTTTTGCAATCTTTGTGGTTGCCCATTGGGTCTGTAGAGCTGCAGCCCACTGCGTCCCTTGATGCTCACGCAGGTCGATTTCCACGCCTGCGATCCTGATTGATCCAGATTTCACAGACCGCCATTTCCATGGGCAAGTACGTCGTTTCGCCCACGACACACCCGACCGACTGCGGCCGCTTCCGCGCCTCCTTCTCGGTCCATCGTTCTCAGGGCAACGGCAGCTACTGCCGCGTGTTCCGTTTTGACAAAGCCTTTGCCTCGCGCGAAGCCGCCCGGCTCTTTGCAGTCACCCAGGGCTGGCTGCAAACGTGCATGCCGCACCCCCCAACGTGCTGATGACCTGATCTGCGACCTGCAGATCCCATCCACCCATCCCAGTTGCTGCGGACACTCGATCTGCACAGCTGCATCCCAACGGTACGCCCTTCGTTGCGCACCACATTTCAGAAAGGCTCAACCATGAGCAGCAAAATCTACGTGGGCAACCTGCCCTACTCCGTGACCGATTCCACCCTGGAAAGCAATTTTTCCGAGTTTGGCCAGGTCTCCTCCGCCAAGGTCATGATGGACCGCGAAACCGGCCGCTCCAAGGGCTTCGGCTTTGTGGAAATGGCCTCCGCCGAAGTCGCCCAGGCCGCCATCAGCGCACTGCACGGCATGTCCGTTGACGGCCGCTCGATCGTCGTGAACTTGGCCCGTCCTCGTGAAGAGGGTGGCGGCGCCGGTGGCTACAAGGCCGGCGGCTACAGTGCGAGCACACGCTCGGACGTTGGCTACGGCACGGGCGGCTTCGGCGGCGGTCGTTACTGATCCAGGCAACCCTCTGTGAAAAACCGGTTCTGAGGAGCCGGTTTTTTTTCGCCTCGCATCCATAGGATACGCAGGGTTTCAGTTGCTATCAATACAGTAGCTGCTTGCGCTTGATGGCTAAGCGCACAAGTCCGAAAACATGTTCGATTGCCAGCATCCAATGGAGGCATCAGGCATCAGGCAGCAATCACCCCCTGGTCCCAGGCAAAAGCGCACTGGAAGCACCCCAGCGAAACCACCGAAAACCAGAAGGGGACGAGGAAGGCAAGCCATGCGACAGCCTCGCAGGCAATTGCCCCTGGCACGCCTTACTGAAACACGCAAACGCCCAATGACTGACTTTTGGCCCGGTACATGGCGGTGTCTGCAGCGCGCAGGTAGTCGTCGACCGTCGCCAGCTTGGAGTCGCTGCTGGCCAATCCGATACTCGCACCACTGATCACGGTGTGGTTGCCAATCACGTAAGGTACTTCCAGGGCGGCGGCAATCTGCCCTGCGCGTTGGCTGGCTTCATCGGCATCAATGGACTCCAACAGCACATTGAACTCATCGCCACTCATGCGGGCGACCAGATCCACCGCCCGCACGCAGGATTCAAGCCGCCGCGCCACCTGTTGCAAGAGCTGGTCGCCCACATGGTGCCCGTAGCTGTCATTGACGGCCTTGAACCCGTTGAGATCCAGCAGCAGCACGGCGAACATTGTGGCTCCATCGCGTGCCGGCACGCCACCACCGTTCACCACCTCGTTCTGCTGCAGCGCGATGAGTTGCGCGAGGCGATCGCGGAACAACGGCCTACCAGGCAAATTGGTCAGCGTATCGTAGGAACTGCCCCGCTCGGCCAGATCGCTCAACGATCCCGCCATGCGCACGGGAACGCCATCTTCGAACTCGGCGAGCCCGCGCCAATTGACCCACACCAGCCGCCCTGCTCCGTGGAACGCGCGGAAGTCCACCGAAAAGTTCGGGCTGTTTCCCGACAGGTGCCTGCGGTAGGCCGCCTGCACGCGCCCGCGATCCTCGGGATCGATGAGCTTCTCCAGAAAGCGCCAGCCACCGTCGTGCAGATGATCGCCGCTACCCAGCCCGACGATCTGGTGAAAGCGCCCGGACACATGCAAGGCGTCCGTTCGCAGGTCCCAATACCAGATGCCGTCATTGGATCCGCGCGTCGCCAGCGAATAGCGGTTTTCGGAGCGCAACAAATCGAGTTCGGTGTTCTTCTGCTGGGTCACGTCGATCATCAGGCCGATCATGCGGTTCGGTCGCCCCGGCTCGACCACTGCACGGCACAGATCGCGCACCCAAACCACCTTGCCGGACTTGGCAATCAGCCGATAGCTCATCTCGTAGGCATGGCTGTGCGTGGCGTTGTAAGCGGCATCGTCGATGCGCAGGGCCTCGTCCAGATCGTCGGGGTGTACATGCGCCCGCCAGAAGCCTGGGTCAGCCCGCCACTCCTCGACGGAGTAGCCGAACAAGCGTTCGACCTGCGGGCTCAGAAAGGTATTGCCCACGCCGATTTCAGCCTCCCACACCACGCCGTCGATGGTTTCCAGCAAGCGCAGAAAGCGCTGGCGAACTTCCACCAGCACCTGCTCGGTGACCTCGGTGATCTCGATCAGGACACCCTGGCGGCTGATCACCCGGTCCGCCGCATCCGTCTCCGGGTGGAGCTGCAGACGCACCCAGCGATAGTCCGCGTCGGCAAAGCGCAAGCGGAACACCGGCATCCCCGAGCGCATGGTGCCGATGTCGTCGGGATGCACGAACTCCAGCAAAGACCTGCCGAGCGCCGCCGCCACCGAATGGCCGGTGAGCTTGTGCCACGCCGGGTTCAGATAGGTGATCTCCCACAGCGCATCGGTTTGCACCACCGCCTCAGGAAGCAGTTGCAACAGGTTTGCGGACGGCGTGGGAGTGGTGGGCATGCAGGGCTATTGCAAATGGGTCAGATTCATGCACGGCCGCGCCGAACTAGTCCTTCGCGCGTCGCGCAACCCTGCGTTGGGCGGCCTGCTGCGGAGCCAATCCCATTTCCGAATCGGGTGCGCGCCATCACCGGGACTGAGGCAGCGTCGCCTTGACGGATCGAAAAATCAACCACGTCAAAGCGAGTATGGCATGCATCCAAGTCACCTTTGGACTCGGTGGTTTGGTGGTTTGGGGCCGCCAGATGTGCGAGCCAGCAACGCCGTCCTCCGCCGCTGGCGCGCTCACATCACGGCGGCGTCACCCGTCAGAACGCCACCTTCACCCCCACCGTCAGATTGCGGCCCATCAACGGCGCGGCATTCTTGATGAACGAGGTGTGCGCATACGCCAGGCGGTCCGTCAGGTTGTTCGCCTTCAGGTACACCTGCCACGGTGTGCCGGTGCTGAACTGGCCGTTGTAGCTGACGCCCAGGTTCAGCATGCCGTAGCCGGGAGTGGCGCTTTCAAACTCGGCCACGCGGTTCTGGCGGGCCACCTGGACCCATTCGACCTGGCCTTCCCAAGCTTGCCAGTTGGCGTCCAGGCGGATGCCCGCGCGGGTGGCGGGGATGCGCGGCAGGCGGCCGCCGCCTGCGTCGAGCGTGGCGCGAACGGTGTCGCCGAACAGCGTGATGCCCAGGTTGCGGTTCAGACGCTGGCGCACCTGGCCTTCGATGCCGGTGAAGGTGGCTTCGGCCTGGCTGTATTGCAGCAGTTGCAGGCCATCCACTTCATCGAGCGTGCGGCCGTAGATGTAGTTGTTGATGCGGTTGCGGAAGATGCTGACGCCAAAGGTGGTGTCGCCGCTGGTCTTCTTCAGGCTCACGTCGATGTTCTGCGAGATCTCGGACTTCAGGTCGGCGTTGCCGCGCTCATACGTGCTGGTGGCCATGTGCAGGCCCTTGGCATACAGCTCTTCGGCCGAAGGGGCGCGGCTGGCGCGGGTGAACGAGGTGCCCACCTGGTAGCCGGGCGTGAACTTCCACACCGCGCCCAGCGATGCGGAGGTGCCGTTGTGGCTGCGCTCGATGCCGCTCGTTTGCGCTTCGGCCGTCTGGCGGTCGTGGCGCAGGGCGGCTTCGAAGCGCCAGTCGCCCAGGCGGTATTCCTCCAGCGCGAAGAAGCCCAGCTTGCGGGTGATGGTGGGCTCCACGTAGGCCTCTTCGCCGTCGGCGCTGAACTTTCGCTGCGAGGTCTGCAGGCCGATCAGGCCCTTGAAGCCTGAAATGGGCTCGTGCTGCAGCTCGATGCGGGTGTCGTAGGCCTTGTTCTTGAAGGTGGTGCTGATGGCGCCGTCTTCGACTTCGTCGTGCACGTAGTCGGTGACGCCGGCGCGCATGCGCAAGGCCGAGAAGCCGGCGAAAGGGTTGCGCAGCTCGCCGCGGATGTCGAAGCGTTCGCTGGCGAGTTGAACCACAGGCACGTCGCCATGTTCTTCGGCGCCGTGGTCGTGGCCGTCTTCCTCCTCTTCGTGGGCGCCGCAGTGCAGGTGGTCGCCGTGCGTGTGGCAGCCTTCAAAGCTGTGGTTGTGGCCCGGCAGGCCGTATTTGGCGGTCTGGCGGGTGTAGGCGGCGCCCAGGTAGCCGCGCTCGCCCACCCACGACAGGCCCACGCTGCCGGTGTCGGTGCGGTTGAAGCTGCCCAGCACCTTGCGGGTGGGTTCGCCCTCGGGCGCCCAGCCCTTGCCGACGCGGTAGTCGCCTGCATCGCGCGCCACGCCTTCCACATGCACGGCCAGGTTGCCAGCGCCGCCGGTCAGCGAGAAGGCACCTGCCTTTTCACGCGCGCCGGAGTTGGCGCGCAGCTCGGCGCTGCCCTCGTAGCCCTTTTGCGGGATGGCGGTGGGGATCTTGCCGTCGAGCACATTGACCACGCCGCCCACGGCACCGTTGCCGTAGACCAGGGCCGAGGGGCCGCGCAGCACTTCGATCTGTGTGGCCAGCAGTGGCTCGGACACCACGGCGTGGTCGGGGCTGATGGTGGAGGCGTCGTGCAGCTCGGCGCCGTCGCTCAGCACCTTGACGCGCGGGCCGTCCATGCCACGGATGATGGGGCGGCTGGCGCCAGCGCCGAAGTGGCTGCTGGTGATGCCGGGCTCGCTGTTCAGCGTTTCGCCCAGGGTGGCCTCACGGCGGCGCACGAGTTCGTCGCCTTCCAGCACGGTGACGGGCGTGGTCATCTCATTGGCGCCCAGTTGCAGGCCGCTGGCCGAGACGGTGACGGCGGGCAGGCTGGCGGGGGCCGCAGCGCTGTTATCGGCAGGTGCTGCCACCGGCGCGGCTTGCGCGTGCGCCACGCCGGTGCCCGTCAGCGTCAGCATGGCGGCCAGGGCCACGGGGTGGAGGGTGGGACGGGCGCGAAGAACAGCAACGGGGCGGCGAGGTTGGGATGTGGTGTGGGTCATGGTGCGGTGTGGCAACGGGTGCTTGAGCGTTTGCGGGTACGCATGCGCAGGGGCGTGGGGCATGACCGGTGATGGCGGGGCCGGCACGCAGATACATGGCTTCCACGCCCTGGGCATGAAAATTTGACTAAAAATGGCCGCCAGCGCTTGTCTATCAAGCGCGAGCAGCTATGGAATCAGGAGTAAATGGGCAAAGCGCGATAGCGCAGCCCTGCAAGGCCGGGCAAGGTGTTGGCGGCCCTGCCCGCGATGCGGTGGGCGCGTATGCGATTTGCTGCGGTCAGGCCGTGGGCGGGCCACGCGCCTGGAACAGCGCAACGTGCGGGGCCGTAGAGCGCCCGGCATGTTGTACCGGCGATGCCTGCGCGGGCACCAGGGTGGGCAGCGCCGAGGGGGCGCTGTGCAGTGCATCGCCCAACGCAAGCTGGTCGAGCAAAAGGCAGTCCACGGCCGCGTGGGGGACCAGGAGCAGTGATAGCAGCCCGTGGGTGTGGTCTGCCTCGGTGGACGGGGCCGCGTCCTCATCCGCTGCCAGCGAAGCGGCTGCGAGCCTGTGGTGTGCGTCGGCTTGTTGCGCAGCTTGCACCGCGTGGCCCGCGTGCATCTGCCCCAGAGCCTCTCCATGCTCCACCTGGTGCAGGCGCCCCAGCGTGGGCACCACCACCAGGGCCAGCAGCAGCCACGCCAGGGCGGCCTGCGCGGGCAACTGCTGGCGCAGGCGGCGCCACAGCGCGGCCAGTGGGGTTGGAAACAACGGGGTCACAAGAGGGACAAGGAAGGCAGCGGGATCGGGGAAAAGGCGGCGGAATTACTTCACGGGCACCGCGTCCACCACGCGGTAGTACAGGCCATATTGGTCGTTGGGGAGCACGGTGAACCTGCCCTCCACCACCACCGGTTCCAGCGAATAGCGCACGGGAGTCTTGGCCTTGACCTCGACCATGCTCTCCGGCCCGCCCGGCGTGCAGAACGAGCAGGTCATTGGCACGGAGGTAAGTAGAAAGTGGGTCTGCGTGGGCTTGGCATCCAGCGGCACCATGAAGCCCTGGATGCGCTGCGTGGTCTTGTCCATGCCCTTTTGCGCGTCGTTGAACACGGGCAGGATGCCGTCCTTGGTGGTCTTTTTGGTCAGGTCGGTCAGCACGGACCACGGCACCACGTCATTGCGCTGGGGCAGCGGCGCAATGGGGCTGTTGGGGCTGTGGTAGCCCGCCCCGCTGCCCGACGCAACGCCCGATGGCATGGCGGTGCCCGCGCCCGCAGGCAAAGGGGACGAGAGCGCGGGTGCGGTGGTGGGCGCGGCACCGGGCGTTTTTCCGGTCGCGCGTTCAAACTCCCCCGGCGCTGGTTTGCCCGTGGGCGCAGCGGCCGGCGACTGTGCGAGTACGGCCCCAGTCCAGGCCAGCACCACCATCGCACAGGCGCGCCGGGCAGTGCGGGTGCGGCTGGCTCCGGCATCAGGTTGTGCAGCGGGATGACGGTGAGCGGGGTGGATTGCCATGGCGGGAAACCTGATCTGTAGCGTTTTCAGAAATGGTAGCGGGCCTGGAGGCCCATCGCCTCAGTGCGCGTGCTTCATGCCGCAGTATTTGCCAATCGCCAGACCCTTGCAGGCCGTCTGGAGTTCCTTCTGGCAGACGTCCTCGCCCTTGCCGGATTCGAGGCACTTGGCGGCGGCCTCGTGGGCGGCGGCCATGGCGCGGTGGCGGGCGATGTCTTCTTTGGTCTCTTTGTCGTTGTGGGCCTGGGCGTGCGCCAGGGCGCCGACGAGCAGCATGGGGGCCAGGGCGAGTGCGGTGAGGAGCTTTTTCATGAAAGGCCTTTCAGATTGGTTGGTGGACGGTTTTTAGAGGACAGAACTCGATGGCTGCATCAGGGCTGGCTTAACAGGTCGGCCACGTCCGTGCGGTACGCCTGCATGGCGGGCAGCAGCGCCGCCAGCGCCGCCACACCGGCCGCCATCAGCGGCACACCCGCTTCGGCGGGCAGCCAGATGAGGCCGGTGACGGGCAGCAGCCCCTGCGCCTGCAGTGCCCAGCCCAGGCCATGGGCCAGGCCGTGGCCCAGCAGCAGGCCCAGAACAGACGCCATCGCGGCCAGCCACAGGGCCTCCCACAGCACCAGCCCGGCCACGCGGCCCGGGGGCGCGCCCAGCATGCGCAGCATGGCCAGATCGGCGCGGCGCTCGCGCACGGCGTTCCACAGCGCGATGAACACGCTCAGTGCGGCCACCGCCAGCAGCACGCCGCCAAAGGCGCGCAGCACGTCGGCCCCCACGCCCAGCAGGCGCATCAGGCGGGTGACCTCGATGGCGGGCGCCGCTGCCTGCATAGCGGTGTCGCTGTTGATCTGGCGCGGCAGCGTGATGGCGGCCATGGGCGTGCGGTAGCGCACCAGGGCCACGGTCACTTCGCGCTCTTCTTTCAAGATTTCCAGGTCTTCGGCATCGGTGGCCGTGGCGGTCTCGTGCACCATCCAGACGGATTCGGTACTGGTCAGGATCAGCCGGTCCAGCACGCAGCCGCAGGGCGCCAGCACGCCGCTCACACGGTAGGGGTGGTTGCCGTGCGCATGCCCTCCCCCACCCAGCCCATGGCTGCCGATGAAGGTGGCGCCCACCAGCGGTGCGCCCGCATGGCTGCTTTTGACAATGCCACGCGCCACGGTGGCGCCCAGCACCGCGTCCATGGGCTGCTGCCACAGCGCGCCTTCGGCCAGCGTGGCCTCGTAGTGCACCACGTAGTCGGGCGTGGTGCCCACGATGCGAAAGCCCTGGTAGCTGTCGCCCAGGCTCAGCGGTATGACCTGCGCCACCAGCGGGTTCTTCTGCAGCGCCTGCACTTCTTGCAGGGGGATGTTGCCCGTGGGTACGTCGATGTGGAACACGCCCGCCAGGATGAGCTGCAGCGGGCTGCCCTTGGCGCCCACTACCAGGTCGATGCCGCTCAGATCACGCTCAAACGCCTTGTCGAGCTGCGTGGCCACCAGCAGCACCAGGGTGATGGCGGCCAGGCCGAGCGTCAGCACCAGCAGGTTCAGCACCGCGGCCAGCGGGCGGGACCACAGGTAGCGCCATGACAGGCGCGCCAGTTTGAAGACTCCTGAATTCATAGCTGCTCGCGCTTATCCATCAAGCGCTGGGCGCCGATTTCATTCAAATCCAGCGTTTGCACACCGGCCAGGGCTTGCACCACGCGCTGGTCGTGCGTGGCAATCACCAGGCTGGCATCACAGGCGGCGGCGCTGTGCTGCAGCAGCGCCAGCGCGTCGGCGGCGGCCTCGTCGTCCAGGCTGGCCGTGGGCTCGTCGGCCAGCAGCACCTGCGGCGCCAGCAGCACGGCCCGCGCCAGCGCCACGCGCTGCGCCTGCCCGCCCGAAAGCTGGTGCGGCTTGCGGTCGGCCAGCTCGGCCACCCCCACCTGCGCCAGCGCACGCGTGATGGCGGCATCGTCGCGTGGCAGCCCGGCCGCAAAGTAGACCAGCGCCAGGTTGTCGGCCACCGTGAGCGCGCTGCTGAGGTAGAGCTTTTGCGGCAAAAAGCCAATGCTGCGCGCGCGCCAGGCATCAATCTCGGCCCCGCGCTGCGTGCCCAGCTGCGTGCCCGCCACAAACAGGTCGCCCCCGCTGGCTCCGCGCAGCCCGGCCATCAGCGCCAGCCAGGTGGACTTGCCCGAGCCCGAGCGCCCGCGCAGCAACAAGGTGCCGCCCTGGCGCAGGTCCACATCGGGGAAGCGCAGCGGCGCGGCGCCGCCCGTGGCATAGGTGTAGGAAAGGCCTCGGGTGCGGATCATGCGGCAGCGCCCTCGGCCGGGTGGGCGCAGTCTGCACAGCGCCCGTGGACCGCGATCTCCACCGCCAGGCTCTCATGCCCGGCAGTGGCCAGCGCCTGCAGCACCTGCTTGAGGGCGGTCTGCACCTTGGCCGATCCCTGCGAGAGGCGGAACTGGCGGTGGCAGTCGTCGCATTCGAATCTGGGGGCTGTGCCCTCTTCGCCTTGGGGTGCCAGTGCATACCGGGTCACGCGGGCAGCGTCCACCTGCTTGTGCAGCAGGCCAGCAGCGGCAAAGCGGTCGAGCATGCGGTAAACGGTGACTTTGTTGACGGGAGCGCCAGCGGTGGCGAGGGCGGCTTCTACTTCGGGTTCGGAGAGCGCCGCGTCAGGCCGGGCCTCGTACAGCACCGCCAGCGCCCGTGTGGCGCGGGTGGCGCGCATGCCCGGGGGGAGCGACCAAAGGCGGTGTGGGGATGAAGAAGCGGTGTTGGGCATTGTGCTGCGATGGGCGGGCAAGGCTTGTAACGCAATTAGGTTGCATTATGCAGTCATGCCGAGGCGAGAGTGCAACACGGAGGTATGTCCTTCCGCAGCAAGGCAGACAAAATAGTCGCGCTCATGCTTTACTCGCGCGTCAAAAAGCCGCTCCCATTAAAGGTGTCTTGTGCAACGGTTGACTATTTCTCGTTGGTTCGAAGGTTCTCTGCGCAGCTGCATGCTGGTCTTGTTCCTGGCGTTCTTGGTGGTGCAAGGCGCCTGGGCACAGCCGGTCGTGACTTACCTCACCCCGATGACTCCAAACTCCCCCTCGCCACAACGAGCGCCCAATGGCACTGCTGCATACACATACCTGCGCGCGGTGTTTATCGTGCCAGCGCATGAGCTGCAAGAAGTGCATGCCAACGTGACTTTGCAAAGTCTGGGACTTTTACTGAGCAACGGCACGAATGCCGATCCAGGCACCCCAGCACAGGGCAGTTTCAGGCTCTACCTGCAAAACACAACTGACTCTGCCAATTTGAAGCCCACCGACTGGGCCAGCATCGTCGCAGGCATGACAGAGGCCTACAACGGGACATTTGTGATTCCGTCGGGCAACTCCCCCGCGACGGTGGAGCTGCCGACTGCGGGCTTTACCTACTCGGGAGCGGGCCTTTACGTGGCTTATGAATACACGGGGACATCATTTGCCACCCAGCCCGCAATGTACGCCTCAAACACAAGCATCCCGAGCAGCATCTTCAACATCTCATCCGCCAGCGCCATGCCGCCTGATCTCAGCTTTTCCAGCTCTTTCAGGCCTCAGCTGCAGCTTCGGTATGCCAACCCCCATCCGAACGACCTGAACGTGGAGTGGCTTTCAGGCATGGCGTATCCCAACAAACTGTGGGGCAACCCTTCAGTCTTCATTTCGATGAAGAACGGTGGTGCCAACGATCAGTCGGTGTCGCCGGTCACGGTGCAACTCACGGGAGCAAATGTGTCCAGTGCCGGTGTGGATGCTGGACCGATCCTTGCAGGGGCAACCACCACCACAAGCCTCACGCTCAACGCTCCGAATACAGGGCTGCAAACAGTGACAGCGACAGCCCCTGCCGACGACTATTTGCCTAACAACCAGAAGAGCCTTGCCCAAAACATCAGTTGTGACGCCATCGCCTATGCGGGGCTTCAAACGCCCTCTGGCAGCGTCGGTTTCGACATTGGGACGGGCATTCTTGCCGTTCGATACACCGCGCCTGGCGCTCCCATCCTTATAGACAAGGTGTTTTTCACCCTGCACAACGACGGTGGCAATGTGGGCCGAACCCTGGAAGGCAGAGTCCTGGACGGAAACGGCCAGATCATTGGAACGTCCGCGCCACGGGTTACAACGGTACAAGACCTGGGGCAGCGTGTGGAGCTGGCACTCCTCACACCCGTCCGCGTCGAGCCGGGAGTGGATTTCTATGCGGGTGTTCTGCAGATGGCGTCCGCCCAAGGGTACAGCCCGGTGGCAACAGAATCTCCGACTGGAACGGCGGTGCCCGCCAACCGGTACTTCCTCGCGAACGCCGCTGGTGGCTCGTTGCAGAGCGAGACCAACTCGGGCGAGTTCCAGATCGGCGCCAATGTGCGCGCCGCTGTCGATTGGCTTGGCAGTGCTCCCGTGGCGGCGCCCTATGGAGTTTCCCAGACCTTGACCGCTGCAGCTGGCTTCTCCAGCTACCGCTTTATAGTGAACGGCACAGCTCAGCAGCAGGGTGCCAGCTCCAGCTTCACCTATGCACCGAGCCAGGGCGACGTGGTAGGTCTGGAGGCCACGCTCAATGGCTGCGACTACTCTGCCGTCAATATTGCTCTGCAGACCATGCCCGTGCCCCTGGTCCTGAGGGCCAACGATCTAAGCAAGGTTTATGGGCAGACGCTGGCCCTCAATGGCACGGAGTTCAGCGCAACCGGACTGCAACTCGGAGACACCGTGGGCAGTGCTGCGATCAGCAGCGCAGGGGCCACGGCGGGGGCGTCCGTGGTAGGCGGTCCTTACCCGATTCTCATTTCCAATGCTGTGGGTGGTACGTTCGCTCCCGCCAACTACACCATCAGCTACCAGCCAGGCCAGCTCACAGTGGCTCGGGCAGCCACGGCCATCACGACCGCCCCGCCCACGGCCCCGACCACAGGCCAGCCGGTAACACTGACCGCAAATGTTGGCGTCATCAGTCCCGGAGCGGGAAACCCCAGCGGCACTGTCATGTTGAGTCTGGGGGGGCAAAGTTGCACGGCACTGGTCACTGGCTCCACGGCCAGCTGTGACGTGACGCCGGTCTACGGTGGTTCCTTGCCTTTGCAAGCGAGCTATGCAGGCGATGGCAACTTCAGCGCCAGTGCCGCGCCTGTTCAAAACATCCAGGTCCAAGGGGACCCTGCGCCGTCTGCAGTGGCGATTCCCACGCTCGGCGAATGGAGTACCGCAGCCTTGTCTGCGCTCCTTGCACTCTTTGGTCTCGCATTCGCCCGGAGGCAGCAGCGCTGACGGTCAATTTTTAAGATACCGCGCAAACGTCTTCCTGAACTTCTCCACCTTCGGCCCCACCACAAACGCGCAATACCCCGCGTTCGGGTTGTTCGCAAAGTAGTCCTGGTGATACGCCTCGGCCGTGCTGTAGTTCTGCAACGGCTTCACCTCGGTGGTGATCGGCGCACCAAACAGCTTGTCTTGCGACATCTGGCGAATCATGTCGTTGGCAATGTCCCCGTGCGCAGGGTCTTCGAAATAGATGCCGCTGCGGTACTGGGTGCCCACGTCGTTGCCCTGGCGGTTGAGGGTGGTCGGGTCGTGGGTGTGGAAGAAGATTTCCAACACCTCTTGCAGGCTGATCTCGTCGGCGTCAAACGTCAGGCGCACCACCTCGGCGTGGCCGGTGTCGCCCCGGCAGATCTGTTCGTAGCTGGGGTTCTGCGTGTGGCCGTTGGTGTAGCCGCTTTCCACGTCGGTGACGCCGCGCACGCGGTCGAAGACCGCCTCAGTGCACCAGAAACAGCCGCCGCCCAGGGTGATGGTTTGCAAAGTCATGGTGGTTCTTGGGTTCAAACTTGACCATTATGAATTGACGCCCTATCCCGTGCTTGCTACATTACTAACCGGTCAGTCATTAACGAAGCCCTTCCTTGCCTTCCACCTCCCTTCCCCCCACCGCCTCCGTCGGTACCAAACGCGAGCGCCGCAAGGAAGCCCGCCCGGGTGAGCTGCTGGAGGCCGCGCTGGACCTGTTTGTCGAAAAAGGGTTTGCCGCGACGCGGGTGGATGAAGTGGCGGCCCGTGCAGGCGTCTCCAAGGGCACGCTGTTTTTGTATTTCCCCAGCAAGGAAGAGCTTTTCAAGGCGGTGGTGCGCCAGAACATTGCCGGGCGCTTTGTGGAGTGGGCTCAAGAGGTGGAGACGTTTGACGGCTCGGCCGCCGAACTGCTGCGGGATTGCTATTTGGAGTGGTGGGAGCGCGTGGGCGCCACCAAGGCTTCGGGCATCACCAAGCTGATCTTCAGCGAGGGCCAGAATTTTCCGGAAATCATGGCCTTCTACAAGCAGGAGGTGATTCTGCCCGGTCAGGAACTCGTGCGCCGCGTGATCCAGCGCGGCATTGATCGTGGTGAATTCCGCGCTGTGCCCATTGACTGCATCCTGCACGTGGTGCTGGCGCCCATGATTTTTCTCATGCTGTGGAAGCATTCGATGGCCACCTGCCTTCCAGACGGCCTGGACCTCACGCCAGAGCAGTTCATCAATGCCCAGATCGACAATGTGCTGAACGGGCTGCTGGTGCGGCCCGACCCTTCTTCTCCCGTGCCCTCCCCCTCTCACACTTCTTCTGCGCCGCCCTCACGCGGCTCCTGACCATGAAACGCTGGATTCCCTGGATGGTGGCAGCCGTCGTTGTTGTCTTGCTTGGCGGCGGCGTGTGGCGGGCCATGGCGGCTCGGCAGGCGCAGCAAAAGGCATTGGCCGAAACCACGGCCCAGCGCGCCCAGGCGCCGCTGCAACTGGCAGCCCAAGAGGTGTTGCCGGTGCGGCGGCAGAACCTGGCGCTTGGCGTGCCCGTATCGGGCGCCTTGCGGGCGGTGGACTCGGCCATGGTCAAGGCGCGCGTGGGCGGTGAGTTGCAGGGGCTGACGGTGCGCGAAGGCGACAGCGTGAAGGCCGGGCAGGAAGTGGCCCGCATCGACCCCACCGAAGCCCGCGCCCGCCTGCGCCAGGCGCAGCAGCAGGCCGATGCCGCCAAAGCCCAGGTGGATATCAACCAGCGCCAGTACACCAACAACCGCGCGCTGGTGGACCAGGGCTTTATCTCGGCCACTGCACTGGTCACCTCGCAAGCCAGCCTCGAATCTGCGCAGTCCAACCACCAGGCCGCAATGGCCGCCGCTGACGTGGCCCGCAAGGCGCTGGAGGACACCGTGCTCAAGAGCCCCATCAGCGGGCTGGTCGCGCAGCGCCTGGCCCAGCCGGGCGAGCGCGTGGCCGTGGACGCCCGCATCATCGAGGTGGTGGACCTGTCGCGGCTCGAGCTGGAAGCGCTGCTCAACCCGGCGGATTCCGTGGCGGTGCAGGTGGGCCAGAAGGCGCAGCTCACCATTGAGGGCATTCCCGCCCCGGTGCCTGCCACCGTGGTGCGCATCAACCCCAGCGCCCAGGCAGGCAGCCGCACGGTGCCCGTCTACCTGCGGGTTGAGCAAGCCCCCGGCGCCACGCCGCTGCGGCAAGGCCTGTTTGTGCAGGGAACGCTCGATACTGGGCGGGCCGATGTGCTGGCCGTGCCTCTGGACGCCGTGCGCACTGACAAGCCCGCCCCCTACCTCCAAACCTTGAAAGATGGCCGCGTGGTCTATGCACCCGTCAAGACCGGAACCCGCGCGGTGGTGAGCGGCCAGACCCTGGTGGCGGTCGAAGGTGTGCCCGAAGGCACGGTGGTGATTGCGGGCCGGATCGGCCTGCTGCGCGAGGGCACGGCCGTGGCGGTGGCTGCATCAGCTGCGACAGCCGCTGCTGCACCTGCATTGGCAGCGGCATCCCGCACTGCTCCCTGATCACCCTGACTACCCCGACCCGCCATGTGGTTCACCAAAGTCAGCCTCAAAAACCCCGTGTTCGCCACGATGGTGATGCTTGCCATCGTCGTGCTGGGCCTGTTCTCCTACCAGCGCCTGAAGGTTGACCAGTTTCCGAACATCGACTTCCCGGTGGTCGTGGTCACCGTGGACTACCCCGGTGCGTCGCCGGAAATCGTCGAGAGCGAAGTCACCAAGAAGATCGAGGAAGGCGTCAACTCGATTGCAGGCATCAACGCCCTGACCTCGCGCAGCTACGAAGGCACGGCCGTTGTCATCATCGAGTTTCAGCTGCACATCGACGGCCGCAAGGCCGCCGAGGATGTGCGCGAAAAGGTGGCCACTGTGCGCCCCCTGCTGCGCACCGAGGTGAAGGAGCCTCGCGTGCTGCGCTTTGACCCGGCCAGTCGCGCCGTGTGGTCGCTGGCGGTGTTGCCGGACGAAAAATCCGGTCGCAGCGCTGTCGAGCTGACCACCTGGGCCGAGCAGATTCTGAAGAAACGCCTGGAAAACGTGCGCGGCGTGGGCGCCGTGAACCTGGTGGGCGCCACCAAGCGCGAGATCAACATCTACCTGAACCCGCAGGCGCTCGAAGCGTTTGGCGTGACCCCCGACCAGGTGGCGCAGGCCGTGCGCAACGAGAACCAGGACCTGCCCGTGGGCTCCATCCGGTCCCTCGCGCAGGAGCGCGTGGTGCAGATCGACGCTCGCATGGAACGCCCCGAAGACTTTGGCAAGATCATCGTCGCCCGCAAGAACGGCGCGCCGGTCCGGCTGGACCAGGTGGCCCGCGTGAACGACGGCGCGCAGGAAGTGGAGAGCCTGGCCCTGTACAACGGCCAGCGCACGCTGCTGCTGTCGGTGCAGAAGTCGCAGGGCGAAAACACCATCGAGGTGGTGGACGGCCTGAACGCCGCTGTGGCGGAGCTGAAGAACCAGCTGCCTCCCGGCGTGCGGCTGGAGACCATTGGCGACAGCGCCCGCCCGATCCGCGTGGCGGTGAACAACGTGCGCCAGACGCTGATCGAGGGCGCCATCCTCACGGTGCTCATCGTGTTCCTGTTCCTGAACTCCTGGCGCTCCACCGTGATCACCGGGCTGACGCTGCCGATTGCGCTGATCGGCACGTTCCTGTTCATGAACATGTTCGGCTTCACCATCAACATGATCACGCTGATGGCGCTGAGCCTGTGCGTGGGCCTGTTGATCGACGATGCCATCGTGGTGCGCGAGAACATCGTGCGCCACGTGCAGATGGGCAAAGGCGCCTACGCAGCCGCCATGGACGGCACGCAGGAGATTGGCCTGGCGGTGCTGGCCACCACGCTGTCCATCGTGGCGGTGTTCATGCCCATTGGCTTCATGGGCGGCATCATCGGCAAGTTTTTCCACGAGTTCGGCATCACCATCGTGGCGGCGGTGATGATCTCGATGTTTGTGAGCTTCACGCTTGACCCCATGCTGTCGAGCATCTGGCACGACCCGAGCATCCATGCCCACGGCCAGAAGATCGAGCCCGTCACCTTCTACGACAAGACCATTGGCCGCGTCACAGGCTGGTTCGACCGTGCCACCGATGCATTGGCCGAGGGCTACCAGCGCATACTGCGGTGGTCGCTGGTGCACAAGCTGACCACCATGGCCATTGCGCTGGCCATCTTTGTGCTGAGCATCTTCATGGTGCCGCTGCTGGGCACCGAGTTCGTGCCCAAGGCCGACTTCTCCGAAACCTCGCTCAATTTCTACACCCCCGTGGGCTCGTCGCTGGAGGCCACCGAGGCCAAGGCACAACAGGTGGAGGGCATCCTGCGCGAGATGCCGGAGGTGCGCTACACACTGGCCACCATCAACACCGGCAGCGCCCAGGGCAAGATCTACGCCAATATCTATGTGCGCCTGGTAGACCGCAAGGACCGCAGCCGCAGCGTGGACCAGATGTCCGACGTGCTGCGGGAACGCCTCAAGACCGTGCCCGGCATCACCATCACCCACGTGGGCCTGCTGGACGCCGTGGGTGGCAACAAGCAGGTGGAGTTCTCGCTGCAAGGCCCCGACCTGCAGGAGCTGGAGCGCCTGACCAAGGTGGTCACCGAAAAAATCCGCGACATTCCCGGGCTGGTGGACCTGGACACCAGCGCCAAGCCCAACAAGCCGGTGATCGCCCTGGAGGTCAAGCGCGACGTGGCGTCGGACCTGGGCCTGTCGGTGGCGCCCATGGCAGCATCGCTGCGCACCCTGGTGGCAGGCACCACGGTGGGCAACTGGCGTGCCCCCGATGACCAGACCTACGATGTGAACGTGCGCCTGGCCCCCGAAGCCCGCACCCAACCCGCCGACCTGGAGCGTCTGCCCTTTGCCCTGGCGGCCACCGACGGCACTACGCGCATCGTGCGCCTGAATCAGGTAGCGAGCGTGACCGAATCTACCGGCGCCAACCAGATCAACCGCCGCGACCTGACCCGCGAAGTGGCGGTGAACGCCAACGTGGCAAAGCGCTCGGCCGGTGAAGTGTCGAACGACATCAAGAAGGCGCTGGAGGAAGTGAGCTTCCCGCCCGGCTACCGCTACCAGTTCAGCGGCTCCACCAAGAACATGGCCGAGTCCTTTGGCTATGCCATTTCGGCCCTGGCCATGGCGATCATCTTCATCTACATGATCCTGGCAAGCCAGTTCAAGAGCTTCTTGCAGCCGCTGGCGCTCATGACCTCGCTGCCGCTTACGCTGATTGGCGTGGTGCTGGCGCTGTTGATGTTTCGCTCCACGCTGTCGATGTTCTCCATCATTGGCGTGGTGATGCTGATGGGGCTGGTCACCAAGAACGCCATCTTGCTGGTGGACTTTGCCATCCGTGCCCGCGAGGAGCACGTGAACGACCAGGGCCAGACCGTGCCCGGCCTGCCCCGTGCCGACGCCTTGCTGCTGGCCGCCCGGGTGCGGCTGCGCCCCATCCTGATGACCACGCTGGCCATGATCTTCGGCATGGTGCCACTGGCGTTCGCGTTGTCCGAAGGCTCGGAGCAGCGCGCGCCCATGGGCCAGGCTGTGATCGGCGGGGTCATTACCTCTTCCCTCTTGACCCTGGTGGTGGTGCCGGTGGTGTATTGCTACATGGACGACTTGGCCCAGTGGGCCCTTCGCAAGATGGGGCGCGCCCCGGCAGCGCCTAAAATCGAAGGTTTGTCCTGATCGTCCCGATCGGCCTTGCATCTGCCCCACGGAGAAATCCCATGAACCTGCCCCTGAACACGTCCGCCAACATCAGCGACCCTATTGCCCAGGCCCGCTACAACATGATCGAGCAGCAGATCCGCCCCTGGAATGTGCTCGACGCTGACGTACTCGACCTGCTGGCGGTGGTCCGCCGTGAAGACTTTGTTCCCCCGGCCTACCGCAGCCTGGCCTTCATGGACATCGAAGTGCCCCTGCTGGGCAACGACGCCGAAGAGGCCGTGCGCCTGGGCCACAGCATGCTGCAGCCGCGCGTCGAGGCACGCATCCTGCAAGACCTGCGCATTTTGCCGACCGACCGCGTGCTCGAAATCGGTGCAGGTTCGGGCTACATGGCCGCCCTGCTGGCCGCCCGCGCCGAACGTGTGGTGTCGCTCGAAATCAACCCCGAACTCGCCGAAATGGCCCGTGAGAACCTGCGCGACGCGGGTGTTCAAAACGCCGATGTGCGCCTGAACGACGGCGCCCGCGACGCCATTCCCGACGGCCCGTTCGACGTGATCGTACTCAGCGGCTCGGTGGCCGAAGTGCCCACCTCCCTGCTTGCGCTGCTGCGTGACGGCGGCCGCCTGGGCGCCATCGTGGGCGGCGAGCCCGTGATGCGTTTCACCCTGACCCGCCGCACCGGCGACCGTTTCGAGACCACCTCGCCCTGGGACACCATCGCCCCGCGCCTGGTGAACTTCCCCGAACCTTCCGGCTTTACGTTCTGACCCTGTTGTTCGGCTTTCTTCGGAGTTCTGCATGATCGATCACGTCCGCCCCGCCCAGCTGTCTGCCTGGTTTGCCGCCGCACCCGAAGGCAGCCAGCCCCTGGTGCTGGACGTGCGCGAACCCTGGGAGCTGCAGACCGCCAGCGTACGCGCCGATGGGTTTGAACTGGTGGCCATCCCCATGGGCGAATTGCCCGGGCGACTGGCCGAGCTGGACCCCGCCCGCCCCATTGCGTGCCTGTGCCACCACGGCGCACGCAGCCTGCGGGTGGCATCGTTCCTGCAACACAACGGGTTTGAACAGTTGGCCAATATCACCGGTGGCATTGATGCCTGGTCGCACGAAAGCGACCCCACCGTGCCCCGCTATTGATCACGCCCCTGGCACCCCGCTCTCCCATCGAACCGCAGACTCTTCCGAAGGACCCCCATGACTCCGCACCGGCCCCTCTCCCTGTCACTTCTGTCCCTGGCGCTCGGCGCGGCGCTGAGCGCTCCAGCGCACGCCCAGAGCCTGCTGGAGCTGGTGGAATCGGCACGCACCTATGACACGACCTGGCAGTCGGCCCGAGCCCAGCTTGACGCAGCATCCCGCCGCGCCGACCAGGCCCGCGCCGGCCTGCTGCCCAGCGCCGCGCTCACGGCCGGACTCAGCCGCGCCAATGTGGAACTGAGCCGCCCGCCTGTGGAGAACACCGGCACCACACAGACGGTGGGCGTGCAGGCCTCGCAACCGTTGTACCGGCCCGCCAACCGCATCACGCTGGAGCAAGGCCAGCGCGGCATTGACGTGGCCCAGGCGCAGTTGGACGCCGCCACGCAAGACCTGCTGGTGCGCGTGAGCCAGGCCTACTTTGACGTGCTGGCCGCGCAGGACACCCTGGCCTTCGTGCAGGCGCAAAAAGCGGCCGTGTCAGAACAACTGGCCTCCGCCAAGCGCAACTTCGAGGTGGGTACCACCACCGTCACCGATTCGCGCGAGGCCCAGGCCCGCTACGACCTCGTGGTGGCCCAGGAAATCGCGGCCGAAAACGACCTGCGCGTGAAACGCCTGGCACTGGACCAGCTGGTGGGCATCACCGGCACCAAGCCCCAGCCGCTGGCGCTGCCCGTGCAACTGCCAACGGTGCAGCCCGACAACGTGACCACCTGGGTGGACACTGCACGGGACCAGCAGCCCGGCGTGCGCCAGGCCGCCATCGCGCTGGACATTGCCCGCCTTGAAACCAAAAAGGCCGAAACCGGCCACCTGCCCACCCTGGACCTGCAGGTGGGCTACAACGTCACGCGCAATCCGAATGGCACCATCACGGCGCCCGGCGTGAACAACCGCACCAACAGCGCCAGCGTGGGCGTGGCCTTCAATCTGCCGCTGTTTGCCGGATTTGCGGTGCAAAACCGCGTGAAGGAAACCCTGGCGCTGGAAGAAAAGGCCAGCGCCGACCTGGAGACCACGCGCCGCAACGTGGCCCAGGCCACGCGCGCCGCCTTCTTTGGCGTGCAGTCGGGCCAGGGCCAGGTGCAGGCCCTGGAGGCTGCCGAAGCCTCCAGCCAGAGTGCGCTCGATGCCAACAAGCTCGGTTACCAGGTGGGCGTGCGCATCAACATCGATGTGCTCAATGCCCAAAGCCAGCTCTTCCAGACCAAGCGCGACCTGGCCCAGGCCCGCTACAACGTGCTGCTCGGCACGCTGAAATTGCGCCAGGCGGCGGGCACGCTGACGCAGCAGGACATCGAGGCGATCAACGCCTTGCTCATCAAGCCCTGACGGGGTTGGCGGACGGGCCGCGCGGAGCTACCCGGCGGCTTGCAGCACGGCCTGCACCGCCTGAGCCGTAGCCCGGGCCGCTCCCCGGTGCGCCGTGGCAAAACGGCTGGCACGTTCGCTGGCCGCGGCCTGCTCCGGGGCATCCGTCGCCAAATGGGCCGCGAGCGCCATGCCTGCGGCCAGGTCGGGCACGCGCTGCGCGGCACCTGCCGCGCAGGCCAGCTCGGCGGCCTCGGCAAAGTTGAAGGTGTGCGGCCCCAGTACCACGGGGCAGCCGCAGGCGGCGGCCTCGATCAGGTTCTGGCCGCCCAAGGGGGCAAAACTGCCACCCAGCAAGGCCACATCGGCCAGGCCGTAGTACAGCGCCATTTCGCCCAGTGAATCCCCCAGCCACACGTCGGCCGCCTCGGGTTCTGCCGCCCAGTGGCTGCGGCGCGATACGGTGAGCCCAGCGCGCTGGAGCAGCTGTTGCACCTCGTCAAACCGCTGGGGGTGGCGCGGCACGATGAGCCACTGCACGCCGTTCGCTATATTATTAATAGCTGCTTGCGCTTGTCCATCAAGCGCTAGCGCCTGTTTTGGCTTGAAGTTTTCGAGCCACATCGCCTCCTCGCCCTCCCGGCTGCTGGCCAGCAGCACCACGGGGCGCCCGGTGTGGGCGTGCCAGGCCCGACCCTGGGCGATCTGGCGGGCGTCGGGCACCACGTCAAACTTGAGGTTGCCAAACACGCCGCGCACCGGGGCGCCGATGGCCCGCAGGCGGGTGGCGTCGTCTTCGGTCTGCGCCCAGGCAGCGGTCAACCCCCCATAGGCGGGCCGGGCCAGCGCTGCCAGCCGCTGGGCCTTGCGCAGCGACTGGGCGTTGAACCGCGCGTTGGCCAACACCAGCGGCACGCCGCGCTGCTGGCAGCCCGCCACCAGGTTGGGCCAGACCTCGGTTTCCATGAGGATGCCTATGGCCGGGCGAAAGGTGCGCAGAAAGCGCGCCACGGCGCCCGGTGTATCCCAGGGCTGCCACACTTGCACGTCGCCGGGCAGCAAGAGCTTTTCGCCCTCGGCCCGCCCGGTGGCCGTGCCGTGGGTGAGCAGCAGACGCATGCCCGGAAGCTGCTCGCGCAGCTGGGCCAGCAAGATGGCGGCGGCGCGGGTTTCGCCCAGCGATACGGCGTGGACCCAGACAAACTGGCCTATCGGATCGACGCTGTGGTGCGACACCATGCTGTCCATGGGCACCGGATAGCGGCCAAAACGCTCGCCCACCGCATGGGCATAGCCAGGTTCGGCCACGGCGCGGCGGCGCAGCTTGCGGCGCAGCAAGGGCTGCGCGCACCAGGTCACCAGGGAATACAGGGCGCGGGCAGCGTTCATGCGGGGGTTCGATCAGCGGATCAGCCGACCAGCTCCACCACCCCGCCCGTCCAGCCGCTGTCGCCCCGTGCCGCCCACACCAGGCTGGGGCTGTCACCGGGCGCGGCTGCCACGCAGTGGCCCCCGGGTGCCCAGAAGGCACTGCGGCCCGCACTCACGTAGCCGCCAGAGGGCCCGCTGTAGTTGGCCACCAGCACGGCCATGTCGTGGTCGCGGGCATAGCCTTGCAGCAGGGCCGATTCGGCCCCATAGGCCTTCTCGGAAATCAGCACGCCCGCCGCGTAGAGCGCGGCGCCCGCATTGCTGGCGGCCAGGGCGTGTTCGGGGTGGGTGATGTCGGCACACACGGCCAGCGCAGTGGGTTCACCGGCCAGCAACAGCACCTGGGCGTCGTCGGTGCCAGCACTGGCGAACCGCTCCTCGCTCGGGTGCAGGTGGCGCTTGCGGTACAGCGCCACACTGCCGTCGGCCCCGAGCACCCAGGCGCCAATGGCGGGCAAGGCGCCCGCCACCACCGGCGCAGCCGGGGCGCCCACCACCAGGGTGATGCCATGTTGCTGAGCAGACTGCCGCAAGGGAGCCAGCGCGGGATGGTCGGCCGACAGCACGTTGGCCGCCAGCAGGTTCGGTTCATACCCCGTGAGCGACAGCTCGGGAAACACCAGCACCAGCACACGTTCGTGCACCGCCGCCCGCACGAAGGCCAGGTGCGTTTGCACGTTGCGCGCCACATCACCCGGCGCCGAGGGCGACTGGGCAGCGGCAACACGCAAGGGGGTGGACAGTGACGGTTTCATGCGGGGCGGTTCAACAACAAATACAGAAAGAGGGGCACAGAAAGAGGGGCGCGGCGGGTTCGACGATACGGCGTCAGTGGCTGGCGGCGCCGACGTGCGCATCGGGCTTGACCCGGTGCAGCAGGGCCAGCATGGCCGCTTCGATGCGGGCCAGGGCCTCGGTGGTGTGGCCCTCAAAGCGCAGCACCAGCACCGGCGTGGTGTTGCTGGCGCGGATCAGGCCAAAACCGTCGGGCCAGTCCACGCGCAGGCCATCGATGGTGCTGATCTGAGAGGGCGCGGCAAAGGTCTCTGCAGCCAGGGCCTGCAGCTCGGCCGTGAGGCGGTGGGGTTCGCCCTCGGCGCAGGCCACGTTCAGCTCGGGGGTGGAGAAACTGGTGGGCAGCGCGTTGAGCACGGCGCTCGGGTCGGTGGACTTGCTCAGGATTTCCAGCAGGCGGCAGCCCGCGTAGGTGCCGTCGTCAAAGCCGTACCAGCGCTCCTTGAAGAAGATGTGGCCGCTCATCTCGCCGCCCAGCGGGGAGTGGGTCTCCTTCATGCGGGCCTTGATGAGCGAGTGGCCGGTCTTGAACATCACCGGCACGCCGCCAGCGGCCGCAATGGCAGGCGCCAGGCGCTGGGTGCACTTCACGTCGAAGATGATCTCGCCGCCGGGCACGCGTGAGAGCACGTCTTGCGCAAACAGCATCATCTGGCGGTCGGGGAAGATGTTGGTGCCGTCCTTGGTCACGATCCCTAAGCGGTCGCCGTCGCCGTCAAACGCCAGGCCCAGCTCGGCGTCGCTGGCCTTCAGGGCCTCGATCAAATCACGCAGGTTCTCGGGCTTGCTCGGGTCGGGGTGGTGGTTGGGGAAGTTGCCATCCACCTCGGAGAACAGCTCGATCACTTCGCAGCCCAGGGCGCGGAAGATGTCCGGCGCCGAGGCGCCGGCGATGCCGTTACCGCAGTCCACCACGATCTTGATCGGGCGGGCCAGTTTCACATCGCCCACGATGCGTTCGCGGTACGCGGGCAGCACGTCCACATGGCGCACCGAGCCGCCGGGCAGCAGCTGCCAGGTTTCCTGCTCCATGGTGCGGCGAAGCTGCTGGATTTCTTCGCCATAGATGGCGCGGCCGTTCAGCACCATCTTGAAGCCGTTGTAGTCCCTGGGGTTGTGGCTGCCGGTGACCTGGATGCCGCTGGCACACAGCGTGCTGGCTGCAAAGTACAGCAGCGGCGTGGTCACCAGGCCCACATCGATCACCTCAATGCCCGCCTCCACCAGCCCCTGGATCAGCGCACCCGAGATAGCCGGGCCCGACAGGCGCCCGTCGCGCCCCACCGCCACGGTGGTCTGCCCCTCGGCGCGGGCTGCCGTGCCAAAGGCCCGGCCCAGGCCGAGCGCAACTTCTTCGTTGAGCGTGGACGGCACAATGCCGCGGATATCGTAGGCTTTGAAAATGGCGGGTGTGGGCTGCACGCAGGGGCCTTTCGCGTAGGGAGTTGGGCTGTTTTTGGAAGTCCGCTGCATTGTAGGCGCGCCCTCCTGGGGTACTGGGGGCAAACCCTCGCGTTGGGCTGAGGCACATGTCCGAAAACGGCCAGTGAAAACACCCCCGGCTCCTATGATCCAGCCCATGAATCCGCCCTCCCCCCCCACCCCATCCGTTGCCCAGGCCCCTGACACCGCCTTGGACGAAGGCCGCTACCTGGCGGTGCTGGCGCGGGATGCACGGTTTGACGGGCATTTTTTCACGGCGGTGACCTCCACCGGCATTTATTGCCGCCCCGTGTGCGCCGTGCGCACGCCCCGGCGCGAGAACTGCCGCTTTTTTGTGCTGGCCGCACAGGCCGAGAACGCGGGCTTTCGCCCCTGCCTGCGCTGCCGGCCCGAGCTAGCGCCGCAGGCGCTGGTGTGGTCGGTGCAGGACGCCAGTGGCATCCTGGTCCAGCAGGCCGTGCGCCTGCTGGATGCGCCCGACCTGTGGCCCGCCCCATCCGCACCGGGCGAAGGCAGCGCCACCGTGGCCCGGCTCGCCGAGCGCCTGGGCGTGAGCGACCGGCACCTGCGCCGCATTTTTGAGGCGGCCCTGGGCGTGTCGCCGCTGCAATACCTGCAGACGCGCCGGCTGCTGACCGCCAAACAGCTGCTCACCGACACCCCCATGCCCGTGACCCAGGTGGCGCTGGCCAGTGGTTTTGCGAGTGTGCGGCGCTTCAATGCGGCGTTCTCGGGGCACTACGGCCTGAACCCCACACAGCTGCGGCGCAGCGGCACCACCGCAGGGGCGCAAACCACCAGCACCTTGCGCCTGGCCTGGCGCCCGCCGTTTGATGTGCCTGCGCTACTGGCCTTCTTTGAACGGCGGCAGTTCCACGGCGTGGAATGGGTGCTGCCGGAGGAGGCCACGCTGCGGCGCACGGTGCGTCTGCCCGCTTCCTGCACCGGCCTGCCGGGCGAGACCACGGGATGGTTCTGCGCACGCTTTGACGGGGCCCGCCACCAGGTGCTGCTGCAGACCAGCGACAGCCTGTACCCCGTGCTGCCACTCGTGATCCGCCGCGTGCGCGCCATGCTCGACCTGGACGCCGACCCCGCGGCCATCAACGCCGTGCTGCACCCGCACTTCCCCCAGGGCGACGGCCTGCGGGTGCCCGGCGCGTTCGATGGCTTCGAGCTGGCCGTGCGCGCCGTGCTGGGCCAGCAGATCACCGTGGCCGCTGCGCGCACCCTGGGCCAGCGGCTGGTGGAGCGGCTGGGTGAGCCCATCGAAACGCCCTGGCCCGGGCTGAACCGCCTGTTCCCCACCGCTGCCACGCTGGCAGCGGCCGACGGCGACACCCTGGGCCAGCTGGGCATCGTGCGCCAGCGCCAGGCTGCCATCGTGGCGCTGGCCCGCGCCGTGGATGGCGGCACGCTGGCCTTGCACGCGGGCGCCGACGTGGCCAGCACCACGGCCGCGCTGTGCGCCCTGCCCGGTATTGGCGACTGGACGGCCCAGTACATCGCCATGCGCGTGTTGCGATGGCCCGATGCGTTTCCGGCCGGGGATGTGGCGCTGCACAAGGCCCTGGGCGTGCAGGGGCACAAGAACCCGGCCCGCGCCGCAGGCGACGCCTCGCAGGCCTGGCGGCCCTGGCGCAGCTACGCGGTGCTGCGCGCCTGGGCAGCGGGCACCCCGGCGGGTGCCGTGCCACCAGTTCCATCACTATCAAAGTAGGAGCTGCTAGCGCTTATCCATCAAGCGCTGGAGGCCAATTTCATCTAAAAATCGTTCATTCAGTCATGCAATTTCACCCCCACACCGTGCAAATGCGCACCTCCACCGCGCTGGGGCCCGTGCGCCTGGCGGCGTCGCCCGCCGGCTTGGTCGGTGTCTGGTTTGAAGGCCAGCGCCACGAGCCCAGCCAGCGTCTTCATGGCCCCACGGCCTGGGCTGACACGGCAAGCCACCCCGTGCTGGAGGAAGCCGCCCACCAGCTCCAGCAGTACTTCGCCGGGCAGCGTGCGGAGTTTGACCTGCCGCTGGACCTTTCGGGTGGCACGCCGTTTCAGCAGGCTGTGTGGCGTGCCTTGCTGGCCATCGGCCGGGGTGCCACCACCAGCTACGGCGCCTTGAGCCGCCAGCTGGGCCGCCCCCTGGCCGTGCGCGCAGTGGGCGCCGCCGTGGGGCGCAACCCGATCAGCGTGGTGGTGCCCTGCCACCGCGTGGTGGGATCGGACGGCAGCCTGACGGGCTATGCCGGTGGCCTTGATCGCAAAGCGGTCTTGCTGACGCTGGAAAATGCGCTGCCCTCCACCTCCCCCAACGCTTTCCGCAAAGGACATGCATGAACAGCCCCGGCAACCAGCCCGTTTCCACCTGGATCGGCGAATTCATCTTGCTGGCGGCGCTGTGGGGCGCGTCCTTTCTGTTCATGCGGCTGGGTGCGTCCGACTTCGGCCCTCTGCCCACGGCCGGGCTGCGCGTGGCGCTGGCCACGGTGTTCCTGTGGCCCATCATGCTGCGCCAGGGCCACTGGCCTGCGCTGCGCCAGCACTGGCGGCCCATCCTGTTTGCGGGGGTCATCAATTCGGCCATTCCATTTGCGCTGTTTTCCTGGGCTGTGCTGCACATTGCCACGGGCCTGACCTCCATCCTCAACGCCACCGTGCCGCTGTTTGGCGCGCTGGTGGCCTGGATGTGGCTGGGTGACCGCATCAACCGCCTGCGCTGGGCGGGCCTGGCACTCGGTTTTGTGGGCGTGGCGCTGCTGGCCTGGCGTGCGCCAGCGGGCACCGGGTTCAAGAGTGACAGCGCCGAATGGGCCATTGCCGCCTGCCTGTTGGCTTCGAGCTTCTACGGGCTGTCGGCCAGCTTTGCGCGGCGCTACCTCACGGGCATTCCACCGCTGGCCACCGCTACCGGCAGCCAGCTGGGCGCGGCGCTGGGACTGGCCCTGCCCACGCTGTGGTTCTGGCCTGCGCAGATGCCAGGCCTGCGCGCCTGGGGCGCCATCATTGCCATTGCGGTGCTGTGCACGGGCATTGCCTACATCCTGTACTTTCGCCTGATCGCCAGTGCCGGCCCCAGCCGGGCGCTGGCCGTGACCTTCATCACCCCCGTGTTTGCGGTTTTGTACGGCACGGTCTTCCTGGGCGAACGCATCACGCCCTGGATGGTGGGCTGCGCCGTGGTCATTGTGTGCGGCACATTGTTGTCAACCGGACTTATCAGGACACTCAGGCCCGCCCTACCCGCCTCAGAACGGCCCTAAACTTGGCCCATGGGGGTTTCTTCGGGCTTTTGCCATCTGACCAAGTCCGTCAACGGCACCGGGCGCTGTACTGCCACATATATCCCCGGCCGCTCCCCCTGCAACTCCTGGCCTGCGCCTACCCCGCTGCCAGTGGCTTGCCCAGGGGCTTTCCATGGGTAACAACACCCTTCTCGCAGGCACAGCAACGATGTTGTTACTGCTGGTGCTGGCGTGGCTGCCGCCGCGCGAGTCCTTGCACCCGTCGCGCCGCACCTTGCTGCTGCTGGGGTTGGCAGGCGGCCTCGTTTCCTGGATTTCTTTTGAGGCGCTGCGCTGGAACGCCCCCGAGCTGCGGGTGGTGGCCTACCCCACGGTGGCGGCGTTTCTGGCGCTCTTTTTCAGGTTTCCGGCGGCCCTCATTGCGGCGCTCATCGCCCTGGTGGCAGCGGTGCGCACTGATATGTCCGATGCGGTTCCAGCCGTTGCCGTGCTGGGCGTGTCGGTGGCCACGGGGTTGTTGTGGCGCCAGGTGGGGGCACGCCTGCAGGTGCCCAAATGGGCTGCATTGATCGGCCTGACGCTGACCCTGCCCCTGGCCGTGTCTGGCAGCCTGTGGGCTACCGACGGCGCATCCGACATGGCGCGAAGCCTGCCATGGCACCACGGCGCCGGGGTGTTGATGCTGGGCGTGGGCCGGTTGCTGCTGGCCAACGGAGCACGCTCCGAGCTTTCACGCAGCGACATCCAGCAAGCCCTTGCACAACAAGAGCGCAGGCTGCGCCTGGTGCTCGACTCCATGGGTGGCGGGCACTGGGAGTGGGATGTGGTGCAGCGCCAGTTCCGCTGCCACGGCAGCTTCTATGAAACCTTCGGCATCACCGCCGCCGATCTGGAGGCGCCAGACCTGTGGCAGCGCTGGTATGCCCGGCGCCACCCGCAGGATGCCGAGCGCAATGCGGCCAGGCTGGCGCGGGCCATGGACGGGCTGGAAGACAGCTACGAAGCCGAATTCAGGGTGATGGACACCGAGGGCCGCTGGCACTGGCTCATGTCGCGCGGCACGGTGGCCACGCGCGACGCCCAGAACCGGCCGACCAGCCTCATCGGCATGGACGTGGACATCACCGCCCACCGCGCGGCAGAAGATGCGCTGCGCTCGTCCGAGGCCAAGTACACGACCTTCTACCAGACGCTGCCCGACCCCGCAGGCATCTCGCGCATCTCGGACGGCCGCTACATCGACGTGAACCCCGCATTCTGCGAGGTGCTGGGGCGCCCGCGCGAGGAGGTGATCGGCCGCACATCGACCGAGCTGAACATCTGGGCCTCTGAACAGGAACGCAAGCGGCTGGTGGAGACCTTCCGCCGCGACGGCAAGGTGGACCGCCTGCCGCTGGTTGCGCAGCGCGAGGGCGGACGCATCCCGGGACTGATGTCGGCACGCTCCGTGCTTGTGGATGGCGAAAACTGTTTTGTGTTCGTTTTCCATGACATGACCGAAGCCCACCGCGCCAGTGACGAGCTGCGGGCCCTCAACGGCCTGCTGCAGCAGGCCGGCCGCCTGGCCCGGCTGGGTGCCTGGGAGGACGAGCGCGGCAAGGGCCTGGTCTACTGGTCAGACGTGTGTTTTGACATCCACGGCCTGCCCCCCGGTTCGCCGCTGCCCCACGACTACATCGACCGCCATGTGGCGCCCGCCTACCGCGAAACGCTGCGCGCCAACTTCCGCTTGAGCATTCTGGAGCGCCGCGAGTGGAGCATGGAGATCGAGGTGCTGCACACCGACGGTCGGCTGGTGTGGGTGCGCGCCATGGGCGAGCCGGTGATCGAAAATGGGCGCGTGACCCGCGTACGCGGCGTGATGCAGGACATCGACGAGGCCAAGCGCGCCGAGCAGCGCCTGCGCCAGTCCGAAGAGCGTTTCTCGCGCATCTTTCAGCTCATGCCCTACCCCATGGGCCTGTCGCACCGCCGCGACGGACGCTATGTGGACATCAACCCCGCCTGGGTGGACATGCTGGGCATCCCGCGCGAGGAGGCCATCGGCCGTACTGCGGTCGAGCTGGGCATCTTCACCGCGCACGACCGCGAAAAGCTGATTGCGGAGGTGGAGCGCTCGGGCCACCTGAGCAGCTACGAGGTCAACCTGAATGTGCGTGGCGGCCCACCCCGCACCGTGCTGCAGTCCATGCGCGCCACCGAATTCGATGGCGAGCCGTGCTGGCTGTTCTCGGTGCACGACATCACCGACCGCAAGCGCAATGAAGAGCAGGTGCGAGAACGCGAGGAACTGCTCTCGCTCACCATCTCGGCGGCATCGCTGGGCCTGTGGGACTGGAATTTGCAGACAGGCACCGTCACCGGCGACAGCCGCTGGCACGCCATGCGAGGCCTGGACACGCCCCACACCCCACTGGCCTCCACGCAGTGGACCGCCGGCATTGCCCCCGACGACATCGACCGCATCACCAGCGAACTGGCCCGCCACACCACCCACCCCGGCACACCGTTCGACGCCACCTGGCGTGTGAACCAGCCGGGCGACCCCGCCCGCTGGCTGCGCAACCTGGGCAAGATCGTGGGCTTCGATGCGGCGGGCCGCCCCGCACGCATGCTGGGTGTGGCCATTGACGTCACGCCCCAGCGCGAGCAAGAGGTTCTGCTGCAGCGGCTGGCCCTGTTTGACGCCCTCACGGGCCTGCCCAACCGCGTGCTGCTGGCCCGCAAGCTGCAGGAGTGCATGGACCAGGCGCGCCAGAACGGTCGGCAACTGGGTGTGGCCTACCTGGACCTGGACGGCTTCAAGCCCGTCAACGACCGCCTGGGCCACGGCGCGGGCGACCGCCTGCTGGTGGTGGTGGGTGGCCGCCTCACACGCGCGCTGCGCCCGCTGGACACGGTGGCGCGCCTGGGCGGCGACGAGTTCGTGATCCTCATGCCCGACCTTGAATCCGTGGGCGACTGCGAGCGCATGCTGCACCGGGTGATGGACAACATCTCAGCGCCCTACACACTCGACACCGAGCGTGTGGTGGTCACTGCCAGCATCGGCTACACCGTGTTCCCGCAGGATGACGCCGACGCCGACGCCCTGCTGCGCCACGCCGACCAGGCCATGTACGCCGCCAAGCAGGCCGGGCGCAACCGGTTCCACCAGTTCGACGCTGCGCAGGAACGCGCCCTGCAACTGCAGCGCGAACAGGGCCGCCACTTGCGCGAGGCCCTGGCCGCCGCGCAGTTCACGCTGTACCTGCAGCCCAAGGTGGACATGAGGAGTGGGGCCGTGGTGGGTGCCGAAGCGCTGGCGCGCTGGCAGCACCCCGAACGCGGGCTGGTGCCGCCGGGCGAGTTCTTGCCGCTGCTGGAGGGCACCGAGCTGGAAATCGACTTTGGAGAATGGGTGGTCGAAGCCGCACTCACCGTGCTGGCGCAACTGCAGGCACACGGACTGCACCTGCCGCTGAGCATCAACATCGCCGCCCAGCACCTGCAAAACCCAGACTTTGCCGACTGGATGGCCCGGTGCATCGCCCGCCACCCAGGCGTGCCCGGCCACCTGGTGGAAATCGAGATCACCGAAAGCGCCGCCCTCTACGACCTGACCGCCGTGGCGCAAACCCTGACGGCGCTGCGTGCGCTGGGGGTGGCGGTGTCGCTGGACGACTTTGGCACCGGCTACTCGTCGCTGACCTACCTGCGCCGCCTGCCCATGGACACGCTCAAGATCGACCAGAGTTTTGTGCACGGCATGATGGGCGACCCCGGCGACCTGGCCATCGTGCAGGGGGTCATCGGCCTGGCCCGCTCCTTCGGATACCGCGTGATTGCCGAAGGCGTGGAAACCATCGAACAAGGCCAGATGCTGCTGCAGCTGGGCTGCATGCAGGCCCAGGGCTACTGCATCGCCCGGCCCATGCCGCTGGAGGATTTCGTCGGCTGGACGCCGGGGTGGCAACCGCCGGTGGGGTGGCAGCGGCAGCGGCCGGTGTGAAAACAACGGCCGCCAGCCTTTGTTCCGAAAACGGTAAAAACTACCATTTTCATAGCATTTCTGGCCTGCCAAGTGCAACCATCAAGCAGGCCCATGGGCTGACTTCCATTTCTAGTGGGACCTTATGTTGAGACTCCTCGCCGACTTTGTTGATCATCCACTCACGCGGGTGGCGGCAGGGCTCATTGGGCTGGTAGCAATCGCTTTTCTGGGGCTTTTTGGCGTCGTCGTGGCGCTTACGCCGAAAACCGGCTGGATGCTGGCAGCAGGAGCCGGTGGTCTTGTCGGCCTGGTGGGCTGGTGGCTGCGGGTGTTTGTCAGTCGGCCCACCCTGGCGGCACACACGCTTTTGCGCTGGACGGTTTGCGGCTCGCTGGCGGTGGGCATTGCAGCGATCACCTACACGGTACTTACCTGGCCTGACGCAAAGGCCTGGCGGCAGTTTTTGTTTCCTATCGGCCTCACCGGCTTGTTGCTATTTGTCGGCACGTTGGCTTCTTGGCAAGGGTCTGGCAATTCACTCAAGCCGGCCCCGTTTTGCGGACCGGTTTGAACCAGGTTTTTGCCACTTTATAGCCGCGTGTCGGGCTTTGCCCGGCTGCCAGCAGGTCGATTTCTATATCTGACTGTCACCCCACCAGGTCCTTCACCTGTTGCAGCGCCGCCGGGTCTTCCATCGTCGTCAAGTCACCCGGGTCGCGCCGCTCGGCCACGGCCTGGAGCGCGCGGCGCAGCAGTTTGCCGCTGCGGGTCTTGGGCAGCACGGTCACGAAGTACACACGCGAAGGCCGGGCCACGGCGCCGAGCTGGTGGTCCACCTGCTTCATCACCTCGCCTTCGAGCTTGAGGCGCGCGGCATCGTCCGTGAGGCCCGAGGCATCGCGTGCCACGGCAAATGCCATGGCGACCTGGCCCTTCAGGCTGTCGGCCACGCCCACCACGGCCACTTCGGCGATGTTGGGGTGGGAGGCAATGCTCTCCTCGATCTCGCGCGTGCCCAGGCGGTGGCCTGCCACGTTGATCACGTCGTCCGTGCGGCCCAGGATGAAGTGGTAGCCGTCGGCGTCGCGGATGCCCCAGTCGAAGGTGCTGTAGATCAGCCGACCGGGAATGCTCTTCCAGTACGTGTTCACAAAACGTGCATCGTCGCGCCACACGGTCTGCATGCAGCCGGGGGGCAGCGGGCCTTCGATGGCGACCACGCCCTTCTGGTTGGGGGCGGTCAGCTCTTCGCCGTTGCTCTCGTCGATCAGCTTGACGTGGTAGCCGTACATGGCCTTGCCGGGGCTGCCAAAGCGTGTGGTCTGCTGCTCCACGCCATTGGCCAGCGTCAGGATGGGCCAGCCGGTTTCGGTCTGCCAGTAGTTATCGATGATGGGAACCTGCAGCGCGTCGCTGATCCACTGGGCCGTGGGCTCGTCCAGCGGCTCGCCCGCCAGCCACAGGGCCTTGAGGGTGGAGACGTTGTACTTCCTGAGCCAGCTGGCGTCCTGCTTCTTGAGCACCCGCACCGCCGTGGGTGCCGAGAACATGTGGGTGACCTGGTACTTTTCGACAATGCTCCACCACACACCGGCATCGGGTCGCGTGGGCAAGCCTTCGTACATGATGGTCGTCATTCCCGCGATCAGCGGGCCATAGACGATGTAGCTGTGACCCACCACCCAGCCGATGTCGCTGGTAGCAAAGTAGGTGTCACCCGCTTTGGCATCAAAGATGTGCTTCATGCTGGCGGCCAGCGCCACGGTGTAGCCACCGGTGTCGCGCTGCACGCCCTTGGGTTTGCCCGTGGTGCCGCTGGTGTACAGCGTGTAGCTAGGGTGGGTGGACTCCACCCATTCGCACGGCACCACGGTGTTCAGGTGCTGCTCGCGCAGCGGCGCCCATTCATGGTCGCGGCCCGGCTGCAGGTGCATGGGGGCCAAGCCGCGGTTGACCATGAGTACAGCGGCGGGCTTGTGTTTGGAGAGCGCAATGGCCTCGTCCAGCAATGGCTTGTAAGGCACCACCTTGCCACCGCGCGACCCGGCATCGGCGCTGACCACAGCCACGGGTTCGGCGTCTTCGATGCGCGAAGCCAGTGAGCCCGACGCAAAGCCGCCAAACACCACGGAATGCAGCGCACCAATGCGCACGCAGGCCAGCATGGCAAAGGCGGCTTCGGCAATCATGGGCATGTAGATGAGCACGCGGTCGCCCTTCTTCACCCCCAGGCTCTGCAACACGGCTGCCATGCGCTGCACCTCGGCATGCAGCTCGGCAAAGCTGTAGCTGCGCTCGGTGTCGGTTTCGGTCGAAATGGCCACCAGCGCCGCCTGGCTGGCGCGCGTGGCCAGGTGCCGGTCTACGGCGTTGTGGCACAGGTTGGTGGTGCCGCCTACAAACCATTTGGCAAAGGGCGGGTTGCTGTAGTCGCACACCTGCTGGGGCTGCGTCTTCCAGTCGATCAGCTGCGCCTGTTCGCTCCAGAAGGCGTCGCGGTGGTCGATGGACTGGCGGTAGAAATCAGCGTAAGCGGTCATTGTGGGGGTCTCCTCGGCATCTCTCTCGGCCTGCCAAGACAGCAGGTTTTGAATTCATAATTATTCATAACGGGCTTGCGGCAAACTGACGCAGGGCTTGGCATCGGCCCTGAATCCACTAACACGGGGCCACATCTCCATGGACAAAAGCGACTGCCGCCCTGCATTGGGCGCTGTTCCTGTGTACCGCATGCCTTTTCGCCCGCTCTGCTCCCTTGTATGACCAGAAGCACCCGGCATGCAAGGAATCTTTGGTGATGACGATTTTTGACATGGAAATAACTATTTCACTACTTAATGCATATACTTCAATGCTATGTGGTCCACCCTCATCATGACTCTGCCGACGCAGCCCAACGCCGTGCGGCTGCGCATCTGGCGCAATCTCAAGGCACTGGGTTGCGCCGCCCTGCGCGACGGCGCCTACCTGCTGCCGGAAGAACACGCGGGCCTGCTCGCCCCTATTGCCACCGAGGTGCGAGAACACGGCGGTACGGCCATGCTGCTGACCCTCACTGCGCCGGACAGCGCACAGCGCCAGGAGATCGAAGCGCTGTTCGACCGCACGGAGGTCTTCATGCTGTGGCGCGATACGGCGACTGCCTTGCAGGCGGAGCTGGCACAGCTCACCGAAACCGAGGCCCGCCGCCGCCTGCGTGGCATTGCCGACGCCCTGCAGGCCTTGCACCGCATCGACTACTACCCTGGCGCCGCAGCCGCGCAGGCCGATTCCGACATGGCCAGCCTGCGGCAGGCGCTGGACGCCTGCTTCTCGCGGGGGGAGCCTGCCGCCCTGCCCGCCCATGGCATCAAGCGCCTTGACACCGCCCAGTTCCAGAACCAGCGCTGGGCGACGCGGGCGCGGCCCTGGGTGGACCGCCTGGCCTGCGCCTGGCTGATCCGCCGATTCGTCGACCCGGGTGCGCGTTTTGTGTGGCTGGCCGATCCGGCATCGCCGCCTGCTGATGTCCTGGGCTTTGACTTTGACGGCGCCCGGTTCACCCACGTGGGAGCCCTGGTGACCTTTGAGGTGCTCGTTGCCAGCTTTGGGCTCGAAGCCGACTCCCGCCTGCAGCGCCTGGCCCGCGCCGTGCACTACCTGGACACGGGCGGCATGCCCGTGCCCGAGGCCGCGGGGCTGGAGGCCGTGCTGGCCGGCCTGCGCGAAGTGCATGCCGATGACGACGCCCTCGCCCAGGCCGCCGCGCAGGTGTTTGACGCCCTGTATGCCGTACCGCCCACCCTTCCACCCTCCCAGGCTCCGCTGACCAGTGCCGCACCATGACCACCCTTACCCCTGCGCCCACCCCCTCCGACCTGGACCGCCCCACCCCCGTAAGCTTTGGCGAGGCCTTCCTGTTCTGGCTCAAGCTCGGTTTCATCAGCTTTGGCGGGCCTGCGGGCCAGATTGCGATCATGCATGCCGAGCTGGTGGAGCGCCGCCGCTGGATCAGCGAAAAGCGATTTCTGCACGCCCTCAACTACTGCATGCTGCTGCCCGGCCCCGAGGCGCAGCAGCTGGCCACCTATATCGGCTGGCTCATGCACCGCACCTGGGGCGGCATCGTGGCCGGGGCGCTGTTTGTGTTGCCTTCGCTGTTCATCCTGATCGGGCTGTCGTGGGTGTACCTGCGGTTTGGCGATGTGCCGGTGGTGGCGGGCATCTTCTATGGCATCAAACCCGCCGTGACCGCACTGGTGCTGCACGCAGCGCACCGCATTGGCACGCGGGCTCTCAAGAACCGCTGGATGTGGGGCATCGCTGCCGCATCGTTTGTGGCCATCTTTGCGTTCGATACGCCCTTCCCTGCCATCGTCCTGACGGCCGGGCTGATAGGCTACTTTGGCGCACAACGCTGGCCTGGCGTGTTTGCCCTCGGAGGCGGCCATGCCGACGGCCACAAGGGCTACGGCCCAGCACTGATCGACGACGACACCCCCACGCCCCCCCACGCCCGCTTCTCACGCAGCCATCTGGCCAGGGTGCTGGCGGCCGGGCTGGCGCTGTGGCTGGCGGCCATGGCAACGCTGGTCGTCACCCAGGGGGTACAAGGCACGCTCACGCAGATGGGCTGGTTCTTTACCAAGGCCGCGCTGGTCACCTTTGGCGGCGCTTATGCCGTGCTGCCGTACGTCTACCAGGGCGCGGTGGAGCAATACCAGTGGCTCAGCGGCCCGCAGATGATCGACGGCCTGGCGCTGGGCGAGACCACGCCCGGCCCGCTGATCATGGTGGTGGCCTTCGTCGGCTTCGTGGGCGGCTGGCTGCAGCAGGTGTGGGGGCCGGAAGCGCTGTTTGCCGGCGCCACAGCCGCCGCCGCCGTGGTGACGTTCGTGACCTTTCTGCCCTCGTTCATCTTCATCCTCGCGGGCGGCCCGGCGGTAGAGGCCACCCACGGCAAGCTCGGTTTCACCGCCCCGCTGTCGGCCATCACCGCCGCTGTGGTGGGTGTGATCCTGAACCTGGCGCTGTTTTTTGCCTACCACCTCCTATGGCCCAAGGGTTTTGGCGGGGCGTTTGATGCCGTGTCGGCGGTGATCGCCGTGGGCGCACTGGTGGCGCTGTTCCGCTTCAAGCTGGGGGTGATGCCGCTGCTGGGGCTGTGCGCGGCCGTGGGGCTGGCAGTGACCTTCCTCACACCCTGGCTTGCCTGAACCAGTTGTCATCCACTTCCCGGGAGTATCCCCATGCAAGCACGCCCCCAAGCCCTTCCCCTTGACCCGGCCACGCTGCCCGGCCTGTCCGAAAGGCTGCTGCGCAGCCACCACCAGAACAACTATGGCGGTGCTGTGGCGCGGCTCAACGCCATCCGGGTGCAGCTCTCGGGGCTGGACTTTGCCTCCACGCCCGGCTTTGTCGTCAACGGACTCAAGCGCGAGGAACTGATCGCCAGCAACTCGATGCTGCTGCACGAACTGTACTTTGGCAGCCTGGGCGGCGGTGGCGCCGCCCCCGCACCCGCCATGCTGCTGGCCCTGGCAGCCAGCTTTGGCAGCGCGGAGCGCTGGCGTGAAGAGTTTGTCGCCATGGGCAAGGCACTGGGCGGCGGCTCGGGATGGGTGCTGCTGGTGTTCCAGCCGCGCGATGGCACGCTCGTCAACCAGTGGGCCAGCGACCACACCCAGGCTGCTGCCGGTGGGGTGCCCATCCTCGCGTTGGACATGTATGAACATGCCTACCACCTCGACCACGGCGCTGCAGCGGGCGCGTATGTCGATGTCTTCATGGCCAATATCGACTGGGCTGCCGTGTACGAGCGCTACCAGCGCGCGGTCCACGCCGCCAGCGAGGGCTTGGAGGCATCGGTACAAGACGCGCAGCAGGCACGCCATCGCATCGATGTGCGCCGCGCTGGTGTTTACAACGCCGCCACCACCATCCTGCCCAATGCCCCCTGGCGCGACCCGGTGGCCATCGACGCCTGGGTCGGTGAGCTGCCGACCGACGAAGAGGTGGTGGTGTACTGCGTCTATGGCCACGAGGTCAGCCGTTCCGCCGCGTTGCGCCTGCGTGCCGCAGGCATCAAGGCGCGTTTTCTGCAAGGTGGCATCGACGGCTGGATCGCGGCGGGCCAACCGGTGCAGGCCAAAGCCTTCGCATTGCCCACGGGTTGAGCCGGGACTGACTGGACACCCGTCCACAGCTTCGTCGTATCTCTAAAAATGATAGCAATCAGCGCTTGTCAGATAAGCGCTAGAGGCAAAAAACACTCATATTTCTAATCGCGGCCCCGTGTGCCGCAATGATCGGGGTTTGGGCCCATTCCATGCGCCATACCTTGGCTCACTCAGAGGCCGCCCAAACCTCTACCCATCTCACGATGCCGGTTCAGCAACCGCCCGGGTGCGCAGCCTGCGCTCATAGGACTCCCGCTCGCTGAAAGCCACAATGCGCCGCCCGCGGTAGTGCGCGTATTCGTCCACAAAGGCCTGCACACTTGCGTACGGCCCGGCGATGTGGCCTGGGCGTTTGGAATCGGCAAAAAAATAATGCTGCCCGCCCCGTTCGAACGACACCAGCCAGTGTCGGCGCAGCGTGTTGCCGCGCACGGAGACGGGGTCGAACTCGATCATCAGGTAGCGCGGCTGCACGCCGGGTTGCAGGGTTCGCAGTGTCTCCAGCGCAAAACGGGCCACGTCCACACACACGCCGCTGGAGGCTGCAAAAAAGGCGTCAGGCGCCAGGATGGGCATGCGCCCGCTGGCCTGGCGCTGGGTTTCAGACAGCTGCATCGCGCGGTCTGTGTCGTACCGGAACCGCGCGCCAATCCAGGCGTTGATGTCTTCTGGACTCTGCCAGCGCTGCAGCGCTTCGTCGTATGTCGGCGCGTCGATGAATGGGCCACGCGGGGCAAACGCCGCCTCGGGGGCGTCGGAGTTGGGATCCGCGGCCTGTGGGACTGCACTGCAGCCACTGAGCGCCGCCAACGTCGTGAACGTCGCCAATAGCCATGCACACGACGTAAAGAACGACCGCCTCGCCCCTTCAGGCGCCGCGCGGCGCAAGTTGACCCAAAAAACAGGGGAAGACGAAGAATAAAAACGTCGGTACATGAAAAAACCACCTTGTTGGGCTGCCCAAGCATAGGCTTTGGGCGCTCGGGTGTCTTCAATTCGATGACCGCCGCTGACCAGTGCTACCTCACGCCGCTGCCCCACCCCAACGCGCAGGGTCTGGCGCCCAGCCCTCGTTATCGACAATGTCCAGCAAGGCGCCCACACTGCTCCCCAGGTCCACGGACAACACCTCGACCGCCGCTTGTGCCCCGGCATCGCGGCGCTGCGCTGTGGTCACAAAAGCGGTAAACGCGGCCCAGTCGCGCGCCATGTGGTCCACCAGAATGCGCGCCAGCTCATACGACAGCAGGTTGCCGTCGTCGGTGCGCTGAAACGACGTGCCCGCCCAGAACTCCTGCATGCGCTCGGGCGTCCAGAAGCGTTGGTGCAGATGGTGCAGTTGCGCGGGGGTGTGCTGTGCTGGTGGCGCGCCCTTCAGGCGGCGCTCGGTGTTGACAGCCAGGCCCTCGTCCAGCCAGGTGGGCAGGTGCAGGTGGGCCAGCGCGCTGTGCGTCATCTCGTGGGCAATCACCGGCTCGATGGCCGCAAGGTCGGCTGCCACGACCACAAAATGCGGACAGCCGAAGTGGATGAACATGCCGCCGCTGCGCGCAAACTCGCCGTCCGATCCATAGAACTGCGCGACGTAGTGGTAGTAGGTGTCCTCGTCATCCAGCACGAGCAAGATGCTTTTTTCTGCCACGGGGAAATGCGCCATGCCCGCCAGCAGCCGGTCGATGCGCTGACGTGTGGTGGTCACATAGCGCGCGGTGGCACGCGCCACTGACGGTTCCAGCGGCGACAGGATGAAGCAATCCGCCCCTTCGTGCAGATGCATGTGCGTGCCCAGCGCATCGCGCAGGTGCAGCAGCCAGGCGCGTCGGCCCTGGTTCAGCGCGTCGGCCACGGCCGCCGGTGCACGATCGCCCGCGCCGTGGGCCCAGGCGTCCAGCGCGGGCCAATCCAGCTGCGGCAGATTCTGTGTGTTTTGCAGATGCCCCCGTACGTCAAAACTCGCAACGCCTGGCGCCTCAAGGTGCTCAGGGGCTGGCTCGGCCTCCCCTGCACCAGATTCACCGGGCGCCGGCACTGCGGCGGACTGCAGGTGGATCTTCACCAGCCAGGCGCCCAGGAACGGCAGCACCCACACACCGCCCGTCAGCATCGTTTTGCGAAAACCTTGCAGTCCGGTGCGCACAATCTGGCGGGTGGCCTGGACATTCAGGACCAGCAACACCACGAGCAGAACGAGGCCAATCAAGACAGGGGACATGGGCGAATAGGAGCAATCAGCGCCCTCGGCGGTGCCTAACGAATACTACTAATTTGATAGCTGCTAGCGCTTGATAAACAAGCGCTAGATGGCAAAAAGACTCAAAAACTGGCTACTTGATCAAGCCCAGCACATCCTTGAACGCAGGGTGCTCGCAAGTGCCCAGCCATTCAAACGCCACCATCTCGGTGGTCACCAGCTCGGCGCCCGCGCCAGCCAGGCGGTCGAAGGCGGCGTCGCGGTTGCGTTCGGTGCGCGAGCCGCAGGCGTCGGTCACCACCCACACCTCAAACTCGTCCTCGAGCAAATCAAGCGCGGTCTGCAGCAGGCAGACATGGGCTTCGCACCCGGCAATGACGATGGTGCCGCGCTCGGGCTCCTGTTGAGCGGGTTTTTGAAGGTGCTTGGGCAGGCTGCGCGCGTTGCCGCCCTGCTGGGGCTTGGCCGGGGGGCGCAGCCATTCGCCCAAGCCTTCTTCGGCGGCGCTGAAGTGCATCTTGGCCAGGGTTTTCTGGCACAGGGCGCGCAGCGCGGGGTCGTTGGCACCCAGGCGCGAGGGGTTTTGCTCGGTGCCCCACACGGGCACATCCAGCATGCGGGCGATCTCGGCCAGGCGGCGGGCGTTGGCCAGCACGGCGGGGCCTTCGTGGATGGCGGGCATCAGGCGCTCCTGGTAGTCGACCAGGACGAGTTGGGATTCGGTGGCGTCAAGCAGCATGGTGGAACCGTTTCTGTGTTCGTTGAATCGCTGTGCGGGCGCAGCGTGTGAGGCAATGGCGCATTGTCGCAGCCCGAGCCCGGGGTTTTCAGGTGCGAAGGACGGACTGCAGCGCGGAGGCCAGCGGCCCGGCCATGGGCACGGCGTTGCTCGGGTGCGGGATGCAGTCCGTGCTCCACACCTCCCCCACCCCGGCTTCATGCAGCACCTGCAGCGCATCGCCCGCAAACAGTGCGTGCGTCACCGCCACATCCACCGAGGCGGCACCCGCCTGCAGCAGCAACCGCGCGGCCAGCGCCAGCGTGCGGCCGGTGCTGGCCATGTCGTCCAGCAACACCACCGCCCTCCCCTGGGCGTTGAGTGGTGGCAGTTCGATGGCGACATCGCGGTCGCCATGGCGCACCTTGGTGCAGACGGCATGGTCAAAGCCGTGGCGGGCGGCGGCCTGGGCGATCCACTGGGCGGATTCGCCGTCCGGGCCTACCAGGAGTGCATTGGGGCGCCGATCAGCGATCAGGTCGGCCAGTGGCTCGGCGCCGCTGAGCACCACTGCCTGCGGCACTGTAATGGCCTGCTCCAGCCGGTCGATGCGGTGCAGGTGCGGGTCCACCGTGATCACCGCGTCGAACAGGCCCGCCAGAAACCCGCCCACCACCTGCTGGCTCACGGCCTCGCCGGGGTGGAAGGCGATGTCCTGCCGCATATAGGCCAGGTACGGCGCTACCAGCGTGAGCTGCTGCGCGCCCAGGCTGCGGGCCGTGCGCGCGGCCAGCAGCAGTTCCACCAGCTTTTCATTGGGCTGGTGCAGGCTGCGCAGCAGCACCACCCGCCGGGGCAGGCGGCCCGCCGCGTTGACGGGCAAACGCAGCTTGAGTTCACCATCGGGGAAGCGGTGGCGCTCGACGGCCAGGGCAGTCATGCCAGCTGCCTGCGCCAAGCGCAGCGCAGGGGCCTCTTCGTCGGCAAAGTACAGCAGACACGCTTGGTGGGGGGCAACAGTCACTGTCAGAACTCCACAAAAACCTTGGGCACCTCGTCGGCGGTCCCCAGGCGGTAGCCGCTGTCCCCCTCGCACGCGTGGCGCGCAAACTCCAGGTCGGCCGGGTAGCTGGCATGCACGCGGTACAGCACGTCCCCGGCAGCCACGGTGTCGCCCAGCTTGTGCATCAGGTCCACCCCGGCGCCGGGCACCTTGGGGGCCCCTGCCAGTCGGGCCACGCGGGCGATCTGGTAGTTGTCGATGCCCGCGACAACGCCGCTGGCGGGGGCCACCACGTCCAGTGTCAGTACACCCAGTGCCGGGTGGTTGTGGTCAAACCCTGTGCTGCCCTGGGCGGCGATGATGGCGTTCATGCGCGCCAGCGCCCGGCCAGAATCAAGAATGTCGCGCGCAATCGCGTAGCCGTCGCCGCCGCGCACATCGGGGTCGCATTCGATCAGGCGCCCAGCCAAGCGCAGCGCCTTCTGCCGCAGGTCGTCGGGTGCGCGCGGGTCGTTCTGCAGCACGCGCATCACGTCGCGCGCCTCCAGCACCGGGCCCACGCCGTTGCCCACGGGCTGGCGGCCATCGGTGATGACCACGTCCAGCGACAGGCCCATGCGCCGCGCCACATATTCAAACAAGCGGCGCAGGCGCTGTGCGTCGGGCATGGAGCGCACCTTGGCCGTGGGGCCGATGGGAATGTCAAGCACCAGGTGCGTGGCACCGGCCGCCACCTTTTTGGACAGGATGGACGCCACCATCTGCCCGGCAGAGTCGATGGACAGCGGCCGCTCTACCGAGATCAGCACATCGTCGGCGGGCGACAGGTTGGCCGTGCCGCCCCAGGCCAGGCAGCCCCGGTAGTCGCGCACGATGTCGGCGAGTTGCTCCAGGGGCAGCTCGACCTTGGCCAGCACCTCCATGGTGTCGGCCGTGCCGGCAGGCGATGTGATGGCACGCGAAGAGGTCTTGGGGCACAACATGCCGTGCGCCGCGACGATGGGCACGACCAGCATGGTGGTGCGGTTGCCGGGGATGCCGCCAATGCAGTGCTTGTCCACCACCAGCGGTTCGTGCCAGTCCAGCCGCCGGCCGCTGGCCACCATGGCATCGGTCAGGAAGAAGACCTCCTCCCGGTCCAGTTCGCTGCGGTGGCAGGCCACTACGAAGGCGGTGAGCTCGATCTTGGAGTACCGGTGGTCGGCGATGTCGCGCACGATGGCGCCAAAGTCTTCGCGGGTGAGGCGCTCGCTGGCAATCTTGCGGAACAGCGCGCCCATCGATTCGGGAGGCTCGGCCTGGGCGACCGACACGGTGTGGCCGTTGTCCACGCCCAGCTGGGCAAACGCGTCTTCCGACAGGCCCAGCTCGTTGCAACCCACGATGGCAGGGTCGTCCACCACGTTGACCGTGGCCAGGATACGGCGGCCATTGGCGCGCACCTCGATCTTGGACAGGGCCTGGAAGCCCTCGGCCCGATACACGGCGCAGTCGCGGTGCAGGTAGGCGACGTTTTCGCGCCAGGTGTCGATGGCCACGCGGCGCAGGGCCAGCTGAGACCGGGGCGGCGCGTCGGCCGAAGCGGATGGCTCTGCGGGATCAGAGGCAGGAGAGGAAGAAGAGGACGGCTCGGAATGCATCGCGTCAGCCTAACTCCAAAGTGACCACCAAGACCCTGGGAACACCCCGCGCGACGGCGTCTGGAGCGTAGATCTTTCAGCCGCCATGACCTAGGTCAAGACTGCCATGCCTCCTGCGGCGGTTTCACACCCGTTCTCACGCTTGTCAGTTCGGCTGCAGCCGCAGCAACCGCCCTTGTGGGCTGTCAGTCACCATATACAGCAAGCCATCCGGCCCCTGGCGGACATCACGGATGCGTTCGCCATTGCCTTGCAGCAGTTTTTCCTCACGCTGTACCTTGCCGCCCGCCACCTCCAGGCGGTGCAGGGTGCCAAATTTGAGCGAACCGATGAACAGGCTGCCCTGCCACGCTGCGCCATAGCGCGCGCTGGTCAGAAAAGCTACGCCCGACGGCGCAATCGACGGCACCCAGTAGTGCAGCGGCTGCTCCATGCCCGCCTTGGCTGTGCCTTCGCCCAGTTTGCCGCCGCCGTAGTTTTCGCCATAGGTAATCACCGGCCAACCGTAGTTGCGGCCCGGCTGAGGTTGGTTGATTTCGTCGCCACCCTGCGGGCCGTGCTCGTGCATCCACAGCTTGCCGTCAGGCCCCAGCGTTGCGCCCTGGGGGTTGCGGTGGCCGTAGCTCCAGATCTCGGGCAAGGCGCCAGGTTGTTTGGCGAACGGGTTGTCGGGCGGCACGGCGCCTTCGGGGGTGATGCGAATGATCTTGCCGTGGTGGTTGTCGAGCTTTTGGGCATCGTCCTTGCGGTGGTAGCGGTCACCCAGGGTCAGGAACAGGTTGCCGTCCGCCGCCTGCACGATGCGGCAGCCAAAATGCAGGCTGCTGTCGACCTTGGGCCGCTGGCTGAAGATCACCTTGACGTCTTGCAGGCTGCGAGCATCCTCGGACAGCGTGGCCCGGGCCAGCGCCGTGCTGTTGCCACGTGCGCCCGCCGCTGCGGGCTCGGAAAAACAAAAGAAGATGCGGCGGTTGCGGGCAAAGGCGGTGTCCGTCACCACATCCAGCAGACCGCCCTGCCCGCCTGCTGCCACTGCAGGCACCCCCGCCAGTGGGGGGCTGACCTGCCCGCTGGTACTGACAACCCGCATGCGCCCCGGCCGCTCAGTGATCAGAAACTGCCCCTGCGGCAAAAAGGCCACCGCCCAAGGGTGATCCAGGCCCTGGGCCACGGGCACCAGCGCCACCGCCGGAGTGGTGTTCTGGGCGTCAGCACGGACTGAAACCCCTGCCACTACCAAAAAGATAGCTGCTTGCGCTTTTACAGCAAGCGCTGGAGGCATTTTTGACTTGAATTTCATAAAGCTGCGCTCCTGAAAAACGGTGGAAACCACCCGTCCCCGAGCGACGCCCGAGGTGCATCGTCGGAGTGTGCCCGCAAGGGGCTTTCAGGGCCTTGTGATCCCTGGGGAAACCCGGGGGTTTGATTTACTTCAACGAAATCAACGGCTTGCAAAGGTGATTATTTTCGATAAGCAAGCGTTGCGTGTTACCCTTCGCCCCCATGTCCCGATGGCTTTGCATACTTCTCCTGGCCTGCGCCACCACCGCCCAGGCTGCGCCGCAAGCGGCAAACCCTGACGATATGGACCGTTTCATCACGGACAAAGGCCTGCTGACGCGGCTGGAAGACGTGAGCCACAAGGTGGCGGACCGGGCCCACACCGTGGCCGACCAGGCATCTTCCCTGGTGGTCAACGCCATGGGGTTTCTGGGCGTGCCCTATAAGCGTGGTGGCAGCAGTGCCGAAACAGGCTTTGACTGCAGCGGCTTCGTGCGTGCCATGTACGAACAGACCGTGGGCCTTTTGCTGCCCCGCCGTGCAGATCAGCAAGCTGCCGCCACCCAGGTCATCGACAAAAAAGAACTCCAGCCGGGTGATCTTGTGTTCTTCAACACCATGCGCCGCAATTTCAGCCACGTGGGCATCTACGTGGGGGACAACAAGTTCATCCATGCTCCCCGCAGCGGCGCCCAGATCCGTGTGGAAGACATGGGCGTGGCCTACTGGGCCCGCCGCTTCAATGGTGCGCGCCGCGTGGCTGGCACTGCCGACGGCGAGTCCGCGCAAGCCAAGTAACCACCAGCCTGCGGCACCGGTTACTTTTTGATCTCGTACACCGTTTCGGTGCTGCGGATCGGGCCTCCCACCACATTCACCGGGCCCAGCGAAGGGTCGCGCAACATGGCTTTGGCCGTGGCCATGTCGGCCTGATAGCGTGCCCGGGCCTGGGACTCACAGCTTCTGCGCTCCGCCGCAGCCATGGTGCGGCATTCCTCCAGGCTGACTTTGAGGCCACCGCCTGCCTCGCGGATGGCGGTCTGGTAGCGTTGCTGAGGGGTCGTGTCCGGTACCGCACCGCGCGCCAGCGAAGCCTCATCGCCATTTTGTGCGGCCGCAGTGGTGGGCAGCGCCACGGCGCCCCCCAGGGCCAGCGCAGCCATCAACACCAGGGAGAAAGAACGGGTTTTGGGGATTTGGGTCATCAGTCTTCCTTAAAGTGCAGACGCTTGAATGTAGGGCCCAGCGCACGCAGGCTTGGCAAGCACCCGCCGCACCAGGATGTCAGACAGCACCCACAACCCGCTACCGACCGCTTGCAGCGTCATCCAACGGCGCGGACACGCGGAGCGAATGCACGGCGAGCACCGGCGACGGCGCGCCACCAGACGGGACGCCCACAGGGCGCTTTGTCCGACACCCCCACTTTCCCGCCTTCTTTAGAGTCAGCGCATCGCCGTCGTAACAACACAAGGGGAAACAATTATGGTGTCATTGATCGGAACGCTGGTGGTCGGTCTGGTGGTGGGTCTTCTGGCCCGGGCCTTCAAGCCGGGGGATGACAAGCTGGGGTGGATCATGACCGCACTGCTCGGGGTGGCGGGTTCATTTCTGGCCAGCTACCTGGGCCTGGCCATGGGCTGGTACCAGCAGGGCGAGGCGGCAGGCTGGATCGCTTCGGTGGTGGGCGCCATGCTGCTGCTGGCGGTATACAGCCTTGTGAAGGGCAAAAACTGATGGAATGATGGATTCACTGCTACTGTTGGCAGCCGCTCCTTCTTTCACCGACATTTCATTCAATACCACCCAACCATGCCCACTTCCCTGCAGATGGCAGCTGGCAATCCCGCCTTGGCTGCCGCCGTGCAACGCAGCCGCAAATTGCTCCATCGGCGTGCCCTGGTGGCTGCCGCCGCCAGTGCCGTGCCCGTGCCCGGGCTCGATTGGGCGGTGGATGCTGCACTGCTCTCACGCCTGCTACCGCAGATCAATGCCGAGTTCGGCCTGTCGGCGGCGCAGATTGACCAACTCGACCCGAACAAGCGCGAGCAGGTGCAAAAAGCGGTGAGCCTTGTGGGGTCGGTGCTGATCGGCAAGCTGATCACGCGCGAGCTGGTCATCCGCGCCACGCAGACCGTGGGTCTTCGCCTGACGACCAAACAGGCCGCCAAATATGTTCCTCTCGCGGGCCAGGCTGTGGCTGCCACCATTGGCTATGCCACGCTGCGCTACCTGGGCGAGCAGCACTTGAAGGACTGCGTTCGCGTGGTGCAGGAGGCACAGCTGCAGCTGCCCGCACCAAAACCCTCGCGTTAAGCAGTGGTGGCGGGCTACTCCGCTGCACAGACAAAGCTGCTCGCATCCTCCACACTGCCTGATCCCTTGTACCGCGCAAACTTGGGATACGCGCACAGCGGCCGGGTGCGGTTGGGGAAATCCGCGTTCGTGGGGAGTGCCTTTGCGATGATCGAGTCTGGTGCGATCCCCTTCTCCACCCAATCCACCATGGCCTGGACCGAGTCGAAATTATCGGTCGCCGGGCCGCCCGAGCAATGGTTCATTCCGGGCACCATGAAGGCCCTCGCAAAACCTTGTGCTGCAGCCACGCCGCCGTGGTTCGCAGCCAGGCGCTCGTAGTAGTCTATGGTGTCGAACGCCGAGAAGATGGGGTCGGACATGCCGTGGATGAACAGCAGCTTGCCCCCGCGCTGCTGGTAGGCGGTCAGTTTGTCGTCGGCATAGGTGTCGTAGATGGCGGAATACCCTGCCATGCGCGACGGATCCGTGTCGAAATTGAACGTCAGCGGGTTGAAGCTGAGGTCGGGTGGCGTGAAGAACTCATTGACCAATGCATCGACCATCAGCGTGATGTAGCGCGCATCGGGTGTGGCCGTGGTCGAGTTGCCCAGCGTCCATGACCGCCAACCGGGTGCGGCCAGGCCCGCATCCCAGGGCTGGACGGTGTACAGCGCCGTACCCGCCGAATTGCGCGGCCCCGCAAACACGCTCTTGAGCGCATCCACCTGGGCGGACGACAGGCAGCTGTCCGTCTTGCTGCCGTTGCACTGCAGCACGGCCGGGTCAAAGGCTTTGCAGGCGTTGATGTTCTGGGCCAGGCCATCCACCACCCCATCGGCCGCGTCGCAGGTGGCATTGACGGCGGTGGCCACGAGCTTGAGGTCGCTGTTGCTGAAGGCCTTCGAGAGGATGCGGTTGCCGCTGGCGTCTTGTGGCGCAATGGCGTTGAACTGAATGGTGTTCCACATGGCCGCCACGGTGGCGCCGCTTGATACGCGCATCGCTGGCGCACCGGCCGTGATCCCGTCGAAGTAGTCGGGGAACCGCTGCGAGAACATCATGCCCTGGCGTCCACCACCCGAACAGCCCGAGAAGTACGAATGGTCGGGCTTGCGGCCATAGCGCGTGGCAATCAGCGACTTGGCGGCCACCGCCGTCTTGTCGTAGGAGTTGTAGGCATGGTCAATGCGCGCCTGCGGGTCGGCGCCGAAGCTGGCCGTGGTGCCGGTGTGCCCCGCGTCGGTGGACACCACCGCAAACCCCTGCCCCAGCGGCGACGGTGTGCCGCCCGAAATGCTGGAGCTGAGCGAGGTGTCGCGCAGGATGCCGTCGTTGCCGCCGCCACCGATGAACAGGAAACGCCCGTTCCAGTTGTCCGGCAGGCTCAGTTGAAAACCGATGGCGTAGTTCTTGCCATCCACACCCACGCGGGGGTTGATGGCGCCCGTGACCACACAGTGGCCCGGCAGAAAGGCGCCGGTGGCAGCGCCGCCCGGGCGTTTGGTGTCTGCCGCCACATAGCTGGTGGTGAGCGTGGTTGCGGCCAGCCCTGCCTTGGCCGATAGATCGGCGCAGGCCGCAGCGGGCGTGAGCTGCTGGGCCGACGCATCGCCGTTGCCACCGCCGCAGGCGGCCATCAGCAACGGCATGGCGAGTGTGGCGGGTACAAGCTTGCGGCGGAATCCCGCAGCGGGGGGGCTGGCGGGCTGCAGAGCGTGGAGAAAGGACATGGTGTGTGCCTCCGGTCGTGTTGTGGTTGGAATGAAAGTGGCGCCCGTGCCCGGTGCCAGGCATGGCTGCGCCCCGGCCCGTGCCGCCTGCGGGTGCAGGTGCGCGGGTCTGGATGCGGGGAGATGTGTTGAGTGGGCCGGGCGCTCAGTCGGCCTTGAAGCCGGTGGCGGCCACGGCCTTGCCCCAGGTCACCGTGTCGGCGGCGATGGTGCGGGCAAAGTCCTGCGGGCTGGTGCCCGTCACGCGGAAACCGGCCTCTTCCATCTTGGCCTTGCCCTCGGGCGACTGCACGGCCCGGATGATGTCGGCGCCGAGCTTGGCAACGATCTCGGGAGGCGTCTTGGCCGGGGCCACGATGCCGAACCACGACGAGAACTCCAGGTTGGCGTAGCCCTGCTCCTTGATGGTGGGCACGTCAGGCAGCGCGTTGGTGCGCGTGGCGCCGGTGGAGCCTAGTGCCACCAGCTTGCCCGCCTTCACATTGGGGGCTGCCAGCCCCACACTGGCAAACACACCCTGCACATCCCCGCTGAACAGGCCGCCCAGCGCGTCCGCCGTGTTCTTGTAGTGCACTGGCTCGGGTTTGAGCTTGACCGCATCGCCAAACATGAACGCGCCAAAGTGCCCCGGAGTGCCCGCGCCAAACGTGGCCAGGAACAGGCCCTTTTGCTGCTTGGTCCAGTCCACAAACTCCTTCACGTTGCGCGATGGCACCTTTTGTGGATTGACCAGCAGTACAAAGTCGGAGGTGACGACCTGGCTCACCGGCACAAAGTCCTTGGCCGGGTCGTAGGGCAGCTTGTTGTAGCTGCTGGGGGCAATGCTGAGCTGGCCCGTCTCGCCCAGCATCAGCGTGTAGCCGTCGGGTGCGGCGCGTGCGGCCTCGCTCGCTGCAATCAGTCCGCCCGCGCCGGGCTTGTTGTCCACGATCACGCCCGCGTTGCCCCAGCCTTCCGAGAGCTTTTGCGCCAACAAGCGCGCCACGATGTCTGGTCCCGTGCCCGCCGGGAAGCCCACGATGATGCGCACGGGCTTGCTGGGGTAGGTCGCAGCCCCCTGTGCCTGGGCCCCCGCCCAGGGCATGAGTCCGGCCAGGATGGATGCAGCCACTAGGGCGCGGCGCAAGGGTTGGGTGGTGTTTTTCATGGTGTCTCCAGGTCTTGTACGTTGGGAAAGGTCAAAAGATAAAAAAGGGACGTAAAAAAGGGCCGGACGCTATCGCAGCTCAAAAAAACGCATGGCCACGGCGTCGGGGTAGCGCGCGCCCGTACCCACAAACATGCGCTCGGCCATCCAGGACAGCGCGGGCGACGCCGTCTCGAAACTCGGGCTGCAGCGGAAATAGACCTGCGCCGGGTCCACCAGCTCGCCGCGCACCAGGCGGGCAATCAGCTCAGCCGGACCTGAGCGCACGGCACGGTTTTGCACATAAATAAGGTCGCCCCCATCGGTCTCCAGCACGTAGCGGGCATCCAGCTCCGACAGCCGGTCGTTCACGATGAGCTGGAAGTCTGCGCCGCCCGACAGCACCCGCGCGCTCCAGCCGTCGCCGGTGGCGGTGCCGCCCAGGATGGGGATCAGCCTGCGCAGGCCGTGCACGGTGTGGCCGACTTCCTGGGGGGTGCCAACCTCCACGCGAAGGTCGGCAAAAAAATGGAATTGCGGATCGGGTAAGGGGATGACTTCAGACATGGGACCTAGCGTAAGTCCCGTTGCAAGCAGCGCGTGTCATCCCAGAGGATGACGGGATAACCCGAACGCCCCAGTGGCCGCATCGGGGGCAGTTTCAGCGCACACTCCACGGTTTCGCACCCCATCACCTCGCAATTTACGACTTTTCCATGCGGCAGTGGCTCCCCTCCTCTCCCCAGACTGTGCCCGGCCGGCAGGTGCTGCACAGCCCTGCCAGCCAGACGCTGGCCAGCATGGTTCATCGCCTGGGCGACAACGGCTTTGCACCGGGCCTGCTGCAAGACCTGGAACCGGTGTTGCCCGCCGCTTCCTGGTCGGTGTACCGCACGGGCCACCGCTGCAAACCCACATTGTTCATGTCGGCCAGCCGGGGCGTGCCCGACACCACGCAGGACTGCTGGTGGGCCTACCTCTCGGGGCCCTACCGCAGCGACCGCACCTGGGGCCGCCCGTTTGACGAAGTGCCAGTGGTCGCGCCCGAAACGCGCCTGTGCCATGTGACCGCGACCGAGGTGGAGGGCGAACACCGCGCCCGGGTGTACGAAGCCCACGGCGTGGCCGAGCGCGTGTCGGTGGTCGAATATGAGAGCGATGGCTCGGTGTTTGCGGTCAACTTCTACCGCCACCAGCACCAGCGCGCCTTCAGCGACCGGCAGATCAGCGCGTTCGAGTCCGTCGCGCCGGTGCTGCTGGCGCTGACCCGCAAGCACATCGACCTGTCGCACACGCACCTGCCCCCAGCCACGCTGTGGCACGAGGCCAGCAGCACTGACCCGGTACACAACTTGGCGCTGCCTGCCGATGCGGCCCTGGCCCCGCTGGCGGCCGACGGCCTGCCCGTGCTGCGCATGCGCCTGGTGCGCCTGCAGGCCGAGCTGACCGACCGCGAGCTGGACGTGTGCGCCCGCCTGCTGCAGGGCATGACGCACGAGGGCATCGCCACTGACCTGGGCCTGAGCGTGCCCACCGTCAAGACCTACCGCAACCGGGCCTTTGCGCGCCTGGGCATCCACTTCCGCAACGAGCTGTTTGCGCGGGTGCTGGGCGGCTGACGCTGCTCTGCAGCCCTTTCACTCAGATCAAACGCCTGGCACCCACGGCGGCGGCCGCCGCCGGATGGTCTGCGCTTTCACGATGGCCGTGTTGGTCTGCGCCTTGTCGGCAATGCGGTCCAGCACCCCGTCCAGCTGCTCGATGGACCGCACAAACACCCGGGCCACAAAACAGTCGTCGCCCGTGACCTTGTCGCACTCGCAGAACTCGGGCGTGTCGCGGATCAGCTGCTCCACCGCCGCCAGCTGGCCCGGCAGGGGGCGAATCCGCACGATGGCCTGCAGCTGGTAGCCCAGCGCGCGCGGCTCGATGTCTACCGTGAACGCACGCACCACCCCGCGCTCTTCGAGCCGCCGCAGGCGCTCGGACACGCTGGGCGACGACAGGCCCACCCGCTCGCCCAGCTCCTTGAGCGAGGTGCGCGCGTCCTGGTGCAGCTGGGTCAGGATGGCTTGGTCGATGGCGTCCATGGTGCAGAGGTGAAATTTGAGAAATGCCTCAGATTATCAGGAGCAATTGAAAAATTACCTAATGCAATGCATTCCTTGCGAAGCTTCTGTTTTCTATAGTTCTGCCATCACCACACGGAGCAACAGGCACACAGGTATGGACAAGAAAACACAGGGCACGCTGGAGATGGGCGCCGCCATGGTCATCTCAGGAACCATCGGCTGGTTTGTCGTGCAGTCGGGCCTGCCCGCGCTGGAGGTGGTGTTCTGGCGCTGTGCCTTTGGCGCCGTGGCCCTGGGCTTGGTGTGCTGGGCCATGGGGCTGCTGCGCGGCATGACCTGGCGCATTGCGCGCTGGGCCGCACTGGGCGGCGTGGCCATCGTCACCAACTGGTTGCTGCTGTTCGGCGCCTACTCCCATGCCTCCATCTCCGTCGCCACAGCGGTCTACAACACGCAGCCGTTCATGCTGGTGATCTTTGGTGCCCTGCTGTTTGGCGAACGCGTCACGCTGGCCAAACTCGGCTGGCTGGCCACGGCCTTTGTGGGCATGCTGCTCATCGTGCAGGCCAAGCCCGGTGCGGGCCTGCCGGGCGGCGACTACGCGCTGGGCATTGCGATGGCGCTGGGTGCGGCATTTTTCTGGGCCGTGGCCTCGGTCATTGCCAAACGGCTCACAGGCGCACCGCCCCACCTGATTGCGCTGGTGCAGGTGGCTGTGGGCGTGCTCATGCTCGCGCCTTTTGCCCAGCTGGGCACCCCGCCACAGGGTGCCAGCACCTGGCTGCTGCTGGTCACCCTGGGCGTGGTGCACACGGGCCTCATGTACATATTGCTGTACGGCGCGGTACAAAAGCTGCCCACCTACCTGCAGGGGGCGCTGTCGTTCATCTACCCGGTGGTGGCGATCGGCGTGGACTTCGTGGCGTTCGGCCACCGGCTGCAGCCCGCGCAGTGGCTGGGCGCAGCGGCCATCTTGCTGGCCGCCGCCGCGATGAACCTGCAGGCCACCGGGGGCCGCCCCGCCGTGCAGCCTGCCCCTACTGGAATTGGCAGCACCAAGCCCCGGTAGCTCTGCGGTGGCTGCGGAACAGCCACGTTCCTCATCCCCCACCAGCGCCCCCGGACCTGCTCCGGCGTGGCGCTGGCGGCGCTTCATGTCCACTTAATCTTGGCCGCGTCCAATGCAGTTTGTGGGCAGTCAGTCCACATGTTCAAACCCACTGACACCAACATTCACCATGAAACTGCACATCACCGCCCTTGTTCTCGCCCTTGGTTCTACCGCTGTATTTGCGGGCCCCACCTGCAATGTTCCAGAAGAAAAATGGATGAAAGAAGCCGACTTCAAGGCCGGGCTCGAAAAGCAGGGCTACCAGATCCGGACCTTCAAGGTCAGCAAAGGCAAGTGCTACGAAATCTACGGTCTGGACAAGGCGGGCAAGAAGGTGGAGATCTATTTCGACCCCGCCACTGGCGCTGAAATCGAGCGTAAGTAAGCCTCAGCGAAGCGTCCCGTCCTGCCCCTCGCCTGCACCCCGAGTCGCCCATGAAGCCCGTCCCTCTCCACCACCCCCCTGCCGCCACCAAGGTGTGGGACCCGTTTGTCCGCATTTTTCACTGGAGCCTGGTGAGCTGCGTGGTCCTGAACCAGTTTGTTCTGGAGCCCGGAAAAACAGCACACGAGTGGGTGGGCTACACCGCCAGCGCCCTGGTGCTGGCGCGACTGGTCTGGGGCTTCGTGGGCAGCCGGCACGCGCGGTTCAGCGACTTTTTCCCCACCCCGCGCAGGCTGGCAAAGCACCTGGGCGCACTTCGCAATGGCGAGCATCCGGTCTACGTGGGCCACAACCCCCTCGGGGCGCTGATGATGCTGGTCTTGATGGCCATCGTTCTGGCCCTGGGCGTGACGGGGTGGATGCAAACCACCGACACATTCTTCGGCGAAGAATGGCTGATGGAGTTGCACGAGGTGCTGGCCAACGGACTGCTGCTGGCGGCAGGGTTGCACGCTGCGGCGGCCATCGTGATGGGGCGGCTGGAGCGGGTGCGCCTCGTGCGGGCCATGGTCACCGGCACCAAGCAGCACTTTTGACGGACCAGGTTCGCATGCGACTGTTGCTGCTGGAAGACGATCACACTCTGGGCGAAGGCTTGCGGGATTTTCTGCAGCACGACGGCTATCTGGTGGACTGGTGCACCACCCTGGCGCAAGCCCGGGGTTTGATCATAGAGCCCTACGACGCCTGGCTGCTGGACTGGAACCTGCCCGATGGCTCCGCCCTCGACTGGCTGCGCAGCCTGCGCGCCAAAGGGGCTAAGACACCGGCCCTGGTGCTCACCGCGCGTGACATGCTCAGTGATCGCATCCATGGGCTGGACAGCGGTGCTGACGATTTTCTCGTCAAGCCCTTTGCCCCCGAGGAGTTGTGTGCCCGGCTGCGTGCACTGTCCCGACGGATGACCGGCGGCACTCCCAGCAAGGCATTTGGCGCGGTGGAGGTGCTGCTGGCCGACAAGGAAGTGCGGCTGCACGGCCAGCGGGTGGAGTTGACCGCCCGTGAATGGGCGGTGCTGGAGGCGCTGGTGTTGCGCGCGGGGCGCACGGTTTCCGCGTCGGATCTGGAGGCACTGGTGCTGGGGCTGGACAGCGACCTGGCCAGCAACGCGCTGCAGGTGCACGTTTTCAATCTGCGCAGCAAATTGGGCAAGGACGTGATCCAGACGGTGCGGGGCATGGGCTACCGCATTCCTGCACCCGTTTCCCCGCCGACGGCCCTAACGGCCTCTACGGGCTAACGAAATGGGTATGCGCACGGGCGAGACAAAACCGCCGTCCATCCGGGGGCGGCTCGTCCAATCGCTGCTGTTTATCTCCATCGCGTTCGGCCTGTTGACCTCCGTGGTCGTCTGGTACGTGATCGCCCACGAAATGGGCGAACTCATGGACCAGGAACTGCGAGAGGCTGCTGAGATTTTTCACAGCGTCATGGCCATCCAGCCCGATCTGGCCACCAGCGGCCAAAGCGCCACCAAACACTTTTCGTATGAGGAACACTTGGTCTGGCAGGTGGTGGACGCTCCGTCGGGCCGCGTGAAAAGCCGCTCGCACAAGGCCCCCGAGCTGGCCTTGCAAACCGCCCCCACCGAGGCGATCGCCTGGACGCAAGACGGGCAATGGCGCGCCTTCACATCGGTATTCAGCCAGCGCCCCGGGCAATTCCTGGTGGTGGCGCAAAGCCGCACGGAGCGCGACGAGGTGCACGGAGAAGTGGTCTGGTACACGCTGATGGCGGCGCTGTCGATGGGCCTGCTGTCGGCCCTGCTGATGAACTGGCGCATCCGCCAGGAGCTTCGCCCGCTGGGCGCCCTGGGCCAAAGCGTTCAGCACTATGACCCGCTTCGGCCCGACACCGCACCCAAGGCCGCACCGAGGCAGGAGCTGCATCCCATCGAGCAGGCCATTGGCGACCTGGGGCACCGGCTGGCGCAGCGGATTATCAGCGAACGCGCGTTCACCTCGCACGCGGCCCATGCCCTGCGCACGCCGGTGGCGGGTATCGACGTGCAACTGGCCTTGGCGATCAAAGAGGCGCCCGAGTCGATAAGGCCGCGCCTGGTGCGCGCGCGCGACGCTGCGGGCAGGCTCGGTCGGGTCATGCAGGCGCTGCTGATGATGTTTCGCAGCGGCATGGAGCCACAGCGCCAAAACGTTGACCTGCGCCAGCTCATCGATGCGCTGGCGTTTCACGACATGACCATCTCCATCCAACAAACCACCCCAGTGGACGCCGACCCCGATCTGCTGGCCGCCGCCCTGCTGAACTTGCTGGACAACTCGCACCGTTTCAACGCCCACCAGGTCACCATCACGGCGCTGCAGGAGGGCGCAGACACCGTGTTGCGCGTGCAGGACGATGGCGATGGCTGCCAGCCCCACACCAAAGCCCGTTTGCAGCAATCGCTGCAGCAGCAGGCTTATGGCGAAGGCAGCGCCATGCGTGGCCTGGGGCTGGTGCTGGCCGACCTGGTGGCACGCGCGCACGGGGGCCACACGGTGTTGCCAGACTGTGCTTCGGGCTTTGGCATTGAGCTGCGCTGGCCTGCCGCCCCACCCCGTTCTGCCGAATGAAAATGCGCCTGACCCGCGCCGCAACAATTCGAATCCCACTACAAAGAGAGACCCCATGAGACGCCCCCCCAAAGCCACAAAACCCTCGCAAATCGCGCCCCTTTGCATCGCACTGTCCAGCCTGGCAAGCGCCTTGCACGCCCACGCCGAAGCGCCCATGCACACCGACGATGCGGGCACGCTGACCCAAGGCGCCATGAAGCTCGAAGGTGTCTTCGGCCGCGATGACAAGACCCGAGGTGCCGAGCTGCTTTTTGGCGCTGGCGTCGCGCCACAGCTGGAAATGGAGGTCTCGCTGGCACGCGCCAAAGACACGGCCATGGGTGCATCCACCACCTTCCACGGGCATGGCTGGGGTGTGAAGTGGGTGCCCATCCAGAACGAAACAGGCTGGTCGGTGGGGGCGCGGTTCGACATGGGCCACACCCGCGTTCGCGACCACGCCACCCCACAGCGTTTCACCGAGCGCGAAACCGCCCTCACAGCGCTGGCCAGCTACCGGTTGGCCAATGCGCAGGTGCTGCACCTCAATGCCGGCCACAAAACCGTCAGGGCACAAGGCGCCCGCCACCGTGCGGCCACCTGGGCCGTGGGCTATGAGATTCCGCTTACTGAACAACTGCAGCTCACGTCTGAGGTGTACGGCGAACAAAGGTCGCGCCCGGACAAGGCCGTGGGCCTGCGCTACGCCATCACCGACGGGCTCAAAGCATCCGCCGCCGTGGGCCGTGGCAACGGCCGCACGTTCAGCCAGGTGGGCATGGCCTGGGAGTTCTAGGCGCAGTCCGGGACGCCGCCGGCACGGCACAATCGGCGGCCTATGCCTGCATCCGGTGCCCGCCCCACAGAACCCATCCCGTCCCGCGCTGACCGGGCGGCGTTGGTACAGGCCTGGGTGCTGGCCCTGCGCACCCAGGCCGGGCCAGCCCAGCTGCAGGCGCTAGCGCCCCTGAGTGATGCGGAAGCCGCACGCGTAATGGCGCTGCTGCGCAACGATGAGCCCCCCACGTCTGTTCAACCCGACCGCCCTGCCCCCGAAAGCGCCCACAACTCTGGCATAACCACCGGCCACTTCCGCCCGCGCATCACCCTCATGACCCTGGGCCGGGGCGACGGCCTGCTGGGCATGGCGCCCCAGGGCAAGCTGGGGCCGCGCGGCGACAGCGTGACGCTGGTGCAGATTGACTGGACCTACCGCACTGATGATGGCGCCCACTGGCAGACGCCTGCCCCCACGTCCATCCTCAACGCGCGCCCGGGCCCCGTGCAAGACCTGTTCGACACCGGCGGCCAGGTTGTGCGCATGCAGCGCAACCTGGGCGCCGAGGCCGACGCCATGGACCGCGTGTGGGATCTGGGCCTGATCCCCGTCGATGCGAACAAGCTGCAATGGCGCCACCGCGCCGCAGCCGCCACGCTGGGCCCCGTGTGGACGCTGGCGCAGGAGGCGCACTTTGGCGACTTCTGGGCCGAGCGGATCCCCCAACTGCGCGCCGAGGGCTGGAGCGTGGTGGTGCAGCCCGGCTTTGCCCACGAAAGCGTGCCCGTGTTGCGCTGGAAGCTGCTGATCGCCCCCGACACGGGCGAACTGCTGGGCAAGGAAGTGGACGGCCCGCTGGCCCTGCGCGAACGCCCCGTGCAAAAGCTGCAACTGCCCGAGCGCGAAGGCGCCTGGCTGCTCAGCTTGGGGCTAGAGATCGACGGCGAAACGCTGGACCTGGCCCCCATGCTGGCCGACCTGTTGCGCCGCGACGTACGCTGGCTCAACGCGCAGCAGATGGCCGCCATCGACGACATCGCCATCATTTCGCTGCGCGCACCCGGCGGCAAACGCATCGACGCGCCCGCCGGGCCGCTCAAGGCCATCGTGGGCGCCATGGTCGACCTGCTGACCGACCCGACCCGCAACCAACGCAAGGACGGCGATCCGCTGCACCTGGGCGCGTGGGAGGCCCGCCGCATCGAAGCCCTGCGCGCCGGGCTGGTGTTGGTCCACCGCGTGGGTACGGTCAATGGTTGGAACAACGACTGGCAGCTGCAGGGCGACGTGGGCTTGGCCCAGCTCGCCAAGCGCCTGCGCACCATCGGCACCCCGCAGCCGGTGGCCGCACCGCAGGGACTTCAGGTGCAACTGCGCCCCTATCAACTGGAGGGCCTGGCCTGGCTGCAGTACCTGCGCGCGCAGGGCCTGGGCGGCATATTGGCCGACGACATGGGCCTGGGCAAAACCGCGCAGGCGCTGGCCCATGTGCTGGCCGAAAAGGAGGCTGGGCGCCTGACCCGCCCTGCCCTGGTGGTGCTGCCCACCTCACTGCTCTTCAACTGGCAAGCCGAGGCCGCCCGCATGGCCCCCAACCTCCGCGTGCTGGCGCTGCACGGCGCGAGCCGTGGCCAGCGCTACCTGCAGATGGCCGACCACGACCTGGTGCTGACCACCTACCCACTGCTCTGGCGCGACGTGGAAGCGCTGGCCGCACAGCCATTCCACCTGCTGATCCTGGACGAAGCGCAGATGGTGAAGAACGCCGGCAGCCGCAGCGCCCGCGCCCTGCGCAAGCTGCAGGCGCCCCACCTGCTGTGCCTGACGGGCACGCCGCTGGAAAACCACCTGGGCGAGCTGTGGGCACAGTTCGACTTCCTGATGCCCGGGTTTCTGGGCGATGTGCGCAGCTTCAACGCCCGCTGGCGCAAGCCCATCGAGGAAAACGGTGAAACCCTGCGCGCGCAGCTGCTGTCCCAGCGCGTGCGCCCCTTCATCTTGCGCCGCCGCAAGCAGGACGTGGCGACCGAACTGCCGCCGCGCACCGAAGTCATCCAGCGCGTGCAGCTACAAGGCAAACAGCGCGAGCTGTACGAGGCCGTGCGCACCACGGCCGACAAACAGGTGCGCCGCGCGCTGGAGCGCCAGAGCTTTGACGGCGCGCAGATCACCATCCTCGATGCACTGCTGAAACTGCGCCAAGTCTGCTGCGACCCGCGCCTTGTCAAAGGAACCACGAAAACGGCCCACACCATGGAGCGCGCCAAGCTAGAACTACTGGCCGACATGCTGCCCGCCCTGGTCGAGGAAGGCCGTCGCGTGCTGGTGTTCTCGCAGTTCACCGAAATGCTGGGCCTGGCAGCCGAGATGCTCGACACCCTGGCCCTGCACTACCTCACCCTCACCGGCCAGACGCCCCCCCGCCAGCGTGGCGCGGTGGTGCGGCAGTTCCAGGCGCAGGACGACACCAGCGCCCCCATCCTGCTCGTCAGCCTCAAGGCCGGTGGTCTGGGCCTGAACCTCACCGCCGCCGACACCGTGATCCACCTCGACCCCTGGTGGAACCCCGCCGTCGAAGAGCAGGCCACCGCGCGCGCCCACCGCATCGGGCAGGACCAGCCCGTGTTTGTCTACAAGCTGGTGGTGGAAGGCAGCATCGAAGAACGCATGCTGGAGCTTCAAGCCCGCAAGGCCGCGCTGGCCCAGGGCGTGCTGGGCCACGACACCGAGGGTGCGGTCAAATTCAGCGAGGCCGACCTGCGCGCACTGCTGGCGCCTTTGAGCGAGCCAGTCAACAATCCGCTGGGCATTCCGGGCGAAGACGCGCTGCGCTGGGGCGGCACGGGCAAACGGCGGCCCCGGCCGCTGCAGCCACCAGAAGTTTGAGTGTTTTTGGCCTCTAGCGCTTATCTATCAAGCGCAAGCAGCTATCTTTGATATAGCAAATCACGCACTTGGGCGCGTACCGCGCGCCGACCGTTCAGCGCGGAGGACGAGAGCCCTGCGGGCCGGGTACAACGGGCATGCCACCGTTCCAGACGGCGTGGGCTATCTTTGCCAGCACCGCCAGTCCAAACCATCCCGACACCAAGGACAACACCAGCGCCAGGGCAATAAGGCCTGGCCGCAGGCTGCGATCCACTATCGACTCGGCAGGGTTGCGGGGATTCACCCACACCGGCACGGCTTCGCCCGTGTGCTGCAAGCCGCGCAGGCGACGGCCCAGTTCCTCTTGAAAGCGGCCAATGTTGTCGGCACGCTCGTGAATGGCCGCGCGCTGCCCGGTGTACGCCACGCCCTCCACCACATACCGGTAGCGCACCGACACGCTGTGCGTAGTGCCGCCCTTGCTCGGATGGTGGCTTTGCAGCGTGGCCGATTCGACCACCGCAGGCACCTGGCTCCAGGTTTGCATGCGCGCCCAGTCAAACACGGGCGAAGCCACCATGAACCAGAAAATGCCAATGCCCGCTGCGGCGAAGGGCACGGCGAACAAGGCCAGAACCCAAATGCCTCCCGGCAGCTTTTCACGCCGCTGCGTCGCGTGGCGTGGGGACGCGGGGGACATCACGGCAAGCGCTCGTAGGTGGCTTTGGAGGGTACGTCCTTATTCGAGAAATACGGGTCCGGGTCCAGGCTCAGCAACGTACCTTGTTGCGTGATGGCGTAGGCGCTGCCGGTGTCGCGGCGTGGGCTGTTCGACACATACAGCCGCGCCTTGTCGGCACGCCAGGTGCCGCGCATCAGCGCGTCGCGCAGGGCTTTTTGCACGGCGCCCTCCGAGGTGGAGGCGCCACCGGACGCGCCCAGGTCGAGGTTGATGACCTGCGCGTCGGCCTGAATCACCAGCACCTGGCCAGCCAGGAACTTGGGCGGCGGCGCGCCGTTGATGCTGGCCACCTTCCAGCGGCCCACCAGAGGGTGTGCAGCCTGTGGGTCAGCGGCCCCTGCAGTAGTCCCCACGCCCCCGGCGGCGACAAACAAGGTAAGCAACAGGGCCTTGCGGAACCCCGCCCTGCGTGTGTGGCGGATGTGCGGCATAAATGGGTCTCCTCCCGAATGGTGGGCTTTGTTCTGGTTGGCCTGGGCGCGGGCGGCAAGCCGGGTGCAGTCTAAAAGATGGGGGCGCGATCAATCCCACACAACAGCCAGTAGATTTGTGCCTTTTAGGCCTCTAGCGCTTGATGGGAAAGCGCCAACAGCAATTGAACTGAGAGCAAATTCAGCACTAGAACCACCTCGGTGCCGTGGCGCAGAATTCAAAAGCAAGCTTCGGAGTGCACACTGCGCACCCCATCCCTAGAGTGCATGGCATCGCAACCCCCTTGTGAGCCATCCACCATGAACCCGAACGCCACCCAGCGCAGCGCCAGTCTCCCGGACCGACCATTTACCTACGCCGTCTCCATGCCCCACCGCGCCACCCCCTCCACCAAGGCCGCACAGGCCGCAGCCACCCAGGCCGACCCGCGCTGGGCGGCGGTGGCGGCGCGCAGCGCAGCGGCGGACGGCAGCTTTTGGTATTCGGTGCAGACCACGGGCGTGTATTGCCGCCCCAGCTGCGCGGCGCGTGCCCCCCGGCCGGAGAATGTGCGGTTTCACGGCAGCTGCGCGGATGCAGAAGCCGCAGGCTTTCGCCCCTGCCAGCGCTGCAAGCCCCGGCAGCCCACGGCGTTGTCGCACCACGCCGCGCTGGTCACCGAGGCCTGCCGCATCATCGAAGGCGCTGCCGCCGGTGAGGCGCCCACGCTGGATGCGCTGGCCGCCCAGATGGGCCTGAGCCCGTCGCACCTGCACCGCATCTTCAAGCAGTCCACGGGCCTCACGCCCAAGGCGTATGCCGCCGCCCGGCGTGCGCAGCGCCTGCGCAGTGCGCTCGACAACGAACACACGGCCTCGGTGACGGACGCGATCTACAGCGCGGGTTACCAGTCCAGCAGCCGCTTTTACGAACAATCGGCCCAGGTCCTGGGCATGACGCCCAGCCGCTACCGCGCGGGGGGCGCGGCGCAAGACATTCGCTTTGCCATCGGCCAGTGTTCGCTGGGCGCCATTCTCGTCGCCCAGAGCGTCCGGGGCATCTGCGCCATCTTGCTGGGCGACGATGCCGACGCCCTGGTGCGCGACTTGCAGGACCGTTTTGCGCAGGCCCACCTGATCGGCGGGGATACCGCGTTTGAAGCGCTGGTGGCGCAGGTGGTGGCCTTTGTCGAGGCCCCGGGCCTGGGGCTGAACCTGCCGCTGGACGTGCGTGGCACGGCGTTTCAGCAACGCGTGTGGCAGGGCCTGCAGGCCATACCCGCCGGGCAGACTGCAAGCTACGCCGAGGTGGCCCAGCGCATAGGCGCCCCCACCGCCGTGCGCGCCGTGGCGCAGGCCTGCGCGGCCAACGCGCTGGCGGTGGCCATACCCTGCCACCGGGTGGTGAAAAGTGATGGCGCGTTGTCGGGCTACCGTTGGGGCGTGGAACGCAAACGTGCGCTGCTGGCGCGCGAAGCAGCGCCAGAGCCCGCACAACCGCTGGCGGAGAAGGTGGCATGAGCGCTGGCCCGCAGTCTCACCAACCCGGTCTGAAGAACGACGATTGGGCGCAGCGTGCAGTTGCCATCGACTGGCCAACAACCACGGAGGCCCTGCACCAGCAAGGCAACGCGGTACTGCCGCAACTGCTCAGCGCCACCGAATGCGCCGCGCTGGCCCGCCTGTATGGCAACGCGGATGAGAGCACCTTCCGCAGCCGCGTGGTGATGCAGCGCCACGGCTTTGGCCAGGGCGAATACCGGTACTTCAGCTACCCGCTGCCCGGTGTGGTGGCCGGGCTGCGCGAGGCTCTGTACCCGCACCTCGCACCTATTGCCAACCAGTGGAACACCGCCATGGGCATTGATGTGCGCTACCCCGCACAACACACCGACTTCATCGCCCGCTGCCATGCCGCAGGCCAGGTGCGCCCCACCCCGCTGCTGCTGCAATACGGCGCTGGTGACTACAACTGCCTGCACCAGGACCTGTATGGCGAGCATGTGTTTCCGCTGCAGGTCGCGGTGCTGCTGTCAGAGCCCGGGCGCGACTTCACGGGCGGCGAATTCGTGCTGACCGAGCAGCGCCCGCGCATGCAGTCGCGAGCCGAGGTGGTGCCGCTGCAGCGCGGCGACGCCGTGGTGTTTGCCGTGCACCACCGCCCCGTGCAGGGCACGCGCGGGCCGTACCGCGTGCAGATGCGACATGGCGTTAGCCGCTTGCGCAGCGGGCAGCGGCATACGCTGGGTGTGATCTTTCACGATGCTGGATGATGTTCCCCCTGTGCCGCTTCGCGCCTTTTCCTCCGGGGACGACGGCAGCTGTGGTCCACACTGCCGCCATGGATTGCCACCGTTATGAGCCTGAGCCTTTTCGACGACCCACCCCAGCCTGCCCAGCCGCCCGAGGTGCTGGAGCCCGGCGCCATGGTGCTGCGCGGCTTCGCGCTGGAGAAGGCGGCAGACCTGCTGCAAGCGGTGCAGCAGGTGACGGCACAAGCCCCCTTCCGGCACCTCATCACCCCCGGTGGCCTGCGCATGTCCGTGGCCATGACCAACTGCGGAAGACTCGGCTGGGTGAGCGACCGCAGTGGCTACCGCTACGACCCCCTCGACCCCGACAGCGGCCAGCCCTGGCCCGCCATGCCGCCGCTATTGCGCCAGCTGGCATTTGACGCGGCGCAAGCAGCGGGCTTCCCAGGCTTTGCGCCCGACGCCTGCCTCATCAACCGATATGCCCCCGGCACCCGGCTGTCGCTGCACCAGGACCGGGACGAGGGCAACTACGCGCACCCCATCGTGTCCGTGTCGCTCGGCATCCCGGCCGTGTTTCTGTGGGGCGGCGCTCAGCGGGCCGACAAGGCGCGGCGCATCGCGCTGATGCACGGCGATGTGGTGGTGTGGGGCGGGCCAGCGAGGCTGCGCTTTCATGGCGTGCTGCCGCTGCGTGAGGCGCGGCACTCCCTGACCGACGCCCACCGCATCAACCTCACCTTTCGCAAGGCAAGCTGACCCGCACGCCGCCCACTACTCACCGCGGATAGCCGGTGGCTTGGGCCAACCTGTCCAGCATCTGCTCTGCCACGGGGCGGCCGCGCAGGCTGTCGGCAATGGTCACGCTCTTGCCGTTGCGCAGGTGCACCTGCACGCGGAAGAAGGTGGTGTGCTGGTGGCCGCTTTGCTGGGTATAGCTTTCCTTGATGCGCAAGCGGGCAATGTCTTTTGCGGGCACGCGCTGCCAGGCCAGCATCAGGCCCAGCAAGCGGCGTTCGGTGCGCAGGCCTTCCCGGTCCAGCTGCACGGTCAGGCTGTTGGACACTGCGTAAAAGCCCCACAACAACATGGCACCGCCCACGCCACCAAACACCACGGGAAACAACGCGGGTGCACCGCTGTATCCCGCCCACATCCCCATGCCAAAAAAAACGCCGCCCATCACCAGCCACAGCAGGTTCTGCCGCCACAGGCGGCCGTAGGGCTGGTACAGCCGCACGCCACCTTCCACGGGGTCGATGTCGCTCACCGCGTCCAGCTCGGCCTCGCGCAGGGCTTGCATCTGCGGGTGCTTGGCGGCGTCGTGTGCGAGCCAGGTGGATTCGGCACCCGTGGCATACACGGGCACTTCAAACCGGCGCGAGAACTGCAGTGCGGGATCGGGGCTTTCCAGCAGCACCGTCCAGTGGTGTTCGCTGGTGTCCACGGGCTGCTCGGACTCGGGCAGGCCCTTGGGCACATTCAGCCGAAACGCTACGCGGCTGCCCGTCCCCTGGGGCTGCACCTGTGCCGCGCCCTCGCCCTGCCACACCACCTGCTCGCGCGACTCGCTGCTGTTGTCGCCGCCTCCCGTGCGGGTTTGGTAGTGGTAGGCACAGCGCAGTGTCACGGCAAAGCGCAGGTCAGGCCGGTAGGGCACCGTGGGCAGATCCATCGTGGCACCAACATGCCCGCCGATGGAACCGGGGAACGGGTCCATCACCAGGCACACCTCACCATGGCGCCGCGCATCCAGCGTGGCGCGCACGGCCCACACCAGCAGACCCAGCCCTACGGCCACCAGAAGGCCCAGAACACCAAGCACCAGGTAGTTCTCGTTGCGCCAAGCGCGGGGCATGGCCGACAAAGCCGCAGGGTAGGCAATGCCCCCCCACACCACGGCAAAGCCCCATGCCAGCCACACTTCCCAGCGCTTGTTGGAACGGATGCGGTTACCGGCCCAGGCCTTGTTGGCCAGCCAAGGCTCGTCGCCCAGGGCCTGCAGGCGCTGCGCCTTGCGGGCGCCGCTGCGGCGCATGTGCCACCCCCAGGCCAACATGCCTAGCCCGACGCCACCAAACACCACCACAAAGATCATGCGAAACCCCAGCAAACCCAGGCGCAGACTGCGATCAGCCACCGAGTCCTGCGGGCGCGAGGGGTTCACCCACACCGGCACCGGCGTTCCGCTGCGCTGGGCGCTTTCCAGGCGCGAGGCCAGGTTCGCGTGGAAGCTGCCAATGTTGTCAGCCGAGGTGTTGATGGCAGGCCGGTGGCCGTCATACGCCACGCCCGCCACTTCATACCGGTAGTGGGCCGACACGCTGTAGGTGCTGCCTGATTTGCTGCCCCGGTGCGTGTTCAGCTGGGCCGAAACCACCCGTGCGGGCACCTCATGCCAGAACTGCATGCGCGACCAGTCGTACAGAGTGGGCAGCACACCCAGCAGCAGCATGCCAATGCCCACGGCGGAAAACGGCAACGCAAACAACATGAGAAACCAGGAGCTGCTTTTGTTGCTTGCCGCTGCCTGATGGTTGGCGCCTTTGGTGCGCCGCCGTGCCTGGTTGGCCATACACCCTCCCTCTGCGTGCCCCCTTGCCGGGGGCTTTTGTTCTTCCGGAACCCGGGCGGCGCTGATTCTGCGGCTTGCTGCGGCGGCGGGCCAGTACGTTTTGCAACTCCTAGGGGCCCATGTGGTTTTGCAAGGCCCGTTCTGCTGCAGTTCTGACGCAGAAATGCAAACCAAAATGGCACCCAGCGCTTATCCATAAAGCGCAAGTAGCTATAAAAATAGAAGCAACTTGGTAAAACGTGCGCGGCCTGTCCTGTATGCGCACCACCACACCTTTGCCAGAATGGCGGCCATGACTGCCTCTGCCACACCCCGCCCCGCGCGCTATTGGCTCATGAAGTCAGAGCCTGACGAGTGCTCCATCGACGACGCCCTGGCCGCGCCCAATGCCACCGTGCCCTGGACGGGCGTGCGCAACTACCAGGCCCGCAACTTCATGCGCGACGACATGCAGGTGGGCGATGGCGTTTTGTTCTACCACTCCAGCTGCCCCGAACCAGGCATTGCCGGCCTTGCGCGCGTGGCGAGCGGCACACGAACCGACCCGACGCAGTTTGACCCCGCCTCGCCGTACTACGAACCCAAATCCCCTGCCGACAAACCCCGCTGGCTGCTGCTGGATGTGCAGGCGCAGCGCAAGACACGGGTGGTGGGTTTGGCGCAGCTGCGGGAGCACCCGGATCTGGCGCAGATGCGAGTGCTGCAGCGCGGAAACCGCCTGTCCATCACCCCCGTGGAGCCCGTCGAGTGGGCTGCAATCATGGAGATGCTGGGCTGAGCCACAGGCTTGCCCTGCTTTGCCCCCGCCCTGCCCGCCCTGGGGCCTCCCCGCTTTACTGTGGCCGCTGAACGGCCACGGCGGCACGCGCCTGGGCGTGGAGCTTGGCCAGGAACTCCCGGTCCAGCAACAGCCACAGCATCACCGGGGCCAGTGCGGTAAAGATGAACAGGTTGAAGTGGTACAGAAATGCCACCACGTCGGCCACCCACCCGGGCAGTCCCGTCTGCACAAACACCTCAGGCCCCGCCCGGTTGAAGACATCGTTGCACCACTGCAGGGCCACGTTGAGCGCCTGGATCGGCAGCATGGCCAAGGAGCCTATGAGCAGCTTGCGCCCCCAGTGACGGGGAAACGATGCCAGCACCAGCGCCCAGAAGATAACGATGCCGTAGCCCAGCAGCCGGTAGTCCACCAAAGGCGCAAGCTTGCCCGACTTGAACTGGCCGTTTTGCACGGAGACCACCTTGAGCGTGGTGTTCAACAACGCCGTGGTCTCTTTCTGGGTGTAGCTCAGTGCCCAATGGAACAGAGTGGAAGCCGCCTCGCCCGCCATGAAGAACACGGGCTTGGACAGTTGTGGCGACAGGTAGTACCACAGCGGCATCAGGCACAGCAGACTGGCGATGGCAACCAGCAGGAAACGTCCGACCGAACTAAGCTGCATTGGCGAGGGGGGGTTGAGGGGATGAGGGAGGTTGCTGGCGGGCGATCCAGCGAATCCAGAGCATCCAGACCACCAGCACATCCAGCATGATGAGCGCCTGCCAGAGGTATAGGTGGGCAAACTCGAACACGGTCATGTTCCACTTGCCCAGGTAGTACAGGCTGATGATGCGCAGCAGGTTGACGACCTGCACCGCCGCAATGCCGATGGCGATGCCGGCGAGCTTGTGTTTCCAGCTGGAAGGAAACGCGATCATGCCGGCGATAAGGATGATGGCCGCCTCCACGCCGTTGCAGCCCGCCTCGATGGACACCGCAAAACCCGTGGCCTTGCTCATCAGGATGCGGCCATGGTGCGCCACATCCGAGTCCAGCGGGGTCATCAGCGCTGCGCTGGCGGTGGCGAGCAGGCTGGTCCAGGGCTCGATGGCGACCCGTTGCACCTCATCGAGCATGTCGATGCGAAAGAGGACCGCCAAGACGGCGATGAAAATCAAGAAAAATCGGACCATACGTCGATGAGAAGAACCTGGTGAAGCGCGCACCAACACGCCAGGAATGCGCCAGGCGGCGAGGCCGTGAGAACGTGGGCCTGTGGTTCACACAGGCGCCGCAAAGAATATCAGAAGCTACCCATAACCCACAAAGCCCAAATGGCACTCGCAAGCGGCCCTGAGACCCTGTTCAAAGGTCCGGGGCGGCGTACACCAGCACCTTGAGGGCGCGCTCGGGGTCCACATCCGCAAACACAGCCGGGTTGGCCACCCGTTCGACAATGTGCAGTTCAGGCGCCAGCTCCTGCATCTGCCCTTGCAGGAAGCCCACGCCCAGCTCGGGCGCGTTCAGACACAGCAGTGCATGCCCGCCGGGTGCCAGCAGGTCGGGCAGGCGGCGCATCAGCCGTGCGTAGTCCTTGGTGGCCACGAAGCTGCCCTTTTGGTAGCTGGGCGGGTCCACGATGACCAGGCCATACGGCCCGCTGCGGGTGATCTTGCCCCAGCTGCTGAAGATGTCGTGCGGCAAAAACGCCGCGCCCGTGGTAATGCCGTTGAGCTGGTGGTTTTGCTGCCCGACGCCGATGGCGCCATGGCTCATGTCCACGTTGACCACGTGCCTGGCGCCCGCCTGCAGCGCCACCACCGAGAAAGCGCAGGTATAGGCAAACAGGTTGAGCACCTTCAGGCCGTAGCGGTCGGTGCTGCGGGCTGCCGCGTGGTCGCGCACCCAGCGGCGGCCCTCGGCCATGTCCAGGAACAGGCCGTGGTTTTGCCCGCGCAGCACATGCACGCGATAGCGCGCGCCAGCCTCCGTCACGATGTGCGGGTCGGGCACGGCGCCGGCCATCAGCCGTGTTTCGCTACGGCCCTCCATGCGCAGGGCCTCGCCCCGGTGCTGAAAGACCCAGCTGAGCGGCTCGCCAGCCGGTGCGATCTGCGCCCAGCGCGCCTGCAACGCGGCGCCGATGGCGGCCAGGTCTTCGTCCGTGGCGGGTGCGAAACTGGTCAGTACGAACACCGGAGGGTAGGCGTCCAGCGACCACTGCTCAGAACCCGGATGCAGTCCGCCCCGCCCGTGAAAGACGCGTTGGGCCTCAACGGGCAGGGGCATGGCGGCGATGGCGTCGAGCAAAGCTTGCATGGAGGGACGGGGGCGGGTTGGAAAAACGAGACTATGAGAAAAAATGGCCGCTGGCGCTTGAGGGATAAGCGCTGTTAGCTACTGAAATAATAGCACCTTCCATGATCGTGCCTGCAAGGACCAAGGCGCCGTGCCGATCCGCGCCACCATCGCCTCGCCAGGAGCATGCAGGCCATTCTCAATAGTGCGCCGTCTGCCTGCAACGACCTGGATCCTGCGTGGAAAACCGTGGTCAGAAATGCAATTACAGTCGCTGCCGGGCCATCGGTGCGGCTTGACCATCATCACAAAGGAATTCCATGTTTTCCATTCTCGGAACCATCGTTGTCGGCTTCATCGTCGGATTGCTCGCCCGCGCCTTGAAGCCGGGCAATGACAAATTGGGCTTGATCATGACCACCGTTCTCGGCATTGCCGGGTCGCTGTTGGCCCGCTATGTGGGCGTGGCCATGGGCTGGTACGGGCCCAATGCGTCCGTCGGCTGGATCGCATCGATCATCGGCGCCATCGTGCTGCTGGTGATCTACGGGCTGGTGAAGAAGAAGGCCTGATGCGCGGCGGCGCATTGCCCGGCGGCACACCGCGATAGGCATCGCAGGCCTTAACGCCTGCGCCGCCCGCATGTCCTCATCCCGCCGCCTCCTGCAGCATCAACGCCACATGCTGCAGCAGCATCACCGTCTTGCCGTCCTCGATCACGCCGCTGCCAATGCCCGCCAGGGCTTCGGCCAGAGGCATCTCGATCACTTCTATGTCCTCGCCCTCGTGGGCGAGGCCACCTCCGGTGCGGATGCGGTCTTGCGGTTCGTATTCGGCGACAAAGAAGTGGAGCTTTTCGGTGACCGAGCCGGGGCTCATGTAGGCCTCGAACACCTTGCATGGCTGGCGCACGCGGTAGCCGGTTTCTTCCTCGGCTTCGCGGCGGATGCAGGTCTCGGGGTCGTCGCCGTCCAGCAGGCCGGCGCAGGTCTCGATCAGCATACCGTCGGCACTGCCGTTGAGAAACGCCGGCAGTCTGAACTGCCGCGTGAGCACCACCGTACGACGGCGCGGGTCATAAAGCAGCAAAGCCGCGCCATTGCCCCGGTCATAGGCTTCGCGGCTCAGCGTTTGCCACTGGCCGTCGCGGCGGCGCAGGTCAAAGGTCACCTTGCGCAGCGTGTACCAGTGGTCCGACAGCACTTCCACCGCCTGCAGCTTGACCTGATCGGTACTGGCAGGCACCGGTGCGGGCACGGGGCGGCTCACAGCGTTGCCTCCGTTGCAGGGGCGGCAACGGCGGCAGCAACTGGCGGGCGCAGCGGCAATTCATCCACGTTGTAGACCACTGGCAGACTCCGGGCACGCGCCCGCTCCACGTCCATATCCGCACCGCGCGATTCGCCGGGCAAGCGCAACACGGCGTCGCAACGTGCCAGCAGCCGCTCGGCCACAGGGTATTGGTAGGCGTGAAAGACCGCGTCGCCCGGCTCGCGCCCACCCGCCGCGTGAATGATGGGCAGCGCCAGCCATTCACCCAGCATCGGCAGGTGGCCGCGTTCGTAAATGGGCAGTGCGGCTGCCTCCAGCCGGGCGCGGTTGGCGGCGATCTTCGCGGGGTCGCCGTCGGTGCCCGAGAGGTAGGGGCCAGCGATGAGCACCAGCAGCGGAAGGTTGGGGTCGGTGGGTGTGGACATGGTTTTGCAAATTTTGATCCGTGCAATATCATGCACAAACACGCAACTTCACGCAACCTTGCCGGACCACGCCGGTTGCCCAGCCCTAAAGCCCATGCTCACCACCCAACGCAAACAACTCATCCTGAGCCGCCTGCGCCAAGACGGCCAGATCGTGGCCAAGGCCCTCAGCGAGGAGCTTGGCATCTCGGAAGACTCCGTGCGGCGCGACCTGCGCGAGCTGGCGGCCGAGGGGCAACTGCAGCGCGTGCATGGCGGCGCCCTGCCCGCCTCCGCCGCGGTGGGCAGCCTGCAGGCGCGCGAGCACCTTGCCACCGACGACAAGCGCGCACTGGGCCGCGCCGGGGCGGCGCTGGTTCAACCCGGCCAGGTCGTGATCCTCGACGGCGGCACCACGTCGCTGCAGGTGGTGCTGCACCTGCCGCTGCACCTGCGCGCCACCGTGGTCACGCACAGCCCGGCCGTGGCCGTGGCATTGGCGGGGCACACAGAGATCGAGGTGCTGATGCTGGGCGGCCGCTTGTTCCGCCATTCGATGGTGAACGTGGGCGCCAGCGTGGTCGAGGCTGCGGGCCAGCTGCGTGCCGACCTGTACCTGATGGGCGTGACCGGCGTGCAAGCCGATGCGGGTCTGACCACGGGCGATTTCGAGGAAGCCGCCGTCAAGCGCGCCCTGCACCAGCGCGCGGCCGAGACGGTGGTGCTCGCGTCTGCCGACAAGCTGGGGGCCGCGTCGGCGTTCACGGTGGCGCCGCTCAGCGCGCTGGCGGGGCTGGTGGTGCCCGCCGCAACGCCAGCCCGCGTGCGCAAAGCGCTGAAGGCGGCGGGCGCGCCCCTCAGCGTCGCGCAGGCCTGAAGCACAGGCCCTGAAAAGCAGCGCTTTAACTCGGCCTCTTTGAACTTGAAATATCCGTTCGGGCTGAGCCTGTCGAAGCCTCGCGCAGCGCCTGTACGGCGCTCAGTGAACGGTTCAAGTGAAATTCATGCCGGATCAATGCGTTCGCAGCGGCTCACCAGCCCACGGGCTGGCCGGGCTACTTGCCCGGCGGGCGCACCGGCGGCGCATGCCTTGCCATCAGCCCCGCCACCCAGTCGATGAACACCCGCGCCTTGGCGCTGACATGGCGATTGGGCGGGTATGCCACATACAGCGGCATCGGGTCGATGGCCCAGTCTTCCAGCAGCGGCACCAGTTCGCCGCTGCCCAGGTGCGGGCGGGCCATGTAGTGCGGCAGCCAAAGCACGCCCATGCCCGCCAGCCCGGCCGCCAGGTAGGCGTTGCCATCGTCCACTGCCAACACATAGCGGCCCTGCACCTGCACCTCGTCGGCGCCACGCCGCATGGCGTACGGAAACGTCTTGCCCGAGCGCGACCACAAAAATCCCACCACGCGGTGGTGCGAATCCTGCAGATCGTGCGGGTGCGCAGGGCTGCCCGCACGATCAAGGTAGCTGGGCGCTGCGTACACGCCCAACTGCAGGTCGCCCACACGCCTTGCGATGAGGGACTGGTCCTGGATCTCGCCCCCGCGCACCACGCAATCGACGTTGTCGCCGATCAGGTCCACCATGCGGTCGCTCACGCCCATGTCGAGCTGGATATCGGGGTATTGGGCATGAAACTCCGGCAGAGCCGGCACCAGGATCAGCCGGGCCAGCGGGCTGGGCACATCCACCCGCAAGCGGCCCCGGGGCGCGGCCGACGCGCTCGACAGGCTGGTCTCGGCATCGTCCATGTCGGCCAAGAGACGCACGGCGCGCTCGTAGTACACGGCCCCATCGGCCGTGACCTGCACCCGCCGTGTCGTGCGGTGCAGCAGCTTCACGCGCAGCCGAGCCTCCAGTTGCTGCACCAGCTGCGTCACCGTGGTCTTGCTCACGTGCATCGTGTCGGCCGCCTTGGTGAAGCTGCCCGATTCGACCACCCGCACAAACGCCTGCATTGCATCGAACCGGTCCATGGCGCTCCTGCCTCGTCAAAGATTGTTTGGAGTTTACAAACAGTGATGGACAGGCTTGCTCGTTTATCTGCCGGGGGCACGCCGATAAATTCCTTTCAACAACAACCAAGGCCCCCGTGGCCTACCGAAAGGAAAACACTCCCATGGCATCGACGCACACATCCCCTCGCGACGTGGTCTTTCCACCCGGGCGCCAGGCGCTCTACGAAAGGAACCGCTACTCGCCCGCCATCCGCTCCAACGGTTTCCTCTTCGTCTCGGGCCAGGTGGGCAGCCGGCCCGACGGCTCGCCCGAGCCCGACTACCAAGCCCAGGTGCGTTTGGCGTTCGACAACCTCAACGCGATCCTGCAGGCCGCTGGCTGCACGTTTGACGACGTAATCGATGTGACGGTGTTCATGGTGGACCCAGAAAAGCATTTCGAGGCCGCATGGGAAGTGGTGGGCGAATACTGGGGCAATGCGCCGCACCCCACGCTCACGGGCATTGGGGTGACCTGGCTGTATGGGTTTCAGTTTGAGATCAAAGTGATTGCGAAGCTGCCAGAGGGGGTGAGACGCTGAAATGTGGCGGCACGCACGTTGCTCCATCACCACCATCGACGCTGTCGTCACTTGGCAGGCGCCCGCCTGCTGGGCATGCCGTGGACCCAGGCGCGCAGACGCCAGCTGCTGGCCAGCCGGGTGGACACCACCGTGGCAGTCGTCAGCCTGATGCGGCGCCTGCAAAAAGCCCCGCGCGTGCTGGTCAGCGCATCGGCCGTGGGCTTCTACGGCGCATCGCCCAACGCGTCGATGGAGCTCTTGGACGAAACCGCCCCACCCCGCCCGGGTGAATTTCAGTCCGACCTGTGCGCCGTCATTGAGCACGAGGCCCGGCGTGGCGAAGCCCTGGGAGTGAGGGTGGTGCGCATGCGGTTTGGTGTGGTGCTGGGGCACGGCGGTGGCGCGTACCCGATGCAGGCGCTGAGCGCGCACCTGAGCGCTGTGCTGGGGCATGGGCGCCAGCCTGCGCCTTGGGTTCATCTGGCCGATGCTGTGGGGCTGGTGCGGTTTGCGATGGGCACAAACATCTGCAAGGCCCCCTCAATGCTGTGGCGCCTGAAGCGGCGACGCAAGCCATATTTGCGCGGACCTTGGCTGCGTCGTTTGGGCGGAGTGCCTGGCTGCGCATGCCGGCGCTGCCATTGCGGGTCATGCTGGGAGAAATGTCTACGCTGCTGCTGGACGGGCAGAACGCTGTGCCGCGTGCCGTACTCGCTCAGGGATACCGTTTTGTGCACCCACGGCTGAGTAGTGCGCTGGCTGATCTTGAAAAGGCTGACAGGTCCGAAACAGGTTTTGCTCGCAACAAATTTAATCAAAATGCGCTGTAGCGCTTACATTAAAAGCACTATTAGCTATCAATAAAATAGCAAAATATTGTTGAATTCTATGCGTGCCCCATGCCAGGCATCCAGGATGCTGCCTACCCGTTCGCCGGATGTGCTGCCAGGGCATGGAGCAAAGGCGTCGGACCGGGACTGAATCGCGCGTGTATCGCTGCGCAGTGATCGGCAATTTGCTCTTGATTTCTACCTTGAAGTAACGCACGGGTTATTCAGTGCCGTTTGCGCAGCGGCTGCCGCCGCTGAACAGACCGGGCACTTTGAGATGCTATCGGCCATGCAGCGCACTACAGCACTCAGCCTCAACGATTTTCATGGCTATGGTGTCGATGCAGCGGTCGCTAATGACTGCGCCGTCAGCGCAGCTAACCCAAACCCTTCTCCTTCTCTTTGACTGGCTTGTTCTTTTCCAAATACTTCAGTATCGCTTCGTGTAGACCAAAGCCTGTGCTATCCGTGGACGCGAGGACTTCCTTGGGCACAAATATTTTCTCGGCTAGCTGGAGCTTGATCGCATGACGAGTCGCCTCAGGCAAATCTGCCAGAAACGGATCGATTGCCTTCAAATCAAAAGCCGTTCGCTGGTACTGGTGCTGCTGTCCGCGATGAACGGCAGATTGCCGGATCAAGTATCCAATAACGAACGAAAAAAATACTACACCGGTCAAACGTACCACCGCTCGTTGCGGCTCAATATCTCGCATCTCCATGAATGCAATACTGAAAACTAAATACAGTCCCAGCGCGACCATGGTTCCAACGGCCAAAAGACGAAATAAGTCTGCCCTTCGCTCCTCTTTTATCGCATTGCGCATGTATCCGCCGCCAATGGCCTTAGACGCCAACACGCCTAGAAACTGTTCTGTTTCCTTTAGCTTCTCCTCAAGTTCACGTCGCCCATCTTCATGAAGGGCCTGGAGCGAAGCCGCGTTCGTTTTAAACTCGGACTGCAATTTGACGAACTCAGCTTCTGATCGCTGATTAAACTGGTCAAATTTGATCTCTACATGTTTCGCAACCTCTGAAACGGAATCTTCAACGCTGCTTGCTCGCTTGGCGGCGTCGCTTGCTCTGTCGAGAGCACCTTGGATCGTGTCCTGGAGACGTGCCAATCTCGCTTGGATTCGGCCCTCATCGCTCAGCAGCGTGTCCGACTCATCCATTTGTAACCTTGACGTAACATCTTCTGGAAGGACCTTTACTAAATCGAAAATCAATACACGCAGACGTCGCGCTCTCGCGAGCAGCTCTACCCCAACCTGCTGCGCAAAATTGGCTGACGCCCGCTCAATCTGAAAGGCAAATGCATTGGCGGAATTAAGGTAGGAAATCTGGGACTCGATACCTTCGACCCAGGAGAATGAGGATTGCTCAAACCCTAAGACTCTTTCAATGGCTCGTTTTACAGTCTCTTTTGACTGCTTCGTCCGCGCTTCATTTAGGATTGCACTCGCAAAACGCGCCAACTCTGCAACCTCAGTCGTTACCGCGCTCCACTCTCTAGAATAAGCTGCCTCGTCCATACTCCCTCCTGGCTAATTTTGAAAATTATGAATTGACTGTCAATGAGAACGTTCACATCACGGGTTCGCGCTATTTCTGTGCGTCAAGGCGCGGGAATCTCTTAAGCGCCGGCACTCTTCTACCCGAAACTTATCACTCAGCTGCACGATTAAGCGCCCGCCACGCTATTCGGCACCGACTGCCTCTGGGCTATAGCCTCCATCGACGCGAGCGAGTTGGAGATCGGCAATCAGCCTTAAACGGGCGCTGAGCATGCGGGAAGTCTGACGCTGTACCTCACCAAATTTGAAGAGCCTATCAAACTGACTGACTTCGCCCCCATGGGATAGGCATTGCGAATGAGCCAAGCGCGCCTCTCAACACCCCTACGGCAAATTCTCCCGAAATATCACCTGACTCCGCGTCGTCTCCACCCCGCTGGTCGGCTCCCGCCCATCCCGCAAGTTCGCAAAAATCCGCACGCAGTTCATCACCGCGCCCTGCGGGTTCTGCGTGATCACCGCGTCCATCGTCCCGTCGATCAGCAGCGCCCGCGTATCTGGCGTGAGCCCGTGGCCGATGAACACGATCTTGCGGTCTGCGCCCGCCTCTTTCAGCGCCCGGCCGATGCCTTCGGCCCCGCCGCCGATGTTGTAGATGCCTGCCAAATCATCGTGCTGCTCCAGCAGGGCGCGGGCCTGGCGGTAGTTGCGTTCGGCGTCGTCCTGGCCTTCGCGCACGCCCACCACCTGCACCAGGGGGAACTGCTCTTCAAACAGGTGCAGAAAGCCCGCCTCGCGCTCCTCATGGGCGCGGTAGCGCAGTGATCCAACAATCATTGCCACATGCGCCTTGCGGCTGTGGGCCAAGGGGCCCATGAAGCGGGCGATCAGGTAGGCGGCGGTGCGGCCTGCGGCGCGGTTGTCCAGGCCCACGTAGGCCACGCGGCGCGAGTTGGATAAATCCGAGATCAGCGTGACGGTGGGCACGCCCTGCTCTGCCAGCTGGGCCACGGCCTCGCGCACCACGGGGTGCTCCAGCGCCATGAAGGCGATGCCGTCGCAGCGCTTGCCGTAGTGCAGCAGCGCTTTGGCCAAAGCGTCGGGGTTGAAGCTTTCGATGTACGCCGCCTGGCAGCGCACGTTGAACGGTGCCCAGTGGTCTTGGGCATAGCCGATCACGTCGCCCAGCATTTGCAGGAAGCGGTTGCTGCCCTCGGGGATCAGCACCATCAGGCGCAAGGGTTGCGGTTGCAGCGCTGCGTGCAGCTCGGCCTGCGGCAGGTAGCCCAGGGTGGCGGCGGCCTGCAGCACCCGCTGCGCGGTGGCGTTGCGCACGCCCGACCGCTGGTTCAGCACCCTATCGACCGTGGCGGTGGAGACGCCGGACAGCTGGGCGATGTCGGGGATGCGCGGGCTGCGGGGACTGCTGGGACTGCTAGGACTAGGCGGGTTTTGGGCCATATGAATTCAATCAAAAACCATCATTAAGTTTGCTGGTATTTGATGGATTCCGCGGATAGTATCACTGGGCGTTCGATGCTGAAAGGCATCAGAAACCATCAGTACAAACCCTAGGTTGCAACGGCCAAGACCGATTGCGCAGGAGACAAGACATGCCTGATACCCCAACTCGCGCCGCGTGCCGCGCCCCGGGCTCGCCCGTGCCCTTCGTGCCGTTCGTGACCAGGCGCCCCGCCTGCGTGCGCTGAAGCATCGCCGCCGCGTCCATGCAATACGAGTTCGACTTTGCCAGCGTGCTGGCCAACTGGCCCCAGTTTCTGGAAGGGGCCGGGATGACCATCCTGCTGTCCTTCCCGGCCACGGTAATTGGTTTTGTGGGTGGCACGCTGCTGGCCATTGGGCGGCGCGGCGACACGCGCTGGCTGGCCAAGGCCTGCGGCGCATATGTAGAAGTGCTGCGCAACACGCCGCTGCTGGTGCAGGTGTTTCTGGTGTTCTTTGGCCTGGCCAGCCTGGGCTTCAAGGTGTCGGCGTTTGCTGCGGCGCTGCTGACGCTGGTGATCAACGTGGCGGCCTACACCTGCGAAATCATGCGGGCGGGCATGGATTCGATCCACAAGGGCCAGATCGAGGCGGCCGAGTGCCTGGGGCTGACGCGCCGGCAGGTGTATTGGCATGTGGTGCTGCGCCCGGCGATGGAGAAGGTGTACCCCGCGCTCACCAGCCAGTTTGTGCTGCTGATGCTGGCCTCGTCCATCACCTCGCAGATTTCGGTGGAGGAACTCACGGCCGTGGCGGCGCGGGTGCAGTCCGAGACCTTCCGCCCGTTTGAGGCCTACATCCTGGTGGCGGTGGCGTATCTGGCGCTGTCGCTGCTGATGCGGCTGGGGCTGTGGGTGTTTGGGCAGATCGTGTTCACGCGCCAACGCAAATTGGGGAGCGCTAAATGATTGACGGTGGATTGAATTCGTACCACCTGCAGTACCTGCTGTTCGGCGCGCTGTGGACCATTGGCCTGTCGCTGATTGCGTTTGTGGGGGGCGGCCTGGCCGGGGGCGTGATTGCGCTGTGCCGCGTCAGCCCGATCAAGGCCGTGCGCTGGGCGACGATTGCGTGGATTCAGATCATCCAGGGCACGCCGCTGCTGGTGGTGCTGTTCCTGTGTTACTTCGGCCTGAGCATTGCCGGGCTGGAGCTGCCCGCCATCGTGGCGGCCAGCATTGCGATGATTGTTTACGTCAGTGCCTACCTGGGTGAGATATGGCGCGGGTGCATCGAGTCGGTGCCACGCACGCAGTGGGAGGCGGCCGAGTGCCTGGCGCTGTCGCGCACCCAGCGCATGCGCCTGGTGGTGCTGCCGCAGGCGGTGCGCATTGCCACGCCGCCCACGGTGGGCTTCATGGTGCAGATCGTGAAGAACACGTCACTCGCGTCCATCGTGGGGTTTATCGAGCTGGTGCGTGCCGGGCAGCTCATCAACAACTCGATCTTTCAGCCCTTCACCGTGTACCTGCTGATCGCCATCGTCTACTTTGCGATGTGCTACCCGCTGTCCGTCTGGAGCCGCAAGCTGGAGCAGCGCCAGCAGTTTGGAAACCGTGGCCCAGCCACTGTGCCTGTGACCACCGCATGAAACGAGAAGACACCATGAACCTCGCCCAAGACGCTGCTGTGCAACCTGTTGCGCACGCTGCTTTGTCTGCACAACAACCGCAGCAACAAGGACTGCAACAACAGCCCGTGGTTGAACTGAAAGACGTGCACAAGAGCTTTGGCATCAACCAGGTGCTCAAGGGTGTGTCGTTTGCCATTCCCAAGGGCCAGGTGGTGGCCATCATCGGCAAGAGCGGGTCGGGCAAGAGCACGGCGCTGCGCTGCATTGACCGGCTGGAGATCATCGACAGCGGCACCATCAACGTCTGCGGCCACGCGGTGCACGACCCCGCCATCGACCTGCGCCAGCTGCGCCAGGACGTGGGCATCGTGTTCCAGAGCTACAACCTCTTCCCGCATCTGACGGTAGAGCAGAACGTCACCCTGGCCCCCAAGGCCGTCAAGAACCTGCCAGCCGCCAAGGCGCGCGAGATTGCGGCCCGCACCCTGCAGCAGGTGGGCCTGGCCGACAAGGCGCAGGCCTACCCCGAGCAACTGTCGGGCGGGCAGCAGCAGCGCGTGGCCATTGCCCGGTCGCTGGCGATGGAGCCGCAGGTGATGCTGTTTGACGAGGTGACATCGGCCCTGGACCCGCAACTGACCGGCGAGGTGCTGCGCGTGATCGAAGCCCTGGCCCAGGGCGGCATGACCATGGTGCTGGTCACGCACGAAATGGAATTTGCTGCCCGCGTGGCCGACACCATCATCTACATGCACGAAGGCAAGGTCTGGGAGACAGGCCCGGGCGCGATGCTCAAAAACCCGCAGACCGCCGAGCTGCGCGACTTTCTTTCTCACGGGCTTTGAGTTTCAGCCCTGCCCCTTTCGATTCGCTATTCAAAAACCACCAGGAGACAACCATGACCACTTCCCTCACCATCCTCCGCCGCACCCTGCTGGCCGTCAGCGCCGCCGCCCTGTGTGTACCCGCCATGGCAGAGCTGGCCGACATCAAGTCCGCCGGCAAGCTGCGCGTGGGCATCGACTTTGGCGCGCCGTTCTATGGCTACGTGGATGAAAAGATGAAGCCCGTGGGCTCGGACGTGGAAGCGGCCGAGCTGCTGGCCAAGGACCTGGGCCTGACGCTGGAGATCGTGAACACCACCAACTCCTCGCGCATCCCCAACCTGTTGTCGAACAAGGTGGACCTGATCATCTCGTCGCTGTCGATCACGCCCGAGCGCCAGAAGGCGGTGGATTTTTCCATCCCTTACGGCGCCATCCAGGCTGCCGTGGGCGCGCCCAAGAGCTTGAAGCTGACCAGTATTGAAGACCTGGCCGGCAAGACCGTGGCCGTGACGCGCGGTGGCCCCCAAGACAAGATTGTGACCGAGCGCGCGCCGCAGGCCAAGGTGGTGCGGTTTGATGATGAATCCGCCTCCATCACCGCCGCTGCCACCGGCCAGGCCGACATCGTGGCTATCACGCCGCCCATCATCGCGGCCATCGCCAAGAAGAACCCGTCGCGCGACTTTGAGACCAAGTTCATCCTGCAGTCGTACCAACTGGGCGTGGCCATGCGCAAAGGCCAGCCCGAGCTGATGGCCGCCGTGAACGGCTGGATCAAGACCAACCTGGCCAACGGCAAGTTGAACGACATCCACGTGAAGTACGCGGGCGTGCCGATCCCCAAAGAAATCATCGACGGCGCCAAGTAAGTAAGTAAAGCAAGCCTGCAACCTGGGCGGCGCCTGATGGGCCCCGCCCGGCTGCGCCCTGCCCTGACGCATCATCAACAAAGGAAATTCTTATGAGCCGTCATTTCGGCGCCATCCGCCAACTTGGCTATGTGGTCCACGACATCGAAGCCGCCATGGACTACTGGAGCAAGACCCTGGGTGTGGGCCCTTGGTTCTACAACCCCAAGGTTCCGATCAAGAACTACATCTACAAGGGCGAGTCGTACGAGCCGCACAACTCGGTGGCGCTGGCCAACTCGGGCTACGTGCAGGTCGAGCTGATCCAGACGCGCAACGACGTGCCGTCGATGTACCGCGACTTTCTGCAGGCCGGGCGCACCGGGCTGCAGCACGTGGCGTACTGGACGAGCGACTACGACGCCGACCTGGCACGGCTGACGGCCCAGGGCTTCAAGACGGTGATGAGCGGCGAGGTGGGCGAAAAGGGCCGGTTTGTGTACTTCGACACCGAGTACCACCCGGGCACGGTGATCGAGCTGTCGGAAGTGGCGGGCCCCAAGGGGCGCATGTTCGACCTGATCCGTTCGGAATCGGAAACCTGGGACGGCACGACCGACCCGGTGCGGCCGTTTCCGGACCTGTCCAAGATCTGAAGACGCCCAGAATTTCAAGCCAAATTGGCCTCTAGCGCTTATTCCATAAGCGCTAGCAGCTATCAAAACAGTAGTTCACCCACCATGTCCCCAGACCGCTTTGAAGCCACCTACCTGATCGAAACCCCGCTGGACCCGGCCCACGTGGCCGAGGTGCTGGCGGGCGAACAATCGTGTGGCACCTTCACCCGGGTGGAGGGCGAGACCGACGCGCTGCGCGAACGTGCCCGCGCCACGGTCGAGTCGGTCGAGCTGCTGGACGTGGCGCCAGTGCCCTCGCTGCCCAACGGCTGGATGCAGCGGCGCGGCATGTTTGACACGCCGCAGACCTGGCAACGCGCCCGGCTGCGCGTGAGCTTTCCGTGTGACAACATCGGCCCCAACCTGCCGACGCTGGCGGCCACCGTGTCGGGCAATCTGTACGACCTGGGCGAAGTCACCGGCCTGCGACTGGAGTCGATGAAACTGCCGCGCGCCTACCGTGAGCAGTTCGACATGCCCCGCCACGGCATCACCGGCACGCGCGCACTGACGGGTGTGCAGGGCCGCCCGCTGATCGGCACCATCATCAAACCCAACGTCGGTTTGTCGGCCGAAGAAACCGGCGACCTGGCCGGCCGCCTGTGCGCTGCCGGGGTGGACTTCATTAAGGACGACGAGGTCTGCGCCAACCCGGTTCACGCGCCGCTGGCCGACCGCGTCAAGGCCGTGATGCGCCGGGTGCGCGCCCACCAGGACAAGACCGGCAAGCTGGTGATGGTGGCCTTCAACATCACCGACGAGACCGACGCCATGCGTCGCCACGCCGACCTGATTGCCGCCGAGGGTGGCAGCTGCGTGATGGTCAGCCTGAACTGGTGCGGCTATTCGGCCGTGCAAACCCTGCGCCGCCACAGCCCGCTGGCGCTGCACGGCCACCGCAATGGCTACGGCGCGCTGTCGCGCCACCCGCTGCTGGGCTTTTCGTTCAACGCCTGGCAGACGCTGTGGCGCCTGGCGGGCGTGGACCACATGCACGTGCACGGCCTGCAGGGCAAGTTCTCGCAGACCGACGAAGAGGTGATCGAGTCGGCCCACGACACCCTGGCCCCGCTGTGCGAAGAGCTGGACGACCGCGTGCTGCCCGCGTTCTCCAACGGCCAGTGGGCCGGCACGGTGCCCGCCACGTGGGACAGCATCCAGTCCAACGACCTGCTGTTCATGTCTGGCGGCGGCATCCTGGCCCACCCGGACGGCCCCGCTGCGGGCGTGGCCAGCCTGCAGCAGGCGTGGGACGCCGTGCAGCATGGCGAAACCCTGGCCGAGCGCGCGGCACGCGCCCCCGAGCTGCGCCGCGCCATCGACTTCTTCGGCAAGAAGCCCTGAACCATGACCACCACAGCCCCCCGGTTTGGCTGGTACGGCGACGACTTCACCGGCGCCACCGACACCCTGGCCGTGCTGGCCCAGGCGGGCCTGCGGTCCATGCTGTTCATGGGCGTGCCCAGCGCGCAAGCGTTGGTGGCCGCCGGTCCGCTGGACGCCATCGGCATTGCCGGCGCCGCGCGTGCGATGGACCCCAACGCCATGCGCGCCGAGCTGACCGGTGTGGGGCAATTTTTCAGGCAAATTGCGCCCACCGTGCTGCACTACAAGGTGTGTTCCACCTTCGACAGCGCACCGCATGTTGGCAACATTGCCTGCGCCATCCAGACCCTGCATCCCAGCGTGGACAACCGCTGGGTGCCCATCCTCGGAGGCCAGCCCAGCCTGGGCCGATACTGCGCGTTCAGCAATCTGTTTGCCGCTGCCGGGACGGGTGGAGCCGTCTACCGCATTGACCGGCACCCGACGATGCACCGCCACCCGGTGACCCCCATGGCCGAGGCAGACTTGCGCATGCACCTGGCGCAACAAGGGTTGCAGGGCATCACGGCGTTGCATTACCCGTTGTTTGAAGCGGATACAGGGCCAAACGCGGCAACCTTGCGCACCGCCCTGGGCACGCTTCTGGACAACGGCCCGGCCGGTCTGCCCGATTTGCCTTTGGTGCCCACGTTGCTGGACCTGACCAGTGCAGACCAGCTGGCCAGCGTGGGGCGCCTGCTCTGGCAACAAGCACAACACGCGCGCCTGCTCGCCGTGGGGCCCAGCTCCGTGGCGCAAGCGCTGATCGCGTGCTGGGGAGCCCACGCAAGCCACCCCACCCCCGCCTTGGCGCCATCGACTGGCCCTGTGTTCGCCTGGGCGGGCAGCCTGTCACCCATCACTGCGGCCCAGGTCCAGGCCGCAGCGTCTTACCAGCGCATCTCTGTGGACGCGCAGCGCCTGGGCGACGATGCAGCGTATGCCCAGGCCACCCAGCGCACGATATGTGCCGGGCTGCAGCAAGGCCACCACGTTCTGGCCTACACCGGGCCAAACGACGGCGCCCATGCCCCCGCCGGTGGCGCATTGGCAGCCGTCGCACCCGCCAGCGCTGCCCTGGTCGCCGGTGTGGTGCAGGCGCAGGCCGACAACGGCACGCCCCTGGGGCGCATTGGCATTGCGGGCGGCGACACCTCCAGCCACGCCGTGCAGGCGCTTCAGCTGTGGGGCTTGTCGTACCAAACGACGGTCTGCCCAGGGGTCACGCTGAGCCGCGCGCACAGCGCAAGCCCGTCGCGCGACGGGTTGGAGCTGATGCTCAAGGGCGGACAGATGGGTGGAACGGACCTTTTCGAAAGGCTGCTGGGCACCGCCTGACAGAAGCATTCAGGCGATAAAAAGCCCGCACATGGCGGGCTCGTTATGGAACGGCATAGCGGAAGGCAAGCCTGCCGCTATTCCTTCAAACACGTGGAACGGGAGTTCCTGAGTTCACGCAGAGTGCCAGGTTCAGCGCCTTGATCGCGGTCTTGTAATCCTCGCGCTCGATCACGAACTGCATGTTCACCTGGCGCAGGGTTTGCGACACGCAGTTCACGTTGACCTGCGCATCAGCCAGCGCCTGCGCCGCCTTGGCCAGCACGCCCGGGATACTAATGTTGGAGCCGATGGTGCACACGATCGCGCTGGGCTTGATCGTCACGACCTGGTAGCCCTCCTGCAGCTCGGCCACCAGCTCGGGCGTGACCTGGTTGTCCCACACCAGATGGGCGATGGAGTTGGCGTTGGTCGCCTTGAGGATGTAGCTCACGTCGTGCTTGCAGAACACGTTCATCAGGCCCGCATCAAAGCCCACCGTGCCCACCATGCTGGGGTCGTGGATCTCAATCAGCGTGACCTTGTCGGTACCGGTGACGATCTCCACACGCGCGCGCTCGCCCACAAAATCCTTGGTGATCAGCGTGCCGGGGTGGTCGGGCTCAAACGTGTTCTTTAGGCGGATGGGAATGCCAGCCAGTTCCATGGGCTTGGCAGCCTTGGGGTGGATGGCTTCCATGCCCACGTCGGCCAGCTGGTCGGCCACGTCGTAGTTGGTGGCGCCCACCACGATGGCGTTTTCCAGGCCCACCAGGTTGGGGTCGGCAGAAGACAGGTGGAATTCCTTGTGGATCACGGCCTCGGCGGGGCGCACTTCCACGGCGATCTTGCTGAAGGTGACCTCGGAATAACCGCGGTCAAACTCGCGCATGATGCCTTCGGTGCCCTTGGTATAGCCGGTGGCTACCACCACCTTGTCGCTCAGGTCCAGGCCCTTGAAGCTTTGCGCAATGCGCTCGTCAATGGTCCAGGCTTCGTTGTCGTCAAAACCGGCCAGGTCCATCAGGATGGCGTTGACGCCATTGACCTTGAGGATCTCGACCGAGTTGAACGCGCTGTGCGACTCGCCAATGGAGGCCAGCACTTCACGCGCGGCCAGCAGCACATCCTTGCGGCTCAGATAGCCGCTGGCCAGCACGTGCTGCATGGCGTTCAGATATTCACGCGCCTGGCCAATACGCTGGTCGATGAAGGCATCGGCCACATCCAGCGGCAGGCCCAGGTCGGCGTAGCCCGCGTTCAGCTTTTTCAGGCTGGCGGCCAGTTGGGTCAAGGCGTCCTGGTAGCCCTTGCCCTCTGCAAACAGAGCGTAGATGCCGCGCTCGCCCGTCTTCTTGTGCTCCAGCAACTGGTTCGTCACACCCGAGTAGGCGGACACCACATAGATCCGGCCATAAATGCGCTTGGGATCGTGCAGCATGATGTGGCGCAGCACATCGCCAAAGGCGGTCATGGAGGTGCCGCCGATTTTCTCGACAGAGATCTTGGAGGAGTTGACGTCTGACATGGACAAGCTCAGAGGAGCAAAAGTGATTGGGAGGCCGGGCGGATGTTCTGCCCCAGAGGTAGCGGCAGAAAACCCTCTATTTTCCACGACTTTTGTCGGGGCACTTTGGCGCAGGCCTTGTGGGGGAGGCTCACACCGTTATGAGTTGGCATGGCTTCTGTGGGGGCGGATGGGCTGGCATGGTCCGCGCAGGACCGTGTATATCCAGACCCGTATCAGGATCGGGCCGTGTTTCCCACCAGGAGGGGCGGTACTGGCAATGCCTCTTCGGCTGCCAGACCCCACCGGTCCCAGTCCTCGCCAAACAGCTCCGCCGGATGCTGGGTGCGGTCCGACCCGTTGCCACAACGCATGGAGTTGGCCGGGCAGTAGAGGTCGCAGCCCCAGCACACCCGCTCGGGGTGAGCGGGTGCCTTGGGGAACCTTTTGGCAGCTGCCACGGTGGTGCTCTGGTGGGCTGGCGACTGCTATCGCCAGATCGTCAGATCACTTCTTCTGCGGCGGCACATCCGTGCAAGAGCCGTGCGCAATCTCCGCCGCCATGCCGATGCTTTCGCCCAGCGTGGGGTGCGGATGGATGGTCTTGCCGATGTCCACGGCGTCGGCGCCCATCTCGATGGCCAGGGCGATCTCGCCGATCATGTCGCCCGCATGCGTGCCGACCATGCCGCCGCCCAGGATCTTGCCGTGGCCATGGGCCTCGGGCGAGTCGTCGAACAGCAGCTTGGTCACGCCCTCGTCGCGGCCGTTGGCGATGGCGCGGCCAGAAGCCGTCCAGGGGAACAGGCCCTTCTTGACCTTGATGCCTTGCGCCTTGGCCTGGTCTTCGGTGAGGCCCACCCATGCCACTTCGGGGTCGGTGTAGGCCACCGACGGAATCACGCGGGCGTTGAAGGCGGCGGAGGCCAGTTCCTTGTTGCCCTGCAGTTCACCAGCAATCACTTCTGCCGCCACATGCGCCTCATGCACCGCCTTGTGCGCCAGCATGGGCTGCCCCACGATGTCGCCGATGGCGAAGATGTGCGGCACGTTGGTGCGCATCTGGATGTCGACGTTGATGAAGCCACGGTCCGTCACGGCCACGCCGGCCTTTTCGGCGGCGATCTTCTTGCCGTTGGGCGTGCGGCCCACGGCCTGCAGCACGAGGTCGTACACCTGGGGCGCGGGCGCGGTGCCGCCCTCTTCCGCAGCCGCAAACGTCACCTCGATGCCTTCGGGCGTGGCCTTGGCGCCCACCGTCTTGGTCTTGAGCATGATGTTGTCAAAACGCTTGGCGTTCATCTTCTGCCAGATCTTGACGAGGTCGCGGTCGGCGCCCTGCATCAGGCCGTCCATCATTTCGACCACATCGAGGCGCGCGCCCAGCGTGCTGTACACGGTGCCCATTTCGAGGCCGATGATGCCGCCGCCCAGGATGAGCATGCGCTTGGGCACTTCCTTGAGCGCCAGGGCGCCGGTGGAGTCGACCACGCGTGGATCGTCGGGCATGAAGGGCAGGCGCACGGCCTGACTTCCGGCGGCGATGATGGCCTTCTTGAAGGCGATGACCTTCTTGGTGCCCGTCTTCTCTTGCGCAGTGCCGGTGGTTTCTTCCACTTCTAGGTGGTTGGCACCCACAAAGGCACCGTAGCCGCGCACGGTGGTCACCTTGCGCATCTTGGCCATGGCGGCCAAGCCACCGGTGAGCTTGCCGATGACCTTTTCCTTGTGGCCGCGCAGCTTGTCGATGTTGACGGCAGGGGCGCCAAAGTCCACGCCCAGGTCGGCCATGTGGCTCACTTCGTCCATGACGGCTGCCACGTGCAGCAGCGCCTTGGAGGGGATGCAGCCAACGTTCAGGCACACGCCGCCCAGGGTGGCGTAGCGCTCGACGATGATGACCTTGAGGCCCAGGTCGGCCGCGCGGAAGGCAGCCGAGTAGCCGCCGGGGCCGCCGCCGAGCACGAGCACGTCGCAGTCCATATCGGCAGTGCCTGCAAAGCTGGATGCTACCAAATTGATAGCTGCTTGCGCTTGTGGGGCGGGCGATGGGGCCTGTTTTTGCTCAGAAACTGCGGGTGCCGGGGCTGTAGCAGGCGCTGGAGCTGCAGCGCCCTGCACTTCCAGCGTCAACACCACCGAGCCTTCGGCGATCTTGTCGCCCAGCTTCACTTTCAGCTCCTTCACAACCCCAGCATGGCTGGACGGGATCTCCATGGAGGCCTTGTCGGACTCCACGGTGATCAGGCTTTGCTCGGCCTTGATGGTGTCGCCGGGTTTGACCAGCACTTCGATGATGGCCACTTCGGCGAAGTCGCCGATGTCGGGCACCTTGATGTCGATGATTGCCATGGTGTGTCTTGCCCTTTCGTTACATCACGATGCGGCGGAAGTCCGCCAGCAGCGAGGCAAAGTACACGTTGAAGCGTGCGGCGGCCGCGCCATCGATCACGCGGTGGTCCCAGCTGAGCGACAGCGGCAGCATCAGGCGCGGTGCGAACTGCTTGCCGTCCCATTTCGGTTCGATGCTGCTCTTGCACACGCCCATGATGGCGACTTCGGGCGCGTTGATGATGGGCGTGAAGTAGCGCCCGCCAATGCCGCCCAGCGAGCTGATGGAGAAGCAGCCACCGGTCATGTCGGCCGGGCCGAGCTTGCCGTCGCGCGCCTTCTTTGCCAGGTCGCCCATCTCTTGCGAGATCTGGACGATGCCCTTCTTGTCGGCGTCGCGGATGACGGGCACAACGAGGCCGTTGGGCGTGTCGGCCGCAAAGCCGATGTGGAAGTACTGCTTGAGCACCAGCTGGTCGCCGTCGAGCGAGCTGTTGAACTCGGGGAACTTCTTGAGCGCGGCCACGGCGGCCTTGATCATGAAGGCGAGCATGGTGACCTTGACGCCACTCTTCTCGTTCTCTTTGTTGAACTGCACGCGGAAGGCTTCGAGGTCGGTGATGTCCGCGTCGTCGTGGTTGGTGACGTGCGGGATGACGACCCAGTTGCGGTGCAGATTGGCGCCACTGATCTTCTTGATGCGCGAGAGGTCCTTGCGCTCGACGGGGCCGAACTTGGTGAAGTCGACCTTGGGCCAGGGCAGCAGGTCGAGGCCGACGCCGGAGCCGCCAGCGCTGGCCGCCGGAGCCTTGGCAGCCTGCGCCTTGGTCTGGGCGGCGCCGCTCATCACCTGCTTGGTGAAGGCCTGCACATCGTCTTGCGTGATGCGGCCCTTGTGGCCAGTGCCTTTGAGTTCTTCGAGTGGCACACCGAGTTCGCGGGCGAACTTACGCACGGACGGGCTGGCGTGGGGCAGACCGGCCGTGGGCGTACCGGGCTGGTGCGCTGGCACGGCGGCGGTGGCGGCCGCCGGGGCTGCGGCGGCAGCTACCGCAGGGGCCGGCGCAGAGGCGGCAACCGCAGGGCTTGCAGGAGCCACCGCTGCCGGGGCCGGAGCAGCTGCGGGGGCGCTGCCCGCCACGCCTTCCAGCATGGCCACCAGATCACCGATGTTGACGGTGTCGCCGATCTTGACCTTGAGCTCCTTGACCACGCCAGCGGCGGGCGAAGGGATCTCCATCGATGCCTTGTCGGACTCGACGGTGAAGAGCGATTGTTCGAGCTTGATGGTGTCACCCACCTTGACCAGCAGCTCGATGACGGCCACGTCCTTGAAGTCGCCGATGTCGGGCACGCGCACTTCCACCGGGCCTGCTGCTGCAGCCGGGGCTGCCGCAGGTGCAGCAGCCACCGGGGCTGGGGCTGCGGCAGGTGCCGGCGCAGCCGATGCGGGGGCTGGCGCTGGCGCAGCGCCCTGCACTTCCAGCGTCAGCACCACCGAGCCTTGCTTGACCTTGTCGCCAATCTGTACGCGCAGTTCCTTGACCACGCCTGCGTGGCTGGAGGGAATCTCCATCGACGCCTTGTCGGACTCCACCGTGATCAGAGATTGCTCAGCCTTGACGGTATCGCCGGGCTTCACGAGCAACTCGATCACGCCGACTTCGTCGAAGTCTCCGATATCCGGGACCTGAATGTCTACCAATGCCATTTTTGTCTCCGGTTCGATTTATGCGTAAAGGGGGTTGATCTTGTCAGCCTGGATGCCGTATTTCTTGATGGCCTCGGCCACCTTGGTCGCAGGCACCACACCATCTTCGCTCAGCGCCTTAAGGGCCGCCACCACGATGTAGTGGCGGTTGATTTCAAAATGCTCGCGCAGCTTGCTGCGGAAGTCGCTGCGGCCAAAGCCGTCGGTGCCCAGCACCTTGTAGGTACGGCCCTTGGGGACGAATGGGCGAATCTGCTCGGCGTAAGCCTTCATGTAGTCGGTGGATGCCACCACGGGGCCGCTGCTGGCGCCCAGCTGCTGCGCCACAAATGGCACGCGCGGTGTCTCCAGCGGGTGCAGCAGGTTCCAGCGGTCGGCGTCCTGTCCGTCGCGGGTGAGCTCGTTGAAGCTCGGGCAGCTCCACACGTCGGCCTGCACCCCCCAGTCGGAGGCCAGCAGTTCTTGCGCAAAGAACGATTCGCGCAGGATGGTGCCCGAGCCCAGCAGTTGCACGCGGGGTGCGCTGGCGCTGTCCACACCGGGCTTGCACAGGTACATGCCCTTGATGATCTGCTCTTCGGTGCCGGGCGTGAGGCCAGGCATCGCGTAGTTTTCGTTCAGCAGCGTGAGGTAGTAGTACACGTTCTCCTGCAGCTCCACCATGCGCTTGAGGCCATGCTGCATGATCACCGCCACTTCGTGCGCGAAGGTGGGGTCGTAGCTCACGCAGTTCGGGATGGTGTTGGCCAGGATGTGGCTGTGGCCATCTTCGTGCTGCAGGCCTTCGCCGTTGAGCGTGGTGCGGCCCGAGGTGCCGCCCAGCAGGAAACCACGGGCCTGCATGTCGCCGGCCGCCCAGGCCAGGTCGCCGATGCGCTGGAAGCCGAACATCGAGTAGTACACGTAGAACGGGATCATGATCCGGTTGTTCGTGCTGTACGACGTGGCTGCGGCGATCCAGCTGCTCATGCCACCGGCTTCGTTGATACCTTCCTGCAGGATCTGGCCAGCCTTGTCTTCCTTGTAGTACATGACCTGGTCTTTATCGACCGGGGTGTACTGCTGGCCTGCGGGGTTGTAGATGCCAATCTGGCGGAACAGGCCTTCCATGCCGAAAGTGCGGGCTTCGTCCACGAGGATAGGCACCACACGGGGGCCCAGGGCCTGATCACGCAGCAGCTGCGTGAGGAAGCGCACGTAGGCTTGCGTGGTGGAGATTTCGCGGCCTTCGGGCGTGGGCTCCAGGATGGCCTTGAAGGTGTCCAGTGCGGGCACGGTGAAGCTCTCGTCGGCCTTCACGCGGCGGTGTGGCAGGTAGCCGCCCAGGGCCTTGCGGCGCTCGTGCAGGTACTTCATTTCCGGGGTGTCGTCGGCCGGCTTGTAGAACGGCAGCTCGGCGAGCTGGCTGTCCGGGACCGGGATGTTGAAGCGGTCGCGGAAGGCCTTGATGTCTTCGTCGCTGAGCTTCTTGGTCTGGTGGACGGTGTTCTTGGCCTCGCCAATCTTGCCCATGCCAAAACCCTTGACGGTCTTGATCAGCAGGACGGAAGGCTGGCCGCCGTGGTTCTGCGCGGCATGGAAGGCCGCGTACACCTTTTGCGAATCATGGCCGCCACGCTGCAGGTTCCAGATCTCGTCGTCGGTCATGTGCTCGACCATCTTCAGGGTGCGAGGGTCGCGGCCGAAGAAGTTCTTGCGCACGTAGGCACCGTCGTTGGCCTTCATGGCCTGGTAGTCGCCGTCGTTGGTTTCCATCATGAGCTTGCGCAGCGCGCCATCATGGTCTTTGGCGAGCAACTCGTCCCAGCCCTTACCCCAGATGAGTTTGATGACGTTCCAGCCCGCTCCGCGGAACTCGCCTTCGAGCTCTTGAATGATCTTGCCGTTGCCACGCACGGGGCCGTCCAGGCGCTGCAGGTTGCAGTTGATGACAAACACCAGGTTGTCGAGCTTCTCGCGCGCGGCCAGGCCAATGGCGCCCAGGGATTCGACCTCGTCCATTTCACCGTCGCCGCAGAACACCCAGACCTTGCGGTTTTCGGTATTGGCGATGCCGCGGGCGTGCAGGTACTTGAGGAAACGCGCCTGGTAGATGGCCATCAGCGGGCCCAGGCCCATCGACACCGTGGGGAACTGCCAGAACTCGGGCATGAGCTTGGGGTGCGGGTAGCTCGACAGGCCCTTGCCGTCCACTTCCTGGCGGAAGTTGAGCAACTGCTCTTCGCTCAGGCGGCCTTCCAGGTAGGCGCGGGCATAAATACCGGGCGATACGTGGCCCTGGATGTAAAGCAGGTCACCGCCGTGGTTCTCGCTCTCGGCATGCCAGAAATGGTTGAAACCCGCGCCAAACATGCTGGCCAGCGAGGCAAAGGAGCCGATGTGACCGCCCAGATCGCCACCTTCGGGCGGGTGATGGCGGTTGGCCTTGACCACCATGGCCATGGCGTTCCAGCGCATGTAGGCGCGCAGGCGCTGTTCGATTTCAAGGTTGCCGGGGCTGCGCGCCTCCTGGCTGGGCTCGATGGTGTTCACGTAGCCGGTATTGGCCGAGAACGGCAGGTCCACGCTGTTCTGGCGGGCGTGTTCCAGCAATTGCTCCAACAGGTAGTGGGCGCGCTCGGCCCCCTCTTTGTCGATGACGGCGGACAGCGCATCCATCCACTCACGGGTTTCCTGTTGGTCGGTATCGGTGGCGGGCGCGTTGCCGTTTCCGGCCTGAGGGTCGGGCTGAGCTGACATGCTTTGTCTCCTGTAGGTGTGGCAGCAATTTAGTACGTTGGCTCTAGTTTCGCATATTTTTTCAGAATTTCAAATGGTGCCCATGCATTTCACATTGCAAGAAAATGCTGCGAACGCACATTGCACATGCTCCGGATTCCGGGCTGCGGCTCCCCTACACTTGAAGGATGGATTCCCTGCCCCCTCACCCCTCCCCCACAGCCATGGTCGTGGCAGCGCCTGCCCGCTGGTGGCGCAAGTGGTGGCGCGGGTTGTCGCCTACCCGGCAGGACCGGTTTGCGGCGCTGGCACCCTTGGCTGCCGTGCTGATGTTTCTGGCCGCCATCGTGGCGGCGTTCTGGTATTTGCGCGCCGAAGAGGCCGAGCGCGAACAAGAAGCCCTACGGCGTGACGTGGAATACGCGCAACAGCGTGTGCGCCTGCGGCTGCTGGAGCGGCAAGAACAGCTCATGCGCATTGCGCGTGACCTGTCCAACCAGGAGCTGGAACGCACGGAGTTTGTGAGCCGTGCCGAAAGCCTGATCAGCCAATACCCCGAACTGCAGGCGATCACCTGGATCGACGAGCGCCGCCGCATCCGCGCCAGCCATGCGGCACCGACGCTGGCCAGCAGCGAGCTGCGCATTGCCGGCGAAGTACTCAAACCCGGCGACACGGCCGACACCTTTGGCCTGGCCCGCGACCTGCAGCAGCCGGTGTATGCCCAGCCCGCCGCAACCTCGGGCGATTCCACCCCGCTGCTCCAGCTGCAAGTGCCCTTGAACAACCAGGGCAAGTTCAGCGGCGTGGTGCTGGGGGAATACTCCATCGACAGCCTGCTGCGCTACGGCACGCCGACCGAAGTGCTCGCGCGCTACGCCGTCACGCTGCTCGATGGCAAGAACCAGGTGCTGGCCGGAACCCCCCTGGGACCGCGCAACACGGCCACACAGCTCCTGCCTTGGTCACCCCGTGCCAACGAATACGAGGTCCCCGTCTCCCCGGTGGGCAACGGGCTGGTGCTCAAGGCACAGGCCTACCGCACCTCGCTGGGCGTGGTGGGCAGCGGGTTGTTCTGGCTGGTGGGCACGCTGAGCGCGATGACGGCCTGGATGCTGATCGCCACCTGGCGCCACACCCGCCGCCGCATGCAGGCCCAGCAGGCCCTGGTCGCAGAGACGAACTTCCGCCGCGCGATGGAGAACTCCATCCTGACGGGCATGCGTGCGCTGGACATGGAAGGCCGCATCACCTATGTGAACGCCGCTTTCTGCCAGATGACTGGCTGGAGCGAGGCCGAATTGGTGGGCCTGAAAGCACCCTTCCCTTATTGGCCCGACTCCGACCACGAAGCCCTGCACGCCAAGCTGCGCGACGAACTGTCCGGTAAAACCATTGTGGGCGGCTTCCAGGTGCGGGTGCGGCGCAAAAGCGGCACTCTTTTCGATGCACGGCTCTACGTGTCGCCCCTGATCGATGCACACGGCCAGCAGACGGGCTGGATGACCTCGATGACGGACATCACCGAGCCCAATCGCATCCGCGAACAGCTTTCCGCATCGCACGAGCGCTTCACCATCGTGCTGGAATCGCTGGACGCCTCGGTGTCCGTGGCGCCGCTGGGCAGCGAAGAACTGCTGTTCGCCAACAAGCTCTACCGCCAATGGTTCGGCTCGCAGACCGGCGGCCACCTGCAGCTGGTGGCGCAGGCGGGCGTGGTGCCCGTGGCGGGCACAGAGCATACGGGCATGGACGACGAAGACGGACTCATGGGCCTGCCCACCGACCCACTTACCAGTGCCCGCACCGAGAACGCCGAAATCTACCTGCCCGACCTGGGAAAGTGGCTCGAAGTACGCTCGCGCTACCTCAACTGGGTGGACGGCCGACTGGCCCAGATGGTGATTGCCACCGACATCACCCCCCGCCGCCAGGCCGAGGAGCAGGCGGCGCGCCAGGCCGAGCGCGCCCAATCCGTCAGCCGCCTCATCACCATGGGCGAGATGGCCTCCAGCGTGGCGCACGAATTGAACCAGCCGCTCACGGCCATCAACAATTACTGCAGTGGCATGGTCTCGCGCATCCAGAGTGGCCAGCTGACCGAAGAAGCGCTGCTCACGGCACTGCAAAAGACCGCCCACCAGGCCCAGCGCGCGGGCCAGATCATCCAGCGCATCCGGGCCTTTGTGAAGAAGAGCGAGCCCAACCGCACCCTGGCCGACGTGCATTCGATGGTCAACGAAGCCGTGGAGCTGGCCGACATCGAGCTGCGCCGACACAACGTGCGCCTGACTCACTATGTGGCCGCCCGCCTGCCGCCCGTGATGGTGGACACCATCCTGATCGAGCAGGTGCTGGTCAACCTGATGAAGAACGGCGCCGAAGCCATCCAGCACGCCAACCGTCCACCGTCGGGTCGCAGCGTGGAACTGCGCGTGGTGCCCAAACACGTCGAAGACCGCGAAGTGGTGGAATTTTCGGTGCAGGACACCGGCAAGGGCCTGGCCCCCGAAGTGCTGGAGCGCCTCTTCGAAGCCTTCTTCTCCACCAAGGAAGAAGGCATGGGCATGGGCCTCAATCTGTGCCGCAGCATCGTCGAGTCGCACCAGGGCAGGATGCTTGCGGAGAACCTCTACAATGGATCCGAGGTCACGGGCTGCAAGTTCTCCTTCTGGCTGCCGCTTGCCAAGCCTGCTGATGCCACTACAAATTCTGTAGCAAACATTCAAAAACCAAGGACAATTGCATGAGCTTGATTCCGAAAAAAGGCACTGTCTACGTTGTGGACGACGACGAGGCAGTTCGCGATTCCCTGCAGTGGCTGCTGGAAGGCAAGGACTACCGGGTGCGTTGCTTTGATTCGGCCGAGACCTTTCTCTCACGCTACGACCCCCGCGAAGTCGCCTGCCTGATTGTGGACATCCGCATGGGCGGCATGACGGGCCTGGAGCTTCAGGATCGACTGATCGAGCGCAAGTCCCCCCTGCCCATCGTGTTCATTACAGGCCACGGCGACGTGCCCATGGCTGTGAACACCATGAAAAAAGGCGCGCTGGATTTCATCCAGAAGCCTTTTGACGAAGAAGAACTGGTCGGACTCGTCGAGCGCATGCTCGACCACGCCCGCGAGGCCTTCGCCGGCTACCAGCAGGCCGCCAGCCGCGATGCCCTGCTCTCCAAGCTGACCAGCCGCGAAGCCCAGGTGCTCGAACGCATCGTGGCCGGTCGCCTGAACAAGCAGATTGCCGACGACCTGGGCATCAGCATCAAGACGGTGGAGGCGCACCGCGCCAACATCATGGAGAAGCTCAACGCCAACACCGTGGCCGACCTGCTCAAGATCGCCCTCGGCCAGAACGCCCCCAAGGGTTGATACTCACATTTTGATAGCTGCTCGCGCTTGCTGATAAAGCGCTCGAGACCAATTTGACTCATATTCTCTGACATGACAGCCCAACTCATCGACGGCAACGCCCTTTCCCGCCAACTGCGCGCCGACGTGGCGCAACGCGCCGCCTCCCTGAAAACCCGTGGCGTCACCCCCGGGCTGGCCGTTGTCTTGGTGGGCGACAACCCTGCCAGCCAGGTGTATGTGCGTAACAAGGTCAAGGCTTGCGAAGACAGCGGCTTGTACTCCGTCCTCGAAAAGTACGAGGCCGACATGACCGAAGCCGCGTTACTGGCCCGTGTGGAGGCCCTCAACAACGATCCGGCCATTCACGGCATCCTGGTGCAGTTGCCCCTGCCCAAACACATTGATGCGCAGAAGGTGATCGAAGCCATCTCGCCCGCCAAGGATGTGGACGGCTTTCACATCGCCAGCGCCGGGGCTCTGATGACCGGCATGCCCGGCTTCTGGCCATGCACACCCTATGGCTGCATGAAGATGCTGGAAAGCATCGGCTACGAGCTCAAGGGCAAACACGCCGTGGTCATCGGCCGCAGCAACATCGTGGGCAAGCCCATGGCGCTGATGCTGCTCGGCCAGAACGCCACCGTCACTATTTGCCACAGTGCCACCCAGGACCTCAAGGCTCAAACCCTGCAGGCCGATGTGATCGTGGCCGCAGTCGGCAAACGCAATGTGCTGACCGCCGACATGGTCAAGCCTGGCGCCGTGGTGATTGACGTGGGCATGAATCGCAATGACGAAGGCAAACTCTGCGGCGACGTGGACTTTGACGGCGTCAAGGAAGTGGCCGGCTGGATCACCCCCGTGCCTGGCGGGGTTGGCCCCATGACCATTACCATGCTGCTGGTGAACACCATCGAAGCCGCTGAGCGCACTGCAGGGCACTGACCTGGGTCAGTGCTGTCGATGTCGGCGGCTTTGCAACTTGAACCTGCGCCATATGGCGCCATCTGATTTCGCATGAGCAACGCCCTTCTCGACTTCTCGGACCTCCCCCATTTCGACCGCATCACACCGCAGGACGTGGCGCCTGCCGTGGATGTTCTGCTCGAGCGTGCCAATGCCGCGCTGGAGACCGTCACCGCACCCGACTTTCCGGCCCGCTGGGATGCGATTGCGAAAGTGCTGGATGTGGCCACCGAAAGGCTGGGCACCGCCTGGGGCAGCATCAGCCACCTCAACAGCGTGGCCGACACCCCTGAACTGCGCGCAGCCTACAACGCCGCCTTGCCCAAGGTCACCGAGTTCTGGACGCGCCTGGGTGCCGATGAACGCCTGTACGCCAAGTACAAGGCCATCGACCCCGCCACCCTGACTGCAGAGCAGCGGCAGGCACACCTGAACGCGGTGCGCAACTTTGTGTTGAGTGGCGCGGAGCTGACCGGTGCCGCCAAGGAGCGTTTTGCGCAGATCCAGGAACGCCAGGCCGAGCTGAGCCAGAAGTTCAGCGAGAACGCCCTCGATGCCACCGACGCCTACTCCTACTACGCCACGGCCGAAGAGCTCGATGGCATTCCAGACGATGTGCAACAGGCCGCGCTGGCCGCAGCACAGGCAGACGGCAAGGAAGGCTACAAGCTCACCCTGAAGATGCCCTGCTACCTGCCGGTCATGCAGTTTGCCGCGCGCAGCGACCTGCGCGAGAAGCTCTACCGCGCCTATGTGACCCGTGCCTCCGACCAGGCTGAGGGCGATGCACGCAAATTCGACAACACAGCGCTGATCAGCGAAATCCTGGCACTGCGCCGCGAAGAGGCCCAACTGCTGGGCTACGCCAATTTTGGGGAAGTGTCCGTGGTGCCCAAGATGGCCCAATCTCCGGCGCAGGTGATCACCTTCCTGCGTGATCTGGCCCGACGCGCACGCCCCTACGCCGAGAAGGATATCGCCGACCTGCGCGCGTTTGCCGCCGAACACCTGGGCCTGGCCAATCCGCAGGCCTGGGACTGGCCCTACATTTCCGAAAAACTCAAGGAAGCGCGCTACGCCTTCAGCGAGCAGGAGGTCAAGAAGTACTTCACGGCGCCCAAGGTGCTGGCGGGCCTGTTCAAGATCATCGAAACCCTGTTCGAAGTGTCCATCCGGCGCGACACGGCCGCCGTCTGGCACCCAGCCGTTGAGTTCTACCGCATTGAGCGCACGCACCCGGAGGGCGCCCATAAGGGCACCCAGCTGGTGGGCCAGTTCTACCTCGACCAACCTGCACGCACCGGCAAACGCGGCGGCGCATGGATGGACGATGTGCGCACACGCTGGCTGCGCCCCGACACGGGCGTGCTGCAAACCCCGGTGGCGCACCTGGTGTGCAACTTCGCCAGCGGCGTGGACGGCAAGCCACCGCTGCTCACTCACGACGACGTGATCACCCTCTTCCACGAGTTCGGCCACGGCTTGCACCACATGCTCACCCAGGTGAACGAGCGCGACGTCTCGGGCATTGGCGGTGTGGAGTGGGACGCGGTGGAGCTGCCCAGCCAGTTCATGGAGAACTTCTGCTGGGAATGGGATGTGCTCAAGCACATGACGGCCCATGTGGACACGGGCGAGCCCCTGCCCCGCGCGCTGTTCGACAAGATGATTGCCGCCAAGAACTACCAGAGCGGCATGCAGACGCTGCGACAGATTGAGTTCTCGCTGTTCGACATGCTGCTGCACACCGAACACGACCCGGCCCAGGACATCATGCCTCTGCTGGACCAGGTGCGCCGCGAAGTGGCCGTGCTGCAGCCCCCGGCATTCAGCCGCACGGCACACACCTTCAGCCATATCTTTGCGGGCGGGTATGCCGCTGGCTACTACAGCTACAAATGGGCCGAGGTACTGAGTGCAGACGCCTACGCAGCCTTCGAGGAAACCGCTGGAAGCGACGGTCTGCCGAGTATAGAAACGGGTCGCCGCTACCGCCAGGCCATCCTGGAAGCCGGTGGCAGCCGCCCTGCGATGGAATCGTTCAAGGCCTTCCGGGGCCGAGAGCCCAGCCTGGAAGCCCTGCTGCGCCACCAGGGCATGGCGGAAGAATCGACTGCCTGAGCGAACCGAACCCACGGCCTGAAATGCACACGTTGCACCCAGGCCTGACGACAAAGAAGGAGCAAGGAGAATGAACATGCACAAGCCACTGACCGCCCCCCTGTTGGCGACTTTGCTGATGACACTGGCCTGCGCCAGCGTGCAAGCACAAGGCGTCTACCGCATCGTCGGCCCGGATGGCAAAGTGACGTTTTCGGACCGACCTCCCGCCGACGCCAATGCCAACGCGCAGCCCGCCCGCACGGCCAACGAGGCGCCCGCTATTGCCAACGGCGCGCTGCCCTACGAGCTGCGCCAGGTTGCCAACCGCTTTCCGGTCACTCTCTACACCGGCAACGACTGCCCGCCCTGCACCTCTGCGCGCAACCTGCTCACGTCACGGGGTGTCCCGTTCACCGAGCGCACCGTGTCCAGCAACGAAGACATAGCGGCGTTTCAAAGGTTGAGTGGCGGTACCGGCCTGCCCTTCGGCACCATCGGCGGCCAGCAGCTCGCAGGCTTTTCCGAAGGGGAATGGGTACAGTATCTGGACGCTGCGGGTTACCCGAAACAATCCGCACTGCCCCGAAACTACCGCCAGCCAGCGCCCACGCCATTGGTGGCCGTCAAGGCGGCAGAACCTGCAGCAGCGGCCTCGGCCCCAGCGCCCGCAGCACCGTCCAGGGCGCGCCCGCCCGCACCTGTCAATGATGGGCCATCACCCAGCAATCCCGCAGGTATCCGGTTCTGATCTCGGAGTGCGGGAACGCGCGGCCAACTGCCAAAACAAAGGGGCCTATTCAGGCCCCTTTTTCTTTGCCGGAAAAACTGCTCAGGAGTTCATGCTCAGTAGGTGAGCGTTTTCACACCCTGTGCGGTGCCCAACAGGCAGACAGACGCCTTCTGGTGGGCAAAAACCCCCACCGTCACCACCCCCGGCCACTGGTTGATGTCGGATTCAAACGCCAACGGGTCCGCGATCGAGAGCCCACGGACATCCAGGATGTGTTGACCGTTGTCGGTCACCAGGGGTTGCCCATCCCGCATCCGCAGCTGCGCCTGCCCCCCCATCGCCGCAAAACGCCGTGCAATGTGGTTGGCAGCCATGGGGATCACCTCGACCGGCAAGGGAAACTGCCCCAGCGCCTGGACCAGCTTGGATTCATCGGCAATACACACAAAACGCGTGGCCAGTGCCGCGACGATCTTCTCGCGCGTCAGCGCAGCGCCACCGCCCTTGACCATATGGCCTTTGCCATCGATCTCGTCGGCACCGTCGATGTAGACCGCAAGCGAAGCCACTTCGTTGGCATCAAACACTGGAATACCGAGCGCCTTGAGCCGCTCCGTGCTGGCCACCGAGCTGGAGACAGCACCCTTGATCTGGTCCTTGATGGTAGCCAGTGCGTCAATGAACTTGTTGACGGTGGAGCCGGTGCCTACGCCCACAATCTCGCCAGGCACCACATATTGCAGTGCGGCTTGGCCTACCAGGGTCTTGAGTTCGTCTTGGGTCAGGGAAGGAGTGGTCGTCATGGGAGAAAATCAGGGGTAATCCTTGAATTATCCCTCCATGTCCCTGATCCCCTACGCCCTCACCCGCCCCTTTCTCTTTGGCATGGATGCCGAGACCGCCCACGAACTCACCATGGACATGCTGGCACGCGGGCAGCGCACTCCGCTGCAGTGGGCCTGGTGCAACGAAACCGTGGACGACCCCGTGGAACTGGCAGGCCTGACTTTTCCCAACCGCGTGGGTATGGCGGCAGGCCTGGACAAGAACGCCCGCTGCATCGACGCGCTGGGTGCCATGGGCTTCGGCTTTGTCGAAGTGGGCACGGTGACGCCCAAGGCGCAGCCCGGCAACCCCAAGCCGCGCATGTTCCGCCTGCCCGAAGCCCGGGCGCTGATCAACCGCCTGGGCTTCAACAACGAGGGCCTGGACGCCTTCCTGCACAACGTGCAGCAGGCGCAATTTCGCACCCAAAGCCGCAAACATCCCCTTCTGCTGGGCCTCAACATCGGAAAGAACGCCACCACCCCCATCGAGAATGCCACCAGCGACTACCTGACCTGCCTGGAGGGCGTCTACGCCCACGCTGACTACGTCACAGTCAACATCAGCTCACCCAACACCCAGAACCTGCGCGCTCTGCAAAGCGACGCTGCCCTGGACGCCCTGCTGGGTGCCATCGCCGAAAGGCGTGAGGCCCTGGCCACACAGCATGGCCGCCGCGTGCCGGTGTTTGTGAAGATTGCCCCCGACCTCGACGAAGCCCAGGTGTCCGTGATCGCCGCCACACTGCAACGCCACGGGATGGACGGCGTGATCGCGACCAATACCACCATCAGCCGCACTGCCGTGCAAGGCCTGCGCCATGCAGGAGAGACCGGCGGCCTGAGCGGAGCGCCGGTTTTGGAGGCCAGCAACCAGGTCATCCGCCAGTTGCGGGCCGCACTGGGCAGCCGCTTTCCCATCATTGGTGTGGGCGGCATCATGAGCGCAGAGGATGCCGTCAGCAAAGTCCGCGCGGGCGCCGACGTGGTGCAGATCTATACCGGACTGATCTACGAAGGCCCCGCTTTGGTAGTGAAGGCCGCAAAGGCCATCAAAGCCATGGGTTGAGTCCAGGTCGCCCCGCTGAACCGGAAACACAAAGAGCCGCTGTGATCAGCGGCTCTTTGTGTTTGCGAGAGGCAGGCCGCCTTGCGCAGGTGCGTGCAGCACCGGCCTAGCGCCGCAGCCGCATCAACATGGGCAGCAGCACACCCGCCCAACGAATCAGGCGGCGCGGCCCTGCCACCAAGGCAACCCCTGCCATGGCCGCAACCGCCAGGGGATGCTCCCGCGCAAACCCTGCGGCGCGAAGCGCCAGGGATTCGTCCATGCCGCCTGCCCCAGGGTCACGCTGCGCCAAGGCCAGCGACTGGGCCCGCGCAGCCCTGCGAGCGCGAAGACGTTCGCGTTGCAGGGCAATGCGGTCCAGCACCCGCTGCTGGGCAGCCGTCGGCGGGGGAAACACAGGCTGTGACATGGGGGATGGAGATGAAGGGGTCGTCGCCATTACAAACGCTCCTTGATGTCACGCCAGTCCTGTGCGAGTTCGCGGCGCGTGAGGGCGAAGCCATTGCCCGCCTTCTGAACCACGGAAACCAGTGACATCAGCGTCGCGGCCCATCCCACAGTCCACACGGCCGCGACCAACCAGGCCACCAGCGTGCGATGGGGGGTATCCCAGAAATGAACCAGCACCGCCAACGAAAGCATGATCAAGGCCACCACCGTGAGCCCCGCCACCACGATGGTCAACACCAGCATCTGCTGCAGGCGTTGTTTCTGATCCTGCCATTCCAGACGGGCGAGGTCCATCCGGTCTTCGGCCGCAATGGCGCCTTCGATCACATTGGCGCGCCACCGGGCCACCAGCGACTCCAGCCCCAGAAGAGAAAGCCAGTTCATGCGCAGCCCCCGTGTTGTGCAACCGAGCCCTGACGGCCCTGATCAGCGGCGTGCAAGCAGGAAGCCCACCAGCGCGCCCACCGCCAGTGCGGCCCCGGCCACGCGCCATGGTTCATCATGCGCATAGCGGTCGGCCGCAAGTGCCGCTTCTTTGGCTTGGCGGGCGGCATCTTGCGCCGCACGCACGGCAGACTCGCGCACGTTGTGCATGCCATCGTCAAGACGCTGGCGCAGCAGCTTGATTTCCGGAACCGCGTCGAGATCTTTGTTGGCCAGTAGCCCCCGCAGATCAGAAACCAGCTTTTCCAGTTCGCCCTGGGTCGTGGTGGTGTCGGAAGCAGTCATACAAGCCTTTCTTTAAGCAACAAAAAAATCAGTCAGCCCTGTCGGCAGAGCCGTGCAGAACACCGGTTTATCTTAGTCATCCGCTCTGTTCCCCTTCGTAGGACGGGGTCTCAAGAGGCTACCGATTGCAAATGGCTTGCCCCAGATCAAACGAGAGCGGCCACATGTTCTGCAATCGCCAGAGAACTTGTCAACCCCGGGGACTCAATGCCAAACAGGTTCACGAGACCGGGGATGCCATGGACTGATGGCCCCTGGATCACAAAGTCCGCTGCCGGCTCATCCGGTCCGTGGATCTTGGGCCGCATGCCCGCATAGCCGGGTGCCAGCGCCCCGTCGCGCAGTGCGGGCCAGTACTTGCGGACCTCGGCGTAAAACGCATCTCCGCGTGCGGGGTCTACCAACAGGTCATCTGGCGAATCCACCCACTGCACGTCGGGGCCGAACTTGGCCTGCCCACCCAGGTCCAGTGTCAGATGCACGCCCAGGCCTGCAGCCTCGGGCACGGGGTAGATCAAACGGCGGAAGGGGGCTTTGCCAGACAGCGTGAAATAGCTGCCTTTGGCATAGCGGGCATGAGGCACATGATCCGCCCCCAGCCCCGCGAATCGGCGGGCCAGCCCGGGGGCGTGCAGCCCTGCAGCATTGACCACCGTGCGCGCTCGCAAGCGCGTGCCGTCGAATGCTTCCAAATTAATAGCATCTTGCGCACATTCCGCAAGCGCCAGGGGCGAATTCAGAACAACAAGTCCGCCCGCATGCTCCAGATCACCCTGGAGCGCGAGCATCAGGGCATGGCTGTCCACAATGCCGGTGCTGGGCGAAAACAACGCCGCAACACATTCCAGCGCAGGTTCCATGGCCTGGGCATCATGGCGGCCCAGCCAGCGCAAATCCAGCACGCCATTGGCTAGCGCCCGCGCCTGGATGGACTCAAGACTTGACAACTGGCCCGGCGAGGTTGCCACCAGGAGTTTGCCGCAGCGGCGGTGAGGCACATTGCGCTCAGTGCAGTAGGCATACAGCATGTCTCGGCCTCGCACGCACAGCTTGGCCTTCAACGAATCGGTAGGGTAGTAGATCCCGGCATGGATCACCTCGCTGTTGCGCGAGCTGATACCCGTTCCGATGGCATCGGTAGACTCCAGCACCATCACTTCGCGGCCCTGCAGGGCCAGCGCCCGCGCGACGGCAAGGCCCACGACACCCGCACCAACCACCACACAATCCACAGCATCCGCCATCACTCAGCCCTCCAATAGGCTCCGCATCCTCAAACCTGCTCGAACCCGTCGAGCACATTGACGGCGTTGGTGCCCAGTTCTGCAGCCGCATAGCCACCTTCCAGCACAAAGACGGTGGGCAGGCCCGCCCGTGCAAGGCGCTCACCCACCCGGGTGAAATCGGCGGACGCCAGCGCAAACTTCGAGATGGGATCGCCTTCAAAGGTATCGAGCCCGAGGGATACCACCAGGGCGTCGGCACCCTGGCTGGCAATACGCGCACAGGCGCTTTCCAGCGCATCGAACCAGGTCGTCGCACCGGTGCCTACAGGCAGGGGTAGGTTCAAATTGAATCCCGCGCCCTCGCCCACCCCGGTTTCGTCCGCATGGCCCAGATAAAACGGGTACTCGGTGCGGGGATCGCCATGGATGCTGATGAACAGCACATCGGCCCGGTCGTAGAAGATGCTTTGTGTGCCGTTGCCGTGGTGGTAGTCCACATCGAGCAACGCCACACGCTGCGCGCCCTGGTTGCGCAGCGCCTGCGCAGCCACGGCGGCGTTGTTCAGAAAACAATAGCCGCCCATGAAGTCCGGGCCTGCGTGGTGGCCGGGCGGGCGGGTGCAGCAAAACGCCGCGCGGGCACCTTGGGCCACCTGGGTCGCAGCGCTGGCGGCCGCATCGGCTCCCGCCTTGGCCGCAGTCCAGGTGCCAAAGGCCATGGGCGTGCCGTTGTCCATGGAATACAGACCCAGCCGCGCCACAAAATTTTCAGGCTCGACATCACTGCGCAAGGTGCGTACGGGCCAGACTGATGGGAACGGCTGCAGGCCGACATTGGCAGGGTCGAGGGCCAGCCATTGCTGCCATGCGGTCTGCAAAAAGGCCAAATAGCGCGGCGCATGCACCTGAGACAACACGGGGGCGCTATCCACGTCCGGGGCCATCAGGCCATGGCCGCGCGCCCGCAGCGCCTCTTCGACATAGTCCACGCGTGCAGGCTTCTCAAAACACGGCACGCGTTCGCCGCGAAAAAATTCATGGACGGGGGCGTGACCCTGGTGAAACGGATTGTGGAAGGTGATCATGGGTCAGGGCGTATCGATAGCGGCAAAGAGGCCAGAGGACAGCGAGTGCGGTTCCAGGAAATGCAACTGCCGTGTAATCACGGTCCGACACTTTAGCCTCTCTACGGCGTGCAGCAGGCGAAACAGCCGCCCATGCAAACGCCCATGAAAAAACCCCTGCAGACCAAAATCTGCAGGGGTTTTCAAATTGGTGGGTGATACATGGATCGAACATGTGACCCCTGCCGTGTGAAGGCAGTGCTCTACCGCTGAGCTAATCACCCGACGTAGGCACCCTGAAACAGAGTGCATTCGCAAGAAGTCAAAAAGCGTGGTGGGTGATACATGGATCGAACATGTGACCCCTGCCGTGTGAAGGCAGTGCTCTACCGCTGAGCTAATCACCCGTGTCTCTGTGACAGCCTTCTATTATGGCACAGCTTTTCAGGCCGCCTGAACAGTTCTCCAAATTGTTTTGCCACCACTGGCCTTGTCGATCTGCACCAGTAGCTCCGCGTGGGCCGCCTGTTCCTGCTCACTGGCACGCAGGACGGGCAAGTTCAATCCGCGCAGGTCGATGGCTGCGATCTTCAGGCCATCGCCACTGTCCTGCGCATCGTCGGAAATCAGCAGGGCATCCTGGCCGCGCGTGAGATTGATGTATACATCGGCCAGCAGCTCGGCATCCAGCAAGGCGCCATGCAGCGTGCGGCCCGAGTTGTCCACACCCAGGCGGTCGCACAGAGCGTCGAGCGAATTGCGCTTGCCCGGGTACATCTCCTTGGCCATGGCCAGCGTGTCGGTCACGCTCTCCACATAGTTGCGAAACGCGGGACGCCCCACCAGTTCCAGCTCCTTGTTCAGAAAGCCCACATCGAACGCGGCATTGTGGATGATGATCTCGGCACCTTGCAGGTACTGCAGGATGTCATCCACCACCTCGGCGAACTTGGGCTTGTCCTTCAGGAACTCGTTGCTGATGCCGTGCACCTTCAGCGCGTCTTCGTGGCTGTCGCGGCCGGGATTGAAGTACAGGTGCAGGTTGTTACCGGTGAGCTTGCGATTGAGCAGCTCCACACAACCCAGTTCAATGATGCGGTCACCACCTTCGGCCGAAAGGCCGGTCGTCTCAGTGTCCAAAACAATTTGCCGGGACATCAGTGGTTTTCCTTCGCGTGGTTGATCGTGTACTTGGGAATTTCCACGGTCACATCGGTTTGCGCAAGGATGGCCTGGCACGACAGGCGCGATTGTGGCTCCAGGCCCCAGGCGCGGTCCAGCAGGTCTTCTTCCTCTTCCTCGGCCTGGTTGAGCGAACTCAGCCCCTGGCGCACGATGACGTGGCAGGTGGTGCAGGCGCAGCTCATGTCACAGGCGTGCTCGATATTGATGTGGTTGTCCAGCAGCGCTTCGCAGATCGAGGTGCCAGCAGGCGCCGTGATTTCAGTGCCTGCGGGGCAGTATTCGGGATGGGGGAGGATTTTGATGACGGGCATGGGGTGTCTTTTTCTTGTTCAGAGGGATGCGCCGGGACGCTCAGAGGCTCGCGACGTTCTTGCCAGCCAATGCCTGCTGGATGCCGCGATTCATGCGCTGGGCCGCAAAACCTTCGGTGCCTTTGGCCAGTGCATCGGTCACGGCTTCGATGACAGCGGCATCATCGGCATCGCGCTGGTGGCGCAGGGCCACCATCAAGGCATCGATGGCGGCGCGCTCCTTGGGGCTGAGCACATCGCCATCCGCATCCAACGCACTCTGGGTGGCGATCAGCATACGGTCGGCATCCACGCGCGCCTCGACCACGGCGCGAGCCTTCATGTCCTGCGCGGCAGTGGCAAACCCGTCCTGCAGCATGCGCGCAATCTGGTCATCGGAGAGACCATACGACGGCTTCACATCAATGCGCGCTTCCACACCGCTGCCCTGCTCCTTCGCACTCACACTCAAAAGTCCATCGGCGTCGACGGTAAAGGTCACACGGATGCGAGCAGCCCCTGCGGCCATGGGCGGGATGCCACGCAGCTCAAAACGCGCGAGGCTGCGGCAGTCTTGCACCAGGTCGCGTTCGCCCTGCACCACATGGATCGCCAAGGCGGTCTGACCATCCTTGTACGTGGTGAAGTCCTGCGCCTTGGCGGTGGGAATGGTCTCGTTGCGCGCCACGATGCGTTCCACCAGCCCGCCCATGGTTTCGATGCCCAGCGACAGCGGAATCACATCAAGCAGCAGCAGATCACCTGAGGTGTTGTTGCCCGCCAGCTGGTTGGCCTGGATGGCGGCGCCCAAGGCTACGACTTCATCGGGATTGAGGTTGGTCAGCGGCGGCTTGCCGAAGAACTCCTCCACGGCGCGCTGCACTTGCGGCATGCGGGTGGAGCCACCCACCATCACCACGCCTTGCACCTCGTCCCGTGCCAGATGGGCATCACGCAGCGCACGGCGCACTGCGGCCATGGAGCGTGCCGTCAAGTCGGCTGTGATCGCTTCAAAGTCCGACCGTTTGACGTCAAATCGGGCCTCAGCGCTTGATAGTAAAGCGCTGAATGCTGCCAAATCAGTAGCAGTCAAGGCCTCCTTGCAGGCGCGTGCAGCCATGCGCACGGCGGATTTGTCGGCTGCAGTGGTCGCCCGCAGCCCTAGCTGTTGCAGGACCCAGTCAGCCAGCGCGGCATCGTAGTCATCCCCCCCCAAAGCCGAGTCACCCCCCGTGGAAATGACTTCAAACACGCCCTGCGTCAGGCGCAAGATCGAGATGTCAAAGGTGCCTCCGCCCAGGTCGTATACGGCATAGACCCCCTCGCTGGCGTTGTCCAGGCCATAGGCAATCGCGGCAGCGGTGGGCTCGTTGATAAGGCGCAGCAGGTTAATACCGGCAAGCTTGGCCGCATCCTTGGTGGCCTGGCGCTGCGCGTCGTCAAAGTAGGCCGGCACGGTGATGACGGCGCCATAGAGATCGTCGTTGAAGGTGTCTTCGGCCCGGTAGCGCAGCGTGGCCAGAATCTCAGCGCTGACCTCAACGGGCGACTTGTTGCCATCCACCGTAGCGAGACTGACCATACCGCCCTCGTCACTATCGGCAGCAACCACGAAGTCGTAGGGCAACTTGCCCGCTTCCGCCACGTCTTTCAGGCCACGCCCCATGAAGCGCTTGGCCGAGGCGATGGTGTTGCGCGCATCCTGGGCCTGCGCCGCCACGGCGTCATATCCGATCTGGCGACCACCGTTTTCGAGGTAGCGCACAACGGAGGGCAGCAGCACCCTGCCCTGCGCGTCGGGCAGGCACTCTGCCACGCCATTACGCACAGCGGCAACCAACGAATGGGTCGTGCCCAGGTCAATACCTACGGCAATGCGCCGCTGGTGCGGGTCGGGGGATTGGCCGGGTTCGGAGATCTGCAAAAGCGCCATGAAATTTCGGGTCTCAACGTGGTGGGGGACGCCATCACCTCAGCAAGCGACAGGGGCCCCAAGGGGAAGGCAAAACCGCTCTATTGTCCCAGTTGCTCTCGGCGTCGTTCAATGTCGTCGGCAAATCGCGCAATGAACATGAGGGCTCTGACCTGGCGGGCCGCGCCCGCGTAGTCCTGCTGCTGGTCGATGAGTTGCTCGCACTGCGCCAGCGCGGCGCGGCGGGCCTGCGCGACAGCGTCGTCCAACGTGTCGAGTTCGCTCTCTGCGCGGGCATCTTCCAAAGCCTCGCGCCACTCCATCTGCTGCATCAAAAACGCAGCGGGCATGGCCGTGTTGTCCTCGGCATTGATGGGGGCTGCGTGCAGTTCGCACAGGTAGGCCGCGCGGCGCATTGGGTCTTTCAGGCGTTGGTAAGCCTCGTTGATGCGCACGGACCACTGCATGGCCACGCGTTGCGCCGCCGCACCCTGCGCCGCGAATTTGTCGGGGTGGGCTTCGCGCTGCAGTTCCTTCCAGCGCGCATCGATGGCGCTGCGCTCCTGCGCAAAACGGCGAGCCAGGCCAAACAGTTCGAAGTCGTCAGATTGCAGGTTCATGCGCTAGGTGGCTGAGCAAAGAATCAAAGAAAAAACCGCCAGCACGAAGCGCGATGGCGGTTTGACGGCACGAAGGCGGCAGGCGCTCAAACGCGGAAACTCTCCCCACAACCGCAGCGGTCACGCTCGTTGGGGTTGTTGAACTTGAAGCCTTCATTGAGACCCTCGCGCACAAAGTCCAGCTCGGTGCCGTCGATGTAGGCCAGGCTCTTGGGGTCAATCAGCACTTTGACACCGTGGTTCTCGAACACGATGTCCTCAGGCTCGCTGTCGTCCACATATTCGAGCTTGTAGGCAAGCCCGGAGCAGCCGGTCGTCTTGACTCCCAGGCGCACTCCCAGGCCCTTGCCTCGGCGGGACAAGTAGCGGTTGACGTGCCGTGCAGCGGCTTCTGTCAGCGTAATGGCCATGTCTCTCGATCTATTTATCTGTCAAATCAGGCAGCGGCAGTTGCAGTGGCTGCGTGCTTGGTCTTGTAGTCGAGCACAGCAGCCTTGATGGCATCTTCAGCCAGGATGGAGCAATGGATCTTGACGGGCGGCAGGGCCAGCTCTTCAGCGATCTCGCTGTTCTTGAGGGCTGCCGCTTCGTCCAGCGTTTTGCCCTTGACCCATTCAGTCACCAGCGAAGACGAGGCGATGGCCGAGCCACAGCCGTAGGTCTTGAAGCGCGCGTCTTCAATCACGCCGGTCTCGGGGTTCACCTTGATCTGCAGCTTCATCACGTCGCCGCAGGCGGGCGCGCCCACCATACCGGTGCCCACCGAATCGTCGCCCTTGTCGAACGAACCCACATTGCGGGGGTTTTCGTAATGGTCAACCACTTTTTCTGAGTAAGCCATGATGTGTACCTCTTCAATTCTTCCAAAATCTTCAGGAAATCAGTGCGCAGCCCACTGGATGGTGCTGATGTCGATGCCGTCCTTGTACATCTCCCACAGTGGGCTCAATTCGCGCAGGCGGGCCACGTTCTCGCGGATGGTGGAGATGGCGTAGTCGATCTCTTCTTCGGTCGTGAAACGGCCGATGGTCATCCGCAGGCTGCTGTGCGCCAGCTCATCGCTGCGGCCCAGGGCGCGCAACACGTAGCTGGGCTCCAGACTGGCGGATGTGCAGGCAGAACCCGACGACACCGCTAGGCCCTTGATGCCCATGATGAGCGATTCGCCTTCGACGAAGTTGAAGCTCATGTTCAGGTTCTGCGGCACGCGGCGCTCCATGCTGCCGTTGATGAACACCTGTTCAATGTCCTTCAAGCCATCGAGCAAGCGCTGCTGCAAGGCATGGGCCTTGGCATTGCTCTCGGCCATTTCTTCTTTGGCGATGCGAAAGGCTTCACCCATGCCCACGATCTGGTGCGTGGGCAAGGTGCCCGAACGCATGCCACGCTCGTGACCACCGCCGTGCATCTGCGCTTCCAGCCGAACACGAGGTTTGCGTCGCACATACAGCGCGCCAACGCCCTTGGGTCCGTAGGTCTTGTGCGCGGTCATGCTCATCAGATCGATGGGCAGCACGTTCATGTCGATTTCGACCCGGCCTGTGGCTTGGGCGGCATCCACGTGCAGCAGGATGCCCTTTTCACGGCACAGCGCGCCGATAGCAGGGATGTCCTGGATCACGCCGATTTCGTTGTTCACGAACAGGATGCTGATCAGTACCGTATCGGGGCGGATGGCGGCCTTCAGGGCATCCATGTTGACCAGACCGTCTTCCTGCACATCCAGATAAGTGGCTTCAAAACCCTGCCGCTCCAGCTCACGCATGGTGTCCAGCACGGCCTTGTGCTCGGTCTTGAGCGTAATGAGGTGCTTGCCCTTGCCTTTGTAGAAGTGCGCTGCACCCTTCAAGGCCAGGTTGATGGATTCGGTAGCGCCGCTGGTCCACACGATTTCACGCGGGTCCGCACCGATCAAGTCTGCCACCTGCACCCGCGCCTTTTCAACCGCTTCTTCAGCCTCCCAGCCCCAGGCATGACTGCGCGACGCCGGGTTGCCGAAGTGTTCACGCAACCAGGGAATCATGGCATCGACCACACGGGGGTCCACGGGGGTGGTGGCGCCGTAGTCGAGATAGATGGGGAAGTGCGGGGTCATGTCCATGGCTGGCTCAGTAGTGGTTGCTGGCTGGCAAACGCAATAAGAAACAAAAACGGGTTCAAAAACTGTTCAGGGCGGTGCCGACCCCAGGGTCGACACAAGCCCTTGGGCTATCAGGATTTGGCGAAAACGTTGCCCAGCGCGAACACGGAGTTCGGAGCATTCACGCGGATCGGCTTGACCACCGGGGTCGTCGAAATGGCACGGCGTACCACCGGCTTGTCTTCGATCTGCACGCCCTTGGCAATCTGTTCGTCCACCAGCTTTTGCAGAGTGACGGAATCCAGAAACTCGACCATGCGTTGGTTGAGCGATGCCCACAGCTCATGAGTCATGCAGCGGCCAGCTTCGCCCAGGCAGTTTTCCTTGCCACCGCACTGCGTGGCGTCAATGGGCTCATCCACCGAGACAATGATGTCGGCCACGGTGATGTCGCCCGCCTTGCGGGCCAGGGTATAACCGCCACCGGGGCCACGGGTCGATTCGACCAGTTCATGGCGGCGAAGCTTGCCGAAAAGCTGCTCCAGGTACGACAGCGATATCTGCTGGCGCTGGCTGATGGCCGCGAGGGTGACTGGGCCATTGTTCTGGCGCAGGGCCAGATCAATCATGGCGGTGACCGCAAAACGGCCTTTGGTTGTGAGACGCATCGCAAGCTCCTTGTGCTAAGGCTTGTTCGTTGTAGAAACCGCCTGCACTGACTGTTGGTCAGCAAGGCACCGTCTCCGCCCCTTACTCCGAACAGTCGCCTGCCACGGAGCCCTTCATCGCTGGGCTGTTTTCTTGAGTATTTTGTGCGAGTATAACACAAATCCCTATCGAATCTGTCGGGTTAAAAAACCAACTAGTTTTTAATTGACCCGATAGTTATTTCCGATTGTTCTTTCGCCCATTACAAGGCCACCGAATCATTGCCATGTGCACCAAATGCCTGGTCCTTGAGCCGCGTGAGCTGGTCGCGCACCCGGGCGGCCTGCTCGAACTCCAGATTGCGAGCGTGTTCCAGCATGAGTTTTTCCAGCCGCTTGATCTCGCGCGCCACGTCTTTCTCTGACATGTCCTCCACCTTGGCGCGCTGCAGGGCTTCCTGCTCCAGCCGTTCTGCGTCCTTACCGGCCTTTTCGCTGTAAACCCCGTCAATCAGGTCTCTTACCCGCTTGACAATGCTGCGCGGCGTGATTCCGTGGGCCTCGTTGTGTGCGATCTGCTTGACGCGCCGACGTTCCGTCTCGCCCATGGCTTTTTTCATGGAGTCGGTGATGCGGTCCGCATAGAGGATGGCCCGGCCATTGAGGTTCCGCGCCGCACGGCCGATGGTCTGGATCAGGCTGCGCTCGGCCCGCAGGAAGCCTTCCTTGTCCGCATCCAGAATCGCCACCAGCGACACCTCGGGAATATCCAGGCCTTCGCGCAGCAGGTTGATGCCCACCAGCACGTCAAAGGCGCCCAGGCGCAGGTCGCGGATGATCTCCACCCGCTCCACCGTGTCCACGTCGCTGTGCAGGTAGCGCACCTTCACGCCGTTGTCCGTCAGGTAGTCGGTCAACTGTTCAGCCATGCGCTTGGTCAATGTAGTAATGAGTACGCGCTCATGCTTTTCGACACGAATGCGTATTTCTTGCAGCACATCATCCACCTGATGGGTGGCGGGACGCACTTCCACCTCGGGGTCCACCAGTCCGGTGGGGCGCACCACCTGGTCGACGATCTGGCCAGAGTGCGTGCGCTCGTAGTCCGCCGGTGTGGCGGTGACAAAGATCACCTGCCGCATACGCTGTTCGAACTCCTCGAATTTGAGCGGTCTGTTGTCCAGCGCCGAGGGCAGGCGAAAGCCATACTCGACCAGCGTGGTCTTGCGCGAGCGGTCGCCGCTGTACATGGCGTTGAGCTGGCCGATCATCTGATGGCTTTCGTCCAGGAACATCAGAGCGTTCTTGGGCATGTAGTCGGTCAGCGTGCTGGGCGGGTCGCCGGGCGCGGCGCCCGACAGGTGGCGCGTGTAGTTCTCGATGCCCTTGCAGTGCCCTACTTCGCTGAGCATCTCCAGGTCAAAGCGCGTGCGCTGCTCCAGCCGCTGCGCCTCCACCAGCTTGCCGTCGGCCAGCAACTGTTTGAGGCGCTCGGCCAGTTCGACCTTGATGGTCTCCACCGCTGCCAGCACCTTGTCGCGTGGAGTGACGTAGTGGCTGCTCGGGTACACCGTGAAGCGCGGAATCTTCTGTTTGACCCGGCCCGTGAGCGGGTCAAACAGCTGCAGGCTCTCGATCTCGTCGTCAAACAGCTCGATGCGCACGGCCAGCTCGGAATGCTCGGCCGGAAACACATCAATGGTGTCGCCCCGCACGCGGAACTTGCCGCGCGAAAAATCAGCCTCATTGCGCTGGTATTGCATGCGTATCAGCTGTGCGATTACGTCGCGCTGGCCCAGCTTGTCACCGGTGCGCAGCGTCATCACCATGCGGTGGTAACTCTCGGGCTCGCCAATGCCGTAGATGGCCGACACCGTGGCCACGATGACCACATCCGTGCGCTCCATGAGGCTCTTGGTGCACGAAAGCCGCATCTGCTCGATGTGCTCGTTGATGGCGCTGTCCTTCTCGATGAACAGGTCGCGCTGCGGCACATACGCCTCGGGCTGGTAGTAGTCGTAGTAGCTCACGAAATACTCCACGGCGTTCTTGGGGAAGAACTCGCGGAACTCGCTGTACAGCTGCGCGGCCAAGGTTTTGTTGGGCGCGAACACGATGGCCGGGCGCCCCATGCGGGCGATCACATTGGCCATGGTGAAGGTCTTTCCAGAGCCCGTCACACCCAGCAGCGTCTGGAAGGTTTCCCCATCGTTCAAACCTTCCACCAGCTTGTTGATGGCCTCGGGCTGGTCGCCGGCCGGTGGGTACGGCTGGAACAGTTCGAAGGGGGAGTTGGGGAAATGGACGAACTCGCCGTCTTGCTTTTCCGTTATGACTTCTGTGAGATCCGGCATAGGTGCGGTCAACGATTGGTAGAGGCAGGCCGTTAAAATCGGCCTAACCCGGCACAGTACACCACGCCCGGATTCTTCGCTACTGACAACCTTTCAAGGATTTTCATGTCTCTGTTCACCGCCGTCGAAATGGCCCCCCGCGACCCCATCCTGGGCCTCAACGAGCAATTCAACGCCGACACCAACCCCAACAAGGTCAACCTGGGCGTCGGCGTTTATTTCGACGACAACGGCAAGCTGCCCCTGCTGCAATGCGTGCAGGCGGCAGAAAAGACCATGATGTCCACCCCCACGGCCCGTGGCTACCTGCCCATCGACGGCATCGTGGCTTACGACAACGCCGTGAAGGCTTTGGTGTTCGGCGCGGACAGCGAACCCGTCACCTCGGGCCGCGTGGCTACCGTGCAAGCGGTGGGTGGCACGGGCGGCCTGAAGATCGGCGCTGACTTCCTCAAGAAACTCAGCCCCAACGCCAAGGTGCTGATCTCCGACCCCAGCTGGGAAAATCACCGCGCACTGTTCACCAACGCCGGTTTTGAAGTCGATACCTACGCGTACTACGATGCGGAAAAGCGTGGCGTGAACTTTGAAGGCATGCTCGCCAGCCTGAACGCTGCAGCTCCCGGCACCATCGTTGTGCTGCACGCCTGCTGCCACAACCCCACGGGCTACGACATCACCCCCGAGCAGTGGGACCAAGTGATTGCGGCCGTCAAGGCCAAGGGCCTGACGCCCTTCCTCGACATGGCCTACCAAGGCTTTGGCCACGGCATCGCCGAAGACGGTGCCGTGATCGGCAAGTTCGTGGCTGCAGGCCTCAACTTCTTTGTCTCTACCTCGTTCAGCAAGAGCTTCAGCCTCTACGGTGAGCGCGTGGGCGGCCTGTCCGTGCTGTGCGCCGACAAGGAAGAAGCTTCGCGCGTGCTGAGCCAGCTCAAGATCGTGATCCGCACCAACTACTCCAACCCACCCATCCACGGTGGCGCAGTGGTGGCTGCCGTGCTGAACAATCCTGAGCTGCGCGCGATGTGGGAGAAGGAACTGGGCGAGATGCGCGTGCGCATCAAGGCCATGCGCCAGAAGCTGGTGGACGGTCTCAAGGCTGCGGGTGTGAAGCAAGACATGAGCTTCATCACCACCCAGATCGGCATGTTCAGCTACTCCGGCCTGTCCAAGGACCAGATGGTGCGCCTGCGCAATGAGTTCGGCGTGTACGGTACCGACACCGGCCGCATGTGTGTGGCAGCCCTGAACAGCAAGAACATCGACTACGTCTGCCAGGCCATTGCAAAGGTTGTCTGAGCACGATGAGAAAGCGGCTCTCGCGCGCCGCTTTGTGAGCGAAGCGCTCCAGAACCCGCACAACGCGGCCCTTCTGGAGCGTTTGCCTTTTCTGGGCTTGCCCGACGCCTGGTTGGTGGCGGGTTGCCTGTTCCAGACTGTGTGGAATCTGCACTCCGGCGTGGCGCCCACGGCGAACATCAAGGACTACGACCTGTTCTACTTCGACGGCAACGACTTGTCCGAATCGGCAGAGCAGCAGGTGCAAGCCCAAGTCACCACCCTCTTCGCCGACCTGCCCATCACCGTGGAAGCCAAGAACCAGGCCCGCGTGCACCTCTGGTACGAACGCTGGTTTGGCTACCCGTATGCGCCACTGCAATCGGCCCGCAACGGGATCGAGCGTTTTCTGGTGCCCTGCACCTGCGTCGGGCTGCAACCTGCTGACAACCTGAGCGTCAACGAGTCCACCCTGTACGCGCCCTACGGGCTGGAAGAACTGTACGCAGGACTGCTCAAACCCAACCCCGCATGCCCGCATCTACCGCTGTTCCAGGCCAAGGCTGAAAGCTATCGAGAACGCTGGCCGTGGCTGACGATCCGGGCCACCGCCTGATCGGCAAAGCCGCCAATTTTTACGTCTTTTTGATCCCTAGCGCTTGATGCAAAAGCGCTGGCAGCTATCAAAATAGAAGCAACCGGCGCTATCCTGCATCACCCCCACAGCACCGACCGCATCGAGATCGACGCCGACTGGTAACCCGTATTGAAGAAACGCGGCATCTCGCTGGGCAAAACAGCTCCTGCGGCGTACAGCAGCGGCAGATAGTGCTCGTGCGTGGGGTGCGCCTGCTGGGCCACCGCACCCAGTTTCTGGAAGTCCTGCAAGGCGCCCAACTGGCCCTTCTTGATCTGCTCCTGAACCACGGTGTCGAACTCGGTGGCCCAGTCATACGCTTCGTTGGCGGCCGAGCCACGGCGGGATGCGCGCAGGTTGTGCACGATGTTGCCGCTGCCCACGATGAGCACACCCCGCTCGCGCAAGGCCTTGAGCTGCTGGCCCAGCGCATAGTGCTCGGCCGGGGCGCGGCTGTAGTCCATGCTGAGCTGTATCACCGGGATACGCGCCTGGGGGAACATGGGCTTGAGCACCGACCAGGTGCCATGATCCAGCCCCCATTCGCCTTCGTCCACACCCAGTGCCCCGCCGGTAGCGGGCGACTTCAGTTCGGCCGCCAGACTGCGCGCCACCTGCGGCGCACCGGGCGCGGGGTAGCGCTGGTCGAACAGTGCCCGCGGAAAGCCGCCGAAGTCGTGGATCGTCTTGGGATTGGCCATGCCCGTCAGCTGCCAGCCGCCACGTGTGAGCCAGTGGGCCGACACACACAGGATGAGCTGCGGCTGCACGGTGCGCGCCATCAGCTCCGCGCCCATGGCCTGCCAGCTGCGGCGCCAGGCGTTGTCCTCGATGGCGTTCATGGGGCTGCCGTGGCCCACAAACAGCACGGGCATGCGGGGCGAGGGCTTGAGAGCCTGCAATGCAGATGCCGTGGCGGCGCTGCTCAGGGACGTGGTCATGAAAGCTCCCGGAAAGGCGACCAGGCCCGTGAGGGCGGCCAAAGAGGTTCTGCGTTGCATGAGTGGGGGAGCGTAACAAATTATGTATAACGCGGGGAGTGAGCCCGCGCGCCGCTTGAAGTTCCAGCGCCGCGCCTTCTCCTTCCGTTCAAAACCAAAACACCGAGACAACCCCACACCCATGACAACCGCCCTGCCCCAGCCCCTGCGCAATGTCCGCGTCCTGAGCCTCGCGCTCAACCTGCCCGGCCCCGCCGCCCTGATGCGCTGCGCGCGCATGGGGGCCGACTGCACCAAGCTCGAACCTCCTCCAGCCCCGGGCCACCCCAGCGCCGACCCCATGGGCATCTACAGCCCGGCGGCCTATGCCACGCTGCACAGCGGCGTGCGTGTGGTGCATGCCCACCTCAAGACCACAGAAGGCCAGGCCACGCTCCACGAGGAGCTGGCCCGCACCGATGTGCTGATCACCTCGTTTCGTCCCTCGGCGCTCACCAAGCTGGGCCTCTCCTGGGAGGCACTGCAGGCGAAGTACCCGCGCCTGTCACTGGTGCGCATCGTGGGCGCGGCGGCCGAGCGCGCCGAGGAACCCGGCCATGACCTCACCTACCTAGCCGATGCCGGGCTGGTCACCGGCACCGAGATGCCCCCCACCCTGTACGCCGACATGGGCGGCGCCCTGATGGCCAGCGAAGCCGTGCTGCAGGCCCTGCTGGAGCGTGGCCACACGGGCGGCGGCGTGTGCATCGAAGTCGCCCTGGCCGACGCCGCCGCTTGGCTGGCCCAGCCGCGCGACTGGGGCCTGACCACGCCCGAGGGCGACGTGGGCGGCAACCACGCGGGTTACCGCATCTACCCCTGCGCCGATGGCCGTGTTGCCGTGGCCGCGCTGGAACCCCACTTTGCCGCCAGCCTGTGCGCCGCTGCAGGCCTGCCCGCCACGGGCGACCCGCAGGTGCTGCGCGCCCCTGCCACGCACGCGGCCGTGGCAGCCTTCCTGCGCACGCAAACCCGCGCGCAACTCGATGCGCTCGCGGTGGCGCAGGACATTCCCTTGCACACCCTGGTTTGAGAATTCCGTTTACCGATGCAGAAACAAGGCACCGTCATCCGCTGGGACGCTACCCGCGCCTTCGGCTTCATCCGCAGCCCGGACACGTCCGCCGATGTGTTCTTTCATGTGCGGGACTACCGGGGCACCACCCCGCCGCGCGAAGGGATCGCCGTGGTGTACGAGGAAATTCATGTCGGCGGAAAAGGACCACGGGCCATGGCAGTGCTGCCTGCGGCCCAGCAAGGGGGCGCATCCCCGTCCCGCCCAGCGGCCACATCAACCCGTCAGCGGAGACGACACGAACCGTCGCAGCGGGCGACCCAACCCCAGACTCAACGCCGCCGGCGCCCCCGAGAGTCCAGTGGCCCATCCACCCCCGCCGGTCCGGCGATGGTGTTGATGCTGGGCTGGGTGGCGCTGCTGGCATGGGGCTTCTGGACGGGCCGACTCCCATGGTGGGTGTTGGGGGCGGCCCTGGCCGTCAACCTCCTCACGTTTCTGGTCTATGCCATCGACAAAAGCGCCGCACAAAACGGCCAGTGGCGCACCAAAGAGAGCCATCTGCACCTGCTGAGCCTGGCAGGCGGCTGGCCGGGTGCTTGGTTTGCGCAGCAATGGCTGCGGCACAAATCCCGCAAGGTGGAGTTTCGCGCCGTCTACTGGGTCACCGTGGTGCTGCATTGCGGGGCGCTCGGGGCCTGGGTGGGCGGGTGGCTGCCATAGCGGCGCCACCAATGCAGTATCAATTTGATAGCTGCTAGCGCTTGATACATAAGCACCAGAGGCAATTTTGATTCAAAATTTGGAGCCCATCGCCCGCAACACAGGGGGCTGACGCGCAGATTGCCCGCTGGCCTACACCGTGCGCCACAGCCACGGGTTTCAATCCCAAAGGTCTGAAACACCTCGGGAGAAGCCCATGAAACCCCTCATTCTTGATTCCACCATGACCAACATGGGCGGCGTTTTCTACCCCACCGGCCATGTGTTCGCACTCTTCCCCGACGAAGACTGCGTGCGCCAGGCCGCCACCGCGTTGCAGGCCGCCGGCCACCAGGGCGACACCGCCTACGCTAGCCCCGAGGTCATTCTGCAAGAGATCGTCCGCACCCTGGGCACGGCAGATGCCCCAATGCCCTCGGTGGGCGCCGAGGGCGACATGGTGCGCCGCATTGCCGACCTGGCGGGCACTGGCCACCACGGCATGCTGATCGCCATGGCCGACAAAGACAACACCGATACCCTGGTGGAAGCCATTGCCCCCCAAGGTGCAGTCACCGCCTTCTACTACCGTACCTTCATCATCGAAGACCTGATCTCACAGCCCGCCGGTGAGGGCCCTCAATCGGTGGTGGTGGGCACCCACGCAGCAGAAGGCTGAAGCTTGCGTTCATCGCGCAGCAGCGGTACCGGCCGGGCTGGCGACGCTTGTTGAAACGGCAGAAGGGGTTTTGGCCGCGCGATCCAGCAAATCCATCCAGGGCGCAAAGGCCCATTGCTTGCGCCCGGTAAACGCTGCCGCAATACCGTGCCGGGGCATTACCAGCAGGATTTGCCGGTGGAACCCCACGGCCATGAACACCCCGCGCTCCAGCATGCTCCACAACTGGTCGGTGTAGCGCGCAGCCCCCAGCCCATAGACACCGTGGGCGCAAACACCCTGGCTACCCAATCGCGCGATACCAGCTGGCGGCCATTCCACTCGCCGCCACGCAGGTAGAGCAGCGCCAGGCGCGCCATGTCGCGGGTGCGCATCTGCACGCCAAATTCGCCGGTGGAGGTACCTTGTGGATCCGCCTCCCGCGACACATCCCGCAAACCCAACGGGCCAGACAGATGCGTCTGGGCGCAGGCATGGTCAGCGGGGCTTGCGTGCCGATGGTTTGGCCGCCCCGGTCACACGCGGCGGCAAGCCGGTGTGCTGGGTCAGCATGCGGCCCTTCTGGGGCTGCCCTGGCTTGGCAGGCCGGGATGGCAGCACTTTGGCGGCTTCTGCCTTCTGTCCCACGGGCGTCGAGTTCTTGCGCCGCGCACTCTGGTATCCGCCGTCGGTCAGCGGCTGGAAGGTCGGTATCAGGTGGTGCTTGCCGTTGCCGATCAGATCCGCGCGGCCCATGGCCTTGAGCGCTTCGCGCAGCAACGGCCAGTTGTTGGGGTCGTGGTAGCGCAAAAAGGCCTTGTGCAGGCGGCGGCGTTTGTCGCCGCGCACGATGTCCACCGCTTCGCTGTCGCGTGTGATCTTGCGCAGCGGGTTCTTGTTGCTGTGGTACATGGCCGTGGCCGTGGCCATGGGACTGGGGTAGAAGGTCTGCACCTGGTCGGCGCGGAAACCGTTCTTCTTCAGCCAGATGGCGAGGTTCATCATGTCCTCGTCGCTGGTGCCCGGGTGCGCGGCAATGAAGTACGGGATCAAGAACTGCTTCTTGCCCGCTTCTTCGCTGAACTTCTCGAACATCTGCTTGAACTTGTCATAGCTGCCGATGCCCGGCTTCATCATCTTGGTGAGCGGGCCCTGCTCAGTGTGCTCGGGCGCGATCTTCAGATACCCGCCTACGTGGTGCTGCACCAGCTCCTTCACGTATTCAGGGCTTTTCACAGCCAGGTCGTAGCGCAGGCCCGAGCCGATCAGGATCTTCTTGATGCCTTTGAGCGCGCGGCCACGGCGGTAGATCTTGATCAGCGGATCGTGGTTGGTGCCCAGGTTGGAGCAGATGCCCGGGTACACGCAGCTCGGTTTGCGGCAGGCGGCTTCGATCTCGGGGCTCTTGCAGCCCAGGCGGTACATGTTGGCCGTGGGGCCGCCCAGGTCGCTGATGGTGCCGGTGAAGCCCTTGACCTTGTCGCGGATGTCCTCGATCTCCTGAATGATCGAATCTTCACTTCGACTCTGGATGATGCGGCCCTCGTGCTCGGTGATCGAGCAGAAGGTGCAGCCGCCAAAGCAGCCGCGCATGATGTTGATCGAAAAACGGATCATCTCCCACGCGGGGATCTTGGTCGCGCCGTCGTGGCTGCCGTTCTCGTCGGCGTAGCTCGGGTGCGGGCCACGGGCGTAAGGCAGGTCGAACACGTAGTCCATCTCCGCCGTGGTCAGCGGGATGGGCGGCGGGTTGATCCACACGTCGCGCGCGGTCACGCCCTCGCCATGCGCCTGCACCAGCGCGCGGGCGTTGCCGGGGTTGGTCTCCAGGTGCAGCACGCGGTTGGCATGGGCATACAGCACGGGGTCGCTTTTGACCTGCTCGTAGCTGGGCAGCCGGATCACGCTTTTGTCGCGTGGTGGCACCTTGAGCTTGGCCTTGAGCGCCGGGTTCGCCACGAACAGCATAGGCTGGATGGCGGGGTTGGGCTCGGCAGATTTTGGGTCTTTTTGGCCATCAGCGCCTGTTCCACCTTCGCTAGCTGCTACGGAATCAGGAGCATCGTCCTTGCTGCAGGTGCTGCCCTGGGCGGCGGCCTGCTCGCTGGTGGTCATGTAGGGGTTGACGTGGGCCTCCACGCGGCCAGGCTCGTCCACACTGGTGGAGTCGATCTCGAACCAGCCCTTGCCGGTCTCATCGTCGGGCCGGCGCACAAACGCCGTGCCGCGCACGTCAGTGATCTGCTCCACCGGCTCGCGAGCGGCGATGCGGTGGGCCACCTCAACCAGCGCGCGCTCGGCGTTGCCGTACAGCAGCAGGTCGCACTTGGCATCCACCACGATGGAGCGGCGCACCTTGTCGCTCCAGTAGTCGTAGTGCGCGATGCGGCGCAGGCTGCCTTCGATGCCACCCAGGATGATGGGCACGTCCTTGTAAGCCTCGCGGCATCGCTGGCTGTAGACGATGGCGGCGCGGTCCGGGCGCTTGCCGCCGATGTCGCCGGGGGTGTAGGCGTCGTCGCTGCGAATCTTCCGGTCGGCGGTGTACCGGTTGATCATCGAATCCATGTTACCCGCCGTCACGCCCCAGAACAGGTTGGGCTTGCCCAGCACCTTGAAGGGCTCGGCGCTTTGCCAGTCGGGCTGGGCGATGATGCCTACGCGAAAGCCCTGGGCTTCGAGCGTGCGGCCGATCACGGCCATGCCGAAGCTCGGGTGGTCCACATAGGCATCGCCCGTCACCAGGATGATGTCGCAGCTGTCCCAGCCCAGTTTGTCCATCTCGGCGCGGCTCATCGGCAGGAACGGGGCCGTGCCAAAGCGCTTGGCCCAGTATGGACGGTAGCTGGTCAATGGCTTTGCGGCGCGCGCAAAAAAGGAGACGTCAACGGGGGCGTTCATGCAGAGGAGTTTCGCGGCCGGCCCTTGTGCGTCAAGGGCGTCGTGGGGCGCGGCTGTGGTGGTTAACCCGCGATTTTACGGCGGCAAGCCCTTTTTGTCGCTGCTTGCGCGTTGCCCTTGTACGTTGGAGGTCTTGATGAACATCAGGCATATACTTGCCAAAGTCAATTAATTGCATGACTAAGGCATTCATGACCACGACCAGCACTACATCCCAGCCCACCTCCGCAGCCGTGAAAGCAGTGCGGCGTTTCAACCGCTTTTTTACCCGGCGGGTGGGCGTGCTCGACCCGTATCTGGGCAGCGACCTGTCGCTCACCGATGTACGCGTGCTGTACGAACTGGCGCACCGCGAGGCGCCCGTTGCCAGCGAACTGGCGCGCGACCTGGGCCTGGACGGCGGCTACCTGAGCCGCATCCTGCGCCGTTTTGAAGCATCCGGCTGGATCACCCGCAGCGCCAGCGCCAAGGATGCCCGCCAGAGCATGCTCACCCTCACCCCCACGGGGCGCGAGGTGTTCGAGCCGCTGCAGCAACGCTCACGCGACGAGGCCGCAGCCCTGCTGACCCCCCTGCCCCCCGCGCGCCAGCAGGAGCTGGTGGACGCCATGGAACGCATCGAAGCCTTGCTGGACCCCGCCAACGCGGCGCCTAAGGCCACGCGCATGGCCGTGCTGCGCGACCCGGTTCCCGGCGATATCGGCTGGGTGGTGCAACAGCACGGCGAGATCTACTGGCGCGAATACGGCTGGGACAGCCGCTTTGAAGCCCTGGTGGCCGACATCGCCGCGCAGTTTTTGCGCAAGTTCCAGCCGGCGTGGGAGCGGTGCTGGGTGGCCGAGCTGGACGGCGAACGTGTAGGCGCCGTGTTTGTGGTGCGCAAATCGGCCACCACGGCCCAGCTGCGCATGCTGATCCTGTCACCCAAGGCGCGCGGGCTGGGTCTGGGTGCGCGCCTTACTGACGAGTGCATCGCCTTTGCGCGGGCCAAGGGTTACAAGAAGATGGTGCTGTGGACCAACAGCTGCCTGGCTGCTGCACGGGGCATTTATGCCAAACGCGGATTCAAGCTGGTCAAGTCAGAGCCGTATGAAGGTTTTGGCCAGCAGCTGGTGGGGGAGACGTGGGAGCTCAAGCTGTAACATCGCCGGCTTGGCACCTCACGTCGACAACTACCCAGAGAAGAACGCATGCAACGCGCCGCTTGGCCTCCATTGATGTACTGAACGCCCACAGCGTGAGCCTCCACTGCGCCTTTGGCACAGACGGTGGCAACCGCTGCCCTTGCTGGCCCCCTGCGCGGGCCAGCGCTTTGCTTTTTTCGTCTATTTCGAGTGCTCCGTTGCCATGACGGAGCTCGGAAGACGGAAGGCGGCAGTTCTCATCCTGGATACCGACATGCAACTTCTCGAAACACTGGTGGCGCGCGCCATCCCTTGGGTGCCCCTCGCACTGATCCGCAAAATTTCTCGCCGCTACATCGCAGGCGACACCCTCGCCGAAGCCCTCGTGCGCGTGCATCAGCTCAACGCGCAAGGCTTCTCCGTGACGCTCGACGTACTGGGCGAAACCATCTCGACCCTGCAGCAGGCGCAGGCCAGTGCCAACATCTACATCGAAGTGCTCCACGCCGTCCACGCCCAGGGATTGCAGGCCAACATTTCGATCAAGCCTTCCGCACTCGGACTGCTGCTGGATGCGCAGCAGTGCGAACAACTCATCCTGAGCATTCTCGACACCGCAGAGCACCACCGGAACTCCGTTTGCCTGGATATGGAGGACACCCGCTGTACCCAAAAGGAAATCGAATTGTTCGGACGCTTGCGGGAAGGCTTTGACAACGTCGGCCTGGCACTACAGGCGTATCTACTGCGCACCTACCAGGACATTGAGCCGCTCTTGCGCGAAGCCAGCACTTTGCGCATCTGCAAAGGCATATACGTGGAGGATCGCTCGCACCTCGTGCACGAGGCCTGGAACGACCGCAGTGCCATCAACGAACACTTCCTGAAGCATGTTGAGCGTTGTTTCGAAGCAGGTAGCTTCGTCGGCATTGCCACGCACGATGCTGCATTGATCGCGCGCATCGTCGAACGGGCGCGCCGCGATGACATCGATCGAAGCCAATTTGAATTTCAGATGCTGCTGGGCGTGTGCGAACCCCTGCGCGACAAACTGCGGGACATGGGCTTCAACGTGCGCATCTATGTGCCCTTTGGCAAGGACTGGTATGGCTACAGCACACGGAGGCTGAAGGAGTCTCCCCGAATCGCAGGGCATATCGCCAAAGCGCTGATCGGGCTCTGAAAACACCCCATAAAAAAATGGTCCTTCAGGACCATTTTTTTGTGACGCGGTGGCAATACCACCACCGGCAGCAGGCGAGACAGCTACCACTCCCCCACTTCGCGCACCCGCTGGGCCAAGTCCGGGATCGCATCGTCCTCCACAACGGGTGCTGTCTGCACTGGGGCCATGACCGCCTCCGCCACACTTGGCTGCGCGCGCTGGGGCATCAACCGACCAAAAACGTGGCTGGCGAGGGTTTCATGCAGGGGAGCGGTAAATGGTGCGGCAAACATGGCAGTTCCTTTTCTGATGGCCTGAGTGCTTTCAAATCGGTAGCAGCAGGTTAGGCCACAGCAACAAGCCTCAAGTGTAGGAACGAGCGCCTTTTGCAGGTGTGACAGAACGCACAAACAACACGGTTTTGTCACGAAGGGCGCGCTTATCGCGACAAACGGCACGGTGCACGCCACAAATCGGCCGAATCCGCCACGCCGTAAACTCTTCGCCCCATGTCACAGACCCTGGTTGCGCCCGCGCACAGCGAAATCATCATCAAGAAAAGCCGCTTCATCGGCTGTGTGCAACCCATGGCCGACCGTGCCAGTGCGCAGGCGACGGTGGATGCCCTGTGGAAGCAGCACCCCGGCGCCGCCCACATCTGCTGGGCGCTGCTGGCGGGCGGACAGTCGGCGGCGGTGGACGACGGCGAGCCTGGTGGCACGGCAGGCCGCCCCATGCTCGACGTGCTGCGCCACCAGGACCTGGAAGGCGTGCTGGCCACCGTGGTGCGCTACTTTGGTGGCGTCAAGCTGGGCGCAGGCGGACTGGTGCGCGCCTACACCGACACCATTGCCCAGGCCCTGCTGACCGCGCCCAAGGTCACGCTGCAACGCATGAAAACCCTGCAGTGCCATGTGCCCTATGCGCTGGAGGGGCTGCTGCGCCGCGAGATCGAGGCCGCGGGTGCGGAGCTGATCAACGTGCAGCACGGCACGCTCGTCACGCTGCAGTTGCGCTTGCCCGAGGCCCAGGCCGCCGCCTTTGTGCTGCGCATCAACAACAGCGGCCAAGGCCGCGTGGGCTGGACCGAGCCCGACGCCTGAGCTGGGAGTGTGGGCGGCAGAGGGAGCATCCGGCTGCAACCCGCGATAAACCGGTCTCGCGCGTTTCGCTTCGATGCCTTCTGCCGCCCACCCTCCTGGGGGCAGCCCAGCCGGACCTGGCGCCGACTCGGAACAAATGCCTTTACGCCTACAAGCGCTGTAGCGGCAGGCCGCCACACTCAGAGCTTTACCGGGCTGCTAAGGAGACGCTATGAGCCAACCGCTCGACACCATCATCATCGGCGCAGGCACCGCCGGTCTGGCCGCCCTGCGCGAAGTGCGCAAGCGCACGGAACGCTACCTCATCGTCAACGAAGGCCCCTGGGGCACCACCTGCGCCCGCGTGGGTTGCATGCCCTCCAAGGCACTGATCGAGGCGGCCAACGCCTTCCACCGCCGCCATACGTTTGAAGAATTCGGCCTGCGGGGCGCCAGCGCGCTGACCGCCGACCTGCCCGCCGTGCTGCAGCGCGTGCGCGATCTGCGCGACGACTTTGTGGCCGGCGCCCTCAAAGCCACCAGCGAACTGGGCAGCGCACAGATGTCGGGTCGCGCCACCCTGCTGGGCCCCCACTCGGTGGACATTGACGGCACCGCCTACGCCACCCGCAGCATCATCATCGCCACCGGGTCACGCCCCAGCGTGCCGGAAGAATGGCTCGCGTTTGGCGACCGCATGCTCACCACCGACACCTTGTTCGAGCAAAGCACCCTCGGCCCCCGCATTGCCGTGATTGGCATGGGCCCCATTGGGGTGGAGATTTCGCAAGCCCTTGCGCGGCTGGGCTTGCAGGTGGCCGCATTCACCACGGGCGATACGCTGGCGGGCCTGAGCGACCCAGTGCTCAACGCCGAACTGACAGCGCTGCTCAAGCAGGAAATGGTGCTGCACATGGGGGCCGAAGCGCAGCTGCGTGAAGTACCCGGCGGCATTGAAGTCACCAGTGGCAACAACCGCGTGGTGGTGGACCAGGTCATCGCGGCCATGGGCCGGGTGCCCAACATCCAGTACCTGGGCCTGGAGACGCTGGGGGTGCCCCTGGACCAACGCGGCATGCCCACCGTCAATCCACAAACCCAGCAAATAGGCGATTTGCCCGTGTTTCTGGCCGGAGACGCCAACACCCATGCCCCCCTGTTGCACGAGGCCGCCGACGAAGGCCACATTGCGGGCATGAACGCGCTGGCTGACGCCCCCACACGCTTTCAGCGCCGCACCCCGCTGGGCATCGTGTTCTGCGACCCCAACATCGCCACCGTGGGCCAGCGCTTTGCCGACATGGACCCCGCCCGCACCGTCACCGGCACAGCCAGCTTTGACAACCAGGGCCGCGCCCGCACCGCGCAGCAAAACCACGGGCGCATCTGCATCCACGCCGACCAGGCCACCGGCCGCCTGCTGGGCGCTGAAATGTGCGCCCCACAAGGCGAACACATGGCCCACCTGCTCGCGCTGGCCATTCAGCAAAAACTCACCGTGCACGATCTGCTGGGGATGCCGTTCTACCACCCTACGCTGGAAGAAGGCTTGCGCACTGCGCTGCGGGATACAGCACGGCAATTGCCCCAGGGGCGCGAGTCTGATTTGGCGACGTGCACGGCCATTGGGGTGGCGGCGTTGGAGTAGGAGCCTTAGAGCCTGTTTACGATCTCCCAGGAGTCGCGCAGCGGTCTTTGCGGGATGGTATGCAAGGCGCGGTGCGCAGCCAATAGCTCGGCTATTGGCAAGCGCCGCAACGCCGCAGACCGACCGCAAAGACCGCTGCCCGAAGGGTTGGAGCGAAATCGGGCGATTGAACGCCTCGGCTGCTTGCATGGGCATGAGCCCGCGCGGCGCACCCGAAGCATCCACTCATCCCGATTGCGCTCCAACGCGACCCCTGGGAGATCGTAAACAGGCTCTTAAGGATGACCTGCACAACTCCCTGCGGTCTGTGATAGCGCGGTCTCGAGCGGGCCACTGCGTTGCTTTTCTTGCCAATAGCGCGGCTATTGGCTGCAAAAAGACGCCTTGTGCCCCATCCCGATCAGCACTACCACCGCCTCGCGAAGGTTATGCAGGTCATCCTTAACAGGGCAGAGATGTAACACCCCTCAAGCCCTCTTCCCAAATTGCCGATACCCACCCATTGCACCAAGGAACCACCATGGACGTCGCCCTCACCAACAGCATCGTCAACACCGCCACGGCCTTGGCCAGTGCCAAGACGTCGGACGCGCTGAACATGGTGGTCTTGAAGAAGGCGCTGGACATGCAGGCCGTGTCGGCCGCCACGATGCTGGACGCCATGCAGCAGTCCATGCCCCAGCCTGCGCTGGCAACTTCTGGCGCGCTGGGCACCCAGGTCAACACGTTCGCCTGAGCCGCTCGGCCACCCAGAGCAAGGGGCGCAGAACTACCTCAGCCGCGCAGGCGACAGCCCTGCCACATCCACCTTCTCGCGCACCAGCTCCTCGGCCAGCGGCTCGCCGCGCAACAACTGCCGGGCCAACAGCGAGGCACCTGCAGCGCTTTGAATCCCATACCCACCCTGCCCGGCCAGCCAGAAGAAGCCGGGCACATGGTTGTCCCAGCCAATCACCATGTCGCCATCGGGCACGAACGAACGCAGGCCCGCCCAGGTGTGGGAGGGGCGGCGGATCTGGAAGGTGGTTTTTTCCTCGATGTGATAAATCCCCGTGGCCACGTCCAGCTCTTCGGGCACCACGTCGTGCGGGTGCGTAGGGTCCGCGTTGGCGGGCGAGCCCAGCAGCTGGCCCGCATCGGGCTTGAAGTAAAAACTCTCGTCGATGCCGATCACCGCAGGCCAGTGCGTGGCATCCATGCCCTCGGGCACGGCAAAGGTGAAGGCGGTGCGGCGGCGCGGCTCCAGGCCAATGGGCGGCACGCCTGCCAGGCCCGCTACCACGTCAGCCCAGGCGCCTGCGGCGTTCACAATGGTTTTGGCCTGCAGCACCCGGCCATCGGCCAGGGTCACCTTCCAGCTATCGCCAACGCGCTGCAGGGCCGTGACCTCGGCATTCGTCAGCACCTGGCCGCCGCGCTGGCGCAGGCCACGCAGGTAGCCCTGGTGCAGCGCGTGCACATCGATGTCGGCCGCCTCGGGCTCGCTCATGCCTGCGGCCACGGCTTCGGGCTTCAGGCACGGCAGCTGGGCCAGCAGTGCGGCCTGCTCCACCCATTCCACGTTGGGCGAGATCGCATGGGCTTCTGCATAGGCCTGTTTCAGCATATCGAGCTGGTCCGGCCCGGCCACGTAGACCACGCCACGGGGCGAGAGGATGGGGTCTGACCCGAACTCCGGCGGCGGCGCGTCGTAAAAAGCGCGGCTCGCCCGCGTCAGCGCCTGGATGTTCGGTGTGCCGTAGGTAGCCATGTACAGCGCGGCCGAACGGCCGGTGGTGTGGTAACCGGGCTGCGATTCGCGCTCCAGCAGCAGCACGCTGGCGCCCTCCCCACCGGCTTTGTCCTGTACCAACTGCCAAGCCACCGAGGCACCTGCAATGCCCGCGCCAATGACGATGGTGTCCACTGATTGCATGGTTTTGTCTCCTGGCTTCGTTCAGACCGCAGAGACTTGCGCCGCCGAGGTGGCACGGTCATCACGCGGCAGGCTGCGCGCATCACGCTGATCGGGCGCACCGGTCACGATGGAGGTCAGCGCGGGATCGGCATTTGTTTGCATCAGCTTGGCGATGTCAGGCCGTGGCCGAGCCAGCCCGGTGATGCCCTTGAAGGCTTGCTCCAGCGCGTGGCCCACGCCCAGCGTGTGGCGGTCGGCGCGAAAGCGCCCCACGATCTGCAGACCAAACGGCATCCCCACGTCATCCAGCCCGCACGGCAAACTGAGCGCTGGGTGCGTGGTCAACGTGGTCACATAGGTCAGCGCCAGCCATCGGTAGTAGTTGGCTTGCGGCTCGCCGTTGATGTGGCTGGCAAACAGCTGGGTCCACGCAAAAGGCGACACGGGCGTGGTGGGCGCCAGGATCACGTCGTACTGCTCATACAACTTCTGGAACCGCGCCAGGATTCGCGTCTGCTCGGCCTGCGCCCAGGCGCTGTCCAGCAGGGTCATCGCAGCGCCCATTTCGTAGTTGGCGCGGGTGTTGGGCCCCAGGCTGGCGGGGTCGCGCTCGTAGGCCTCGCGCGTGCTGGCCACAAAGGCTTCGGCGCGCAGCACGTCAAAACAGCGGTGCACGTCGCCCAGGTCGATGTCGATGGCATCGCAGCGGGCAAACAGGTGCTTCATGGCCTGCACCTTCTGGCGGAACACGGCGCGGATGCTGTTGTCCACCGCGCAGGCGCCAAAGTCTTCGGTATAAGCCACGCGCAGGTGGCTCAGGTCCACCGTTTCGGGCAACAAGAAGCTCATCGGGTCGAGCGGGTAGCTCAGCGGGTCGCCTGCCGACATGCCCGCCGTGGCGGCCAGCTGCAAGCAGGCCTCTTCCACCGTACGGCCCATGGGCCCCACCACCGAAATAGGAGTCCAGCCCAGCAGCTTGCGCGAGCTGGGCACCACCCCCGGCGATGGCCTAAAGCCCACCACGCCGCAGATGGACGCCGGAATGCGCAGCGACCCGCCCGTGTCCGACCCCGTGCACACCGGCAGCATGTCGCACGCCAGCGCAGCGGCCGATCCGCCCGACGAGCCCCCGGCATTCAGGTTCGGGTTGAACGGGTTGCCGGTGGCGCCCCACACGGTATTGCGCGAATTGGCGCCTGCACCCATCTCGGGGATGTTGGTCTTGCCCGCCACGATGGCGCCCGCCGCGCGCAGGCGCGCCACCAGCACGTTGTCCTCCGCCGGGATATTGCTGCGGTAGATCTCCGAGCCGTAGGTAGTCAACAGCCCAGCCGTGGCTTCGAGGTCCTTCACGCCCAGTGGTAGCCCGTGCAGCAGGCCCAGCGGTTCGCCACGCAGCACCGCCTGCTCGGCCGCCTTGGCCTCGGTGCGGGCACGGTCGTAGCAAGTGGCAGTGATGGCGTTCACATGCGGGTTGACGGCCTCGATGCGCTCAATGCAGGCATCCAGCAGTTCCACCGGAGAAATTTCGCGCGTGCCGATGCGGTGGCGCAGTTCGTTGGCGGTCAGCTCGACCAGGGGGCTGTGTGAAGTCGTCATGTCGAATTTGTCTCCTTTTTCTTGCTTGCCTGGTGGGGACCGATCAGTCTGCCGTGATGGCCGCCCGCAAGGCAACGGCGCGCATCAGCGGCAGTTCCTTGTCGATCAACTCACTCACCGCCTTGGCAGAAGCATAGGTCGGTTCAAACCCTACGGCGATCAGCTTGTCGCGGGTTTCGGGGTCTGCCACCACCTGCGCCAGCGTCAGCTCCAGCCGCGCCTTGACGGCGGGCGGCAAGCCGCGTGGCGCCACCATGGCCAGCCAGGTGTCCATCTCCACGCCGGGGTAGCCACTTTCTGCCAGCGTGGGCACCTTGGGCAGCAGGGCCGAGCGCTTGCCCGCCGTCACGGCAATGGCCTTGATCTTGCCGTCTTTGAGCTGAGGCAGCGCGGCCGAAACGGTATCGACGGTGAACGGGATCTGCCCGCCCATCAGGTCCACCATGGCGGGCGAGCTGCCCTTGTAGGGCACATGCTGGATCTTGAGCCCAGCCGCGTGGAAGAACATCTCGCCCGCAAACTGCGACGTGGTGCCCGCGCCATACGAGCCGTACGAATACTTGTCGGGCGCGGCCTTCACCATGGCCACAAACTGCTTCACGTCGCTGACCGGCACGTCCTTGTTGGCCAGCAGGATCAGGCTGGTGCGCCCTGCGATGCCAATGGGCTCAAAACTCTTGACCGGGTCGTACGGCAGCTTGGCGCGCACGGCGGGGTTCACGGTAAAGGTGGTGCCCGAGCTCATCAGCAGCGTGTAGCCATCTGGCGCCGCCTTGGCCACATAGGCTGCGCCGATGGTGGTGCCCGCCCCTGCGCGGTTGTCGATTACCACGCTCTGGCCCAGCTTGTCGCCCAGTTTCTTGCCAATGAGGCGGCCCAGCACGTCGGTGGCGCCACCGGGCGGGAACGGAATCACCAGCGTGATCGGTTTGGTGGGGAATGCCGCCTCTTGCGCCACGGCAGGGCCCCACGCAGCGGCCCCCAGGGCACAAATGACAGCGGACGACAAAAGCAGTTGCTTGCGGTTCATGGGGTGCTCTCCAAAGGTGACAAAGGTGGGGGAATAGAGAAATAGACGAATCGGGGAGATGGCAACAATCAGCCTTGCGCCGCGAGCACGGCCCGCCCGCGCTGGACAAAGCCCTGGTACTGCGCGTCGGGCACCAGCAGGCCGCCCGTGGTCCACACCAGGTGTGTGGCGTTGTGCAGCACCGCGTCGATGCCCGTGCTGCGCAGCCAGGCCTGCCCGGCGGTAGTGCCCGTCAGCATGGCCGGGCCGCTGAAGCCTGCCGCAGCCGAGGGCTCGATGCGCTCGCCCAGGGCATCGAGCACCAGCACCAGCTGCGCAAACAAGGTGTCGTCGGCCACGGTAAACACGCCCGACAGCAGCGGCTGCATCAGCTCGGCCGCCAACAGCGACGCACGCGGCACGGCCAGGCCATCTGCCTCGGTGCGGTTGGTCAGACCCCAGTCGTACACCGAGGGGTGGTCGTCCATCCCTGGTGTGGTGTCGGCCAGCATTTGCACCATGAAGCATGGCGACTGCACCGGCTCGGCAAAAAAACAAAACACATGCGGCCCCAGCAACTGCCGCAGGCCAAAGGTGATGCCCGCAGGCGCACCGCCCACGCCACAGGGCAGGTACACGATGAGCGGGTGCTCGGCATCCACCGCCACGCCCTGTTCTGCCAACTGCTTTTGTAGGTGCAGCGCCGCCGCGCTGTAGCCCAGCAACAGCGAGAACGATTGCTCGTCGTCCACAAAGTGGCACAGCGGGTTGCTGGCCGCCTCGGCGCGGCCTGCGGCCACGGCGCGTTCATAGTCGCCGGTGTGCTCTACCACCTGCACACCGCGCTGGCGCAGACGGTCTTTCTTCCACTCCTTGGCGTCGGCCGACATGTGTACCGTGGCCTGGAAGCCCAGGGCCGATGCCACCACGCCAATGCTCATCCCCAGGTTGCCGGTGGAGCCCACCGCCACCTGGTAGCGGCCCAGCACCTCGCGGGCGGCCGGGGTGGCCAGCGCACGGTAATCACCGCCGGGCTGTACCAGTCCATGCTCCAGCGCAAGCCGCTCGGCCAACTCCAGCACCTCGTGCATGCCGCCCCGGGCCTTGATGGAGCCCGCCACGGGCAGGCTGTGGTCGGCCTTGATGAACAGGCGCCCCTGCCCCTCGGCCAAACCGAGCGCAGGTTGCAACGCGGCGGCGGGCAGCAGAGGCGACTCCACTACGCCCCCGGTGGCAGCCAGCTCCGGGAACACCTGCGCCAGCAGGCCCGCAAAACGGGCCAACCGGTCGGCGGCGGCCTGCGTATCATCCAGACTAATGCTGCGCCCCAGCGCCTGCAAAGCAGCCGGGGGTTGCGCCTGCCGGGCCGGGTTGGTCCACAGCGCGGGCTGGGCATTGCGCAAGCGGGTGGTCAGCAGCGCATCCACAGCACGCGTTCGTTCAGCAGGCGTCATACAGATTCATTCAGTCGTTGAAGTCTTGACTGCATTCTTCGCCGGTCACGCCGCTGTCACAAGCCATTTATAGTGAGCGCAGCATTAGTATTAATAATGGATATTCGCCTCTCCCCCTCCCTGCTGGCCTGGCTGCGCAGTTTTGATGCAGCAGCCCGCCATGGCAGCTTTACCAAGGCGGCGGCCGAGTTGTGCATCACCCAGGGCGCCGTGAGCCAGCAGGTCAAGCAGCTTGAAGACTGGCTGCGCCGCCCGCTGTTCTTGCGCACCCCGCGCGCACTGGTGCCCACGCCCGAGGGCAAATGGCTGGCCGTGGTGCTGCGCGAGAGCTTTGACGCCATCGAAAGCACCCTGGCGCAGATGCGCCAGCCGCCCGAGGCCGCCACCGCCACCTTGAGCTGCTCACCGTCGTTTGCCATGAGCTGGCTCACGCCCCGCCTGGGCGACTTCTTCCGCCAGCACCCGCACACCGGCCTGCGCGTGTTTGGCGAATTCCACACGCTGGACCGCACCCGCATGGTGCGCGACGGCATCGAGGCCGCCGTGCGCTTCGACCTGGGCGGCTACCGCGACCTGAGCGCCACGGTGTTCCTGGACGAATGGCTCATCCCCGTGGCCAGCCCCGAGTTTTTGGCCCGCCACCCGCCTATCACCCAGCCGCAAGACCTGCACGGCGACTGGCTGCTGCACGACGGCAGCGCCTGGGAGGGCGCCGACACGTACGAAGAATGGCAACACTGGTTCACCCAGGTGGGCGCCACACCCCCGCCCTGGGCAGGCGGCCAGCAGTTCAACCTGTCGCAACTGGCCCTGGGCGCCGCCCTGGCTGGCCAAGGCATCGCCATGGGCCGCGCGGCGCTGGTGCTGCAGGACGTAAAGGCCGGGCGACTGATGCCGCTGCTGGGGCGCAGCGTGTTGTCGCGGGCGGCGTATTCGTTTGTGACCACGACGCACCCCAGCCCGGCGATGCAGCTGGTGCGGGATTGGTTGGGGGATGAGGCGTTGCGGTTTTGCCAGCAAAGAAGCCAGACACTGCCCGCACCCGCCGAATGATCGTCTTCTGCCCGGCCGCCCTTTTTCAACGCAGGGTGTCGCCAGCCAAGTAGGTCGGGTTAGCGCAGCGTAACCCGACACCTGGGGGCGTCTGCGAACTGTCGGGTTACACCGTGCGGGCTATTCCGACCTACCGGCTTGATTAGATATTGAGTGTTTTTGGCCTCTAGGGAAGCTCTTCACGAATCGGTTCTGGCTGTGCCGTAGCGACGCCCGAACTAAAACAACACCCGCTTTGGGCGATTGGGCACGCCCAGCAGGCGCTGCGCGAGGGCAATTGCCCGGCTTCGCGGG